>Ga0209946_1000194_pt1 | contig 25180 bp, 21 predicted proteins | sample SalPon2_A_H2O_MG_FD_185704 | JGI IMG/M metagenome (GOLD analysis project Ga0209946, IMG submission 185704) | Salt pond water microbial communities from South San Francisco under conditions of wetland restoration - Salt Pond MetaG R2_A_H2O_MG... | ecosystem: Environmental > Aquatic > Non-marine... | reverse complement strand
AGCGTATCTTGTAACCTGGGCCGGCGGCCCCGTCGCGTCGGCGGCCCGGTGTGGGTCTACGTAGCGTTCGTCTCGGACCCTGATAACGTTTCGTGACGTTTCGCGGATCGATCGGCCGTCGCGGCCCCTCGAGATCCGATCGCCGTCTCCCGACCGGAGCGTGTCGGTCGTCCCAGCCGGCGCCCCGCCCGGAACCGACTACGATCGTAGGCCGCGACGTGCGTATCCCCGTTTTTCGGGCGAGCCACCGATTTTAAACCACATTTTACTTAAAATTTCCATTTAATCTAATTAATCTTATGTAGGTAAGTATCAAATAAATTTAATATCAACCCAGCCATCCGTTGCCATGTATCATGTCAGATACAGACATCGCGGCGTACGTGCGCGAGCACCCCCGAATGATGGGCGTACTGTTCACGCTGACTCTCCTGCTCACGCAGGCGGGATCCGTATCAGCAGGAATCGGCAGCACGATCAGCTAAACGCGTAGCGCGGCGATCTCACGGCGCACTTTTTACCATAGCTCGGACTGATAGCACCGACGCTACTCGCGCCTCCGGAGTGACCCGAAAAGCACTCGCTGTCGATTGTATACAAAGATCGCTATCGCACCGCGGCCGTCGCCTCGCGCATAACCGCCAGTGCCTCCTTCAGCGTCTCCACGTCGGTCGCATAGGAGATGCGGGCGTGGCCCGCCCCGCCCTCGCCGAAGGCCTCGCCGGGGACGACGACCACGCCGCGGTCGATCACCTCGTCGACCCAGCCCTCGGGGACGCGCGGCATCGCGTAGAAGGCGCCCTTCGGCGTCGGCACCTCGAGGCCCATCCCTTCGAGGCCCTCGACCACGACGTCGCGGCGCTCCTCGAAGGCCGCCCGCATCTCGCCGACGCGGCCCTGCGGCCCCGACAGCGCCGCCTCCGCGGCGTACTGGGCGGGCGCGGACGCGCAGGCCTGGACGTACTGGTGGACCCGGAGCATCCGCTCGATGCGCTCCTCGGTCGCGGTCACCCACCCGAGCCGCCAGCCGGTCATCGAGTAGGCCTTCGAGCAGGCGTTGACGACGGCGACGTTGCCCGAGTCGGTGAAGTCGGCGGGCGAGTGGTGCTCGCCGTCGAAGACGAACGGCTCGTACACCTCGTCGGAGAGACACAACACGTCGTGTCGGTCGGCGATCCGGGCGAACTCGCGCATGTCGGCCTCGCTTTGGACCGCGCCCGTGGGGTTGGCGGGGCTGTTGACGACGAACAGCGCCGTGTCGTCGGTGATCGCGTCCTCGACGGCCTCGGGGGCCATCGTGAGGTCCTCGCGCAACTCCACCGGCGTCGGCTCGCCGCCGGCCAGATGCGTCAGCGCCTCGTAGGAGACGAACCCGGGGTCGGGGTAGATGACCTCCTGGCCCGAATCGACGTGGGCCTCGATGGCGATGTGGAGCGCCTCGCTGCCGCCCGCCGTCGCGATGACGTCGCCGGGGTCGACCGAGAAGTCGTTGTCGCGGTCGTGTTTCGCGGCGATGGCCGCCCGCAGCGATTCGGTGCCCTTGTTCGAGGTGTAGGCGTCCGTCCGCCCCGACTCGATGGCCTCGATGGCCGCCTCGCGGGCGTGCTCGGGCGTCGGGAAGTCGGGCTGGCCCAACCCGAGGTTGATCGCGTCCTCGCCGGCCGCCTCGAACACCTCCCGGATGCCGCTGATCGAGATCCGCTCGACGCGGGATGCAAACCGACTCATACCAGTGGTGGCGTCCGGGACGGCCATAGTTCTGCCGTGTCCCGGACGGCGATCGGTTCCCTCGAGTCGAACCGATGGCGGATCCACCGGCCCGAAGCGACGACCGTCCAGAAATAACGTTTCCGACCCGAACCGACGGCCGACCCGCCGACCCGAACGGCGCCGTCGGGACGGCCACTCGGCCCCGACCATACGGGCAATATTTTCTCCTATACGAGACGGCTGTTCGAGCCGCGAGAGCCCGCATCGACCGCCGCAAGCGGCCCGAAACGGTCGAATCGTCGGGGAAACGCCGTCGGATATCGAGCCCAGCGCTACCGCTACCTGTCCGGGGATACGTCGGGGGCGTCTACAGGACGTAATGACAGGGTTCAGCTGTTCGCGGCGCGGGTATCTCGGTGCGGTCGGGTCGGCGGTGGCGGTCGGCGGTGCCGGCTGTCTCGGTGGCGGTGGCGGCGGCTCGCTGGAGGAGCTCACGGTCGCGTACATGCCGATCTACCCCGATCTGCAGTACTTCGTGATGGAGGGCGAGGGGTACCTCTCGGAGGTCGACGCGGAGATCGACGCGCGGGAGTTCACCGACGGGCCGGCGATCGTCCAGGCCTACGGCGGCGGCGACGTCGACGTCGCGATGTTCGGCATCGTGCCCGCGATGATCGTCGTCGACCGGGGCATCCCGGCGCAGGTGACGGCGGCGAACGTCGTCGAGCCGATGGGGATCATGGCCGACGAGGAACTGCAGACGCTGTGGGCCGACCACGGGGCCGACGCCTTCGACGTCTGGGCCGACGAACGCGGCCGGCGCTTCCGGTTCGGGACGTTCCCGCAGGGGTCGGTCCCGGACGTGTTGCTCCGCTACTGGCTGGAGAGCGAGGGCGTCGACCCGGAGTCGGCGGTCGACATCGTCGAGATCAACGGCGCGAACGCCGTCTGGCAGGCGATCGCGAGCGGCGAGGTCGACGGCACCTCGATCATGGAGCCGGTGCCGACGATCGCCGCCGAGGAGGGCTCGAACGTGACGATGTTCCGCACCGCCGCCGAGGTCATGCCCGGCCAACCGGCCGCGGTGACGCTCATGAGCGACGCGGTCCGGGAGTCGCCGCTGGCGGCGCAGTTCCTCGAACAGCACGTCCGGGCGACGGCGTTCATCGACGAGAACCCCGAGGAGACGGCCGCACACGTCGAGTCGGGCATCGGGATGCCCGCCGGTCGCGCCCGGCGCGCGCTGGAGTCGCCGCTGTCGAACTTCGTCACCGACCCGCGGGCCATCGAGAGCGGGACCGAGGTGTTCGCCGAGTTCGCCAACGACAACGGCCAGATCGAGCGGGAACTGACGACCGACGAGATATTCGATTACGATGTCTACGACAGCCTGTAACCGATTCCGCCCGGCGTCGGGACACGGGGAGGTGTGAACCCGGATGGCGACCAAGACCGACGTCGACGACGGGATCGGCGGGTACCTCGACGGCTCGATCGCGGCGATCGATCCGCGCCGGGCCGTCCTCGGCTCCGTCGGCATCGCCGGCTTCCTCGCGCTGTGGTGGGCGGCATCGCTCGTCCAACCGTCCTACGTGTTGCCCTCGCCGGCCGCCGTCGGCGAGACGTTCTACGCCGAGGCCGCCAGCGGCGAGATGGCGACCGCGATCGGCCACAGCGTCCGCCACTGGGTCCCGGGCGCGGCGATCGGCACCACCCTCGGCGTCGCGGCCGGCGTCGGCTTGGCGTGGAGTTCGGTGGCCGACGACGTCTCCGCGCCGATCGTCCGGACGCTGCGGCCGGTGCCGCCGCTCGCGCTCATCGGCTTCGCGATCGCGTGGTTCGGCATCAACCACGCCGGGGCCGCGTTCATCATCGCCGTCGGGGCCTTCTGGATCAACTTCTACGCCGCCTACGGCGGCGTCGAGGGCGTCTCGGAGGACTTGCTCGACGTCGCCCGCAGCCTCGGCGTCGAGGGCGACCTCGAGTTGCTGCGGTCGGTCGTCGTCCCCGCGGCCTCCCCGGAGATCCTGACGGGGGTCCGGACCGGGATCGGCCGGTGTTGGATGCTCGTCGTCGCCTCGGAGATATTCGGGGTGCCCGGCATCGGGCGGCGCATCCTGCGCGCCTCGAACAACCTCCAGGTCGACGTCGTGATCGCGTACATCCTCGTGTTGAGCCTCATGTTCCTCCTCGTCGACGTGATGTTCAGGGCGGCCCAACGGAGGGCGCTGGCGTGGCGATGAACGACGAGCGCGGGGACGGAGGCTCGAGCCCGAAGGACGCGAACGACGCGAACGGCAACGCGGAGGGCGAGGACCGAACCGTCGGGGGCGCCGCGAGCGCCGCCCGCGTCCGGGTCGCCGAGGTCGCCAAACACTACGAGGGCACCGAGGGGCCGATTCGGGCGCTCGAGGGCGTCTCCTTCGACGTCTCCGACGGCGAGTTCGTCTGTCTCGTCGGCCCCTCCGGCTGCGGGAAGACGACGCTGTTTCGGATCATCGCCGGCCTCGAATCCGCGACGGCGGGCGAGGTCTTCCTGAACGACGAGCGGGTCGAGGGCCCCACGCCCGACATGGGCGTCGTCTTCCAGGAGTACCACCTCTTCCCGTGGCGGACCGTCCGCGGCAACGTCGGGTTCGGCCTCGAGAAGGGCGGCATCGACGGGGAAGGCGGCATCGACGGCGAGGAGCGCCGACAGCGCGTCGACCGCCTCGTGGAGTTGGTCGGCCTCGAGGGGTTCGGCGACAGCTACCCCAAGGAGCTCTCCGGCGGGATGAAACAGCGCGTCGCCATCGCGCGGGCGCTGGCGGTCGACCCCGACCTGCTGCTCATGGACGAGCCCTTCGGCGCCGTCGACGCCCAGACGCGGGAGATGCTCCAATCGGAACTGCTCGACATCTGGCGCGAGACGGGCAAGACCGTCCTGTTCGTCACCCACGACGTCGAGGAGGCCGTGAAACTCGCCGACCGGATCGTCGTGATGGCCAAGGAACCGGGGCGGGTCCGGGAAACGATCGACGTGGACCTCCCCCGGCCGCGGGCGCGCTCGGACGCCGCGTTCGGGCGCTACTACGAGCGCGTGCTGGGGCTCATCCGCGGCGAGCGGGGCACACCGGACGTATAAGGCTCACTCGTTCGCTCGGGCCTCACGGAGTTCCTCTATGTGGCGTTCGAGTCTGCGAAGCGTCGCGTCGGCGTCCGCGTAGCCCGCCTCGTACTCGCCGTAGGCGTCGTCGGCCTTCTGCAGGAAGCGATCGATGGCGTCGTCGGCGTCGGCGTCGGTCATGTGGGACGTTCGGTCGGTCGATTTAAAAGGCGGACGGTGTGGGACTCGGGTCGATTTAAAAGGCGGACGGCAGCGCCCGTTTCGGCCGCCGAAACAGGTCGCGACTTGATAATCGGATCGCGTGATTCATCAGTAATGGCAGCGTCTCTCGCTCGCTCTCCGCTCCGCGCGCGCCGGTTCGGAGCGGTCTGTCTGTGCGTCGCCCTCGCGGTCCTCGTCGGCGTCGGGCTAGGCGGCGGGACCGCCGCGGCGCAAAGCGGGGCGACGATAGAGAACGTGACGGTCACCCCCAGCGAGGGCGACGCGGGGGTCACGGATACCCACACCGTGACCGTCGAGGCGGCGAACGCGTCTCGAGCGAACGCGAGGGTCGAACTCGACCTCACGGGGTGGTCCGCCGAGCGGACGGAGAACGTCAACGTCGTAACCGGGGAAGCACGCGAGGAACCGACGAACGACAGCGTCCGAGTCGAACCGGATGGCAGAGAAGTCGTCGTCGACCTCGTCCTCACGCACCCGACGACGGCGGGCGACGTACCGATCGAGGCGGCGTTGGTCAAAGAGTCGGGCGAACGCATCGACTCGGGGACGGCGACGATCGACGTCCAGTCGATCGACTTCCGGCCGTCACTCGGCAGCAGCGAGATCGACGCCTACGGCGCCGAGGCCGAGCACACGACCGAGCTGTCGGGGCTCGGGTCCGCGGCGCCCGGGACCGAGGTGACGATCTCGTCGCCGGATCTGACCGACGACGAGCTGTTCGAGGTGCTCGATGGCGACGAACGGGACTCCGTCGAGCGCAAGGACGGCGAGATCAGGGTCGAGCCCCCGGGGCAGGAGCCGGGCATCGAACTCTCGTTTCGGGACTTCGACGCGGCGACGTACCGCTTCGACCTCTCGCCGGTCGGTTCCGAGGTCGAGACGCGGCTGGAACTCGAGGTCGTCGACCCCGAAATCGACGGCTCCTTCGGGACCGACCGCCACGAGGTGGCGGCCGGCGACATGGTCACCGTCGACATCGAACTCGAGAACGCCGACGGCGCCTATCTGCTCGTGGGCGCCGACCACAAGGCACGGGAGGGCCGACCGACGAACTACTTCGACATCGTCTACGTGGAGGGGGCAGATAACGTGACGGTCAACACGCGGCTGCTCGGGACCGACGCCGACACCGAGGAGATCTACCAGGCCGACGGCACCGTCGAGAGCTACCTCCACGGCGATGCCGACGGGAGCAACCGGCTCTCGGAGGTCCGCTTCAGGGGCGAGGACGGCCGCCGAAGCTGGGAGAGCCTGACGGCCTTCCGCGCGGAGATGGGGATGTCCGCACAGCCGTGGCCGATCCAGCCCGAGCGCTACCGGTTCGTCCTCGGGGCCGACGGCACCGTCGAGTTGCGCGAGGACGGCATCGCCGACTTCGCGTACCCCATCGCCCGCTCGAACCTCCAGGTGACCGACCCGGGCGTCGAGTCGATCGAGACGTACGTCGCGCCGCGGGGACCGGCCAACGAGCCCAACAGCCCGAGCGGTCCCGACTCGCTGGAGGGACTCCTCGAACGCACGACCCAGCGGGAGACGGTCGCCAAGGAGGACCGCCTCGTCATCGAGGTGAACGCGACCGGGATCTACGGGGCGTTGCACTACCTCTCCGACGGGGGCGTCGCCGGCTTCGGTGGGGGCGTCCACCCCGAGGACGCCCAGAAACTGCTGGATAAACACGAGGGCGTGATCCTCGAGGCGCTCCAGACCGACATGGACGAGAACGAACGCCGAACCGAACTCGACCTCGGCGGCGCGACGGACGGCGAGGCGTACGTACTGCCCGACATCGACGAGAACAACGAACGGGTGGTCGACGGTCGGTTCTACATCGTCGTCGACACCCGGAACGCGGGCGCCTTCGACGGAACGTTCAGCGACGGCGAGAGCGACGACTTCGAGTTCGAGTACGGCTACGAGTCCCCGCCCGAGGAGCGCTATCGCTTCGGCAACGACGCGCTCTCGGCGACCCGTCCCCCGGCGTTCGCCCCCGAGTCAGAGCCGACCGACGAGGGCACCGAACACTACCCGTACCTGAACCGCGAGGAGACCGGCACCACGGAGACGGCCCCGTTCACGGTCGCGGAGTCGTACGCCGAGTACGATCAGACGACCACGGAGGGCGCGGTCGCGCTGTCGAACGGGACGAACGTCACGCTGACCGGCGAGACGAACGTCGCGCCCGCCTCGGAGTTCTACATCCAGATCGTCGCCGACGACCGCTCGAACCCGACACGGATCACCATCGACGACGTCAACGTCACCGAGTCCGGTGCCTTCGAGGCCACGCGGGATCTCTCTGCGCTCCGGGTTGGCGAGGGCGTCGAGGTGGAGTTCTACGCCGAGGACCGCCTCGTCGACAAGCGTGCGGGCGTCGTGAGCGGCGACCGCGGGACGCCGAGTCGCTTCGTGATACGCGAGGCGCCCGAGCGGGTCGAACTCGACCCCGGCGAGCGGGCGACGGTCGAGGCGGTGATCGAGAACACCGGGGCAGCGACGGAGTCGAAGCCGATCGACCTCCGGGTCGGAGATGCCGACGTCGACTCGATCCAGCGGACGCTCGCGGGCGGGGAGAACCGCTCGATCGAACTCGACGCCGGAACGCTCGAGGCGGGGACGTACCCCTACGTCCTCTCGACGCCCGACGACGAGGCGGTTGGCCGGCTAATCGTCGGGAGCGAGACGGACGGGGAGACGAACGCGAGCGAGAGCGAGGACGGAACGGAGAGCGAAAGCGGGGAAAGCGGGGGAGACGAGGGGAGCGAGGACGGCGGAGGCGGGGAGACGAACGACAGCGACGACGGCGAAAACACAGCGGAAGACAGCGGGGACGACGGCGACGATCCGGGGCTCCCGAGCGAGGTCGTCGGCCTGCTCGGAGCGTTCGCCGGCGCGGTCGGCACCGAACACGCCGTCGGCGGCGCGGCGGTCGTCGGCGCGGCGCACGTGCTCGGCTACTGGGCCTGAGACACGGGACGACGGGGCGCTGTCGGCCTTCACAAAACGTATCCGGCGCTGTCCCCCACCGTTCGTATGGACGAACACGGCCGCCGTCGGTTCCTCAAGACCGCGAGCGTCGGGATGACAGCAGCGATCGCCGGGTGCGGCTCCGCCGAGGACGCCCCCGCCCAATCGAGCACGGAGGATCGGGCGACGGTCACCTTCGGCATCGAACCCGATACGGAGGCGTTCCAGGAACGCCGACAGGAACTCGTCGAGGAGGTCGAGGCGGGCAATGTGACCCAGACGGAGGCCGCAAACCAGCTCTCGGAGCTCGAGGAGGAGGTCCTCGCCGAGGCGGCGACCGAGGCCCGAGAGCACCTCGAGTCGGGCGGCGCAGAGGTCGAGGCCGTCGACGAGGCCGCGGGCGTGCTGCGGGCCAACGGCGACCCGGCGGCGCTCGTCGAGACGCTCACCCACGAGCGGATCGCGGCGATGTTGGAAGCCGGCGCGTACGACGAACTCACCGAGTCCGCGTCGGGCGAGGGCGGGGAGGCCAACGCGACGGACACCGGGGACGTCGAAGGCGGGGCGGGCGAGTAGGAATCCGGGGGTTCGAACGGTCGATCGAACGCAACGAGCGCCGCGTTCACGGCGCGGCGGCGGCCGTGTCGTCGGCGCTGGGGTCGAAGGGAGACGGTAGGCAATTCAATCTAGCTGATCGAGAGCTCCCCGGCGTTCTCGATGCATGATGCCCCCGGCGAACAACCGAAGTTTCGAAACGAGTTCAGCTTCGGTGTCATACGTTTCGACTCGGAGGTCCCACCGCACTTGTGCGGATCGTATCATCGCACTCGCGATCGAGTAGGGTGGTTCACAGAAATTGGCTTGAAAAAACTAAGCGTTTCTCCTCCGTACCGTAGACTATGACGACGAATCACACGCAGGAAGCTGGCGGCGGGGTCCCGGAGGATCCGGAAGATCTGCTGCCGGACGAGAGCGTCCTCGGCCTCGAGGAGTATCTCGCGATGCACGCCGCCGTCGGACACCGCACCAGATACGAGATTCTCTATCGCCTCACCCACGGCGGAGAAATGAGCCCGAAAGAGTTGGAGGAGGCGATCGAGATCGACGACAGCACCCTCCACTACCACCTCAATGAACTCGTCGACGTGGGTCTCGTCGAAAAACGCCAACGCACCGAACGAGGCCAGGACGGCCTGTACACGTACTACCGGGCGACGGTGTTCGGAGAAGCGACACTCACGGACGGCGTCGACGAGTTGATCCGCGGTGAGGCGGAATTCGGAACGATGTACAACAGTTCGGCCGACCGATGAGTCCGTCCCAACCTCACCCGAGGTCGAACTCGAGTCGATCGCCCGCCTCGACGCCGTGTCGCGTCGTCCACTCGTAGTTCACCTCGAGGACGTACTGCCCCCGGCCGGGATAGCGTTGGTCGTTGCCGTCCTCGTCGGGACCGGGGGCGGGCGCGTGATGGATTTTGGTGACCGTGCCCGCCGAGTCGGCGTAGACGATGTCGATCCCGAAGTCCATCCGCCGCATCACGAACGTCCGGTCGGCGACCGACCCGTAGACGAACAACATCCCGCGGTCCTCGGGCAGCGACTCGGTGTCGCTCAGGCCCGTGTATCGGAGCTCTCCCGTGTCGGCGACGGCCGCCGTCACCGACCCGAGGTCGGAGCCGTCCTCGGAAACGACGCCGATCTCGGTCGTCTCGTAGCTTTCGTGGACCGGCTCCGGGGTCGGCGTCGCCTCGGGCGCGGGCGTTCCATCGTCCGGCGCGGGCGTTCCGTCTCCGGGCGTCGCGTCGGCCGCCCCGCTGTCGTTCGCGGCGTCGAGACAGCCCGAGAGGCCGGCCAGCGCCGCCGTCGTCGCGAGCCACGTCCGGCGATCCATGTCGTCCGGTTGGGGAGGTCGATATATAAATACCAGTAGCCGGGACGGTAGTGTTCACATAAGCTGATTCCATGCGAAGGCGAAGGATCGAAGCCAATTATCGGCGGTGTCTGCTTCGGCGTTGCTGAAACAATTTGAAAACTGGTAGTTCGGCGTTTTATAAAGCCCAAGGAGAATACCTGCGGCTTCAGCCGTCCCCAGAAATCGGTGATTTCTGGTGTGCGAACGAGACCTCCGGTCTCGTTACCGCAGGATGAATCCGACAACTCAGAGTCAATCTACGCTGCAATAGCCACGCTGAGATTGACAATCCGTAATTTAAACTGACAGGCAATCCTACGTACAGGTAGGAATCAGGCTGGGAACAGAGCGATTCCCGCTAGTCCTACGATGGCGGCCTGTCCGCCCCAAGCAATCAGACAGTAATCGGGACCAGTTGGGTGAACGGTCGGTTCCTACAATGAATCGACGCAGTGCCCGACTGCTGTACGCACCACGGAAACTAACTCCGAGTCCGTCGAAGTCTGCCGGACTCCCCGAGGCAAAAACAACTCCGGGAGTCCCAACACGATAGAGCATAGAAGTACCGGAGGCTTGGCACTCCCAGCAGTCCCACCCGTCACAGTCCATGACCCCCACACGGATTCTTACCATGTCGGGGGTCGGTGGAACTGCAAACCTGAACTCTCCAACGCTGAGCAACTCGGAGATTTGCGACGTACGCGAATCTTCGATTCGCTTGACTCAGGATTCCTCCGCGTTTACCCGGAGGAGGATGTCAATTCTCGAAAGATACGTTCGGCGCTGTTCCGATTTCCGTGGCGTTCATATCGAAACCGAGTGGCTTGAAGAGTATCGGCGTCTGTTCGCGTCACCTCTCGAGTAGTTCGACTCGCAGATCGAATTGTCTCTCCGAAATACGTTTGTGAAACGCCTCACCATTTGACGACCCACACTGAGCGCCTATTGTCTGTATTTCATTTTCACCGATATATTTATAAATACATCGGTGAAATTGGAATACATGAGAGAAGCGGAGCTACGGGTTATCGACTGTTTGCGGGATCAGTCCTACTCTGTTGGCGAATTAGCCGATGCAATCGATAACAGTCAGAGCTGGACGTCGGAGGTCGTTGGCGACCTCGAAAGCGCCCATCTTGTAGACCGAACTGACGGCGTCCAACTGGCCACCACATACGAAGCATCACTGCTTGCCGAGCTCCTCGACCGCTACGCACTCAAGAACGTGCTGATAGGGACGAAAGAGGACATTTTGGGTGCGCTGCTCGACGGTCCGAAGACGATTCCGGAGTTACAAACACAGGGGTTCGCCACGTCCACGCTCTACAAGCATTTGAACGAGATTCAGGAGACGGGTGCGATCGCACACACGGACGACGGGTATGCTATCACCGATGACACGCTTCGGTCGTTCCTCGAAGCGAGAACCAGAACGACACCGTTCGAAACCGGATACCGCGCGAACGGCGACCGACTGGTCGCAACGAGCAAGGACAACGTCGATGGGACGCCGACTGCGTTCTCGGCGTTCACTCGTTACGGTGTTGGCTATCACCCAGCGAAGACCTACGCCTACCAAGGTGATCGGTCGCTGGGACTCGAGGAGGTTCTGATCCATGCGGTGACCGTCGCTGAGAACAGGAAACAGATGGCGATGGCTGGCGTATTCTATCTGACCCACCGCGCGACCCTCGACGCTAGCGACCTGTGGCAGCTCGCAAACAGGTGGGAGTGCGTCGAGAAATGGGCCGATCTCTTTGCATACATCGATCAGCGGGAGGTCCACCACGATGAGCTCTTTCTCCCGTGGGAGGAATTCATCGATCTCGCGAACGACTATGGGGTCTATCCGCGTGGCAAACATCCGGAAGATAGCCTTCGACGGGGGCTCGAAGAGCTTGGCGACCACCTGGAGACGCCTGTCGACGTGTATCTTCTCGGAGGCGGCAACCTCATTCTGCGGGGGTTGAAAGATTCGACGAAAGACGTCGACATCGTCGTTGCGGACGGACAGGCGTTCTTTGCAATCGCCGAATCGATTCAGGGCCTGGGGTACGAGGAGCGTAGTGACTTGGAAGCGGCGTACAACCAGCTTGATCCCAGTATTGTACTGGAGAAGGACGGGTTTCCGCGCTGGGATATTTTCGTGGAGGCGGTCGCCGGCCAGCTCCAGTTGACGCCGGCGATGATCGAGCGGTGCGACCGATCATTCGAGTACGGCAATCTTCGCGTACATCTGCTCTCGCTGAGCGATATCTTCGTGTTCAAATCGATTACGGAACGCGAAGGCGATCTCGAAGATGCCGCACTGATCGCCAGACAAGCCGACCTCGACTGGGAGAGCATCTTCCGAGAGATCAAGACCCAGGAAGATCGCACTGGCCAATTCTTCTCGTTTGCTGTGCTCGATACGCTCGATGTCCTCGACGAGCGGCACGATATCGTTGCGCCAATCACAGACCGGCTCGTCTCGTACTGTCTCGAGAACGCGCTACTCGTCTCGCTGGACGCCCCGAAAACAATCGAAGACCTCCGAGAAGAGCTGGATTTCCCCGATCACCGGATCTACAACAAACTCCGGAAGCTCGAAGAGGAAGGACAGATCACCGTCGATCGTAGCGGTCGGCTCAATACGTACCAGCGAGCCGAATCAACTGACCGGTAACGCTACACCAAGAGTGAACTCGATGGGGGGATCGACGATATATGGACCTGAAGGAGACCGTCGATTATCCTACCGAAGAACTCGATCTGCAGCGGAGCGACTCCGTCCGTGAAGTCGGTCAGTCAGGCTAACCTCTGGGAACAACAAGGCACAATTAGGTGAACGTCGGCCTTCGTCATCTCCAGCTGTGTTCACGTGCAGGCGTGGTGTGGGTCGGTTCGTCCGTTTCGTTTTGCCCGGCGTCCGATCGCCGATGTGACGCGCCGAATCGGTGCGTGGATTTTTGTTCGGAGGTACCGATCTATGTACGATGCCCTCCACGGGACAGTTTCGTGCGGATGAAACAGCCGTCTCCCCGGTGATCGGGACCGTCCTCTTTCTCGGTATCGTCGTCGCCATCGCGGCGCTGTTCGGGGCGCTGGCGCTCGACGTCGGGGACAAGTTGATCGAACCGGCGCCGACGGGCTACTTCGAGGCTGAGTACGCCGCCAGCGGCGAGGGGAACACCGACCACCGGCCGTACGTCGAGGTCACGAACAAGTTGGGGGAGACGGCCGACGCGGACGACATCATCATCAAAGACGAGAGCGGAAACGCGATCGCCTGGAGCGACGTATGGACGGGCGGCGAGACGGTGAAGGCCGGGGAGTACGTCCACCTCGACGGGTTCGACAGCGACGGCACGCTCGATCCGGTCTGCGAGGCGGGGGACACGTACACGATCGTCTACACCGACGGGAACGGCCACACGCTGTTGGTGAACGAGTGGTCGGCCCCGACGGATCCACAGGTGCCGGCGGGATCCGATGCGGCCTCCGACGATACGCCGCCGGGCGTCCCGAAGTGGTGTTAAATCGGTCCGGCCGGGGGAGTCTCGAAGCCGTCCGCTGCCGACCCGGGGGTTCGGTCGCGACCATCGTCGCACGGCCGGCAGTATAAACCCTGGGAGGCCCAAAGGGGCGGTCGATGGTATCCGTCCCGCGCGGCCCCGCCCGGCGGCCCCGCCGCCTCGTCGTTCTCGCCGTCCTCGGGTCGTTGGTGTTGCTCGCGGTCACGTCCGGTGCGCTCGCGGCCGCCGACCAGACCGGGGGCGGAGGGCAGAACGCGGCTCCGCCCGACCGTGTCGCCGACGCGCACGGGACCGCGGCACGGCCGGCAGCCGAATTGGCAGCCGACCCCGCGAACGTGACCGGCGAGGGCGTCACCGTCGCGGTCCTCGACAGCGGCATCGACGACGGCCACCCCGACCTCGCCGGCCGCGTCACCGAGCGGGTCGACCTCACCGGCGCGGAGCCGACCCACCCGGAGAACGGGACGGACGAAAGCGGCCACGGCACGTTCGTCGCGGGCGTCCTCGGCGGCAGCGGCGCGGCGAGCGACGGCGACCACGCCGGGGTCGCGCCGGGCGCCGCGCTGGTCGACGTCCGGATCATGGCCGAGGACGGCGACGCCGACGAGGCGACTGTCGCCGAGGGCATCGAGTACGCCGTCTCGGAGGCCGACGCCGACATCGTCCTGTTGAGCCTCCAAAGCGTCGGCTCCGAGCCTGGGGTGATCGAGGAGCGCGTCGAGTGGGCGAACGACCGGGGGGCGTTGGTCGTCGCCTCGGCGGGCAACCGGGCCGGCCCGCGCTCGGTCACCACGCCGGGCACCTCGCGGGCGGCGCTCACCGTCGGGGCGGCCGACGACGCGGGGAGGGTGTGGGAGCGCTCCGCCTACGGCCCGACGTCGGCCGGAGCGTTCAAGCCCGAACTGCTCGCGCCCGGCGTCGGAATCGTCGGCCCGCGCGCCGGCTACGGCGGGGGCAGCGAGGCGGGCGAGGAAAGCGGCGGCGAACACGCCGACCCCTACGCCCGCCGGACGGGGACGAGCATCGCGGCCGCGAGGGCCGCGGGCGTCGCCGCGTTGCTCGCCGAGTCCGAACCGGAGTTGGGGCCGGCGGCGCTGGAGCGCCGACTGACGGGCACCGCCCGGCCGGTCGACTCGGATAACCGGACGGCAGCGGCCGGGTCGGGCGTCGTCGACGCCGACGCCGCGCTCGCGCCGGGCGTCGTCGCCGACGGCGTCCTCGATCTGGGCGTCCTCGACGACGACGAGGCGGTGACCCGGACAGTGACTCTCGAGAACCGCGGCGACCGCCGCCACGACCTCGCCTTCGAGGCGACCCTCCGAAACGTCGAGTCGGGCGAGGCCGTCGACGAGGCGGTGTCGCTGAACCGAAGCGCCCGCTCGCTCGCGCCGGGCGAGCGCGCGGCGATCGAGGTCCGGGTCGACGGGAACGTCTCCTCGGGCGTCTACGCCGGGGCGATCCGCTACGCCGTCGACGGCCGGCCCCGGTCGGTCGCGGTCGGGTTCGTCCGCGGCGGCCGCGTCACCGTCGAGAAGCGGCCGCTGTCGGCCGGCGACCGCGTCGACGGCGACGCGTTGCTCGTCTTCACCGAGGAGGGCACCCACAGCGAGGTGTCGGCCTTCGAGGGCGGGACCGCGAGCTTCCTGGCCGGCGGCGGCACCTACGTCGTCTGGTCGGCGGGCGTCGACGACGCGACCGGGTCCGTGGTGTTTCTCTCCGAGCGCCTCCGGGTCGACGGCGACACCCGGGTCGTCCTCGACGAGGCCGAGACGGTCCGGGCGGGGGTCGACGCCGGCGCGCTCGAATCGAGATACGGCCCCCTCGAGAACCGCTCGGTCGCGGCGTCGATGGTCACCGAGACGGCCGGCGGGACCGAGCGGCTCTCCCGGCGCGTCCTCGACGCCGGCAACCGGACGATCCGGGTCTCGCGGGATAGAGAGACCGCCTTCACCGCGAGGTACCTGCTCACGACCGAGACGGACGGGGCGGCGCTGGACGCCGCCGACGTGTTCCACCTGAGCAACCACGTCCGCTGGACCAAGTGGGCGGCCCCCCGGGAAGTGCGCCCCGACGACCTCGAGACGACCACCTACCGGATCGGGCGGACGACGCTCGATCGGACCCCCGAGGTCCAGGAGCGGACCTCGGTGCGGCGGACGAAGAGCGGCCGCGGGCTCTCGTGGTTCCCGTTGGGCGATCGATCGGTGCAGCGCGTCCACCGCACCCCCGAGATCGAACACGGGCGACACCTCCGACTCGAGGGGTGGCGGGCGGCGCTGTCGGCGCCGAGCGAGCGGGCGGTCCCGGGGTGGCCGCCGAACGCCGCGCTGTCGCACCCCTTCGTCGCGACGGCGGACGTCGAAGTCGACGACGGGCGCGTCTCGGTCGGGGCGCGGCCGCTCGACGACGGCGCGGGCACCCGGCTGTACGCGCGCGGCGAGCACGACGTCTCGGTGGCCGTCGACGGCGAGGTCCGCGCCGAACGCCGCAGCGACGACCCCACCATCGACCTCGGGGGCGTGCCGGTCGGCGACGCCGGGTCGGTGTCGGTGCGGATCGACGGCGAAAACCCGGAGGGCCGGCTCTCGACGCGGACGCGGACCGAGGTGACGCTGCGGGGCGACGACACCGCCGCGGGCGCGTCGGTGCCGCTGCTCCGGGCCGTCCGCCTCGAGGAGCCCACGCCGACGAACGCCGCCGGGCCGGGGGCGGTGCCGATCCGCATCCGCACCGCCGCGCGGGAGGAAGTCGCGGACGCGACCGTCTGGCATACCCCCGGGAGCGCCGAGACGCCGCCGTGGGTCGACGCCTCGGGCTGGGAGCGGACGCCCGCGGGGTTCGGCTACCGGGGGCTCCGCGCGACGGTCGAGGCGCCCGCGTCGGCCGAGACGGTGAGCCTCGCGGTCGAGATCGACGCCGAGTCGGGGAGTGCGGTCCGGACGATGACGGCCGACGCCTTCCACGTCGGGCGCGCGCCGAACACCTCGACGCGGTTTCTCGAGGGGCGGCTCCGGACGGCCGACGGCGGCGTCGCCGACAACGACACCGTCCTCGCGGCCCCGACCGACGGCGACGATCCCTTCGTCGCGTCGACGGGATCGGACGGCCGGTTCAGCCTCGAAGTGCCGAAAGACGAGGCCTACGAGCTCCAGTACCGCCGCGGGGACCTCTTCGACGGGGGGTCCGGAACGCCCGAGCGCCCCGACTTCTTCTCGCTCGGACGGGTCGAGGCCACCGAGGACACCGAACTGAACCGGACGCTGCCGGCGCCGACGCGGCTCGACGTCCGCGTCCGCGACGAGCGCGGCGTGGCCGCCGAAAACGCCACCGTCCGGATCGCCCACCGGGCGGGCAACGCCACGAGCGTCGTCGAACTCACGACGGACGAAAACGGGACGGTCGCACTCGGCACCACGCCGGGTCTGCATCTGGCGGGGCCGGTCAACGTCACCGTCGAGGCGCCCGACGAGTCGCCCTTCGTCGCGTCGACGATCGAGCGGACGGTGGCCCTCGATGGCACCGACGAGCGCGCCACCGAGCGGTTCGTCCTCGAGACCGAGCCGCCCAATGCGACGCTGTCGACGAGCCGGACGTGGATGCTCGAGGGGACGCCGACGACGCTGGACGCGGGCGCGAGCGAGGTGCCCGCCGGCCCCGCGGAGTACCGCTGGGACTTCGACGGCGACGGGTCGATCGACCGGGTGACCGACGCGCCGACGACGCGGTATGCGCCCCCGCTCGGCGAGACCGAGCCCTCGGTGACGGTCGTCGACGCGGCCGGCAAGCGCGCGAACGCGACGGTCGGGCCGATCCGGGTGACCGAGGAGTGGTAAGCTGCCGCAGCCCTACGCGTAGTACAAAAAGAACTAGGCTCTCATTTCCAAAACAATAATTACGTGTTATCCACGAATCAAAGATATGTCTGATCTGAATTATCTCCTCATCTCCGTCGACAGTCTCCGTTATGACTTCTGTTCGTTCTTGAACAAATCAGAGTACACTATGGACTTCCTCAACGATTTCGCCGAAGAGTCCACTATCTTCGAACGTACGATATCTCCATCAATATGGACACTCCCCGTTCATACCTCCATCTTTACCGGCCTGTATCCAGCGGAACACCAGATTAACGACAAGAACACAGTCCTTGGAGATCATCCAACGTTCGCCGAACTACTCAGTGAAGCGGGCTACGAGACGCGCTCGTTCACACACAACGGGTGGTTCAAATCCGGCGGAATGACGCGTGGGTTCGAACATGACCACACAAGGATGCCGGGAATGATCGGGTACGGGATCTCGAATATCCGGAATGGGGTCGACGATCGCAATCGAAGCCAGTTTGTGAAGGGTACGAAGCAAGTCCTGGAAGCACCACTGGTAAAGGGGCGGAAAGCCTTATTCAGGCACCAATTCAAGGGTCACAGGACGGTGAAAAACTGCTTCAAACGCCTTGAAGAGCGAAATTCGCCGTTCTGTTATATACTTCACTTGAACGACATTCATCACGTCTATCGCCCTCATATCAAGTATTATCGCAAGTTCGGAGACCGAGGGATTAGAGAACTCCACGAGAACGTTCGATATCAGGAAACTCTCAAAGAGAACCGCCACGAGATCTACACCGGACGATACGAGATCAATCAAGAACGCCTTAACCTGACAAAGGATCTGTATCGGGCTTCAATCTTGCAGGCGGACGCGCTCATTGAGCGGTTGGTTGACCGGTTGAAGTCGCTGGATGAGTACGAGAATACAGTGATCATCGTGTTCGGCGACCACGGCGACTTGATCGGGGAGAACGGAATGTTCGGGCATTCGTACTCGTTGGCCGACGAGCTGATTCGTGTGCCGTTGCTAATCCACGATCCAACCGGCCAATTAGAAGACGGACGTCGGCGTGACGTAGTGCAGCTAAACGACCTGTATCCGACTATCCTCGAGATGGCCGGGCTGGATGTCCCCGAGACGAATAGTGTCTCGCTGATGGACGAGTCCCGCGAGTCGGCATTCATACACCTCCTAGAGTCGGCTGACAACCTCAAGTTCTCAGCGTCCGAGTATCCGCCGTTCGAGCAATATGCGATCTGGAGATCGCCCTCGTCGAAGCTTGTGTATAAGCCAGAAAATGACGGTCGGGAATTGGTGGGAGACGATGATCCGGCACTCATTAACGAGCTAGACAAGCATTTAGAGGGGTTGATCAAGATACCATCTAAGGGGGAGTCTGAACTCTCTCCAAGTACAAGAACACAATTAGAGAATATGGGTTATTTGTAGATATTTTTCGTTGATACAAAGAGGATTAAACATCATAAAGTGGAAATTCATGCAAGACATTTAGCCATTAAATACATGGACGAATATAATAGCTTCAGTCAGTATCCAGAAAGCACGGGAAAACTTCTGGAATTGTGTGCCGAGTCTGCTATTTCTTTGCAAAGGAAGAACGGATCCCTACCACCAACGAGACAGGGTATATACGGTTATAATCACACCCCAGTAAGAAATACTGCCGAATGGCTGTTAGTTTTTTCCAAGGTTTACGAATCTCTTGGAGAACAAAGATTTCGACAAGCAGCGATTAAAGCAGGCAAATACCTCCTCTCAAAAGAAGCGAGACCACTAAATATAACCTTCAAATCTAGAAATGAGCCTGGTAAAGATCTTTGCGATGGTCTAGTTGGTCAAGCAGTTCCTATTGAGGCTCTTAGTTACGCAGGGAAAATACTCCACAAGAGTGAGTTCACGCAAACAGCTCTTGAAGTTTTTAGGGATCATATCTTTGATCAGGATTTGTCGCTCTGGGAAATACTCGAAATTGACGGTGAACGCCTATCATTCGATAGAACACTCAATCATCAGATCATATTTGCAGCTCGATCTGTAATCTTATCATCAGTGAATCCAGAAATAGAATCACTGTTAGAGACATTCCTTGATGACTTGTTAAACTTTGCAGGAGTCAATCCGGACGGAAGATTCAAACACTTTGTTCAAGTCTCACTTAAACAGTCAATAACTAAAATGGTTGAAAATCATATACATTGGCCATTACTCTGGAACAATTTAACTCAATTATATTATGATATTTCTATAAGTCATTCACGAAAGGAGGTTGGTTACCATTTTACGATATTGGAGAGCCTTTCTCGAATCAAATCAGCTTTTCCTAAACATCCAGTATGGTCTTCCAAATTAATTAAAAAATCGATGTCATTCACGAATGATTATAAATATTTATCACAACTACACAATCAAAAATATGCGTATGGAAGCCCGATACCTGAGTTTAATCACGCGATATTTCTCCATAATTTCACTGAGGGGACTTCTACGAAAGTATCACGTTGGTTAGGACGGGGAATTGAACGGACCCTTGATATAGAAGATGGGCTTCTGACAGCGGATACAGAACGGGAGATACAACAAGCTAGTTTTGTTTCACGTTTAATTCATATCCCCAATATAAATGTAGAATACGAGTGAGAAATATATGACAACCCAGAAGATAAGTGCGAGTGGGATGAGGTCATAATATGTCTGGGTACACTAATGAAGCAAAAGAGTACTGGGAAGATGCCATTAAAAGAGATGACCGATTTACCTCAGTCGGTATTAGATACCTTCCAGAGTGTATTAATCAAAGACGAAAAGAGAAATTGTACCCGATTATCCGGAATATCATTCAACAGGAGTTTTCGGAACTAAACGGTGAAAAAGTCCTAGACGCTGGGTGTGGAACCGGTGTATACTCTGAGTTCTATGGTAGCCAAGGTGGAGACGTCACAGGTGTGGATTTGTCTGAAAGAGCCGTCTCTTTCCTGAAAACGAACGTTGAAGGGAATTTCTACCAATCAAAACTTAACGATCTTCCATTAGGAGATAATCTATTTCAACTGACCCACTGTTTCTCTGTACTGTATCACATAGTAGATGATTCTGAATGGCAAGAGAGCATCTCAGAGCTCGTCAGAGTAACTAAGCCAGGCGGAATAATCGTTCTTAGAATTGCGTGGCAACAAGATACAGATAGTCCGGCAAACCATGTTAAGCATCGGTCGATAAACCAGTACCTTCGCGTGTTAAGCCGAGAAAACGCTTGTCGACTTGAATCCATCCACACGTTCAACGATATTCCAGAATATTCAAGCTTGATAAAGATATTTGACAGAATAGGGCTAGAGAATTGCCAAGAGAGGCTCTGTAGTTGGATTATATCCGGTAACCGGTTTAAAACAAATCCTCAACAGAGAGTGGCTGTGTTCCGAGTACTCAAAAAGTAGCCGATATTACTTCTTTTTGAAAAAGACGGCTTTGTATCCGTTAAAAATTAAATATATCCGAGTGCATCTAGAATCTCATCCCGAGAAAGTTCTGAACAAGAAAGATCTAGGTTTGGTTTTATTGTCTCTCTGTCTTGAGCAGTGGTTTGTACCCATGGCACTCTGCGAACTTTTGGGTGAATTGTTCCCCCCCTATGCTTGTATCCAAACCACTCACCGAATGCCTCCCCGTGATCCGATGTAATTATAGCTCTCTCGGCATCGTAATTGTTGAGGAGAACTCCGACACTTTTTATAACACTCTCTAATTCGGTAGTATACGTATTCCAGACGTTCTCCAGTCCAATGGAACCATCCCGAAGAGATGGGAATGGGAACCGCTCCCAATCGTGGAGTTGTGTCCTACCCGCTGATTCAGCTGCCGCATAGTAAGGGTAGTGAGGTTGAATATAGTGTACTATCATTCTTTTTGGGTCATGTTCCCGACCATGAACGATTGCCGTGTCGGCTACGGTTTTAGCGGAAGGATGTGGCCGATCAACGTGTCCTTTGTCGGGTCCTCTTGAGTCACGGTATTCCCAAGCAGGTAGAAATTCATTGAACTTTGTTCGGTCAAGTGTGTTCCAAGATGTTGGAGCATAACTAATATTTGCGCTATCTTCAGGCCGGAGGTTCCCGTCTAGCACCTCTTGAACCATCATATTGCCAGCGATGAAGTCTATTTCACTAACTTCGTCTTCGTACCCCTCCGAAAATGTTTGAGCGGTCCACTCTAGAGTTGATCCCCCAATAGAGTACTTTTCACCGATACTGTTATTACTCAACCACCTTTCGCTGGTATGTTCCTGTACCTGATTCAGCACATCTACTCTACAAGTATCGAGAACAACTAGAAGATCCCAGTCCTCTTCTAAAAAATTTGTTCCAAACGGATATCTGGACGAATAGGCTAATTCAATCCCAGAAAGAATCGGAAGAGTAAAATGACGAATTGCTTCTTCTGGATTCCTAGCTGCTTTCAGTATTTTTAATGAGTGCTCTTCAGTCATGAGTTTGCCCAATTTATTATCAATAAACGTTTGCTAACACCATTGTGGCGTACTTACCTGTAATGCTTGTACTGGGCAAAGGGCTTTTCATATCAACCTCTCAAACATCTTTTCGTACTCATCGATAGCAGAATCAATATTGAAATCCTTCGCGCGATCATGCAGTGTAGACGAATTCTCTTGCTGACTCAGGGAATCGTTTATGCTGTGAGCCAAAGCAGTCACGTCATCAACCGGTACTAGCACACCAAATTCACCATTATCTAGTATTTCTGCAGGTCCGCTTTCGCAGTTGGTTGAAATAACTGAGCAGCCACACGATAGAGCCTCAATCAAAACTAATCCGAATCCCTCATACCTAGATGATAACACGAAGACATCTGCGGACGCCATATACGCGAATGGGTTCTCAATGAACCCAAGAAATGAGACGCAATCGTCTATTCCAAGTGTTTCAGCCTGCGCTTGCAGCGACTCCGTCTCAGGACCGGTCCCGAATAGTATCAACCGGGCATCCTCATTGTTAATTCGTGAGAACGCGTTAAGAAGTGTGTCGAACCCCTTTTGTGGTTCATGTCGACCACCAGCAAGAACTACATCGAGTGAGTCATTTATTAACCACTCATGATCGACTGTTTGTGCCGCCTGTTTACAAATCGACTCGACATCAACTGGATTGTAAATTATTGAGATATCCGCCGAGTCAAGCCGAGTATTGGCCACCAGATCATCGCGTACGCCCTTCGAAACGGCTACAATATCATCTGCAAGAGGATATAACGCCCACGCGCCGGCTCTCGTGAGTTGGTCCTTGACGGATTCCGAACTATACGATAGCATATTGTGTTCGCTGATAACAAGTCGTGAGTCCGTCATCGCGAGTCGGTGGGCAAGCACGGCGACAACGTTCGGTTCAGTCATCATCGAATATAGAACATCTGGTTCTTGGCTTAACAGGTACTCACGCAGAGGGCGAAGGCTACGCAGTACCCGGCCTGCGTTCAGGTCAATGACCGAAACGGCGCCTGGTACATCGTCAAGTAACTCACCAGTTGCTTCCACGAGTATTAGATCAACCTCGTAGTCATGATCTACGAGGCCCTTGCACAGATTGCGAGCGACGCGTTCGGCACCACCCATCGTCATTGATGTCAAGTAAATTGCGATCGACTTTTTTTGGGGCATTAATTATATTAATTTGGACTCTCTTGGAATACATAACTTTCGCTACTTAATAACTGTGAGATAAGTTCTCATTGACACTGGTAATAGACAAAAGCACGAGGATTAACCGACGTATTTTTATTACTAATATGTATTGTTTTGATATAGAGCGGTCTCAATGGATACTCTGCCGAAATCTGTCTCCATCGTCGTCCCAGTATATAATGATCCGAGCGGTATCTCTCAGACTATCAACTCACTAGCGAAGCAGAATTACCCCTCCTCGGAGTTATTCATTACTGATAATGGCTCCACGGATGGCACTAGAAACGTTATCCAAGACTACACGAAAGTCTATAGCAATGTTTATTGTCTCATCGAAGACAAAATTCAGGGTTCCTACGCTGCCCGCAACAAAGGAATCAAGTACTCAGACGGAGACATACTTGCTTTCATTGACGCCGACGAGACCGTCAGTAGCGATTGGCTCGAAACCGCTCTCCAAACCATGCAGAGACAAGAGGCCGACTACCTTGGTTGTAATGTCGAACTCACTCTATTTAAAGATACCCTTGTCGGCAGATACAACGCTCACACGGGATTTCCCGTCGAACAGTACCTCAAAGAACAGAACTACGCACCTACCTGTGCTCTGCTCGTCAGGCGAGAGGTCTTCGAAGACATTGGCCTCTTCGACGATAGACTCATCTCGGGCGGCGACCGAGAGTTCGGCGAACGAGTTCACGAGGCAGGCTACAAGCAAGGCTACGCAAAAAACGCAACTGTCTACCACCCGGCCCGAACCACCTTCGAGTCGCTCGCGAAGAAGAACTTCCGTGTCGGACGAGGCTTCTGCCAGAAGCAACACTACTACCCGGAGCGCTACGGGAGACCCGGAATCCCGCCAACGCCGAGTGGCCCGAGCGGGGGAGACGACGAGGACGAACCCGACTCACTTTTTACCAGATTCGCTTTCGCGTTCCTCTCGTTCGCGATGCTCACCTGCAGGGGAGTAGGTTACTACTACGAGTTCTTTTTCCGTGAAGAGCGAGGCGATGTTCCATCATCCACGAGTTAGCTCTTTCTCAACCAGATCCGGTATTGTGATCGGGGACAGACACCACAGTCAGAGGGTTATCTGTCGACAGCAGGTCGGGAGATACTCTAGTGATGAAAAAATAACTGCGGGATCGCCTCTATAAAAAAGCTGATTCCACCACCTACAGATACCCTAAATCTGCCAGGTGGTCCTCGATATTGCCGACCCCTTCACCCTCGTATTCACCGGTGGGTATGAACGTTTCTTGATCCACCGCATTCGTCGTCACCCATGGCACCTGCTTGATACAGGGCAGTACCATCCCCTCCGGGTGGCCGTAGACCGTGTACTCGCCGAATGCGTTCCCATGATCAGCCGTAATTGCCACCTCTTCAGCGTCAACGTTTTGAAGTAGTACCTCAAGTTCGTTAAGAACGACCCGCAGGTTTTCTTCATAAAGATCCCACACCTTGTCGTGTTCGGCAGCACCCGATTCGAGGAGCTTCCAGCCCCGCGCCTCAAGCTCGGTTGGGGCACGGTTCTCTTCGAGTGCCCTTGCAAGATACGGAATGTGTGGCTGCATGTAATGAGCGATCAGCCTGTCCGGGTCCGACTCGCGGGCAACCTCGACGGTTCGATCGGTGATCGCACGCGGTGGGACACCTAGCTCGTCTCGATGCGCACGTTCCCAAAGCATGTCGAGTTGCCCGAAAGCGTCCGTCCCGACGGTCCGCCAGTTCGGCCGGCAGAACGGGACGGTCTCATCCGGCGGGTAGGCGCGCTCAACGAAGGTCTCGTGGGTGTGTCCGTTCCCGCTGACGTATGTTGTGTTCGCGATCTCATCGGCGTAGTCCGTTGAGAACGTCTGGGAGAGCCACTCATGCGAGTGGCTGCCGACAGACCACCGTGTTCCAACCTCGCCGAGGAACTCGTAATCCGACGCCACCTCTTTTAACACGTCGACGCGGCAGGCATCGAGGATGACAAGCAGGTCCCAGTTCTCCTCGTAGATATGGGTTCCAACCGGGCGGCGCGAAGTGAACGTATACCAGAGGCCAAGATACGCCGTGAATATTGCGTGGACGAGGCCGCGTAGCGGGTCAGACGATATCTGTTCGCGGTGTTCAGCGAGCCAGTCTCTGAGCGAACCACCCATCGTATTATAAAAGTGCTTGTGGGTGAATAAAACGATAGTGGTTTTCGACACTCAT
>Ga0209946_1000193_pt1 | contig 25194 bp, 20 predicted proteins | sample SalPon2_A_H2O_MG_FD_185704 | JGI IMG/M metagenome (GOLD analysis project Ga0209946, IMG submission 185704) | Salt pond water microbial communities from South San Francisco under conditions of wetland restoration - Salt Pond MetaG R2_A_H2O_MG... | ecosystem: Environmental > Aquatic > Non-marine... | reverse complement strand
TTATATTTGTTTTCACGTTGACAGTGGCCTGCCTTTCGGTTGATTCCAATATAACTGGCTCTGTTGAAGTCGAGACAACTCGTGAACAACGACGACGTCGACTTCCCCATCAGCGACCGCTTCACGGGGACGGTGATACTCTACAACACCCTTGTCATCAGTCCCCGAAATGACATCGGCGAACCGCTCGACGCTTGCGTCAGGATACTCCTTACCGACAAACTCCTCGAGCTCGCGGATCTGTCGCTCGTGGTCTTGGCGGTCGGTCGAGACGCAGGCATACAACGCGACGTGGGTCACACTTTCCGTTTCGGCCAGGGAAGTATATGAAAATACACCCCTTTTCGCGGTTGTCTGTTAGCAGTACCTTCTCGGCGCGGTTGAGATCATCTGTCCCGTTCTGAAGATAATAAGACGACAGTGTATTCAGAAGTTGTCAGGTCGGCCAGTGTAAGATCTAGAGGATGTCGTCACCAGTATCGAGCCGTTCAATCGTCTGCTCCGTGGCATTGTTGAGCAGGTGGAGCTTCGCTCCAGCCTGCTCCTCGTGGCGAGCTTCGAACTGATCCGGGAGAAATTCGTGTAACCGCAACACCGTTCCATCAGCGATCATCACATCTCTGCTCTGTTGAATCCGCAGAAGGCGTCGGGATCGGGTCACAATACGGTTGGTTCAGTGTCGCTATCGAACGGATCATGAGAAGCAATCTTGCTAGAATGGTGAGAAGGGAGACAGCATCGGGGCGATCGACCCAGCACATCAACTGTGAAGAGCAACCGAGTCGGTCCCTCAGCTGTTGGTATCCCCGTGCCGTCGTCGGATTCAACAGAGCACACATCTCTAAATCAGTCGATATCAGCATCAACAGCGGTAGGAACAGCGACCTCGTCGAGCGCAGTCTCGACGAGGTCGCGGAGGTACTCCGCAAGCGTCGGGGTTAACCGCTGATAGAATCTGTCTGGAGAGATCGTTTCATCGGCAGTAGGGTTGTAACAGCGTCTGAACCCGGCGAGTGTTCGGCTTTCGCCTGCGGCGAAGCCGAACACAAATGCCCAAACGAAGGCAGGGATCTGGAGCTTGCGGTCACGTTCGACCACGCTGAGTTCCTCGGCGTGCTCTTCGAGGAGCTCAGAGGGAAACAGTGTAGTGAGCCGACGCATAATTCGAGATGAGGAGCCGTTGTCGTGTACAGACTCGGCTTTCTCATTCCTTCCGAAAGATGCCTCGATAAGCCGCCGCTATCACGCGTTGTGCGCCACACAGTCTACGTCAGCAATTTCAAGGGGTGAACACGTAGCCCCGAAGAATTATATTTATACTGTCGGATTAAACATTATGACAGAATCTCTTCTGACCAGTCACTATATTGATGGAGAGTGGGAAGCAGGTAAACCTGATATAGACGTCCAGAACCCAGCCACAGAAGAAACCGTCGCGACAATTCCAAGTGCCGACCCAGAACTTGTCAATGAGGCGTTGTCGGCAGCTAAGTCCGCACAGGACAAGTGGGAAGCAACCCCTGGTGTTGAACGCGCGAATCTCATCCGAGACATTGGTGATGTTCTTGAGGCCAACGTTGCTGATATTGGCGATATTCTCATGGCTGAACAGGGGAAACCGAAATCCGCAGCTGCCGGCGAAGTGGAAGGTACTCTTACACTTGCTGACTACACCGCTGGCTGGGGGCGCCGCATTGAAGGAGATATAGTTCCGAGTGACAATCGAAACGAGCAGATCCATCTCCAACGCCATCCGATGGGTGTTGTTGCTGCTATCATTCCGTGGAACTACCCTATTGCCGTGTTGATGCGGAAAGTCCTACCAGCGCTTATTGCTGGTAATGCTGTCGTCGTTAAACCTAGTTCAACCACGCCGCTATCCACCATTCGTGTCTTCGAGTTGATCGACAAGCAGCTTGATCTTCCAGATGGGTTATTGAACCTCGTGCTTGGCGGAAGCCAAGTCGGAGATGCGCTTGTCAAGTCGCCAGAAACAGACATGGTAACGATGACGGGCTCCACGCGCGTGGGGAAGCAGATTGCGGAAGCTGCTGCGGAGAATCTCACCCCGGTTTCGCTTGAACTTGGTGGGAAAGCGCCCGCAATCGTCGCAGCAGATGCTGACGTCGACGCTGCCGTCGAGGACATTCTGACGGCTCGTATTACAAATGCCGGACAAGTTTGTACGTGCGCAGAGCGTGTGTTCGTCCACGAGGACGTCGCAGCGGAGTTTTCGGAGAAGTATGTCGCTGCGACGGAAGATCTTGAACTCGGGCTGCCAAAGAACAATCCCGATATGGGACCACAGGTTACACAGGGTGAACTTGATTGGACTCAATCATCGGTGGACGCCGCCGTCGACGCCGGGGCAACACTATTGACAGGCGGAAAGCAGCCGATTGGCACGGCCTTCGAGACTGGATTCTGGTACGCACCGACAGTGCTCGGTGATGTTGACCCTAGTATGGATGTCGTTGAGAAAGAGGTGTTTGGACCGGTCACGCCAATCGTTACCGTGGAGTCTGTCGAACAGGCTGTCAAATATGCCAATCGGTCACGATACGGTCTCTCTTCATATATCTTCACCGAGGACTACCAAACAGCCATGCGGACTGTTGAGGATCTTGATTACGGCGAGACGTATGTAAACCGGACACTCGGGGAAGCTTGGCAAGGTCACCATATCGGATGGAATGAGTCGGGAATGGGCGGTGATGATGGCAAGTACGGGGTGTTAAAATACACACAAATAAAGAGCGTTTATTACGATTACAGCTAAGATACTACGTGTAATTCTATGTGATGTATTTTCTGATTGTATTTAAAATGAATCCTGTCAGCAAGAGTACTTAGAATTCCGTGACGACTTCCATACCGAGTGTCTCGTAATCATCCATCAACTCAAGTTGATCGGAAACATCTAACAAGCTTACCTCGTTTGTGACGAGATCAGCTGGTGAAAGTTTGTCACCGGCGATCATTCGGAACAGTTCTTGGTACCGACTCGGCGGCATTCCTTTAACACCGACAAATTCCAGCTCTGTGTTCACCATCTTATCGACAGGGAGGCCGATCTCGCCGGCTTCCTCATCCGTGGTCATCCCAATTTGAACATGCTGTCCCTGCTCAGAGAGACAATCAATAGAGTTGCGACATGTCTCGGCGATCCCAAGCGCGTCGACAGAGATATCAGCGCCACCGTCCGTAAGATCACGGACTGTCTTTGGTACGTCTTGTTCACCAGCCCTGACAGTTGCCGTAGCACCGACTTGCTCGGCCAGTGCTAGGGCGTCCTCATTAAGATCAACCGCGACGACGTTCGCACCGAGTGCGGCGCCGATGTTGATAGCAGAAAGTCCAATACCTCCACAGCCATGTACGGCTAGCCAGTCTCCCGCCTGAACATCTGTTTTGTGTGCGAGACCATGGAAAGCTGTGGCGAACCGACACCCAAGACCTGCCATTTCGACAGCAGACATCCCTTCGGGGAGTTGAACTGCGTTGAAATCCGCTTGTGGAATCGCAAACTCGGAAGCAAACGCACCGGGAAGTTCGTCAGTGAACCCAAGACTGAGGCCATCACTACAAAGATGTGAGTCACCTGCCCAACAGTTGTCGCAGTGACCGCAGGCGATATTAAATGGGATTCCGACCTGGTCTCCAATACTGAACTTTTCGACCTCATCACCGACTGCTGTGACGGTACCAGCTGGCTCGTGGCCTAGAATGTGACCATCAGTTGGGACCGACGGCCAGTGCCCTTTCCAAGCATGCCAGTCGCTTCGGCAGATGCCACAAGCGTCGGTTTCTACGACGATTCCGGTGGGAGCCGGCGTCACATCGTCAACATCTCTCAGATCAAGCGGCGTGTCGTACTCGGTGAGGAGCGCTGCGGTACGCATAAACTAGGTATTATTCAGTAGAGGCTTTAACATTGCCCGAAACATCTACGCATGCTGTTTAACGACACTCAATCATAATTGGCCATTTGTTCAACTAAGTTGGCTGAAAAGCCAAATTTTTGCTACTTAGCTCCTCTCAACGACTTTATTAAATGGACGGTCAGCAGCATGAATATTCATGGCATATAATAGGGTGTCTATATACGCCCCAATCCTTATTTTATATTCTTTCATGTTAATCTACTGTATGCCAACGACAAACACAGACACGGACCGACGATCGCTTCTACAACTCAGCGCAACGCTAGGGACACTCGGCATCACTGGGCTTGCCGGCTGTGCCGGTGGAGATGGCGGAGATGGTGCTGACAACGACAACATCCAGTCTAACGACCAGCAAGATGAGCCGGCTGACGAACTTCCAACGGGCGGAACATTTCGTATTGGCGCCGCACAAGGCATCCAGACGCTGTCACCCTTCCAGGGATTCCTCGCTGACTATCTGATCTCCGAGGCGATGTATGACCGGTTAACCCGTGTCGATCAGGAACTAGCGGTCCAGTCAAATCTCGCCCAGGACTGGGAAACGAACGATGATTACACTGAATACACGTTTACGCTTGTGGAGGATGCGACCTTCTCGAATATGGACGGCCAAACAGTGACTGCCGCCGACGTGAAAGCAACCTACGATTATCTTACATCTGACGAATTCAGCGGATCGGCGTCCAGCATTGGTGGCGTAGAATCTGTCGAAGTTATTGACGAACAGACGGTTACTATTTCGCTTGCGAACACCGATCTAGAATTCCCGAGACGGATCTCAGAGACTGGCGGGGCCTTTTTTATTGTCCCGGCAGATATCCTTGATGAAGACCCCGCACAACTTGAGGAGACAGATTACGGCAGCGGTCCGCTCGTAGTTGAAGAGTGGAATCAACAGAACAATATCAGATTCACTACAGCTGAAGATTACCACCTCAACGGAGTTAATGATGAGCCGCTACCATACTTCGACACATTAGAGTGGGATATCCTCGAGGACGAAATCCAGCGCGCGAATGCGCTTGCGGATGGCAGCGTTGATGCCGTCAGCCGGACGGCACCAAACGTCGCTGAACGGGTAGAGAACGACGCCACGCTCGTCAAGCGCACATCGGGCCTACAGTTCCCTATTATTCTAAATACGACTGTAGAGCCTCTTGACAATCCTGACGTGAGAAAAGCTATCAAGTACGCACTGGATCGCGAAGCGATTCTTGAAGCTGTGTCACCGGACGGTGTTCTCGGTCATCATTCTGGGGTAACACCCGTTCACACGTACTACCACGACGAACTCGATGTGGGTGACACCTATGGAACAACTGCAGACGTCGAAATGGCTCAAGAGCACTTGGAAGAGGCTGGTTATGGCGACGGTATTGAGATGAAGACGTTCCATTATGATGACGGCGTCCCCTCGAAAGAAGTTATCGCCCAAGTCTTCCAACAGCAGATGTCTGAGATTGGTATTGAATTCGAAATTAACCGGCTGACTGAGGAGACGTGGTTGTCAGAGTATTTCAACACAGACGGAGTCTGGTACGTTGGTAACTACTCCGCTCGCGTACTCGGCGAGTCGGTTCCGCAATTGGCGCTACAGTCGGACGGTATCTGGAACGAGGCGAGATGGAGTAATGAAGACTTTGACGAGGCCTTCGAACGCGCTAGCAACGCCACTGATACAGAGACTAAAGCAGAGGCTCTCAGAGAGTGCCAAGAAATCAACCACCGTGAAGGCGCATGGGTCGGAACATTCCATCCTGACCTCTACGGCGGCTACAAAGATTATGTGGAAAACTACAATCTCTACCCAACCTATGTTAAAGACTTCATCTCACAGTGTGCGGTCGATAAATGAGATAGTAGAATTCAACTGAACATGAATTATTTTTACCTCGTGAAGCGGACGGCGATCGCGATGATATCGGTAGTTATCGTCGCATCGGCTGTCTTCGGTGTGACCACACTCCTACCCGGTAGCGCTGCCAACATCGTACTTGGTACCGAGGCAACCGAGGAAACTATTCAGCAAGTCAATGAGGACCTTGGGTTGGACCGACCGTTGACTGTCCAATATGTTGACTTCGTTGGAGGTGTCTTCGTCGGCGATTTCGGGGAGAGTCTGATCTCTGGACAACCGGTCTCGGAGATGATCTGGAATCGACTGATTCGGACGCTCCAACTGTCTACCGTCGCAATGGTAGTGTCAATTATCACCGCTATTCCGCTGGGTATCATTGCCGCGGCGAAACGCAATACGATCACTGATCACTTGGTGACTAGTGGATCGTACATCGGGTTGAGCATCCCCTCGTTCGTGAGTGCGACGCTATTGCTGTTGCTTCTCACATCTCCGCCCCTTGACCTGTTCCCAAGGGGAGGGTATGTCCCGCTGAAAGAAGGCGTAATACCATGGTTTCATCATCTCTTGTTACCAGCATTCGCGATGAATACGGTTATCCTCGCGTACGTGCTGCGACAGACCCGCTCTTCGATGGTAGATACATTGGAGTCTGATTATATCCGTACAGCGCGGCTCAAAGGTGTTGCCGAGCGCAGTGTTCTATTCAAGCATGGACTGCGGAACGGTCTGCTTCCGACTGTGACGGTGTTAGCCCTGAACTTTGGATGGATGATGGGGAGTGTGGTCATCATAGAGGAGATTTTTGCGTTCCCTGGTATGGGCGAGTTTATTGTCCGTGGAATTGAGAATCGCGACTTGCCGGTTATCCAGGCTGGAATTCTGGTGCCGACAATCGCGTTCATCCTTGCGAATTTTATCGCAGACATTGTCTACACGCTACTTGATCCACGTATCAGCTTGGGTGAAAAATAAATGGCGACAGACACACCATCATCGACCGAATCGGAGAGATTTGAGGTTCCACCACTTATCTCGAGCCTCTTAGGAAACCGACGCATCCTCGTCGGTCTTACAATACTGATTCCGATCGTAGTAGTTGCCCTCCTCGGGGAAACTGTTGCTCCATATGATCCTACAGCACAACACGTGGCTGATCGGTATGCCGGACCGGGTGGGCAGTACTTACTCGGGACTGACCACTTGGGGCGTGACCTGCTCTCACGGGTTATTCTCGGTGGTCGCACGAGCCTACTGTTAGGATTCGGTGCAACTGGCCTCGCGTTAGCGCTCGGTGTTCCCGTTGGTCTCACCGCAGGCTACGCAAAGGGACGCCTCGATGAATTCCTTATGCGTACCATGGATATCATAATGAGCGTGCCGACCCTACTGTTGGGGCTGCTCATTCTTGTCGTGTTACCGTCAGACATTATCAATGTTGTATTTGCAATTGGAGTCGTCTATGCGCCACGTATTGCTCGTGTGACGCGGTCGGCGACACTTTCGGTCAGCGAAGAAGAGTACGTGATGGCGGCAAAGGCCCGCGGTGAGTCAAGTTCCTATATCCTCTTTCGAGAAATCCTACCGAACGTTACCGGGCCAATCGTCGTTGAGGGGTCAGTTCGGGTCGGATACGCGATCATGATTGGAACCTCGCTATCTTTCCTCGGTCTGGGTTCGGGACCGCCGAACCCCGACTGGGGGTTCATGATTGCGACGGCGAGAGATCATCTCTTCCAGACACCATGGTTCCTCATCTGGCCGAGCCTCGCACTGTTGTTGACCGTAATGTCGACCAACCTTATCGGGGACGGCCTCCGTGACGTCCTCGACCCGCGGGAAACAGGTGATCATCAATGAGTATGGAAACACAGTCACGACGCAGCGATCAAGAACAGCTCCTACGTGTCGATTCCCTCGACGTGGAATTCGAGGTCGCAGGCGGAACCATCCACGCACTTCGCGACGTTTCACTCGACGTCAGTAAAGGGGAAATAGTTGGGCTGGCCGGCGAAAGCGGGAGTGGCAAGAGCACGCTAGCGCTTGCCGTCGTGCGGTATCTCGACGCGAATGGGTGGGTCGATGGTGGGTCGATAACTTTCCAGGGACTGGATTTACTGTCAGCATCAAAAGGAGAATTACAATCTATCCGTGGAAAACGCATCGCACATGTCGCACAGAACCCCGCGCGGTCGCTAAACCCTAGCATGACTATCGGGGCACAGATTAGCGAGACAATCGAACTTCATCAAGATATTGACGGGGACGAAGAAGCGACACGTCGCGTCCAAGAAGTTCTCGCACAAGTTAATCTGCCAAATCCCGAACTCATCGCTGAGAGATATCCGCATGAGTTATCCGGCGGTCAACAGCAACGTGCCTTATTGGCCATCGGGTTGTCCTGTAACCCAGACCTTCTCATCCTTGATGAACCCACGACTGGTCTGGACGTCACAACGCAAGCAAAATTCTTAGATCTCGTTGAAAACCTCAAGTCCGAGTACGATGCGGGTATTCTCCTCATCACACACAATCTCGGCGTTATCTCTGATATTGCCGACCGCGTCAACATTTTGTACGCAGGTGAAATGTTAGAGAGTGGCCCAGTTGAGGAGGTATTCGCGTCGCCAGCGAATCCTTACACACAAGCTCTCCTAGCAACAACACCAGAGATTGGAAAAAATAAAGAAGTCAAACCAATACCGGGTAGAATCCCAGAACTAGATTCGATTCCTGACGGCTGTATCTTCGCGGAACGATGTGAGTTCGCCACTGAGGAGTGCCATACGACAGATGTCGACATGGAGACCGTTGATGCCGCAACCGACCACAGATCGCGGTGTCTCCACTGGGAAGATGTCCTCGACAATCCTATTGATGTCCCAGAGGAGTCAACCACGAACCGGACTCCCGGGGACACGATTCTGAGTATTAACGACCTCAGCAAGTACTACGATGAAGGTGGCTTCCTCAAGAACCTCGTTACAGATCACAAGCCAGTAAAGGCGGTTAACGACGTCTCACTAAATATCAGTGAAGGCGAGGCAGTCGGATTGGTCGGTGAGAGCGGCTGTGGAAAAAGTACTCTTGGTCGCACACTATTAAAACTCCACGACGCCACTAACGGTAATATTGATTATGATGGAAAGGATATTCATGCCCTATCAAAGCGCGAACTTAACGAATTTAGATCGGAGTGTCAGATCATCTTCCAGGATCCTGAGGCTAGCCTGAATCCAAACCGGACTGTCCGGAATATTCTTGAACGTCCGTTGAAGCTGTTTACAGATCTTTCTAGTCAGGACCGCCGAGAGCGCGCCGTCAACCTCCTCGATCAAGTAAATCTCGGCGCAGACATAATCGATAAGAAGCCCCATGAGCTCTCCGGCGGCCAGCAACAGCGGATCGCCATCGCACGTGCGTTCGCGGCGAATCCATCCCTCATCGTGCTGGACGAACCGGTATCATCACTAGATGTGAGCGTACAGGCAAGTATTCTCAATTTACTCGAAGATCTCTGTGAGGAGTACAACACCTCATACCTTCTCATCAGCCACGACCTCAGTGTGATTGAGGCTATCTGTGACCGGGTCGCAGTTATGTATCTTGGAAAAATCATTGAGACTGGGTCGACCACCCAGATATTCGAACCACCTCACCACCCATACACACGGGCACTACTTTCCAGCATACCCACTCTCGATCCAAACGAAGAAAAAACGCGGATCCACTTGGAGGGCGATGTCCCAGCAGCCCGGGACCCGCCGAACGGCTGCTCGTTCCACACGCGTTGCCCACAAAAGATCGGAGAAGTATGCGAAAGCGCCGAACCAGGACTTGAGGAGTCTGTCGATGGACATTGTATTAGCTGTCACCTAAGTGATGAAGAGATGAGCGATCCACTGGATACGAATTTGGACTCCGATTAATTATACTAATTAATATTAATAATCTATTATATAACTTCAGTATTAGCGTCTATTATGTGAGGTTGAACACCAACTTCGCGATGCTAGCTCGAAGCTGCTAATTGTGCGACGAAACTGACGAGAGAGACCGCAGTGTCAGGAGATGTCTAGTCGCTCGATGCGGTCCCAATCAAGTTCAACTCCCAGCCCTGGACCGTCTGGTGGGGCGACTGCACCGTCTTCCGCAACAACTGGCTCCTTCAACAAGAAATCGCGCGCTTCGGGTGTCCACCCCGGTGGGTCGATGGGGTACTCGCACCAACGTGCGTCAGTTGCAGCAAGCATATGGAGATTTGCGACAAATCCGAGCCCGTCGTTCCACGTGTGGGGAGCGAACTCAAGGCCATGTGTGTCAGCCATCGCAGCGACTTTCGTCCCACCACTGATACCTGTCGCGAGTACCGCGTCCGGTTGGAGAACGTCCAGCGAGCCCTGTCTGACGAACTCCCGAAACTGGTGGACACCATTGTTGAACTCACCGCCTGCAATCGGGACATCTGTCCGCTCTCGCAGCCGTGCGAGTCCCTCGTAGTTGCGGCGGTCAAGTGGCTCTTCGAGCCACGCGACGTTTCCGATGTCTTCTAGCTCCCGAGCCACAGACAGCGCATCCCGGAAAGACCATGAGTCGACATCCACCATCGGCACACTCCAACCCATGTTTGCGTCCATCATCAACGTGAGGTCCGGGAATTCGGCACGGATATTCCGTGCTACCTCGAGATCTGGCGTCGGATCGTCACCGTGACATCGGAGTTTGACTCCCTCGAACCCCTCGTCAACGCGGTCACGAACATAATCGAGGCGATCCTCGACGCCTTGCCGCTCACCGGTTGAGGCGTAAGCAGGAATTGGATCTGAACTGCCACCGAGCAGTTCGTAGATGGGTTTACCTACTTCTTTGCCTTTGATATCCCACAGTGCCACCTCAAAGTGCCAGGGTCGTGGGCCCCAGAGGTTAAGTGGGTCCATCTTCTCAACGAGCTTTTCGACCTCGCGAGGATCTTCACCAACGAGGAACATCTCGGCGAGTTCTAGATAATCCATACGACCAGCGAACCCAGAAGCTGTCGTGACACCGGAGATTCCAGCATCGGTTTCCAGTTCAAAGAGAAGCACTTCGTGTTCAGTCTGCTCGAATCCTGGCTTCCAAGCAGGACGGAAAGGATCTGACATCTCATATCGCAGGTGGTACTGGTTGATTCCGGTGATTTCCATGTGTGTTATACTCTCCGCGGGCCTTTCTGTTAAGCGTTCACCAACACATGTCCGGGGCAGCAATACGGCTTGAATACGGGGACATGTTCAGCAGAACCACAATGATGAACGAGGTCATTGAAATGGTGATGGCAACACAAACTGATCTGAGTACGTACGATCTCGTCATCAACGGCGACTCCGTCACCGCCGAAGCAGGAGAGTATTTTGAAACGGTCGATCCCGCAACAGCGGAGCCATTTGCCCATGTATCGCGAGCACGCGAGCCTGATATCGACCGTGCTGTGGCTGCCGCAGCGGAGGTGTTCGATAAATGGTCGTCGACGCCACCCGAGGAACGTGGCCGTCTACTTAACGCAGTTGCTGATAAAATTCGCTCACAGCAGGAGCGTCTTGCACAGTTGGAGACCCGCGACAACGGCAAACCGCTATCTCACGCGCGACGCGACGTAGAGACATGTGCGCGGTACTTCGAGTACTACGCTGGTGTTGCCGACAAAGTACACGGCGACTCAATTCCTCTGACCGACGAGTACGTCGACTACACTGTCCGCGAGCCGCTGGGGGTGACCGCACAGATCATTCCGTGGAATCTTCCAACTAATATTTTTGGACGATCCGTTGCACCTGCGCTGGCAACGGGAAACACGGCCGTCGTCAAGCCAGCCGAACAAACGCCAGTGACTGCAATTGAGATCGCACAACTTGCGAGCGAGGTTGGCATTCCCGATGGCGTTCTCAATGTTGTGCCGGGATATGGAAGAGAGGCGGGGGCTCCGCTGTCGTCTCACCCGGATGTTGATGGCGTGAGTTTCACCGGATCAGTCCCCACTGGTATCGAAGTCGGAAAGTCTGCTGTCGAGAACGTCACCAACGTCCATCTTGAACTCGGGGGCAAGAGCCCGAACGTTGTCTGGCCAGACGCAGATCTGGACAGCGCTGTGGACAGTACGATGACGGGGATCTTTGCAAATGCTGGACAGGTCTGCTCTGCTGGATCCCGACTCATCATTCATGAGAAAATCAAAAACGAGTTTTTAGACGAGCTTGTAGACCGTATTGAGGCAATGGAAATTGATGCTGGTGAGACCGATCCCGATATGGGACCACTTGTCTCTCAAGAGCACTTTGAGAAGGTTACAGACTATCTTGAACTCGGTCGTAAGGAAGCTGGCGACCCGCTAGTCGGTGGGGAAGCACTCAATCGTGACGGCTTCTTTGTCGAGCCAACAGTATTTGACGATGTAGACCCAGATATGCGCATCGCACAGGAAGAGATCTTCGGTCCAGTCCTTTCTGTCAGCGAGTTCAGTTCAGAGGCTGAAGCAATGGAACTCGCCAACAATGTTGACTATGGGTTAGTCGCTGGTATTCACACCCAGAGCATGGGACGAGCCCATCGGTTTGCCCGAGACGTCCGTGCTGGTCAAGTCTATGTGAACGAATGGTTCGCAGGTGGTGAGGAAACACCCTTCGGTGGATTCAAGCAGAGTGGGTTCGGCCGAGAAAAAGGGTTAGCTGCTGTGGACGCATACACGCAGATTAAGAATGTATGTGCGGATATCACGCCGAAGTAGCTACACAGAACTAAACAATCTCGCGAATATTTCTATCAGTGTCGTTCAGACAACCTCGACACGCACGTTATATAAAAGTAAAACTATGTTCGCCTCAAACGATATAGAATGTGGTCTCAAATCGTGTTGTAGATGATTGTTGAAATTGCCAGGCGATACTTTGAATTGATGGATAGTGCAAACGCCGGAACCGACGACATCATGGAACTATACGGCGATGATCCGGTTGTTCACTCTTCGCGAGCGGGCGTCGTTCGAGGCCGAGAGAATATCCGCCAGTTCTATGAGGACAACTCGGATTTCTTTACTGGCGGCCAACACCATATGACCGATTTCCATCAAGACGGAAATGTCGTCGTCTGTGAAGGATACCTTGATGGGGAAACTACAGTCGGCAGGGAAGCCAATGGAGTACCTCTGTGTGATGTCATGGAGTTCAACGATGACGATGAAATAGTTGCCTTCCGCGCGTATCTTGATTACCGAGGCTACATCGACGAGCTACCTGAGACGGTGCCAAACGTCCGCGCGGAGGCAGAATGAGTCGTGAATCAACGGCAGTAGATGGGGACACAGAGACGGGTCGTCTCGTATATCTTAATGGGCCCCGGGATATCGAGTTCCGGGAGTATGAAGTCCCAAGTCCGGACCCGAAAGCTGTCGTGACGGAAGTTGTCCGGTCTAACGTATGTGGCTCAGAGTTACACGTTTGGAAAGGTGACCATCCGTTACAAGACTGTGTGCTTGGTCACGAAGCGCTTTGCCGAATCAGCGACCTTGGTGACAAAATTAAAACAGACAGCGCCGGGAACCCCATTGAAGAGGGTGATTTGGTCGCCCCAGTATATTTTCAGACCTGCCAATCGTGTGATTACTGCCGCCGAGGAGAGTTTTACGCCTGTGAAAATGACTACGAACACACCGGAAAATCGCCAGATAAGTGGCCACATTTCCACGCTCCATGGGGAACACACTATTACATCTACCCGGATAACCACTTCTATAAGATCCCCGAAGAGCTTGAGAATCATCTTAATGTGGCTGCTGCCGCGAACTGTGCGCTCTCGCAAGTGTTATTTGGGATCAATGAGGTCGGTGTCGAGTACAATGATACGGTCGTAATTCAGGGTGCCGGCGGGCTTGGGCTGAATGCGACTGTTGTCGCCAACGAGTATGGTACAGAGACAATCGTTATTGACGGTGTCGACAAACGTCTTGAACAAGCAAAGGCTTTTGGAGCCGACCATGTCATTGATTTTCGAGAGCGGGAGACAGTAAAAGAACGTGCGGATCGGGTTAATGAAATCACAGATGGTGTTGGCGCTGATGTCGGAATCGAAGTTGCGGGTGTCCCTGATGCCTTTGTGGAAGGTATTGAACTTGTCCGTAAAGACGGTCGGTACCTCACAATGGGGAACGTCAGACCGGGCCACGAAGTGAATTTTGACCCGGGACGACTCACGCGAAAATCTATCGATATCACTACAGCTGTTGAATATGATCCCTGGGTACTGTTCGACGCTCTGGAATTTCTCGCAGGCACAATCGATGATTATCCCTATGACCAACTTATCGACGCTGAGTTCACGCTAGATGAGATTGAGGAAGCCCTCGAGGCCTCGGAGAATCGGGATATAACACGCGCGACGATCATCCCCTGACGAAGCTAACCACCTTGGTTTTTAAGTTCTCTTACATCTCTCACTTAACCAGCATGCTAACGGCGAAGTTGAGCGTCACATACGAGGACGACTGGACAAGTAGCTTAGCCAGCTACGATGTGTCCGGCGAGTTTCTCGCATCGACGTTCCGTGACCGACGGTATTTCGGGCTATTTGCACTTGAGGTCGCCGAAGAGGATTACGACGACGTCATCGAAACAATTCGCAAGCACGAGTCAACGGTTTCTGTTGACGTCATCGAACAGTATGGTATCGGTGGCGTCGATCGTCTCTCGGCTACCCTTCTCATTCGAAGCCAGCACTTCGAGTATACGCCGCTACAAGTTTTACTTCATGAAGGCTACATCCCCCTTGGCGGATTCGGCGAGTTACGGAATGGCTCTGAAAGCTTTGATCTATTATTAACAGACAGAAAATATTTGTCTGATGCTGTCGAGATGCTAGAACGATTTGGACCAGTAAAAATCGAGTACGTCTCCTCAGACTTCCAGCGTCGGACAACACCTAGCGTTACCGAATGGAACGAACTTTTCGATTCCATTACACCACGCCGTCGGGCAATGCTTAACAAGGCTTTCGAAGCCGGTTACTTTGACATTCCCCGTGGCAGCACGCTTGAGGAAATTGCTGACGACCTCGACATTGCAAAGACGACTGCTTCCCAACACCTTCGCAAAGCCGAACGCAGCATCATGGCATTTTTCATCCAATATCTCAATATATCCGCGAGAAATGTAGCGGAATAGTACTTATTTTATCTTCTAAAAGAATGAAAAATAGTGTCGTCTTGAAGGTAGCAGTGTTCTCCATGTCTCTTGTTGTTTCACAGCGTCTGATCACCTGATTAGAGGGGGTTATAGAATGCTGTGTTGAATAGCGGTGGTTTGTAGCTCGGCTAAATGTGAGCCACCTTGTGAGCGGTTGAGGAAGATGGTCTCAGATCTGGTATCACTTCATCATCGCTCAGAGGACGCTATTCAACACAGCATTGTAGAACAGTTTGCTCTGTTGAATCCGACGACGGCACGGGGATAACAACAGCTGAAGGACCGACTCGGTCGCTCTTCACCGTTGATGTGCTGGGCCGATTTCCCCGATACTCTCTCCTTTCTCACCTTTCTCGTAAGATTGCTTCACGGGATCTGTTCAATAGCGGCACTGAACCAACGTATTGTGACCCGATACCGACGACTTCTGCGGATTCACGTATGGAAACGCTGCTAGCTAGTAAAACCACGGCTAACAACAAAATGATTACGCCGTCTGGGGATCTGCTTCTTCCACAGCCGGTAGGCGGTCGAAAAGTGTGTGCGGTGCGGTCGCTGTCTAGCGATAGCAGATGCTAAAGAAGGGCCCCGACCGACCGCTGAGGGCCGCCAACCGGCGGCCCTCAGCTCCCTCGTCTGTCTGCCCGGCCAGTGGTCATCATCATTCGGAGAGGCGATCTTGTGACTCGGGACGCCAGCACGCGAAGCAGAGATTCACGTATTCGGGCTTTCCCGGATGCCGCGCAGCGCGGCATCCGGGCTGTAGCGCCCATGACTCGACTTCTTTCGCGCATGGACCAGTCAACAGAACGTGCTCTATGGCACGGAATCCTTATCGGTCTCTTGCGCCCCATATCTTGGTTCACGTTCTCTAGGGATAGGAACGTTTCCATCGAGTCAACAGAGCAGATGAGAATGAATTCACAGTCTCTTACCGCAGCAAAGACGGTGAAATGGACCAGTGCGGACGTGGGAGGAAGATGAATTCAGATGGGGCTCAATACGGTACGAGTGGTAGTACTTTCGACCACATTGACCGAGAAGAAGTACTCGAAAATATCGAGGATAAATTAGCGGGTTCAAATCGGTGTGGGGGTACAGCGTCGTAGATCTTGGGTGTTGCTTGAACGCTTGCGGCAGATTCACGCCCTAGACCTTACACGCGAACTCGTCACAATTTTACTAAGCTAACAGCTGTTTCACCAAATGAGACAAGAGCTCCTCAACAACTCGACGAGAAGGTCTAATAGCCGACGATTTGTGAGAAACAACCGCTTCGATCGTCGGGCGATAGGCTGTAGTACCACAATTCGGGCTTACGGCCCCTATCTCGAACGCTGACCCTCTCACCCTTCGGAGTCGCCCTCGGCGAGGTAGACCATCATCTCATCCCATACTGAGTAGCCATCGGTAATGGGTATAGAACATTCCCCATACAACCACCTCGCCAGCCATCTGTGAGTAAATTTTTAACAAGGTTGTGTTTGAATATGGGTTTAATGCCGGACACGTTCCTTGCTAATATTCACGAGGCATTAAAAAATATTGGTGATGAGATTCGTTCTGAGGGGAGCGAATTCGACTTCAGGTACAGTCTTGTCGATCATCTGTTTACGGACGCACTTGAGTGGTCACGCACCGAGGGAGAGGGACACGTCAATTTCGAGGACGATAGGAAGGACGTCCTCTGTTACGACGACAGCCATCCGCCGTTCCCAGTCATCGCGTGCGAGACGAAGCGTCCTTCACACGAGCTGGAACTTGGCTATGTGGAACAGCTGGAGACATACATGGTGGGGATTGGGAGTGCAGAGTACGGCATCCTGACGAACGGCCACGAGTTCCGTGTCTACGAGTACTCGGCCGAGGATCGTTCGATCTCGTCCATCGACGGGTTTGATATTGGCCTCGTGGCTAACGCAGAGTCGGTTGAGGATCTCACCGAGGAGCAGCGCGAGGCACTCGGCGAGCTGGAGTACTTCCGCTGTGATCGCTACACGAATGTCGGCGACGCTGACTACTTCCGTGATCGGGCAAAGGAGGTGCCCGTTCAGTACCAGCCGGGGACGGATGACGAGGGGTATGACCTGTTTCTTGAGGCGGTGAAGGAGTCATTGGATGAGCTGTCTAGTGTGATGGCGCGGTTCTTCGACGACTACATGGAGCGGCCAGATGATTCCTACCCCAAGCAGTTTCTAGAGACGACCTTCCCCGACTGGAAGGACTGGCGGGAGTACACCGGTAAGAGTGATGACGCGAAGCAGACGTTCTGCCGGGAGACGGCGTATATCCTGATGAACCGGGCGTTGTTCGCCCGTATCGCAGAGGACAAAGAAATCGTCGGGAACACGCGTCTGTCCGGGCGTGGGATGGCCGGCGCACTCGAACAGGATGGTGAGCGTCCCTATCTCGAGGCGTTGATGGACACGTACGACAGGATTGACGATCACTACGCAGACCTGTACGAACTCGGTATTTTCGACTGGTGGTGGGTGTCGAGGGACAAGCGCCAGCGGTTCGACCCCGACGAGGAGAGTCGTCAGGAGGATCTCGAGGATGATCTAGACTACCGACTCGGCGAGGTATTCAAGCGGCTGAACCGGTTCGATTTCGAGTACGTCAACCGCGACATTCTCGGCCACGTCTACGAGGACTACTTGCCGCAGGAGGAGCGGAAGGAACTCGGCGAGTACTACACGCCCATCGAAGTCATCCGGTACATGTTGGACGAGACCGGGTACAAGGCGAACAAGGGTATCGGCCGGCAGAAAATTCTCGATCCGGCCTGCGGGAGTGGTGGTTTCCTGACCGAGGCGACGGAACGGCTCATCCAACACTACATCGACAAGTTCGGCAAGACCAGCATCCACTACCTTGACGCGGAGGAGGCGCGGACGATTCTGGAAAGAGTTGAGGAGAACGTGTACGGCATCGACATCAACCCGTTCGCCGTCCACATCACCCAGATCAATCTCCTCTTCCGCACCGTTGACCTCTACGACAAGGTGACGGAGCAAGACCCATCCTACACCATGGATGGGTTCAAGATTCACGTCGCGGACACGTTGACGCCGACCGTGCTGGAGCAGCAGGAGGGTAGTACTGACGATGCAGGTCAGCAGTCTCAGATTGGCCAGTTCGCCCAATATAATGGCCGTGCGCAGTCGTTCCTCGATGACAGGGACGCGGTTGACCGTATCAAAGACGAGGTGGAGTTCGACGTGGTGATTGCAAACCCACCGTACGTCCGGACGCAGAACATCAACGGGCCAAAGGAAGAGTACGCTAAGTGGTACTCAACGGTAGACAGCAAGAGCTTCGACATCTACGTCCCGTTCATCGAGCGTGGATTAGAATGGCTGACCGACGACGGCCGACTCTCCTACATTTGTCCCAATCGCCTGCTCACAAATGAGTACGCAGAGGATATTCGTGAGAGGCTTGTCGGAGAAAATCTGGATACCGTTGTCGATTTCAAGGATGTGGAGGTCTTTGACGCTGCGACACCGTACCCATGTATTATCACGGTCGATCGAGACACACTTTGGGACAACGATTCGATCCGCTGCGCGCGGTTCGCTGAGCCTCGGGATAAAATCCTTGAAGAGATTCACCACAACGAGGACTGGGAAACGCCTGAGGGTGTGAACGAGTACGATCTGTTCACCTACCCACGCAACCGTCTTGATAATGACAACGGGAACAGCCACCTGTCGAGCTGGCCGTTGATGCCTGAGAAAGAACGGCGGGTGTACGACGAGATTGTGGAAAATGGTGACTTCCACCTTGGAGAGATCACGAACTCGGTCTTCCAAGGCCTCATCACGGGATGGAACAAGGTGTTTGTGGGAGAGATTGTCGGAGAGGCCGATGATGACAGTGTAGTTCAGTTTGTGCGTGAGGGTGGCGATGAGCCAGAGCCGGTAGAGAAGTCCCGCTTGCGAAGGTTGTTGAAAGGAAGTGAGATTGACCACTGGGGGGCTGATTGGGAGGGACTCTGGTTGATCTGGCCGTACGGAGTTGAGGATGGTGAGGCGAATCTCCTGCCAAAGATTACGCTGAAAGAGGAGTACCCGCATTTGTGGGACTTCTTCCAGAACCATGAGGACGAGCTGAAGGGCCGCGAAGGCGGAAAATGGGAAGATGTTGAGCAGTGGTGGGCGTTCGGGAGGAGCCAGAACCTCAACAAGATGGAACCGGACAAGATTATGACGAACATTATGAGCGACTACAATCGGTTTGCTGTCGACACCGAGGGCGAGTACTACTTCATCGGGGGTGGGAATGCTGGCGGATACGGGGTAGACCTGATGGACGAGTTCGCTCCAGCATCCGAAGATCATCTCTACTATGTCGCACTTCTCAATTCATCGGTACTGGAATTCTATCACAAGCACATCGCTCCTATTTTTGGGGGAAAATACTACTCGTACAACAAGCGGTACCTAGAGCCTCACCCGATTGTTGTTCCGGAAAATGCCCCCGATGGGGCGGTAGAAGAGATGGCTGAAGAAATCAAAGAGACTCGGGAGCAAATTACTAACTTAGAGTACAAAACGGGCGACGTGCGCAACTACCTGCCCGACTACGAGAAGGACGGTTCCATCCTCGATCTCGCGCAGTCTATCAATCTCGACGGTGACGACTACCGACAGGGCCCGATTCGCAAGGACGTGAAGATGGAAGTGGATAGTGCGGACAGGGTGTATCAGGTGGTGATGAAGCGGAGCCACGAGATTGAGTTTAGACACGAACGAGTCCGAGACTTCGTTTTCGAGCTGTTAACCGCCCAGAACCGACGGCTCTCACGCTCTGAAATACTCAATATGGACACGCCGCCCCACGAGTCCGTCGTCAAACTGATGCACGAGTATCTCGGCGACATAGAGCGGATTGAGGAGTTGAAAGAAGGGTTCGACCGATTGTGTGACGAGTTGGACGAGATCGTGCTTCGAGACGTGTACGATCTCGGTGACACCGACGAGAACACCGTCGAAGAGTTCCTTGAGGTCTGGTGAGTCGGGGTTAACTGAGGAGGTCTTCGATCAGTGACTTGAGTATCTCGAATCCTTTTGTCCCTGTTTCAACGTCTGATGCGCCGGGAATGGCGACTTTGCCGCTGCCGAAGATGAGGAACACACAGCCAATGTCGGGTGGCCGGTAAACCACGCCGGGGAACTGTTCCGGTTCGTACTCTGTTTGCTCCAGTCCGAGGGCAATGGAGAGGGGGTTTAGGTTGACTTCTCGGCCGAGGTCTCCGGTCCGAGGTCCTCGAGGACGCCCATCATCAAGTCCTTCATCCGCTCCGTCTCGTCCGGACTGTTTCCGTCGGTGATGTGGTAGCTTCCGGATCGGAACAACGTGACCATCGGACTGCCCTCGTCTCGTCGGAGGTACACAACGTCATTCGTGTAGTCCTTTTGGGGGTAGCTGACGATGGCGTTCACGTCCTCGCCGACGCTGAAAACTTCGATTTCTCTGCCCAGGTTCCCCGATGCGGCGACGTTGACTATTTCGGTCATTTGATGAAGTTGTTATCTGACCGGTGGACGTCGCCTGTTGCGGCCACCGGCGTTCTTGTCTACTTTTGACGGTCAGTCGAAGTCGTCGAGCGACGTTTGCTCCAACTTCTCCTGAACGTCATCCACGAATCCGTCCACCTTCCGTTGGAGCGCCTGTAGGGATTTCGACACTACCTTCCACTCATCTTTGCTCCCCGCCTGTACCTTCTCAATATGACCGTCCAGCCCCTGTCGCTGGTACTCCATGATGATGGTCTCGGTATGAGCCCGTAGTTCGTTCTTCAGGTTGGTGTCGAGGTCAACCCACAGCGGGTGGGCGTCCTCGAGGAGATCGTCGGCGTTGAACGTATCTTGCTCCAGGGCGACGTGGACGGTGGACTGCAAAATAGAGATGGTGAACTGGCGGTAGTCATCATCACCTGTTCCCACGTCGAATGGGAAGTAGTCCGTCGGCAGCCGGCGTGTGTCGGTGAAGATGGGGAATTCATCTTGGAGATCGGAGAGGTTGAACTCGTAGTCCTCCAACGTTCGGCTGATGTATTGATTCGCGTCCTCGTCATACTGAACAACCGCGAAGTCATTCTCGGGGAGGTGTGGGTTCTCAGCGAGGTCTTCGAAAGACGAGTATGCGAACTCGGCGTTGAAGTCCTCGCTGGCATCGGCTGCAGAGACGATACCACGGGTCAGCAGGACTTCGGGCGAGTGGTGGATTGACTCGTACTTCTCGTTCTGCTCTTTCTTGATGAAGTACGACTTGCAGTCGATGACGATGGAGTGATTGTAGGCGCGGCTGGTGAGAATCAAATCTGGATTCACCGAGTCGCCCTCATGGACGAAGCTCGGATCAATGATGTCGACGGTGTAGCCGAGGTTCCGCAGAGTGTCGGGGAACGTCCTGTCGAGCTGGCACAGCCCAATCCACGCATTAATCTGGAGGGTGTGATCGGAAAGGTTCTCCATCACACTCATTCTTCCACCTCCATCGTAGCGTTCGAGTCATAGTGCCGTTGAAGATTCGAGTAGATGCGGAGAGCGGTGTTCCCACATGCCTCGTCGCCGAGGTAGAGTCGTAGCCACTTGGGGCAAATCTCAATCGTGTATTTGTCGTTATTGTGGAGATCTACGCCTTTTATTTTCCAGTACTGGTCATCGAGTTTGGTCTTCGCACCCCAGAGTCGAAGCGGGTTCTTCGCCGTAATGATATTCTCGATGAACTGCCGGACATCTTCGATCTCGTTGTCCAGTTCGATCACGAGTGGGGTACCGTCCAACCCCGTCCCGTGTTCCTGAGATTCGTAGGAGAGCCGGTGGTTCTCCTCGATCTTCCGCAGAAGCGTTGCGTATCGCTCTTTAATCTCAGCTACGGTGTCAAGATGGAGTTGGATAGAGTCGCCTCCACTAGTGGTGAACCGTCCGTTGTGAGTTACTCGCTCTAAAATGAACGAGCCGTTCACGTTCCGTTTGATGCCGACGCTGGAGAGGGAGAGGAAGCTGGATAGTTCGTCATGACTGTCGAGAATGTCGAACAGAGTTCCGGTTCCACGACCGCTACTGCGCACCGAGAGATCGCCGAAGTCCAGCCTCTCGTCGATGTAGTCCTCGGAGAACACGTCGTCAGCGTCGTAACTGACGCCCACGTCGCGGAACACGCCCATGTCCATTACCTCACGCTGTTGCTCGATCGGCATCCACGTGTAGTCGAGTCCGTTGCGGACGCCGCTCACCATGTCTTGGACGACTTTCTTTGCGTCCTCAGATTCTTCGAGGGTGTAGAGCGTCCAGAATCGAGAGTCCTCGTGATCGAGGAAGAAGGTGTACTTGGTAGCGTTGCGTTGGATGATGAGTTCTTGTAAGTCGAAGTCTACCTTGCGAGCCTCTGTTATGTCCACTCTCTCGTGGAGTTCCTCCGGAGTGACATTGGACTCAATGAGGAAGGTCTTGAGCATTGTCTGCCCAGGTTGTAATTCTTGTTCTTCCACCAACTCGTCGTACGTACCCTCGATGGTGTGCTGGAATACGTCGAAGAGGTCTCGTCTGCTCTGGATAGACGAAGTGGACATCAGCGTTCTCGTATTTGATCCTAGTTCACTAGGCGTGTTAGTAATTGGCAATTCACGGTGAAAGTGAGTCCATTACGGCGCGTGGGTGTTCTTTTGTTGGTTTGTGGAAGGGCTATTTAAATTCGTGGTGGGTAGGGAGGGACAACGCACAGTAACCCGCTTCTGGTCGTGATTATTGCGCTAATCACGGCCACTCGATAGGACAACGAGTATTTGATCCGTGACTACCAAAGTGGGGAAGTAGTCGATGGGCCGCTCCCAACAGGAGCGCCACCGCTTGGACTCCACACCGAGTTGATGTAGGTTGCGCTGCCGGAGAACCACCTCCACCACACGCTTGCTGCGATGGACGCCCCATTGCTTGAACCCACAGAGGGGGCCAACGGTGGTGCGCACCTGAGCGCTGAACCCAAACGGTACACCTATCCGGGCGGGAGCCATGCCGCGGGACACGAGATCATTCAGTTAGCTCCACTAGAGTTGATGATCGATAACAGCGACTTTGCGGGGCTGTCGACGACACAGCACCATCGCGAGGCGATTCCCGGGCCAGCGTGGTTCGTCCACGATGGGATCGACGGTGGAATTGGGTTTTCAAAAGCGATCTACGAGAATATCGATACACTCGCAGCGCGAACACGAGACTATACTGCTGACTGTGACTGTGGGCGGCGTGGCTGTCCGCTCTGTATCATGAGCGAAGACTGCGGGAATCGGAACGACCCGCTTGACTCAGTAACAGGGGGGATGATTCCCGAGGATCTACTTGTAGCACTCGAACAACCAGAATGAAGCTCATAGTGCGTCCATGCGGATGGCAGCCAATCGCATGTGCTGTTGGTTTCTACATCACTCAGCATCATACACTAGTTCTTCAGCGCTCAGATCACCCGCGAGGTAGGTCCGGCCTTTTTTAATTATTTCCGTATAGCCCCGTGGTTGGTCGTATCGTTTTTATCAGACCCGCCTTTTCTAGCTTGGGAAGCCGGCGGTCAGCAGTAGGACGAAAAATATTCTCGATGTTAAATGTAATCGCCATCGGGGGATAGTTGCGGTGCTCCAGAACGCGGACGTCTCGGTGGCACGCGTTGAGCGACACCTCAGCTGCGTCGGAACGATTGAAGTTGCGAGAGTTGACTCGTATCGTGGGAGCGTTGAGATCAGGTCGGTGATCCGGCCGGAGACAGTCACGCTCGCACCGGACGCGTGGGAGTCTGGGCCCGCATATCTCGTCTAGCTGGCGTATGTGAGTGGGTATCGGTTAGAGGTTGATACCCCGGCTTACGGTGCCATCGCAGGCATGATCCGGTTGACATCGATTAGTCTCATATTACACATTCGTCAGGAGGAGAAGCAAGGCTAGCGCTCACCTTGTTAGGGTCCAATACCGACATTAATAAACTTGCGCAAGGGACAGGATTTACACAGTCGTCGTCAACATTTGATACCCCTACACATATAGATAGTCGTAGTCTGGTTGCAGTTGTCACCGCCGGCCTCGAAAAAGATGAGCAGTGTTCAGTTCGCGTTCGCTAGCCGGTCAGTTCCCCGGCTCAATCGCTTGGTCTCGATCGACGGTCACAAGATCGAGGCGGTTGATACCAGACTCGCTGTCGTCAAACTCCCAGAGTTCATACGTGCCTGCTTGGAGGTCGCCCTCATCGTCGAAATCAACGGCTGAAGAGGCACCGACATACTGGACCTCCTCCCCGTTTGCAGCCATTTCGACCCCCTCAGCAAGGTTATCGATAGTAACCTTGGTTCCACCAGGGTTTGCAATGTTCTGCATTTGATCACGAACTGCCGGTCCACTATTCTCGCCGGCAGCAGCATTCGCCAAGAGCGTGACCGCTGACGCGTCGTACGTTTGAGCGGTGAACGCAGCGGCCGCATTGCCGTATTCCTCCTCGTACTGCGAGACGAAGGCGTCGTATGTTGGACCGTCCGCAGCTGGCATCGTACCGATTGCATTACTCATATCTTGACCGACCTCATCAGGTAGTGTCGGTGATTTGGCACCGTCGGTCAGCATGATTGGGCGACCGGTGTCGAAGTCGGCGTAATAGTCACGGAAGAGCTGCGTTCCGCTCTGCGGATACGTGATAGCCACAAACAGGTCTGGGTCGTCCTGTAGTGCGGTCTGCAGGACAGAACTGTATGACGACTCAGTCGGGTCGTGGACCACCTGTTGCTGGACGCTACCACCGAAGCCCTGTTCAAAGTGGTCAGTGAACCACTGTGAGAGCAACTGACCGTAGTCATCGTTGATGTAGGTGGTTGCTGCAGTCTCAATGCCGTCTAACTGCTCTGAAGCGGCTTGGGCCATGGCGAACCCCTGATATCGGTCACCAGGCGTCGTCCGGTAAAAGAAGCCGTCATCGTCAAACGTACGCAGGGTTGGGAGTGTGTTTGACGGTGAGCAGGCGACCATCTCGTTTGGCACGAACACTTGGTTTCCAATTTCAATATTTGAGGTTGCCCCGCCGACCATCATCGGGTAGCCGGCATTAACCAGGGCATTCGCTCCGCTAATTGCATCCGGAACGGTTGTTTGGGTGTCTTCTTCCTGAGTATCAACCGTAATCCCGTTATCGGCGT
>Ga0209946_1000190_pt1 | contig 25465 bp, 28 predicted proteins | sample SalPon2_A_H2O_MG_FD_185704 | JGI IMG/M metagenome (GOLD analysis project Ga0209946, IMG submission 185704) | Salt pond water microbial communities from South San Francisco under conditions of wetland restoration - Salt Pond MetaG R2_A_H2O_MG... | ecosystem: Environmental > Aquatic > Non-marine... | reverse complement strand
CGCCGCGTCCCCGGACGCGGGATCCGTACCTCCGAGCGCCGTGTCGGGGCCGTCGGTTCGGCTGGGGACGGCCTCGAGGGCGACGTCGTCGGGCGCGTCGGGATCCGGGGCGTCGGGGGCGTCGCGGCCCGGCGCGTCGCCGCGGGCGGACGGACGCTCCTCCGAGCCGTCGCCGTCGGCGGGGGCCGCGTCGAGGCCGGCCCGTTCGAGCAGGTCGACGACCTCGGTCCCGGGGACGTCGATCCCGAGCGTGCGCTCGATGCGGTCGTGGGCGACGCGTTTCCGCGACGTCGAGAGGTCCGGTCGACGCAGCTGGCGGTCCCCGTAGCGGACGTCGACCTCTTCGATGCGGCCGCCGCGGGCGTCGAGCGCGTAGCAGACGATCGCGAGCATCCGGTCGATCGTCCACTGGTCGGTGCCGGTCATCTCGACGAGCAGGTCCCGTGAGCCCTCGTCGACCTCCGTCCGCGCGCCGTTGATGACGGGCGGGAACGAGAAGAGGCCGATGTCGTCGTAGATCGCGGGGTAGCGATCCAGCCCCTCGACGAGGTCGGCGTACTCGTCGCCGGTCGGGTGGGTCTCGAGCACCTCGGCGGGCGTCCGCTCGGCGTCGTCGTCGAGCGGGACGAACCGGTCGCCGTCGGGGGCGACGCCCCGGTAGGTGATCGTCTTCGTCGCGTCCGTCGCGTCAGTTCCGTCCGCCCCGTCGACGGCTCGCCGGCCCTTCAGCATCGCGAGGTCGTGGACGCCGATGGCGCCCTTCGCCCGCCCGCGACCCATCGTCGCGTGGAGTTTCTCCTGGAGCTGGATGAGCGATTCGAGCCGGCTCTCGTCGAGGTCCAGCCCGCGGACGACCGCGCCGGTGACGTAGGGGCGTTCCTCCGGCACCGATTCGTCGACCTCGATCGCCCACTCGGCGTCGTTCGTCTCGGGGACGTAGACGCCGCGGTCGTGGCCGTACTGGTAGCGCAGCGACCGGGCGATCCCCTCCACGGAGAGCCGATCGAGCCGGTCGGGGGCGAACTCCAACTCGAAGCCGCCCGACTCGGTCTCGCCCTCGAACTCCAGCCCGAGCGAGAAGAGGTCCGCCTTCAGTTCCGCGTCGGGCTTGTCTTCGGCACCCGCCAGCTCGCGGAGTTCGTCGGGGTCGACCTCGACGACGGGCATCAGTACACCACCTCCACGTTCCGCAGCAGGTCCAGGTCACACAGCGTCCCGTGGACGTCGCGGATGTCCTCGAAGCCGTACATCAACATGAGCAGCCGTTCGAGCGCGAGCCCCCACGCCATCACGTCGCACTCGACGCCGAGCGGCGAGAGCACCTCCTCGCGGAAGATGCCGGAGTTGCCGATCTCGATCAGCTCGTCCGTCTCGGGGTGGCGGCCGAACAGCTCGAAGCTCGGCTCCGTGTAGGGGTTGTAGTGGGGCTTGAACTCCAGGTCGGTGATGCCGAACTGCTCGTAGAACTCGGTGAACGTCCCCATCAGGTCCCGCACGGAGAGCTCCTCGGCCATCACCCACCCCTCGATCTGGAAGAACTCGAGCAGGTGGGTCGGGTCGAGCGTGTCGTTGCGGTAGACCTTCTCGACGCTGAAGTACCGCTCCGGCGGTTCGAGGTCGCCGGCCGCCTGCCCCGAGAGGTACCGCATCGACAGCGACGTCGTGTGCCCGCGCAGGGCGACCGCGCGGGCGAAGTCGGCGTCCCACGGGGAGTGATAGCCGTCGCCCTCGCTCCCGACGCCGTTTCGGTGGGCGTCCTCGACGCGCTCGAGGAGGTCCGCCGGAAGTTCCGCCATCGGCGGCACGTCGAGCGCGAAGCGGTCCCAGTGGGTCCGGGCCGGGTGGTCCTGGGGCATGAACAGGCAGTCGTTGATCCAGAAGTCGGCGTCGGCGTGGGGGCCCTCCATCTCCCGAAAGCCCATCCCCACGAGGACGTCCTTGACGCGGTTCGCGGTCTGTCTGAGGATGTGCGTTTTGCCGCCGTTGACGGTCTCGGCGTCGGCCTCGACGTTGTACTCGGTGAACTCGACTTCGGACCACTCCCCGGAGGTGAGCAACTCGGGGGTGACCGCCCCGACCGTCTCGGCGGCCTCGACGCCCTCCATGAGCGCCGTGACGCCCTCGTCGGTGAGCGTGACGCTCCGGGCAGTCGTCTCGGTTCGCTCGATCAGCCCCCGGCTCTCGAGGCGATCGAGGACGTCGGTCGCGACGGCGTCGGCCTCGCCCGCGGCGACCGACTCGAGCGCCGCGGCCTCGGGGTCGGCCTCGGGGTCGTAGCGGGGGTCCTCGCCGAGTGCGATCGCCCCGCCGTCGATCTCGCCGTACCCCTTGCGGGCGAGGTTCGACAGCGCGATGTCGACCTCCGGGCCCTCCAGACCCGACTGTCCGACGAGTCGGCCCATCTCGGCGGGCGAGTCGTCGGCCCCCGCCTCGGCGGCGGCGGCCCGGAGGCGGAGTTCGGGCAGCCCCGCCTCGCGGTAGCGCTCGCCCTCCTCGGTGAGCGCGACGTCCTCGACGGCGCGTTCCTCGACGTCGACCAGGCCGGCCGCCTCGAGTTCGAAGGCCGCCCGCGTGATCGCGGCCGGGTCCTCGCCGAGCTCTTCGGCGAGGGCCTCGACGGGCGTTCGATCCGTCGCGCCGGTCGCCTCCAGCAGCGCGAGTTGCGTTTCGGGGAGTTTCATTGTGTCCGGTTGCGGACGGCTGGCTGTTAGCGGTTCCGACTCGCGGCCGCAGTCGCGGGGGTATTCGTGTATTCGACGCCGGGTACGGCCGCCGGACGCCTTTATAAATGGAGCCCGGTCAGACGAGTTCGAGCGACCCCTCCAGGTCGAACGGCAACTGCCCGTGGAGGTGGCCCTCGACGCGGCCGTCGGGGCGGGCCCGAAACACCACGGTCGGCTCGTGGCCGACCCGCGGCCGCTCGCCCCGGACGGCGGACCACTCGGCGTCGGTGAAGGAGGTACAGTCGACGAAGAGGATCGCGTCGGGGTGTTTCGCGAGTTGGTCGCTGCGTTTCGCGCCGCCGGTCTCCTTGACGGCCGCGACGGGGTGGTCGGCGTGGGAGCGCCGCGCCGGCGGTTCCGGGCGCGTGACCTCGAGGAGGCGGTCGCCGACGGCGAAATCGAGGGCGTGGCCGCTGTCCTGTTCGACCTCGGGGACGAACTCGAGGCCGGCGTCGGCGAGGAGCTTCGCGACGGTGAACTCCGACATCGTCGCCCGCATCCGGGTGAGGTCGTACCCCGGCGAGGTGCCGAGTTTCGAGGCCATCGTGTAGCGGTGCTCGTCGAGGGTGCCGGTCGCGAGCAGCGACTCGTAGAAGGAGAGCCCCTCCTCGCGGGTCGCGTCGGGGAAGCCGGCGGCGTCGTCGGCGAAGAACGTCCGGGTCGTGTTCCGGCCGTCCTTCGAGAAGAACACCGGGAGAAAGAACCAGGTGACGTACTCGAACTCGGCGAGCCACGGGTCGGTCACCTCGAGCCTGGCGGTGAGTTCGCGCTCGGCCCACCGCGAGACGGCGTAGGGGGCCTCGGCGAACGTCTCCTTGTCGGTCCGCCACAGCGCCTCGGGCGTCTCGGTGTTGCCGAGCCAGTAGGCCCGGCCGGGCCGGAACGCGAAGAGGGCGAAGTCGCCGTTCGCCATGTCCAACCGGACGGCGTCGTAGCGGTCGTCGCCGACCGAGAACCACGGCTCCTCGAGGCGCGCGCCGAACTGCGCCTCCAGCGGAGCGAGAAGCTGTTCGCGGACGCGGTCGCGCGACCACGTCCCGTCGGATCGGCGGAAGCGAAGGGGGCCTGCCACACCCGAACGTCGGTCCCGAGTCGTTTACTGGTTGCGCTTTCGGTGCCGAACACCCGATACATTCATAGTGAACAATCACCAAGGAACCCCATACCATGTCAATGGGTGCCTACGACGAGGCCGAACACGAGCGCCGGGAGGAGAAAACGTCGACCGTCGACGCCGCCTTCGACGACGAGCGGACGACCTACAGGGGGGAGTTGGAGTACGACGCCGGGGACTCGGCGGAAGCGCTCATCGACCAGTTCAAAGAGATGCGGAAGTGACCGGTCGGGCGCGACCGGACGGCGATTGTTTATATATTCCGGAGCATCCAGCGGCGTCGTTTATGTAGCCCGACCGCCCCCGCCGTCTCCGTCGGTCCGAGCGCGGACGGCTACCGGCCCCGAACCTCGACGGTCAGCGCCCCGGGGAGCGATCCGCCGCGGCGGTACGGGTCGACCTCGAAGGCGCCGAGCGTGACGACGACCCGACCGGCCTCCATCGGGCCGCGCAACACGACGCCGCGGCCGGTGATCGCGAGGTAGGGGACGTCCGGGACCGGCCGGGCGGCGAGGTCGCCGCCGGCCGCCGCGACGGCGTCCGAAAGCGCTGCAACGAGAGGTGCCAACAGCCCGGCCCGCTCGAGGGTCGCGCGGTACGGGCCGACGACCTCGGTCCGGTCCTCCGTCGTCGGACCGTCCCACCCGGCCGCGACGGCGTCGGCACACGAGAGCGCGTCCTCGAGTGTCCCGCGGTGGCGATCCAACAGCCGGTCGCGAACGGCCGCGCGCATCAGATCCCTCCGTCGGGACCGACCGTCGTCGGGGCCAGTCGTCGCCCCGAACGGCGCGGCTCAGGCCGGCCCATCGGTCTCCACCGGATCGACGGCCGCCTCGCCGAACGTCGGCACCTCGGCCGGCGGCTCCGAGGCCGGCTCCCGCGTCGAGAGGACGAGCGTCGAGAAGTCGGTCTCGGAGATGTCGCCCCGCTCGAGCGCGCGGAACCACCCCGCGCTGACCGACCACCGGCCGTGGAACCCGCCCTCGGTGTGGAACGCCCAGAAGGTGCAGTCCCGCGGCTCCCACCCCGCGTCGTGGGCCTCCCGGAGCTCGGAACAGACGTTGCCGATGTCGCCGGTCGTCAGCCCCGGCGCGGCCGTCTCGTACTCGAGGTGTAGCGTGTCGGACTCGCGCGCGTGACGCTCCACGTAGACGCCGAGGCTCATCAGGTTGCGTTCGAGCCGCTCGACGATCCGGGGTGCCGACTCCATACCGGGGGGTGAGGGCCGCCGGAAAAAAGAACCTGCCGCCGCGGGCGGCCGTCGATCGACGTGGCCGTCGGTCGGCCGATACCGGCGGCCGTCAGCCGGCGCGGGCCGCGTATCGATCCCCGAAACCGGTCGCACGGTTATGTATCGACCGCTAGTACGGACAGACACGACGGATCGATCCCAATGCCACCGAAAGTACTCGTCGTCGACGACTCCTCGCTGCAGCGGACGATCATCTCCGGCGCGCTCGGCGACCGCTTCGAGGTCGTCGGCGAGGCCGAGAACGGACGTGAGGGGGTCGAACTGTTCGAAACCGAACAACCCGACCTCGTCACGATGGACATCATGATGCCGGAGATGGACGGCGTCGAAGCCACCGGCCGGATCAAGGCGCTGACCGACGAGACCAAAGTGATGATGTGCACCAGCGTCGAGCAGGCCGAGAAGATGAAGGAGGCGGTCCGGGCGGGGGCCGACGAGTACGTGACGAAACCCTTCGACGAGGACGAACTGCTCGACACGGCGACGACGCTTCTGAACTGAGACAGCTACAGGCGAGGAGGGAAGTCGGCGGAAACGGGGGGACGCAGAAACCGGAGAACTAACTCGCTTGCGCCGCGATTTCGGGATATGCCGACGCGAGACGACGGACTCGACCCCCAGGCCGCCGCGCTGCTCGAACAACTGGAATCCGGGATCTCGGCCCCCTCGTCGACGCTCTCCGTCGAGAGCGGCCGGCGGATCCTCGAGGAACTGTTCGCCGTCGACGACCCCGAACCCGTCGGCGAGGTCGTCGACGTCGAGATACAGGGACCGAACGGCCCGATCCCGCTGCGGATCTACGCGCCGGAGGGCGACGAACCGCGCCCCGTGCTCTCGTTTCTCCACGGCGGCGGGTGGGTTCGGGGCTCGCTCGACTCCTACGACGGCCTCTGTCGGCGGCTGACGAACCGCGCCGGAGCGGTCGTCGTCTCGGTCGACTACCGCCGCGCGCCCGAACATCCGTTCCCGGCCGGCTTCGAGGACTGCTACGCGGCGACCGAGTGGGCCGCGACCCACGCGGCCGACCTCGGCGGCGACCCCGACCGGGTGGCCGTCGGCGGCGACAGCGCGGGCGGGAACCTCTCGGCGGCCGTCGCGCTCGCGGCCCGGGACCGCGGCGGCCCCGACCTCGCCCACCAACTGCTCGTCTACCCGGCGGTCAACGCGCCGTCGGTGCGGTGGTTCGACTCCTACGACGAGAACGGGGCCGGCTACTTCCTCGAGATGGACAGCGTCGAGTGGTACTTACAGCAGTACTGCGAGCCCGCGGACGCCGGCAACCACTACGCCTTCCCGCTCCGGGCGCGGGACCTCTCGGGGCTACCCCCGGCGACCGTCGTGACGGCGGGCTATGACCCCCTCCGCGACGAGGGGGAGGCGTACGCCGAGCGGCTCTCGGCGGCCGGCGTCGAGACCGAACGGCTCCACTACGACGCCCAGATTCACGCCTTCCTCAGCCTCTATGCGTACATCGACGAAGGGGCGAAAGCGATCGACGACGTGGGCGAGCGCATCGGGGACGTCCTCGGCGACGCGTAGCCGCGTCCCGATCGTCGGTCCCGACGAGGTAGCGCTGTCGCTCGAGGACGACGGGTTGCAGTCGCCGACCGATCACTGCGGTCCGAGATACCCCCACGCGTGCAGGCGGTCGCCGTCGCCGTCGATCCAGCGCTCCCCGATGTCGTCGCGGTAGTACATGTTGGGCATCGCGACGTCGTCGATCCGGTCGTAGGCCTGCTCGCGCGCCGCGTGCATCGTGTCGCCTTTGCCGGTCACGACGATGGGCATTCCGTTCTCCCCGGCGACGCGCCACTGGCCATCGACCTTCTTCGTGTCTTCGAGATGGATTCCGTCGCGGCCGGCCGTCCGGAAGACGACGGCGGCGTTCCGGGAGCTCTCCTCGTAGGTCTTCTCGTCGTCGAACGGAAACGGCGGGAGGACGACCCGGACACCGATCTGATATCCGTTGTGTACCTCCAGTTCGGGGTCGTCGCCGTGGGCGAGATCGTAGAGGAACTCGCCGGTAGAGGACTCGATCGACTCCTCCTGTAGCGCGATCGTCGGGTACCCGAATCGCGGCGTGAACTCCAACGGGTAGATCCCGGTCCCGTTCACGATGCAGTTGATGTCGATGCTCCCGACGTAGCCCTCGTTGGCGAGCCAGTCTTCGAGTTTTCCGAAGGTCTCTTTGAACAATTTGTTCTGCCTGGCCCAGAACATCGACGTTCCCATCTCGCCGGTCTGAGGGCCGATGTTTCCCGGGAATAATTTCTTATGTTCGAAGTTGAGATTGACCTGGTCGATGAACTCGTTCCCGTTGAAGAACCCGCAGATGGCGATCTCCACACCCTCGACTTTCCGCTGTAGTTGGAAGCCCTTCATTCGGTGCCCCCACGCCATCTTGTAGGCGCGAAGCACCTCTACAACGTCGCTGCCATCGTCCTCATTCCCGACGTAGAGCAGTCGTTTGACGTTCTGAACTTCCCCAAGCGGTTTGATGACGTACGGGGCTGGATTCTCCTGTACGTGCTCGATGCCTTCGTCGAAGTCGTGGAAGGTGTGGTGTTCGACGGTGTTGACACCGTGCTCTTCGAGGATCTCCATCGCGTAGCCGCGATCTTCTTCGAGGTGGTCGGTGTTCGGCGTTCCACCGACGACAGCTTTGCCTTGCTCGCGGAGTTCCTGAGCGAGTTCGCCTGTCCCGATGTCGGATCCAACCCAGATGTCGTCGAAAATGACGACATCGGCCCATGCAACCTCTGCGCGCCAATCGTCGGTTTTTGGGACGAAGCCGTCGCCGATCTCCCGGTCGCGTTCGGCTTCGACGTAGTACTTCACGTCGTGTCCCTCGCGGTGGACCTGCCAGGCCAGATCGGTGATCAGGGCGGCGTCGGCGGAGACGAACAGGAAGTTGGCTGTCATACGGAACCGACGACGTCGGGTATATAAAACGTGGCGGCGACCCCGGCGCGGGATCGATACCCCCGCATCGGCGGGGACGGCCGTCTCACTCCCCGAGCGCCTCGGAGAAGCCCCACTCCTCGGCGCGTTCGCGGGCGTTCTCGCGGGCGGCGGCGCGGATGTCCGAGACCGCGGCGTCGTTCTCGAGGAACGCCTCGAGGGCGTCGATCTCGGTCCGATCGTCGTCGCCGTCGGCCGCGGCCTCGCGGATCCGGGCGGCGAGTTCGGCGTCGCCGGCCAGCCGTTCCGCGGCCGCCCCGGGGGGGATCCGGAGCGTCTCCGTCCGGTGGGGCAACTCGAGGGCGTCGGCCTCGAGGGCGTACAGTTCGAACTGGTAGGGCGGCGAGCCGATGTCGGCGAGCGCGGGCGGGCCGCCCCGATCCGTGCCGGTGTGGTAGGCCAGCGTCGCGACGCCCGACTCGAAGGTGATGACGCCGCGCTCGTCGCCGGAATCCAACAGCGCATCGCGGGGCGAGACCAGCGCGTAGCCGTCGAGGCCGCGTTCGAGGGCGTCCTCGAGCGCTGGCGACAGCGCCGTGACGACCCGCGACCGGAGCAACTCCCCGTCGGGGATCATGGCGGGTCGGGGATGACCGCGGTCCGGAACCGCTCGGCCACGTCCCCGGAGTCGCCGTCGGTCGGCGAGAGCCGCTCGGCCGCGGTCCGGAACGCCTCGGCGGCCGGGCTCTCGGGGGCGTGCGCGAGCAGCGGTACCCCGGCCGATCGAGCGGCCTGGACCGACTCGCTCTCGGGCACCGTCGCGAGGGTCGGCCCCTCGAAGTAGCGTTCGGCCTTCGACCGAACGTCCCCGACGTCGCCGCGGACGCGGTTGAACACCGTCCCGGCGATCCCGGAGCCGTACGACAGGGCGTACTCCTGGACCTTCAGGCCGTCAGAGATGGCGGGGACCGTCGGGTTGAGGACGACGACGACGCGGTCGGCGAGCACGATCGGCAACACCGCGCTCTTGGAGTTCAGCGTCGCGGGCGAGTCGAGGAGCAACACGTCGGTGTCGGCGGCGAGCTCGGCGACGACGTCCCGAAGCCGCTCCGGGTCGGCGGCCTCGAAGGCCGCGAGCGACGTGCCGCACGGAACGACCGACATCCCGAAGCGGTCGTACGTCGCGTCCGAGACGGGAGCGCCCCCCTCGACGAGGACGTCGTGTAGCGTCGTGTCGGCGTCGGACAGCCCCGCGTGAAACAGCAGGTTCGCCATGCCGGTGTCGGCGTCGACCACCGTCACGTCGTAGCGCTCGGCCAGCGCCATCCCGAGCGCCATCGTGCTCGTCGTCTTGCCGGTGCCGCCCTTCCCGCTCGCGACGGCGAACGCCTCGACCATTCGTTGAGTGAGCCTGTGCCGATTTCGGATATAAGGGTTCGGGTTGTCGCCCGGCAGTATTTGCCGATACGCGCATCAACGATCATTAACATTTAAGACCATGTACGATAGAGAAGCGAGTAGACGATGCGCGACGAAATCGAACCGATGGTTCCGGTGATGCCACGAGCGGAAACGACCGACGACATCCGAGCGGACGGCGGCGTCCGCAAGCGCTACGACGCCGAAGAGGTAGCCTCGCCGGTCGTTCCGGACCTTCGGTAGGCGAAACGTTCCTTTTCCGATTCGTCCTCGCCGGTCAGCGCCGGCAGTGCCCTCAGACGACGTCGCCGCGGACCTCGAGGCCCTCGGCCTCGTCGCGGTAGCGCCGGAGTTCCTCGGCCGCGCGCTCGGCCGCCGGTTCCTCGAGCCCGAGCATCGCGAGGCTGGCCGACAGCGTCGGGAAGACGAACTCGCCGGCCTCGAGCTTCCGGAACGCCTCCTCGCTCGTCTCGCCGCCCTCGTCGGTGTCGACCCACAGACAGGCCGCCCGCGGGTCGAGCAACTGCGTGTAGTCTCCCCTCGCCCGTGCCCCCTTCAGCCGCTGGGTGACGTTGTGCTCGAAGCCGGCGTTACACACTTCGAGGTGGACCGGTTCGTCCCCGAAGAGGTGGGCGGCCAGACACCGTTCGGGCGCGGCGTGTCCGGACGCGTTCGCGCGGACGTGCTCCGGATGCGCGTCGGCCCACGCCGCCGACACCGTCTTGCCGACCCCGGATACGCCGAGTTCGGCCTCGAACTCGGCCGCCCGCTCGGGCGCGTCGTCGAACAGGAGGTCCTTCGTGACGTACACACCGAGGCGGTCGATCGGGTCCATCCCGAGCACCACGTCGCCGAAGGCCCACACCTCACGGACGGGAACCGGGAGGGGTTCGGTCTCGACGGCCTCGACGACGCCCCGGAGTCGGTCGACCGCCTCCGATCGGCTGTAGCTCATCGGGGGAACGGACGGCCCGGTGGGACAAACGGTTGTCGCGTCGACGACGAGCGGGGAACGCCCCGAGTCGAAACCCGTATCCGCCCGAACCGGCAACGCTCCGGTGATGCAGTGCGACAAATGCGGCGCCGAGGCGGTGATGCACGCCGCCTACTCTGGGCTTCACTTGTGTGGGGAGCACTTCCGCCGATCGGTCGAGTCCCGCGTCCGGCGGCGAATCCGCGACGACGCGCTCCTCTCGGAAGCCGCCACGGCGGACGACCCCGAGACCTGGCTCGTCGGCCTCTCGGGCGGCAAGGACAGCGTCGTGCTCACGCACCTCCTCGAGGAGACGTTCTCGTCGGACCCGCGCGTCGAACTCGTCGCGCTCACGGTCCACGAGGGGATCGACGGGTATCGGGACGCCTCGCTGGAGGCGTGTCTCGAGCTCACGGACGACCTCGACATCGAACACGAGGTCGTGAGCTACGCCGACGAGTACGGCGTCGAGATGGACGCCGTCGCCGAGGACGACCCCGAGGGGATGGCCCCCTGTGCGTACTGCGGCGTGTTCAGACGCGACGCGCTCTCGCGGTACGCCGACGAGTACGGCGCCGACAAGCTCCTGACGGGCCACAACCTCGACGACGAGGCCCAGACGGCGATGATGAATCTCCTCTCGGGGGATGTCGCACAGGTCGCGAAACACTTCGACGCCTCTCTCGGGAGCTTCGAGGAGCGCGAGATCGACGACGCGCCGTTCGTTCCGCGCGCGAAGCCGCTCCGGGACATCCCCGAAAAGGAGGTCGCACTCTACGCGCACCTGGCCGACCTCCCGGTCCACATGGCGGAGTGCCCCCACGCGAGCGAGGCCTACCGCGGCGAGATCCAGGAACTGCTGTACGGCCTCGAGGAGGGCCACCCCGGGACGCGGCACTCGATCATGTCGGGGTACGAGGAGCTCGCGCGGCTCGCGGCCGAAGCCCACCGCGGCGGCGACGGCCCCCGCGGGGAGTGTGATCGCTGTGGCGCGCCGACGAACAACGAGGTCTGCCGGAAGTGCGAACTCGTCGACGCGGTCGGGGGCGAGTTGCCGGGCGACGACTGATCGGACGGGAGCCACGACGGGGATCGCGTCAGCCGAGCGTCATACACTCCGTTTACACAGCTTATGTCAGATTAACTGAACCTACTATTAGAGCGAATACCGCAATACGAAGGCCGTATCAGAAAAGTACGTTATTTGACTTATCTGACGACGTCGATACCGTTGTTCTGCTCGACCTCCGAGCGGCCGCCGTCGGTTTCGCCGACACCGAAGCCGCTCTGACTGCTCGACCCCTCCGGCTGCGTCGAGGAGAACTCCTCGTCGTCGACGCCCTCGATCGCCTGCCTGGAGGCGTCGGCCTGTTTCTGCGTCGTCGGGCCGAGTATCTGGGCCGACTGGACGCCGGTCATGATCGCCATGACCCGGACTTTGCCCTTGTACTCGTCCTGGATCCGTGCGCCCCAGATGACGTTCGCGGAGGCCTCGAGGCGCTCCGTGATGTTCTGGGCGATCCCTTCGGCCTCCTTCAGCGTGAGGTCGGGACCGCCGGTGATGTGGACCAACCCGCCCGACGCACCGCGATAGTCGACGTCGAGAAGCGGGTGGTTCATCGCGTCGTTGACGACCTCCTTCGTCTTGTTCTTGTCCTGCGTCTCGCCGACCAACATCACGGCGACGCCGCCCTGGTTCATGATCGACGTCATGTCGGCGTAGTCGAGGTTGATCAACGACGGCTGGGTGATCGTCTCGGAGATCCCCTTGACCGTCTCGGCGATGATCTGGTCCATCACCGAGAAGGCCTTGCCGATCGGCAGGTTCGGGACGTAGTCGAGTAGGCGGTTGTTGTCGAGGACGATGATCGAGTCGGCTTCGTTGCGGAGCTTTTCGAGCCCCTCCTCGGCCTTGACCGTCCGCGCCCGCTCGACGTTGAACGGCGTCGAGACCATCCCGACGACGATCGCGCCCTGCTCTTTGGCGATCTTCGAGACGACCGGTGCCGCACCGGTCCCGGTGCCGCCGCCCATGCCGGCGGTGACGAAGACGAGGTCGGCCTCGCCGAGGACCTCTTTGATCGTTCCCTGGGCCATCTCGGTCGCGCGCTCGCCCATCGAGGGGTCGCCGCCCGCCCCGAGGCCGTTGGTCAGGGACTTGCCGACGAGGATCTTCGTGTCGGCCTCGATCATCTTCAGGTGCTGTTTGTCGGTGTTGATGGCGATGGTTTCCGCGCCGTCGACGCCGATGTTGTACAGCCGGTTGACGGTGTTGTTGCCCGCACCGCCCGCGCCGACGATGACGATCCGGGGGTCACCGAACTCGTCGCCGTCGCCTACGTCGGCGTCCATGTCGCGCTGTTCGGCCTCGGCGTTCTCCAACGCGGAGTTGACGATGTCCTGCATCGTCTACACCTTCGCCCAGGGACGGTTCTTGTCGGCCGTCTCCGTCTCCTGTTCGTTTATCATCTCGCGCACGGCCGACCGGATCGCCTCGCTCCGGTTCGGGAACTGGCCCGTATCGACCATGCGTTCGACCTCTTCGATCTGCTGCTTCGGGATTCGTAGTGTCACACGCTCCATATTGTTTCCCCTCTGGTTGTGAGTAAGACGACGTTGCACACGCGACCGAATCACGTTTACACCGACAGGGCGCCCGAAGCCGGGCGTTTACCCGATCCCTGCCGCGTGTAAGACGCGTCGTCTTACGCAGCTGTATCCACAGAAGGTACATACTTAAATCTTCCCCCGGATGTAAGACACCCCGGCCGAAGTCGCGTTTACGGCCTTCAAGGCGTCGTTTTCGGCGTTTACGAGTCCTGAAGAACGTCCGCAGCGGCGGTTCGACGGCCGCAACTGGGGCAGAATCCCCAGTCCGAACGGAGCTCGTCGCCGCACTCGCAGAACACGCGGTGGCTCGCTTTCTCCCCGCAGTTGGAGCAGTAAACGGCAGACTGCGGCAGGGTTTCGCCGCACTGTTTACACGTATGCCCGGATTCGTCGGACGCGTTTTCGCGCTCGACGGTCGGTGTCTTACGTTCGTCCCCGGACTCGTGTGACACGTCGTCGGAATCGCCATCGAGCGTGATGTTTACGTTCACGTCCTGGGGCTGTCGGGGCGTATACGCCCGCTCGAGCCTGTCCGCGATGAGGGCGTCGACGCGCTCGGCGACGAGTTCGTCGAGCGACTCCCCGGCGATCGAAGCGTCCGATCCGTCGCTGTCGCCCTCTTCGGACGCGTTTACGCCGGCGCTACCGGTGGTTTCGAGGTACGTCCGGAGCGCCTCGCGCATCACCTCGCTCTTGGAGGCGTCGAACTCCTCGAGTCGGCGGATGAGCTCGTCGTCCGCCCGGAAGGTGATCTTGCTCATTCGTTGTCCGACAGTTGTGTGTGACGGTATTTCAATCTTCGCGCGCCGTCCGACAGCCGTCCGTCAGACGGGGGATGTCGTTCCCCGGCGGACGGAGGTCAAAACCGTTAAGTCGGACAGTCCTCTCCTTTCGAGCACGACCGCCCTTAGCTCAGACTGGTAGAGCAGTCGACTGTAGATCGACTTGCCCCCCGTTCAAATCGGGGAGGGCGGACTCAGTTTCTCGCCGAACCGTAGTCGACTGTGAAGTACCGCGGGGGCAAGTGGTTCGAGAATCGGAGATTCTCGTCATCACGGAAATCTTCGATTTCCGTACGACCCGAGGCACTCGGCCTGCTCCGCCTGTAGATCGACTTGTCCCCCGTCCTCGTGAGCGAAGCGAGGGCGACCGAAGGGAGCCCTCGAACGCGAACGGCGAAGCCGTGAGCAAGCGAACGAGGGCTCGGAAGACGCAGCGCCGAGCGGAGCGAGGCGACCGTCTTCCGGCGTTCAAATCGGGGAGGGCGGACTGCGAGATTCGAACGAAGTGAGAATCTCGATAGCGAGCGGCGAAGCCGCGAGCATTCTCCTGCAAGCGACGTGAGCAGTGTGAAATCTCTCCCGATCCGAATTGAGCAGCGAACGACCACAGGGAGTGAGTTCAAATCGGAGAGGGCACGTGTTCTGTCGACGCGCCGCGTCGACTGACAACTCAGCCGACCCGATTCGAGCGTGTGAGTCGCAACCCCGGAACGGCACGAAGCGCCGCACGCCCGGAACGTCTCACCGCAAGGCGTTCGCCCAGAACTGCGCCATCTCGTCGGTCCCCTCGAACAGCGCCCGCATCCCCTGGAGGCTCTCCTGGGCCATGTCCGGCGGCCCGCCCTCGTAGACGAAGACGGCGCGCTCGCCCCGATCGTCGTCCTCGAAGGTGAGCGTGTAGCGGCCGTCGTCGAGGGACTGCTCGACGTCGTATCCCTCGTCGGCGAAGTAGGCGAACGTCAGCCGGGTGAACGACTCCCAGCGGTTCGTCTCGACTCGCGTGTCGAATCGGCTCCCGTCTCCGTCGGTCATTGGCGGACGTTGTCGACCCACACAAAAAAGTGTGAGCGTCGGGGCGCGAGCGTGGAGCCGTGGGTGCGGAACCCTCGAAAGGGACGGCGGGAGCCGACGCGATCAGGCGTCGGCGTCGTAGGGGTGAACGTCGTCGACGGTCGGCGCGCCGAGCGCCAACACCCGGACCGGGCCGTCGGCGCCCTCTGGGTTGTGCGCGCGGTGGGCGTGTCCCGGATCGACGACGAACGCCTCGTCGGTCCCGACGACGAACTCGCCCTCCGGAGTCTCGACGTGGAGGGTACCCTCGAGGACGTAGAACGCCTCGGTCTGTTCGTCGTGGTAGTGATACGCCAAGGCGAGTTGTTGGCCCGGTTCGGCCTCGTAGACGCGCAGACCGACGGGCGCGCCCTCGTAGTCGAGACCCGCCGCCGCGCTGATCGAGCGAACGTCGGCGTCGCGGTCGTCCCACTGTTCGAGAGCGTCGGTGTCGACGTGGTGATAGCCCATGGGGGCGCTTGCGGACGGACGGGCGAGAGCGTTTCGGCCGGGCGGCGACGGTCCGCGCTCACCTCAAAACATACCCGCGGGGCGGACGAACGCCCCGCATGCCGACCGAACGCGAGATCCGAGTCGACGGGGAACGGATCGCCGCGGTCCACCACGCGGCCGACGGCGACCGGTGGCTGTTCTTCTGTCACGGCTTCCGCAGCGACAAGACCGGCAGCTACGAGGAGCGATGCGAACGCGCCGTCGAGGCGGGCTACGACGCGGTCCGGTTCGACTTCAGGGGCAGCGGCGAATCCGATCGCGCGTTCGTCGAGGCGACGCTCACCTCGCGGATCGAGGACCTCCGGGCGGTCGTCGGGCGCTTCGATCCGCCGTCGTACGCCTGCTTCGGGTCGAGTTTCGGCGCGAAGGTCGCTCTCCACGCGGCGGCCGGCCCGCTGGATCCGGTGGCGATCGTCGCGCGCGCGCCGGTCACGTACAACCGTGCGTTCGATGCCGACCGGCGAGCCGTCGAGGCCGAGGGCACGCTCCGATACGACGACGAGCACGCGATCGACGCGCGGTTCTTCGAGGACTTCGGGACGTACAGTTTCGACGACGCCGCGGGGGAGATCGGGGTGCCCGTCGGGCTGTTCCACGGGAGAAGCGACGAGTCGGTACCGGTCGCCGACAGCTTCGACGCCGCGGCCGCGCTCGAAACGGACGTGCTCCTCGAAACGTACGCCGGGGAGGGGCACCGCTTCTCCGAGGCCGCCGAGAAGCGGCTCCGTGACCGGGCGTTCGGATGGCTCGAATGCGTCTACGGCGGCGGCGGAGCAGGTGTGCACGAACGTGGCTAGTCGCGGTGCAGTCTGTCGGTTGAATGGTCTGTGTATGTTATAAGCCGTCACGGCAAACGCCGATTCGTGCCGCCCGCTCCGACGGGACCGCCCGGGGGAAGGACGGCCGATGGGAGGGAGACGCACATGACACTGCTCGCGCGGGTCCGACGCATCCTCACCGAGGACGTCGTCTACGAGTGCTGACACTGCGGGACGACGCTCGAGTCCGAACTCGACGAGTGTCCGTGCTGTGGAACCCGCAACGGCGTCGTCCGGTACGAACTCCGGTGACGTGCCCGCGGCGGATTTTTGTCGCTCCGGCACGAACTCCGGGTAATGACCCGACGGCCGGTAGCCGCGGTGGCGCTCGTCGCGGTGTTGGTGCTCTCCGGCTGTACCGTCGGCTACCAGCCGAACGTGCCCGAGCGCTCCGAACCGCCGAGCGAGGATCGTTTGGGATACTACGACGGCTACTGGTACGACGACACCTTCGAGTTCGACGCCGACGACGGCCTCGGCGAGGGCGAAACGGAGGCCGTCGTCTCCCGGGCGATGGCCCGCATCCAGTTGCTTCGGGGGCTCCGCTTCGAGGAGGACGTCGACGTCGAGCTCATGACCCGGGAGACGTTCAACGAGGAGTTCGACGACGTCTGGCGCGAGCCGACCGAGGGACAGCGGGCGCTGGACAACGCCCAACACGAGGCGCTGTTTCTGGTCGGCTCCGACGAGGACGTCGTCGACGTCCGGCGGCGAAACCAGGGCGGGACCGTCCTGGGCTTCTACCAGCCGAGCGAGGAGCGACTCGTCGTCGTCAGCGCGAACCGACCGGCGACGCTGGACGACGAGTTGACCCTCGCCCACGAGTTGGTCCACGCCCTCCAGGACCAGCGGTTCGGCCTCCGCCCGCCGGCGGAGGCGACGGCGGACGGGGCCAACGCCCGGAACGGCCTCGTCGAGGGCGACGCGACCGTCGTCGAGCGCGCCTACGAGCGCCGGTGTGAGTCGGGCGCGTGGCAGTGCGTCGAGGTCGGCGAGGACTCCGGCGGCACGCTGCCCCCGGAGTTCAACTGGGGCGTGTACTTCTTCGGGTTCTTCCCGTACGCCGAGGGACCGGGGTTCGTCGAACACCACCGCGACGACGGGAACTGGAGCGCGGTCGACGCGATGCACGAGGCGTACCCGGCCACGAGCGCGGAGATCATCGCCCCGGAGACGTACGGGAGCGACGGCTACGGCGAGGCGACCGTCCGCGACAGAAACCGCGCCGGGTGGGAGCGCGTCACCGTCGAGGACGGCCCCGACGCCGCGACCGTCGGCCGGGCCGGACTCGCCTCGATGTTCGCCTACACCGCCTACGCGGGCGAGGACGCGGGCGTCATCGACCGCGACGAGTTCCGAAACGCCGGATCGAGCGGCCTCGACCCCGACAACCCCTACACCTACGACGTCCCGCACACGGAGGGGTGGTACGGCGACCGCCTCCACGCCTACGAACGCGACGGCGAAACCGCCTACGTCTGGAACGTGACGTTCGACGACGCCGGGGACGCGGCCGCGTTCCGCGACGGCTACGGTCGGGTGGTCGAACACTGGGGCGGCCAGCGCCGCGCGAGCGCTGGGGGAACGGTCTGGACGCTGGACGACCGCGGACGCTTCGACGGCGCGGTCCGGGTCGAGCGCGAGGGGCGATCGGTCACCGTCGTCAAGGCCCCCTCGCGGGCGGCCCTGACTGCGGTGTACGCGCCGGCGGGAGCGCCCACGGCCGACGTCGAGAGGCGCTCGGGTGCGACCGCGGATTGACGCCGGCGGGACACAACACCGCCGCGTTCTTTAGGTAGCCACGCCAACCTCGCGCCGATGGCAAACATTACCCTCTACGAGCTGCCCGGGTGTCCGTACTGCGCGAAGGTCGTCGACAAACTCGACGAGTTGGGCCTCGAGTACGACAGCATCGAGGTGCCGCGCTCGCACGGCGAGCGCACCGAGGTCGAAGAGGTCAGCGGCCAGACCGGCGTGCCGGTCATCGTCGACGATGAGCACGGGATCGACGGGATGGCGGAGTCCGACGACATCGTCGAGTTCCTCGAGGAGAACTACGCGTAGGGCGAACGCGGCGCCCCGGTGCGGGAGGTTCCCGGGGGCCGCTCGCGGACGGGGGCGCTCGCGGGTGTTTATAAATCGCGTCGGTGGCACCCGATGCGAAGACACGGGCGGGGACCGTGAACGCGTCGCGAGGCGGGAGTCCCGGGAGCGTCGGTCGGACTCACCCGCTCGGTCCCCGTCTACCGACCGGGGACGTTATCCGCCGAGGGACCGTGTTCGTTCCCATGCGAGCAGCCCGATTCGTGACGCTTTGTTTCGTATACAGCGGTTCGGTCTTTCTGGCGCAGTACGCGGCGCTCTACGGCGTGTCTTTCGAGATAGCGGGCCTCGCACAACTCGGCGTCGGGCTCTCGATTTTGGCCGCCGGGCTCCTCAGGCTGAAAAACCCCGAGGAGGAAGCGCAAAATCCGGCGGAGTACGGGCTTTTGGCCTACGGGACGGCGGCGCTTTCGGTCTTCGTTACGATCATCTTCCTCGGGCAACTGCTGCTGTTGTGATGTCGGGGGCAGGAGGTGGGTTTATAAGGCCTGCTTGTACGCCTCCAGCGTCTCCTCGACGTCCTCGTCGGTGTGGCCGTAGGAGACGAAGTTCGACTCGAACTGGTTCTGCGAGAGGAGGACCCCCCGCTCGCGCATCTCCGGGCGGAACAGGCGGGCGTACCGGTCGGTCTCGGCCCGCGTGACGTCGGTGCCGCGCTTCGGGCAGGCGTCGTGGCGGCCACACCCGGGGGCCTGTCGACAGCCGTTCCGGCAGGGTTCGCCCTGTGGGTCGCCCCCGGCGCGGGTGAACACGAGTTTGAAAAGCGAGTGCGATCCGACGACGGTGTACTCGGGGGCGTGGTCGGCGACGATGTCGGAGAGCCCCTCGCGGAGCTTCCGGCCGAGGCGGTCGACGTGGTCGTAGACGTCGTTCTCGGCGCAGTACCGCAGCGTCTCGAGGCCCGCCGCCATCGTCACGGGGTGCCCGGAGAAGGTGCCGGCCTGGAAGACGTCGCCGGAGGGGGTAAAACGCTCGATGTACTCCGTCTTGCCGCCGATGGCACCGACCGGGAAGCCGCCGCCGATGATCTTGCCGAACGTCGTGATGTCGGGGTCGATCCCGAACTCGCTTTGGGCGCAACCGAGGCCGCCGACCCGGAAGCCGGTGATCACCTCGTCGAAGATCAACAGCGAGCCGTACTCGTCGCAGAGCGCCCGGAGGCGCTCGTGGTAGCCCTCGACCGGGTAGACGATGCCCATGTTGGCCTGGATCGGTTCGACGAGGACGGCGGCGATGTCGTCGCCGTGGGTCTCGAAGGCCGCGCGGGCGGCCTCGGGGTCGTTGAACGGGACCGGGATCGTGTGCTCGGCGAAGGACTGCGGGATCCCGGCGGTCGACGGTCTCGGGTCGTCGGCGTCGCCCTCGACGAGCGTCGACTCCTGGGCACCGTGGTAGCCACCCTGCATGACGAGGATCTTGTTGCGCTCGGTGACCGCCCGCGCGAGCCGGCAGGCCGAGACGGTCGCCTCGGTGCCGCTGTTGACGAAACGGATCATCTCGACGCTCGGGACGTGCCGGCAGACGAACTCCGCGTGTTCGACCTCGATACCGCTCGGCATCCCGTACATCGGTCCCTCGGCGGCCCGCGATTGGACCGCCGCCTGCAGTTCCTCGGGCATGTCGTGGCCGAGCAACAGCGGCCCGAGCCCACAGACCCAATCGACGTATCGGTTGCCGTCCGCGTCGACGACGTGGCCGCCCTCGCCGTGATCGACGAAGACCGGGTACGGCTGCGGTGCGGCCCGGACCGAGGAGTTCACGCCGCCGGGCATGACCGACAGCGCCCGGTCGTACAGCGAGCGGGAGGCGTCGTGGTTCATGCCCGCCAATTCCGTCCGCGGCTCCAAAGGGTTACGGTCGGCCGTCGAACGTTCCGCTATCACGTCACCGCCGACGTTGGAGATGCATTCGTTGTGTTTTTTGTTATGAAGTAGAGTATATAACCAGTTATTTGGGGCCGAATAGCGAGTATTGCTGTGTTCACCTCCAATAATATCCATCGAACGCGTAGTACGAGTCGCCGCGATCGGCGCGGCACCCGCACAGCGCTGCCGACCACGAACCGAAACGGCTGGCACCCGTCGGTTCCTCCGTGGGATCCCACCCGGGATCCGATTTTTTCCCGGCTACTCGGGGATCGGACAGCCGTGCTCGCGGCGGACCGAGACGACCGTGTCGGCCTCGACCCGGTGGATGTCGGGATCGTCGTGGAGCTCGCGCAGACAGGCCGCGATCGCGGCCTCGCTCTCGAACTTCCCGATCGCGAAGACGGTGTCGGGGCCGCTCGTCTGGTACACCGTGACGAACTGAGCGCGTTCGCGGAGCCGGTCGGTCACGTCGTCGATCACGTCGAGTTCGACGCCGAGCCGGAAGATAGCGGTCCCGTAGCCGAGTTCGCCGTAATTCAGCTGGGCGGTGTAGCCGTCGATCGTACCGCGCTCCTCGAGCGCCCGAAGGTGTTTCTGTATGGTCGTCGGGACCACGTCGGTCGTCGCCGCGATGTCGCGGATGTCGGCGCGGCCGTCGCGACACAGCGCCGCGACGAGTTGTTCCTCGAACCGCTCCGTCATCGCCACGGTCAGACCGCGTCGGGTCCGACCTCGCCGGTCCGGATCTGGTAGGCCTCCTCGACCGGGAGGATGAACACCTTCCCGTCACCGGGTTCTCCGGTCTTCGCGGCGTCGCTTATCGCTTCCGCGACGTCGACCGCAGGGATGTCGTTGACGACGCACTCGATTTTGACCTTCTGGTGGAGGTCGACGCTGTACTCCTCGCCGCGCCACTGTCCCGTCTTGGCGGGCTGGGAGCCGCGGCCGGAGACGTTCGTGACGGTGAGCGAGGGGGCACCGATCTCCGCGAGCCCCTGTTTCACGTCCGAGAGCTTGTCCGGGCGGATAAAGCCCATGACCATCTTGATCTCGTCCTCGTCGGTGGGCGTGCCGCCGTCGGGCAGCAGGCGGCCCGACGAGGATCGGCTCTCGTCGTTGCCGACGTGCCCGCCGTCGGTGGCGATGGCGTCGCGGCCGCCGAACTCGGGGTAGGTGTCGACGCCGTGTTCGGAGACGTCGAGGCCGTCGCGTTCGTGTTCGGGGGTGACGCGGGCCTGTCCGAGGACCTTGAACGCGCCGAAGACGAGCGCGGTCGCGACGACCGTCCAGATCGTAATCGCGACGACGCCGACGAGTTGTGCGATGAACGCCTGTGCGACGCTGTCGACGACGCCCGGTGCGGCGACGAACGGGAACAGCAACGTCCCGAGGACGCCCGCCGAACCGTGGACCGGGAAGACGGCGCAGACGTCGTCGATCTTGAGCGTCCGCTCGACGAACTGGAAGACGATCGGGAGCTGGGCACCGGCCAGGAGGCCGACGACCAGCGCGCCCCACCACGAGGCGACGTTCGGGATCGCGGTGATCCCGACGAGTCCGGCCAGCAGGCCGTTGGCGACGTACAGCGTGTCGACCTTCCCGCTCTTGATCGCCGAGACCGAGCCCGCGCCGACGGCCCCCATCGCCATCGCGAGGGTCGTCGTCAGCGCGACGCGACCGAGCACGTCGCCGTTGAACACCATCTCGCCGGAGGCGTTCTCAACGAAGATGGACGCCGTGCCGACGTTGAACCCGTACCAGCCGAAACACAGGAGCAGCGTTCCCAGGACCGCGAAGGTCAGCGAGTGTCCGGGGATGACGTTCACGCTGCCGTCGTCGTTGTATCGATCCATGCGCGGCCCGAGCACCCAGGCGGCCGTGAGGCCGGCGATGCCGCCCATGCCGTGGACGATCATCCCGCCGGCGAAGTCCTGGAAGCCGGTGCCGAGGAACTGGCCGATGTAGGCACCGCTCCACGTGATCCCGGTGACGACGGGGTAGATGACCGCCGCCAGCAGGATCGTGTAGCCGACGTACGCGCGGAGTTTCGCGCGGCCGGCGACGGCCCCGGAGACGATGGTCGCCGCAGTCATCGCGAACACGGCGCCGTACAGCCAGCTGCTGGCCCACGAGCCGGGGTCGTTACCGGCGACCCAGTTGAACCCGCCGCCGCCGACGAGGCTGCTCACGCCCGCGCCGACGAGGAAGAACACGACGACGCCGACGGACCACGTCAGCATGTTCTTCGTGAGCTGGTTGGCGACGTTCTTCGAGCGGACCTGCCCCGCCTCGAGCATCGCGAAGCCGGCGTGCATGAAGAAGATCAGGAACGTCACCACGAGGATCCAGGTGTAGTTCACCGCGCCGGCGACCGCCTCGACGCCGGTCTGCATCGGTACCGCCTCGATCATCGTTTCACCCCCGAATCGAACCCACATATATTCTCATATACGTCCATAGTTCTTTGTCGTTCTGCTACGTTTGTGGTTTGCATCACGTCTTGTCTTCATGGAAGCCCCCTACATAAATGTTTGAGTTTACATTCCACATCTCATCGGGTTAGATGTGGTCGATCGTCAGATATAGGGGAGAATAATAGCAATATAAGGTCGTACGACGTCAGGAATCGAACGCCGTTCGGGGCGTGTTTCTGGACGTTCGTGCGTCGGCAGTGGCGGCCACTCCCCCGCGATCCGCCCGGATTCGGCTTGCGCGCGCTACAGTACGTCGGCGACGTCCTCGGCGAAGTACGTGATAATCAGGTCGGCACCGGCGCGTTTGATCGACAGCAGCGACTCGCGGGCGACCGCCTCCAGGGAGAGCCACCCGCGGTCGGCGGCGGCGTGCAACATCGCGTACTCCCCGGAGACGTTGTACGCCGCGACCGGCCTCTCGAACGATCGACGGACGTCGGCGACGACGTCGAGGTAGGGCAGGGCCGGTTTGACCATCAGCACGTCCGCCCCCTCCTCGACGTCGAGGGCGACCTCGCGGCGCGCCTCGCGCGCGTTCGCGGGATCCATCTGGTAGTGCCGCCGGTCGCCGAAGGCGGGCGCGCCGTCGGCGGCGTCGCGGAACGGGCCGTAGAAGGCCGACTCGTACTTCGCGGCGTAGGACATGATCGGCAGGTTCTCGTAGCCCGCCCCGTCGAGCGCACCCCGGATCGCACCGACCATCCCGTCCATCATGCCCGAGGGGGCGATCATGTCGGCCCCCGCCTCGGCGTGCGAGACCGCGACCCGTTCGAGGCGCTCGAGCGTGGCGTCGTTGTCGACGGTCAAGCGGGGGTCCGATTCGGCCCCTTCCTCCAGGATCCCGCAGTGGCCGTGATCCGTGTACTCGCAGAGACACGCGTCCGTGATCACGTAGGCGTCGGTCTCCGCGGTGATCCGCCGGACCGCCCGCTGGACGACGCCGCCCTCGGCCCACGCGCGCGTGCCGGTTTCGTCCTTCGATTCGGGGATCCCGAAGACGATGACCGCCTCGACACCGGTGTCGGTGATCTCCCGGACCCGGTCGACACACGCCTCCGGAGGGACGCGCTCGTGGCCGGGCATCGACTCGATTTCGACGCGCTCGTCGGCCGTCGCGTCGACGAACACCGGCGCGACGAGGTCCGTCGGCGACAGTTCCGTCTCGCTGACGAGCGGCCGAACGCCGTCGGTCCGGAGCCGCCGGGGCCGGTCCTGAAAGTCCATAGCCGGGGTTACGACGCGACTCCCATAGGGGTTGTCGTCCCCGACCGCGGCCCGCACGTTCAAACCGATCCCACCCGAACGGACCGTATGGACACCCAACCCGAGGCGGGCATCTACGCCCGAGAGTCCCCGTATCTGGAGCGGTACGTACAGGTGGGGATCGCGAGCGGACGCGTCCTCTCGGTGTCGTTTCCGGAGTCGTCCGACGGCGAGGACGACCACCCGCTGTTGGACCGGATCGAGGAGTACCTCCAGGGGACGGCCGACGACTTCGAAGACGTCGAGGTCGCGTTGACGATGGCCACCGACCGTCGGTCGGCGTTGGAGACGCTTCGAACGGTCCCCTACGGCGAGAACGTGACGGTTCGGGGGCTCGCGCGGATGACGCCGGGACTCGATCCCGAGTCGGCCGACGATCAGACGCTTCTCAGGACGGCCCTCGAGGAGAACCCCGCCCCGGTCGTCGTCCCCGATCACCGGGTCACGGACGGACCGAGCGCCGCGCCGCCGCTCGTCGAGCAGCGGCTCCGGTCGCTGGAGGGGCTCTAGTCGTCCCCGAGCACGCGGCCGATCCCCGGGACGACGGCCGCGAGGCGCGTGACCCACCCGAGTTCGAACAGTCCGATCTGCGAGAGGACGCCGAGGACGAACAGCGCGCCGAAGAGCGGGACCTCGACGCCGACGGCCGGGGTGGTGGCGAGCGGGTCGAAGAGGATCGGGTCGGGCGTGAGGCCGTCCCGGGCGGCGGTGAAATCGGCGAGCGTGACCGACCCGGAGGCGAGGGCCGCGCCGACGAAGGCCGTCACGAACGTCAGCGCGACTCTGGTGAGCGTGAGGCCGAGGGCTGCACCGGCGACCCCGGTGAGGACCGCCACGGGGTAGCGGACGAGTCCGCCCGCGGTCAAAAGCGGCGTCACCGCGTAGAGGCCGAGATACGCGCCCACGACGAACGACGGGATGGCGGTCGCGACCGAGAGGGCGACCGAGGCGAGGACGGCCCCCAAGGCCCCGCCGGCGACGACGGCGACTGCGAGCCCCACGACGCCCCCGGCACCGACGACGCCCAACAGCTGCGGCGCGAGGACGTACCCCCCGGCGGCACCGATCAGGACGCCCAACAGCGCGGTGGCATAGACCGACAGCGCCGCGCCGAAGAGGACGAGCACGAGTCCCGCGAGCGCGACCCCGACGTCGAGGAGTTCCATACCGACCCCTCGATGGCCACCGGAATAAGTGTGGACGACTCGGATCAGGGATCGGCCGTCCCCTACCCCTCGACGGTCACCTCGACGTCGAACGTCTCGAAGTCGGAGAGGGCCCGCTCGGGGCCGAACCGGGCGAAGAACTGTCGTTCGGCGCCCGCCCCGACGGCCTCGAGAGTGACGGTATCGCTATCGAGCGTCTCGTCGCCGCCGCCGGCGAGCGTGATGCGGATCGAGACGGCGTCGGCGGAGCCGTCCCCGACGTTCCGAACCGTCCCGGTGACGAGGACGGTCGCGTTTTCGGTCCCGGCGTCGTGGAGCGTCGCCTCGGCGTCGTGTTCGATATCGGGGTCGTCGAAGACCCCGAATCCGACGAGAAACCCCGCGACGCCGACCGAACAGAGCACGAGGAAGGCGATCCAGACCGCGGGGCCGGCAG
>Ga0209946_1000188_pt1 | contig 25635 bp, 47 predicted proteins | sample SalPon2_A_H2O_MG_FD_185704 | JGI IMG/M metagenome (GOLD analysis project Ga0209946, IMG submission 185704) | Salt pond water microbial communities from South San Francisco under conditions of wetland restoration - Salt Pond MetaG R2_A_H2O_MG... | ecosystem: Environmental > Aquatic > Non-marine... | reverse complement strand
TGGACGCAAACTTTTTATCATCAGTGTCGGTGTTTCTATGGATATTTTTTGTTTCCATTTTTGCTATGTATGTTGTCTCTTCTGCCAGCATAGTATTGTAAATTACTTGTAAGAGTTTTGACATACCTTTACCGAAGAGGTGGGCGAAACACTTATGATAGTGGCGCGTTCTTCTTAAGTTGTAATATGGGACAAGTTGAACGATTTGTTACAACAGAACAATATCTTGAATATTTAGCGGATAGAAAAGACTGTAGCCTCGAAGAAGTACGAAAGGCTTATTACAACGAAACCCCTATATTCTATAATGATAGGTGAGATATTTATTATTGCCACATTTACAGTAGCCTTACTGGCAATAGTAGATATTATCGAATGGATACAGTAAGCAAAACTCTTATTAGGGTAGCAGTACATCTGTTTAATATGGAAAGACGAAAATTACTCGCGGGATTCGGGATGGTTGCAACTGGAAGTATTGCTGGCTGTCTCGGTGGAGGACAGGAACAGAAGCAAGACAATAGCGATTCATCGTCAGAGGGTGTTGTTGTCTACAAAGACGTGCCGGACTCGGGTGATGTTGTGCGATTCGTGGACAGAGAAGCAGGAACTGTATGTTACTATTTCTCCAAAGATGGCGGCTATGATGGGCAAGGTGGCCTCTCCTGTGTTCCGATTGAAGACACCAATTTCAGCGACTCAACAGAACCGTAACCCTTAAGTCAATACGCGCCTTCTGTTCATATACAATGGAAAGTCTTACCGAAGCCGAGATTCGTTCAATGCCAGTAAAAGAAGATTCACTTCTTACCCCACAAGAGAAGGAAACGACGATTACGCTACCCACCGACTTGGACGACGGTACGTTCTCAAGTGAGGTTGCAACCACGATTAAGTGGTTCCTTTCTGTTGAGGAAACCGAAATTACTGATTATCGCGTCGAGGATGGACATATTGTACATGTTCGTGGCCTTATTCCAAAGTCGATAATCAAGTTGCAATCAAATTCGCGAAAGAGTAGTCGTGAAAGCCAGATGGTTTCCTACGGTGACCAGCGATAACCATGTCTCCAATAAAGTACGACGGTTCTGGTGAGTTGTTCATTAGTGGAATCGTGTCTGTTCGTGAAGACTCCACGTCACATCTTGACAGAATTATCACCGTGTGTCAAGATTCGGTCGAGGATAATGTCTCTGACGAGCAGGAGTACGATTTTTACTGTATGGCTGACGGTCCTCACAACGCATATGGCGGCGACTCGTCGTATGAGATGTTTGAGGAGGCAGCAAATACGTTGTATGAGGCGCTCGAATCAGGCGAGAGCGTACTTATACATTGCCATATGGGTCAATCTCGGTCTGTTTCGGTAGCAGTTGCTGCACTTGGCAGATTGTGCGACATCCCTCGACACGAGGCATTTGAGAAGGTGCAGTATTATCGTCCACAGGCACACCCTGACATTTTACTTATGAGCCATGCATCTACGTACATTGAGAAATACACAAATACTGACCCTCTTTGAATCCACTACGAAGACAATAATCGAAAGAGTTAAGTAATAACTTCCCATAGTAGCATATACAATGGGAATAACAAATGTCGAATACCCTGAGCCTGAAGAACTACTTGCACGTCGTGACTTTCATAGAGTCGCGATGGAATTAAAGAAACTTGCGGATGCTGGTGAGATTACACAGCGTCAAGCCAACCGGGTGCTTAAGCAAACTCCATACCGGATTGAAGAAAAACCGCTGTACGAAGTTCGTGGCCCATATAATGAAGACTGACGATAACGTCATCTTTGTTATCGCAATGCTACTGTCGTCGGCAATTGTCGCGATAGTACTGACAATACCAGTTACAGTATTCGCTGTTTTGATGAATGTTGCTGGATATATTTCCGCACCACTTGCGACAAATATTTTCAAGTCCTCGATACTTGCGTCATCAATTGTTGGTGCGTCAATATACCTACTTGGCGTGCGAGAACAGGAAAATCAAAATAGTTAAGTAGTATCCATACTAATACAAAGTATGGTAGAAGAAAAAAGCGACCTTGAAACGCGATTTGGAGAGGCAATTGAACAGTACGACACGGCGTCGTCGTATGACAACATAACAAGCAGAGTTTGTGGAAACGAGTCTGGTAATACTGGAATCGAATTTAAGATTATCGGAGAGTTTGTTCCAATTCAGCCAATTGTTGATGTAGTTAGTGACAGCGAATTTGTAATCGACGAATTTGCATTCGCGACTGATGTGACTGTGCCTGCACTATACGTATTTGTGTATGCTGAGATGTTCGGACGTGATGAAACGTGGTCGTCTAAACATAGAAACAGTTAAGTAAACGTCGTTCCAATACAGGATATGGGAACGATAACAGTCGAAGAACCGAAGTCTGTCGTCACATGTGTTGTATATTTATAATGTAGTCAATATAGCAATTGAAAGCCCATTATTAAACATATTTCTTTCATTACTATTTTCGTTTTTCATTGCTTCAGTAGTTGCATTTATGGGATTCTTCTTCTCTGCTGCAACCATCGAGTTTTTCTTCACCGACCCAGATGATTACTCGGTGAACGTAACTGTTGATGAAAAGCCTTAAGTAGAAGTAACGTGTATAAATAGATATGAGAAAATATCCGAAACTTCGATATACTAATCACGAAGATTCAAAGCCGCTATTCGAGGAGGGTGAGATTATCGTTCAAGAAAAAGTTGATGGGGCAAACTTTCGATTCACACTTGAAGAAAATCTCGACGAAGCGTATCATACAGATAGTCGCGAATTCGTGTTTGGTTCGAGAAATATCGCATTCAAAAATGGAAAAGATGAATCGAAACAGTTTGCTGCTCCAATTTCATATCTTCGAGAAACACTCGCGCGAGATACTGTGCTATCGCTTCAAGACACATTTGCTGGAAAACTAACATTTTTCGGCGAGGCGATGTTGCCACATACGCTATCATACAACTTTGGTGATGTTCCGGCGTTCGTCGGATTCGATGTATACAATGAGTCCACAGGAATGTGGTTGAATAGAAATCACCTCGAAAAATGCTTCACGAAACTTGGCCTTGAAGTAACGCCGGTAATTGACACAGTTCCGGCGCGAGAATTTGACGAATATACAATCACCGTTCCAGAAAGTGAATATGGTGATGTGAAAGCAGAGGGACTCGCGTTCAAGAATTACGCGACACAAACATTCTCGAAGTATGTTCGACCGTCATTCAAAGAAAAGAACGCGCAAACATTTGGAAAACCGAAAAAGCATCAGGAAACTGGTGCAGAGAAACTCAATTATACGTATATCACAAATGCGCGAATACGTAAAACAATACATAAACTCATTGACGAAGGCCCGTGGGATTCACTACAAATGGAAATGATGGCACCAAAAGAAGGTCACGACGGACTTCCACAAGCAGTAATTCGCGACATGGCAGAAGAAGAAGGTGTCGAGATTTTCCTTAGTGAAAGTTGGGACGTGGACCTCGGAGAATTCCGCTCTCTTACGTCAAAGCGATGTGCGCGAATACTTCGAAAAATGATTGATGAAGATGTGGCGAACTAATGGGAAGAAATAACAACACCGAGTTAAAAGATGTGTGGCAAACGCCTGACGAAATACTCGAAATGCTACAACCAATAGATGTTGACCCGTGTGCTGGAAGAGACACGTCTATCGGACAAGACGCCAATTACACAGACCTCGATGACGGACTAACGAAAGTGTGGCACGGTCGCGTATTCGTGAATCCACCGTTTTCTGACAAGAAGTCGTGGTTGCAGAAAGCAGTAAGTGAACAAGATAGGACAGAGTGTATATTTGTACTCACACCCGACTCGACGGATACGAAAAGTTGGTGGCACGAATATATTGCACCAGAAGCAGATTACATTTGGTTTAGTGAAGGTAGGATATCGTATGTGGTTCCGAAAGCCAGAGCATACTTATTTGAGGGATACGAGGGTGGAGAAACGGCAGGCTCCCCGACTTTTGGCACAGCAATCAGCGTGTTTGGAGAACCGGGTGAAGAAACTCTTGGTCGAATGGACGAAAATGGACAGTTGCTGCAAACATATAAACCATGAAAATAGAAGAATTTAATGAAAATACACATTGGGGACTTGATAATGGAAAAGATAAACTTGTGATACACAGTGGCCACAAGGATATTATTGTCACCGAAGGGGAAGCATATCAATTGTGTCACTATATATTAGATTATTTAATTGAAAGTTCCGGTAATTCGTAATACTTATATACTTAACCAACCTATTGCGTGTATGGAGCAAGCATTAACCTACGACGACGTACTTCTCGAACCAAAAATGAGTAGCATCGAGAGCAGGCGAGATGTTGATACATCTGCATACTTGGTAAATGGTATCAAGATAGATGTCCCACTCGTTTCAGCGCCGATGGATTCTGTTACTGGTGCCGAATTAGCGCAGGCGTTGGCTGACGCTGGTGGGATTGGCATCCTTCACCGAGCAGCACCTGTCGATAAAACTATTTCAGCCATTCGTACAGTTGATGGACTCGTCGGAGCAAGTGTCGGTATTTCTGGAGATGCTTGTCAAAATGCACAAGGGTATGAATACAATGGTGCTGATGTAATCGTCGTCGATGTAGCACACGGACATCTCATAAATGCTATTGGTACGGTGTACGATATTTGTAATTCTGTCAATATACCTGTTATTGCTGGAAATGTTGCAACATATGACGGTGCGAAAGAACTTGCTAGAGCAGGTGCAGATGGTATCAAAGTCGGTGTCGGCCCCGGCAGTGCGTGTACAACTCGCATCAATACTGGTGTTGGCTTCCCACAATTTAGTGCCGTTAAGCAAGCAAGTATTGTGAAGAAGCAGTACGATGTCACAATTATTGCTGATGGCGGTATTCGAGCACCCGGTGACGCAATGAAGGCGCTTGCTGCTGGTGCAGATACTGTAATGCTTGGCGGCGAGTTCGCGAAGTGTGAAGAGTCACCTGAAGATGGTAGCATTTGGGGAATGGCATCTCGTAAGGGTAAGGACACACACAACGCTGAGGGCTATGTCGAGGGCGTTTCTTCTGCTCCGATGGAGGCGTCGTCTACTGTCAATGAAGTCGTCACAGCGTACACAGAGGGCATTCAATCTGGTTGCAGTTACATTGGAGCAATGAACCTACATGAAGCCCAAAAGAATGCAACATTTAACAGAGTAACTCCTGCTGCTTATCAGCGAAATGGGGGATTTGTTAATGAGTAAATTTGAATTCACATTGGAAGAAAATGCGCGACGTATGTGTAACTCGTGTGGATGGGTTAGCACAGAAAAGCATTTCGCGACAAAAAATGGACAGTATCAATGTCCTCTTTGTAAATCAGTTGATACAAAGCGAATACGCTAACCATAAGGTTTATGTGAGTAGCAACCGTATACGGTAGTATGAGAAGTGAGAAACAATACGACTATGCTCGTAGAATTTACTTGAACGCAGTTAGTGACCCAGAGGTTGAATACCTCGATTGGCAGTCGGTTCGACAATCTGTAATCGAGCAATGCGATATGTTGTATCTCGATGCAGAAGAAATTCTCGAACACGCGAAAGAATTTGACGAGTTAATGCAACCAATTAAGCGCGGAATAGAGATGTCGCAAAATGAGTGAGATAGATTACAGACACTACGCCGAGCGCGTCTATGAGCAGGCGGTATACAATCCTGAAATTAATCACAGTGACTTGGCGCAAATAATTGCATATAGTGACGAAGTTGCAGAATTGATACTGATTGACGAAGAGCGCCTTTTTGAAGAGGTAGTTGACATTGCGCGAATGAGTATAATGAGTTCATTCTAATGCACAAATTTGATATAGCAGAAGCGCTCGATGAATATGCGCTGTATCTTGAAGCAGACGGACGGAGTGGATACTCCTCTACTGTTGGAAATGCGGCGAAAAATATTCGAAGAGCAGATACTGTTCCGCCAAATCCGGCAGATATTGACGGAGTGGGTCCAAAAATTCGTGATATAATTATGGAATACGAAATGACTGGACACATTGAAGCGTGTGAAGAACTACAGAAGAAATACCCATATCTTGCAGAATTGTCTAAGATACGCGGTGTTGGACCCAAACGTGCGCGGAAAATGTATGAAGAACTTGAAATTACGACAATTGACGAAGTAATCGAGTCTGACCTCACGAAAGTTCGTGGTTTTGGCGAAAAGACGGCGCGAAAAATCACCAGAGCGGCGGAAGATTTATATACCTAGCGTCCATTTACCTACTTAATGAATTCGCGAATGACGGTGACTGATGAGGCGGTATCGCTATTGTCAGATTTATATGCTGCGTTTCCGAATCATATTGATGGAAGAGAAGCAATACTCTCAATGAAAGAAAATGATTCAAACAATTGGAAACAAATGGAGTGGATGGGGTTTTATTTTGAAGAAAAGGCAATAAATAACTTAAATGTTGACCGAGGCCCAACTATTGACGGAACACGCTTTGATATCCAAAAAGAGTATGTGTGGGATTTGAAAACACATACTCGATACACACAGTCTGGAAATAAGCGGTATGAGATGTATCTTAATGATGCACATTCTATGGAAGAATGTATTGACGATGGAGGAATGGGTTTTATTGTAGCATATGTTGAACCTGAATATGATAACGACGAGCGAGACTTCTACCATTGGCATCAAGAATTGAAGGGTGGAGATTCACGATACACGAAAAAGAGGAAAAAGCGCGGCGCTTCGAGCAGGCGTCGAAAGACTGCATTTAACTTCGAAAAGATTGAAGCGTATTGGATTGACACACTTGACGAATTAGATGCTGCTATTGAGGATGGCTGGATTGCACGTCGTGGTCAAGGAAGAAACTGCAATGGAGATTCGCGTAGTGACAAATATGTGATGAAACCACACAATGTTCCGTCAAGCCAAACTGCTGCGTCGATTACGTACTGATTCGAAACAGTTAAGTGCGTTTGTATCCAATTGTAGGATACACTATGGAAGATGAATTCAATGTGAATATTCAGACAGGGAAGTCAGAAGTTTCACACAAGAATCTCGGCGCTGCGGGAAGTGACCACCCGCTCGGACAAGACCCGCTCGCATTTGAAGCAAATATGAGAAGTCTCATTCGTCGAGTGGCCGACGACTTGTATCAGTCGTGGGAGGCGACGATTCGAGAATATCTCGCAAATGCTGAAACAGCGTGCCTTCGTGTGAAAGATTATGTAGAAACTGGAGAGTCCACGATGTTTGACGGAGACTTGATCGTTTCTGATGAGTATGAACCGAAGATTGAAGTAACGTGGAACCGTGCTGAAAATAGCATCGAGATTCGAGATAATGGAATTGGCATGTCTGCATACGTGTTCAATGAAGTATTTCGAAAAATTGGAAATACAACGAGTCGCGACGACGGGCAGTACAGCGGCAACTTTGGACAGGGCGTGCTTTCGTTTACGAAAATTATTGGTACGGACAACTCGATGTTGATGACGACACACTCGCGATTAACTGACGAGAATTATTCGGCGTATGTGTCGCTTGCCGGACCTGAGCCACTTATGGGAACACTCCCCGAAAATGAGTATGGGACGAAGTTCCAAATGACTCCAAAAAAGGAATACGACATTCGTTCAGCCGTCGAGAAGTTTTCCGAGTGGATGCGTGTTCCGGTAATCTATAGAGAGTTCGACAAGGATGGAGTCGAAACGTTCAATGAGGATTGGGGAAGTAAGAAACTTACAGATTCGTACAGTGATACAGAAATCACTATTTCATTTGAGTCAATGAGTGAATACTTCAAGGCGTATTGCAGCGACAACGCATCAGAAGAAACGCTTCTGCTATCAATGCCGATTGAACGAAATTCGACGCTTTCGAAACAGCCGCCCTTCGATGTTGATATCCGTATCTTAAACGAATCCGGTCCAATCATCAAATCGAGCAATGGAAATGAGGGTCTTGTTCCAATTCCACGAAGTGATTACGAAGAGATGCTTATCGAAGAGCGTTCTCCATACATCACGGAGTCGCTGTGTAACAGAAATGATACACTTGGACAAGATGTTGCTGCTGGTAAGCACGAGGGGTGTGTCGTTGTTTCAGAAGAAGCGTTTGAAGAAAAGCATATGCTTCCGCCAAATGAGTACATCACTCCAGAAATGCTTGATGACTCCGACGAACCGGGCGAGACTCGTGTCATAATTGGCAACAATAAGGGTAGAATAATTATTGACGAATCTGAATGGGAAGGGATGGAGTCTGGTCGCGCAGATATGTACGTCCCAGAAGACGAGATTGAACCATACGACCTTGACTCTGAAGAAGGTGACCTACAACTCCCTGAACCGACAGGCGACCGCGACAGGTTGCAGAAAAATGACGTATTCTGGGATTGGATTTCGATGACATTCTCGGAGAAGTTTGAGGAAATGATTTATGAGACACATAAACTCATTGAACCAACTGATGACCCGATTCAGACGATTGCAAGTATGGACCGAGAAGACCTTGTGAAAAGCACGATTAATCTCGGCGAATAGCGAAATACTTTTATATACACGGCTTCTATAGTGTCTTATGAGAGACTACGAAGTTGTTGACAAAAACAGAGATGCCTCGACTGGCGAGTTGCAATCATTTCTTATTATTTGGGAAAATGGCGAGCCTGAGATAAAGAACGCGACGCCAGAGAATTATTTACTCTTTATCGAAGAACTATATGAGTTCTTGAATGGGAATAACGCTGTTGTCCTCAAAGAAGACGACCCTGAGATAATTGTTGCGCCCACTGGAGAGGAATACTCGTATTTTGTTAGCGTTGATGGTAAAACTGTGGAAAGTACACCAGGAATGTCAGAAGATGTACTTCAAGGCGTAATGGACGTTATTGAAAACGAGAGATATGATAAGATAAAGAACGTTCATTGGAATATGCTCAAAACACAGGTTCGGCATTCTGTTATTAACGCAGCATATCACACATTTAGCGATAATGAAAAAAGGCGAATCACTCGTGCGTCAAATGGGTGGTTAGTTGACGGATTCTATCTAATCGATTGGAATGCAAACTTGTATTCAAAAAATGATGAAGAAATGGATACATATGAGCGAAGCGGAAGCGACGCTATTCCATCAGACAAATCGTATGAGTTAGTGATGCTCTCACAGCGAGGTGAAACTCCTGAACCACAAGAAATGATTGTTAACGGGAACACCTACACATTCACGGAGCGTGAGATGTTGTTCTTAGCCAAAGTGACGTGGATTTTGCACAGAACCGAGTATCACAAGGATATACCGTTTTGGCTTCACGTCGATTCAAAAAATAACGCTATTCCTGAAGACTACTAGTAACCAAAAGACTTAAATAGTATGAGGTACTATGTACCAATGAGGAAAACAATGCAAAACACAGTTCAAGAAATCGAGCAAACTGAGCAGATTCGTGACGAGATGCCGTCGTCTATTTCTGTTCAGTCTGGTGAGAGTATCGAGGCATCTGGCCTTCACGAAGCACTTGATGAAATGGCGTCTTCGTTTGACGTAAGTGGATTCAAGTGTTCAACGTGTGGTCTTGCGCACATGCACAGTACGAACAAGCACCGAGCCTCTGACTCATTTGATATTTCGGTTGATGATACAGCAGATATGGATTACAACCCCAATTGTCATTGCGGCGTGAATGAACTTGCGCGTCGAGGAAGTGACTTTGGTGTAGATGAATCGGAAGCATCTTCTACTGCTAGCCACGCTCCTATCCCTGACTCTGCAACTCAGGAGATGAATGAGCAGTTTGGCGGAATGTAACACAATGAATTTTTTCGAGCAGAGTTTTGAGGAAACGTCGCTCGGTGGAACGAAGAGTACGTATGAAGTAACATACGGCGAAGGGTTTACACTATTTATTGATTTTTCTGGACTCGTCGCAGCGCGAGATTCGTCTACAATCGTAAAAGTAGACCGAATGTCGTAAGTCGAAACCTTTAAGTATACATCGCTCATATCTATTATTGTAATGAGCGAGATTACAATTACAGCGACGGAGATAGTTGAAACAAATTTCGGAGAAAAAGTGCTGCTTGACTCACCGTATGAAGCAAAGCAGTATATCAAGTTTATGCCGTGGTCTGCTGATGACGGTGTAAACTACGATGAACTAGAAGACGATACCCCCACTCCCGACTATGAGTTTAGCCCAGACTTTGCGTCTCATTCTTCGTGGGACCCCGAAGCATATTCGTGGGCTATCGATAAGGGCACGTTCGGACAAGCAGTAGACTTTTTCGAGTCTGTTGGGATTGAGGTTGAAGACAACACCGGGTTGCTTCCATAGATAGCGAAACCTTTAAGTAACGCGGCGACGTTTATTTCTATATGCCAGAAGCATACGTCGAGAAAAAGGTAAAAGAGCATATGGAAGAAATTCGTGATGCGCTTGAAGAAGAAGATTATGAAAAAGCGCAGGCTCACGGAGAGGAAATACTTATTATCACAGGATATTTTGACGAGGTGTATGAATGACCTTTACCTTCACCTCTTTATCAGACTGTGACATGTGTGGCGAGTCACTTCCTGCATCGGATACTATGTGTGACTTGTGCGAAGGAGAGCCGACGTATGAAATGATATTCAGACATATTTCTACACACGAGACGCGCTCGATTGAGGTTTCACTGCTTGCAGACAATGAATTCTTGTGGGAAAAATTTTCACGCTCTCTTCACGGAGAAGACCCACTTGCATATGCGTGGTTAGGAGAAGCAGTCGTCGTCGAGGGGCTTCTTGACGCGCCAATGATTGACGAAATTGGAGACATTAAGCACAAGCAAATGTCTTTTCATTATAACGGGGAGGAAGACTTAAGAGAACTCGCCTCCTACGAAGATGTATGAGTGATATACAAGACGTTCCACTTGACCCGATGCAGTATGGACTACTGTCAATTGCGCTGAAAAATCTCGGCACTGATCGAGCAATTGATATCGATAGTCAAATACAAAGACAGGTTAACAGAGAGGGGCTTCACGGAATTGTAATTTCAATCAATGATGATGAATATGATGAATTAGTGTATGCCCTTTGTCAGGTGGCGCAGCATTCAGGAATCGGTAATGCTGTTGGAAGTCTAATTAAACACATTAAATATTTCATGCGAAAAACCGAAAGATTTAAATAGGTGGAGCGTCTAAATATAACTGCACGGTGTACATCGTGTTACGGTGCTGACTGCAATGCTCTCGCTCCACTCTCGCTTTCTCTATCTTTTTTCTTTTCATAATCTTTAAGTAGTAGTGGCACGTCAATATAGACGATGCCAAATAGAACTATTCCCGGTGCAGCACGAATGCCGACAGCAGAGAATCGTCCGAAGGAAACGCCGTGCTTATTCTGCCCAGAACCAGCGAGAATTACAGAATGGCATTATACTGACGACACATGCCTCATTATTGATAAACCAAGTGGTGAGCCAATGGTGGTTCTTCGTCGTCACACAACTGAACCAACCGACGACGAATTAGAACATATGCACGATAAAGTTCGTGAAATTTTTGGCGAACACGAGTTTACTGTGCTGATGAACCACGTTACTGACCATTACCATGCACACATCAGTTTATGAAGTTGTATACTGATGCGTCAAAAGATAATGGTGTATTCGGAATTGGCTATGTCATCAATCTTAAGACGGGGCCGAAAATTCAAGGAAAGCGATACATGTTTGGTGACTACTCGTCGATGGATGCAGAATGGTTCGCGCTAATGCAAGGTGTAGATGTCGCCATTGACAACAAGACGGCGTTCGATTGTGACATTGACATTGTGTTAGACTGTAAACCACTTGTCGAAAAGATTCGTGAACCTGATGATTTATATGAAGATAAATGGTACACGTATAGAAAGCGAGCGCTTAACAGATTCTTCGAGTTTGAAACGTGGGACCTTCGTTGGGAGCCTCGGTCTAACACAGAAGAAAACGAATTAGCAAACAGGCTTGCGCGAGAAGCATTGTGGCAAGCGAGGGATGAAGAAGAAAATTCTAACGGGTTTGCAAAGCAGGGCGTAACGTTCATTTAATCAAAACCTTTTTATATGTAGGTAGCATATAGATAGCATGGAAAAAGCAAAGCGGGTCGATAGAGTGCAGAATGTACTTACTGAAGAAGAGTTACTTCGATTGTTGCCAGAGATTAGCGTAGTTCTCGATGAAGAATTGCAGCAGGGAACGATTGATACCTTTTTGAACGGGTGTCCAGACCATTTCTGGGTTCGACCTAGTTCATCTACTGGTAAGTATCACGCCGAGGATGAGCGCGGCGAATATGGAAATTGGATTCACACAAAGCGCGTATTTATCACATACTTGAGTATTTCTCGAACGTACCTTGAGCAGCAACTAATTACGGAATATGAGCGTGAGGCTGGCAAAAGTGCGGCGCTACTTCACGATATGTTGAAGTATGGATGGCCTTCGGAAAATCGCGAACATACGTCCAATAGACACGACGTTATTGGAAGTAATGTTGCTCGGCACATCGGTGGCTTACCAGAAGAAGTGTGGCGTCCAATTCATGCGCATAATGGTGCGTGGGCTGAGGGAATGGTACCAGAATCGGATAATGAACAGATTCTCCATATTGCTGATTATGTTGCGTCAAAACCAGTTCTTGGTAATCCGAAAATTTGGCGACCAGCAAAAGAGATTATGAAAGCCTATCCTGATATCGAAACGATTGACGATGACGCAATAGAATCGATGTTATAATATATGGGACGATGGAAACGATTTTCAAATGATGCACAACTTGTCAGACACATAGCAGAGACGACTGATATGACTGAAGAAGAGGTGTGGGAAAAATTAGAAGAAAAAGAGTAGATTTATATTATTAGTAACTTTTAAATAGAAGTAGTTCGTACTACTATTATATGCTAGGTGTGTACGTACTCTCGACGGAGGTTTATGGCAGTGAGGCAACTATGACAGTATCGGTTGATGATAATTATCATAAATTTGATGTTTGGAGAAATGGTGACACCGCCATCGTAGAATATCAAGAATCTCTTACGTGGAGGGGTAATATTAAAGTTATTGACCCCGATAATGATATTTATCGCACACTAATGACATCAGACGATATGGCCACCTTGCTCAACTCGTGGGATGTGTGTGGTGTAAAGCGAGCCGCGCCGTGAACATAGCAGAGACGACTTACATGGATGAAGAAAAAGAGTAGATTTATATTAGTGGAGTTCTTTGTGTGATGTATGACATTCGAAATAGAAGGCGAGTACAACAAGGCATCTGTTAAAATAGATACCCTTGAAGAAGGTGCAGTAGATCAGATTCGTACAATGACAAACGCGCCAGCATTTGCTGGAGATGGAGACATTGCGGTGATGCCCGACGCCCATTGGGGAAGTGGCGCAGTTATCGGATTCACGATGCCTGTCAAAAATCGTGTTGTTCCGAACACCATTGGCGTCGATATTGGATGCGGAATGTTCGCTGCAAACTATGGAAATATCCAAATAGACGACCTCGAAGGATTAGATGAGGCGGTTCGGTCGCGAATCCCGACAGGCTTTGACGTTCACGATAGAAATAATTACCATATGAAAAATGACTTCCCGTGGCACGAGTGTCGTCGAAAACTTCGAAGTTTTGTCGATGCTACAGAATTTGACATAGACGTTGATTCAGTAGAGTATGGCATCGATTATTTCACCGACGTGTGTGGTAAAGTTGGATACGACGTTGGACGAGCCATCAATTCTGTCGGAACCCTTGGTGGCGGGAATCACTTCATCGAGTTTGGGCGCTCGTCGCGAGATTTGTGGGTTATCATTCACTCTGGTTCTCGCGGTATTGGTGCAAATATAGCGAAATATTGGCAAGAAAAAGCGACAGATGAAATGAATCGTCGGGCGATGGATACAGAGATTCCTGAATCTGTTGAGCCGTACCTCCTCGACGAATGGAAGCCGGACGCTGAAGCAATTCGGCGCGAACTTGATGGAGAAGATATTCAGGCAAAATTTGATGAAGTGTCGATGTTCATTCAGCAAACGAAAAATGCTGAATCGAGCCGTGATACAGACCTCGATTATCTCGAAGGAGAAGAGGCTCACGGATACATCATCGATATGATATTTGCACAAACATATGCATCTGTATCACGAAGAGAAATGATGCGGTCAGTAGAGCAGGCGCTTGATGAACTTGAGTTTGGAACTCAGTTGAATAGTAAGCCGTGGCGATATGAGGATGTTGAGTCTGTACATAACTACATCGACTTCGAGGATGCGACTATTCGGAAAGGGGCGTGTCGCGCACATGAAGGAGAGCGACTTATCGTACCGCTCAATATGAAGTATGGAACGCTAATTTGTGAAGGTCGCGGCGTCGATTCGTGGAACAACTCTTCGGCGCATGGTGCAGGTCGTGCAATGGGCCGCAGAGACGCAAAGCGCCAATTCTCAGAGGAAGACTTCGAAGAGCAGACCGATGGGGTGTTCATGTCCAAAAATCCGTTAGATGAGATTCCTGGGGCATATAAGGACCCTGAGATGATTGAAGAAGCGCTCGGCGAATCTGTGGAGGTCGTCGAGAGAGTTGAACCATTCCTCTCAATTAAGGCCGACTAATTACAGTAAAATGCCAGCAAATCCAAAACACATTCAGCGAAGAGAAGTAATCAGTGGAGAGTATCAAGAACATAAAATTACAGTAGACTTTTATACCAACAATGCAATAGCAATCTATCGGGGGGATGAGGATTCTCCTAATAGCAGAATATGGATTGACAATCTTGAAAAGAGAGAATTACTCAAATTAATGGAAGAAGAGGTTTGACATACCCTTGCGGAAGGTGAAGTCGAAACACTTATTATGGTTGCAGTACTTCTATAATGTGTAACAATGTACGTCACAGAGATAGAAAACGTTCTTGACGAACTGTGGGATTTTGATGAGAGCCGTTGTCATATACTTATGGCAATAGCAAGGAATAAGGAAAATGAAACTACTACTGCGACAGAACCGAATATCAGGAAGATAATAGAAACAACAAATGAGATAAGAGAAAAGTTAGTTCAATTAAATCATGCAATATCGCGATTTGATAATACATACCGATTGTATGCATCTGTCAATGCAAGAAATGTTCAAAAAGCACACCGAGTTCTACAAAAAGATATGATAGACTGGAGCCATGAAGCAAGTACTACTGGCGAGGCCGTTACTCAGATGAAACGAGTGGACCACGAATGGAAGTCAATACTGCAAAAACCACACTCGCGCGACGAAACAAGATTCTTGTGGGATATTGATACTACGGACAATGATAAAATTTCTCAAATAGCAGAAGAATTAACTGAATATATAATTATGGAAAATCCGACACCGAATGGGCACCACATTATTACTAGACCATTTAATTATACAAAACTTTCTGCATTTGATGAAGAACGTAACAAATTTTATTCTGCTGATTGTGAATTAAAAAAAGATGATTTGATGTTCATTTCGTTCATTTGAGTTAATCAAAACACTTATTACATAGAGAACCTATTGTTATACTGTAATGGTAAATAATACATATACAAGCACAAGTCTGATGGGAGTAGTTCCATACCTGTTCGCAATAATAGCATGGTTTATGGGATTTGTTGGAGCAACATGGTACGCATGGCATAATGCTCCAATTGTTGGTGGAGAGTACTGGCCATATATTAGAGTAGGTATAGCAGTTGTTGCTGGTTTTATATCAGCACACGTTTTGTCAATTTTAGCGGCTATTATTGGCGCGCTATTGGCAGCAGTTGTTGTATTTTTGGCTGGAATTATTTGGGCGTAACGTATAGCGAAACACTTAACTACGTATATCTCATCTATTGTCGTATAGATGGCGCAAACAATAGAGAAAACAGTCACCGATGTTGCATATCAGGTCGAGCAAGCAACAAATAATGATGGGACTGTAGATGTTGAGATAAAGGACGTACAGTACCACAAGCGTGACGACAGTATTGTCATACAATTCTTTACACCGCTTGGTGAAACAAAAAATCATGTGTTTGACAGACCAAAGCGAGCAGATAGTTCGTATGAGGTTGTACAATTTGCGAACGCATACATTGGATCATTTGGTGCGATTGAACAATTAACCGGGATGAATGTGAAGGCAGACCCCGAATCGTGGAACTTAAAAATTCCTGACACGAGGGTTGAGGCTGCTATAAAATATATCAGTTCTACAACAGAGGCAATCACTACTGGTGGGTTGTTTGCAACAGAAATGCTACTACTTACAGGAATTGTTGGTGGATTGCTCGGATTTGTTGGACTTCCAATCATAGCATTCTACTCTGTGCTATCATTTACAGAATTACTTTCTATAGATCCAACTGGAGCCATGCTTATGTGGTTGGGTTCAGGACTTGTGTCTACTATGTGTATGTGGCTTGCAGAACGTTTCTTCTCGTGGGAGCCATGAGCAAAACAGTTAAGTAAGTATATCTAGTATACGATAATATGACAAAAGAAACTGTAGAAACGGTATACGGCTCAGTCGAAGTCGATACTGTCGATTGTGACAGTTGTGGGGACACAATTCTCAAAGAGGATGCGTATCGGTTTGGGATGAGCACGAATACGCACAAGAAAATAAATGACAGTAAGTACAATGGCTATGCCTGCGAGCATTGTGCTAAAGTTGGGCCAGCGTCATTTCCAGAACGAGTAGTTTCATCTGACAGGGATAGCGTTTCACTCCGTGAAGCACTTATGCTTATTGTTTGGTTTCCAATTGCATCACCTATTATCTCGCTTCTTATTCTCGTAGACGGCCCGCGTAAAAATGATGTTGCAAGCGGATATGCATATGCATTTATCGGGCTTCTCCTTTGGGGATTACTCACGTATCTATTCATACTGTAGAAAGATTTATTACGTAGGCCATCGATATCATGTGTATGGGAGACAAAGTACCTATCACAGTAAACGGGCAAACGTTCACAGTAGAAATACGAGAATTGCGACGAGTCGAGCGACTCACGTGGTCTGAACACGTTTCGTATTATTTTAACGACGTAGACTATTCACAGGAAACATTTCGTCTATCAGCGCAACAAATAGAGTTTTGCGAATCAATGATAGAGGAAATGACACCGTTAGACGAAGAAACGATTGAAATATTGACGATGGAGCAATTCATCACCATTACGACTGCGTGTATGCAGCGAATAGCGGGGGTGGATATATCAGTTGGCGATGACGAGAGTGAAAGCATTTTTGACTTCAACGACAATGGTACGGTAAACCTCGAAGACTGGCGATAACCGAAAGATTTAAGTATAGATACTCCCTATACTGTAATGAGCAGAAAGGGAGTGGAGCACCTTACGTTGCCGAAATCCCGGCAGGTTTCGTAAGGTTTATACCCTTCTGTCTCCAATGGGAAAATGGAGTAAGAAAACAATGTCATTCAAAAACACTATGGATGCGGCGAAGGAGCAAGGTACTGTAAACAACGGCCCGCAGGAGGAACTTGAGCAGATTGAAGTCGATATGGGTGAAATGTCGTTTGTTCACTTCCAGCCGACTACTGCTGTGACGGGCACGTTCCCTGAGGATGAGGGTAACCCGATTATCCGATTCCCTGATGCACAGCACAACGAGGGGCGACTTGACCAAGGCTATCTCGGCCTTGTTCTCGACGACCCTGCTGTATCTGTTGACGAAGATGAGGGTACTGATGGTACGGTCATCCTCGACGTGGCTGACTCGAACGAGATTCGTATCTTCAACGCCGACGATACGCAGACTGATGTGCTTGACGGAATTGGTGTCGAGTACAGCGACCGTCTGTACAAAGGAGAGGTTGTTGACGAATTCCCTGATGACCGTACTATCCTCGTAGTCTCTGGCTCGGCTTCGAAGAGTGTCGCACGCACGCTTGACGTGAATGGTGCGCCGCTTGCCGGAATGGACGAGGATGGTCAGAAGAATGATGGTCTTATCGAGTACCCGAATGGTGCAGAGGCTGATGTGTACAGTCGCTATGCGCGTAACCCTGAACTTCGCGAAGAACTGTATGGTTCCGAGGTCGGGCTGATGGTTGTCCGACGCGAAGAGTTTGACGAGGAGTATGCGGAACTTGTCGAGAGTGGCGAGCGCCGTGCAATGAAGTACTTCCTTGTCCAAGGAGATACTGGTGACGGCACGGAGATGCTTGAGCCAGTCGAGGGTGAGCCAATCGGCTACTCGTGGCTCGAATGGAATTGGGATGCTGATGGAGCATCGCTTCCTGATGAAGACCAAGAGTTCGTCAATGGATACCGAAGTTCGGGTATGTCTACCGACCGTGAAACGATTGTCGCAAACATTCAGGACAATCAGGACGCGCTCTCGGGTGACACCGACGAGGATACGATTGTCGAGATGATTCAGGGGTAAGGTAATCTAATCTTCTTTTCGTAATCTTTTTATACTATATCATCATACTATATTTTGTATGACTCGATACACAGAATCCGACGACACTGATTTGCCTCCAGAACCACTATGGAAGAATGGAGAAACACTCGAAGCATAACCGAAAGATTTAAGTAGTCCGAGGCGCTAGTACAATATGCCGTTAACTCATCAGAGAAAGGCGGCAAGTCCTTGAATCAGCCACCCGGTTGGAAACCCATTCAGCCATTACGTAATGTGGTGTGAACTGGACACATTCGGGCTGACTGTTTGAAAGGCGGAGGTAAGAGGCCCGCTTTTCAATCCAATCGGGGTTGCAGATTCTACAAAAATAACACATGAACGAACAGGATATAGATAGTAAACTTCGAAATGCTATTCGCATAGCAGAAGAAAGATACGACGACCCGAGTATTCTTATTATCGCGCATCCGAAGATTGCATCTGACTTGCGATTAGCAATGGGCGCTCCTGCTAACGCAACTGGTGTATATATAAACGGATACCCTATTTTTGAATCCGACAAGGCAAGCCTTCATGCACTCGTACTTCGAGAAGGATATACGAGAAATTACGATTTCGACATGGCTGTGTAACGCAAGATTTAAGTACACTCATACAAAACATATACTCGTATGAGTTCAGAATTTGCATTCAGTCCACTATCGGCTGATAATGATAACTCGGTCGATGAAGAAGACCTTCAATACGACTATAATATGCACGAGAATGTTGCGACAGACCTCGTGAAATATGGTCGTTCGAGAATTGTGCGAAACGAAGACCAGTTTTTGCTAACAGCGCTCGGTTACATTACAGGATTTATGGAGTCGTCATCACATTACGTAAGCGGTGTCCTTATCGGGACTGCTGGTTCAGGTAAGACGCACCTTCAACACCAGATAGAAGACTTGTTTCCCGACAGTTATCTATATCAAGCGACGAGCGGCAGCGATACGTCAATTATTTACGACGACACGTGGGAGGATGCGTGGATTGCGTCACTCGACGAGTTGCAGAAGCCGTCCGAGAAGATTATCGAGATTCTAAAGTCTCTTCACGGAGACGATGAAGAATTCACGTACAAAGTCACGGGTGACGGTAGGGGTGCAGACCGTGAAGTAGACGAGATTCAGCGTTCAGCGATTCCATATTGGTTCTTGTATGCGCAGTACGAGCCTGACTTTGAGATGTGGGACCGTCTGCTGAAAATTCCTGTTCACGAGTCAAAAGAAAAGAACGAAGGTGTGCTTGCGACGAAGTGGGACCATTCAATGGTTTCATTTGATGATACTGACGAGAATTACATGTTCGACTTTGAGGATGGGTTCAAAGCATTGAAGGACCACATACGCGAACTTCCGAAAGAGGCATGGGTGAAGATTCCAGCAGGAGAAGAAGAATTTGGAAACCAAGACTTCATCAAGCACGCGAAGGCCATCTTCGATACAGACCGTTCAGAGACGAATCGAGTTGGTGCAATGGTCGCGAACCTTGTTCGAGCGTCAGCCCTATTGAACTATCAGAATCGAGACAAGAAGGCTATCAAGCAATCAAATGAAGGAATAAAGGAAGCGATTATCGCAGAGCCGCAAGACTTGGCGAATGTGCTTCGAACACGGAATATGCTTATGGCGACTACACACCAACTCGATAGGAAGAAGAAGGCAATCTGTGTCGCAATTGAGCAGACTGGTGGGACGCGAAATATGTCGTCAATTAATGACATTCAAGAGCACTTGCGTAAGACAAACGCCTCATTCGTGAAGCGACACCAAATTGAGCAAATGCTTGCTGACCTCATACAAAACTATCTCGTTGAGAAGCATGAGCGGGCTGGCGAAAATGGTGCGCACTTGTATGAATTCAAGGGATGGCAAGCACTCGGTAAATTAGTTATCGACGATGACTTCAAAGAGTTCTTCGAGGGATGTATTGACCCTGTAACGGGCGAAGACTTCATTGAGACTGCTCGTCGTCTTAATGATGAACTTGAACCAACAGCCAGTGACTTTATGTCAGAAACGTCTGTCGATACATCACAAAGCGACTCGGGTCAAGTTACACTCAACGAAAACAGCACAAAGTTTGCAGACCTCTCACTAGAGCCGTATGAAGAGGCTGTGCGTGCAGCACTTGAGCAAACGCTTGATGGTGAAAAGGTTGACAACCTTGACGAAGATCAGCCAGGGCTTAAGGAAATGCTCGGTGTTGTTGGAATTGGTGATAATCCAGAAGGAGCAAATGTTTCAGGAACCGTGTTTGACCCAACACACGAGGTCTGGCAATATGGACCAGACGATTGGGTTGAGACTGAACAGCAGGCAGAGCGAGAAATAGAGTCTGCTATTCGTACACTCGCAGAGGAGGGTGTGTACAAGACCTCGACAATTCGTAAAAAGGGCAACAAGCCACTTGCGATGAAAGTATATGTCGCATCAGCGGAGGATATACAGTAATGAATTACATGAAAGACCTACGTGAAGAGGTAGCAGAGAGGCTTCGGAGAACGCTTGATGGAAAAGAAGTAGATATGCTCAAAGAAGACGTTCTCGTGGAACACATGCTCGGCGTGACACCAGTCGGAGAGCCTGTAGAAATGGATGATACAAATGATACGATTCTCGACAAAGAACACGACTTCTGGCAATCGTGGCATGAGGATATTCACACAGGATACGACATACGGAAAAAGATAAACTCGTCGATTAAGTCACTTAGCGAAGAGGGCATACTGAATATAATATATCCATATGGAGAGGATGCAGACATTGCATTTGTCGAGGTAGATTGGCCTGAAGAAAACGATACAAAAATACGCACAGCGTGTATACGGTGTGGTGAACTAAACACGTCGTCGTTATCGATGAATGCAGTTGGAAACTCGTATAACATGACCGTGTGCTTTGAATGCGATAATTGTGGTAAATCAGGCGTATATGAAACGACGATGACGAAACGGTAGGCGAAACACTTTTTACTATACGGACCCTACAGGTAGTATGGCAATCACGTCATACAGAATCTACTGTAACGAGTGTAGCAGAGATACCGTAATACGCGAGTCTCACATGGACGAGCATACGTGGAAGATACTCAGTAAAAACCAACATACAGGCATTTGTCCGATATGTAATCCATCTATGGACGAATCCACTGCCGACTTTGACGATGGTGAATTAACTGTACCATTTACCGAACTGAGAGGAATTGGAGCCGGAACTGCGTCAAACCTCCGCGACGCTGGTTTCGAAACTCGTGCCGATATTCGCGAAGTGAGTGACGAAGAATTGCTCGATATCTCCGGCGTCGGTCAGACAAGCCTCGACTCCTTGCGGTCTGCGACATAAAACAGTACCTTTAAGGTACTATGTGCTGTATCAAGTATTGTGATGAATGACCTAACCCGTTCACAGAATGCAGATTTCTTGAGTATTGCACTTGAAGAATTTGGCGCAGAGAATTATGGAATTGCAGCAGACTTTATCGACGATGTTCGGGAACGGCTACTCGAAGAAGATGAATACGATGCAAGCCAGCAATTGCAGCACTCGCTGAATAAAATCGAAGCAGGAGAGTATGATGAAGCAGCCGCGTTTGCCGGAGACGTATATGACGAACTAGTTGAAGAGTTGTAACCGAAACCTTTTTTACTATACGGTACATCCATATGGTATGGAAATAGAAATACTTCGGAAAACAGAATCTCCAGATGAATTGTTTTGTCAAGCGGCTCGTGGAGATTATTACGGTGGATTTGTCGGAGACACGCCACTGTCTGAGTTGATGGAAAACGTTTCGTGGGAAGATTATCACCTTGATGGATTAGCAGACATTCTTCACGAAGAGGGGTCTTCTGCACACCACTACGTAAGTGGAACAATCGAGGGATACTTAAATGAAGAAAATGCGCTTGATGAATCAATTATTCTTGAGGTGAAAAAGCGCGCATTCATCGAGAAACAACTGTCTCACGGACACTATGGTCCAGCAGAACATGCACAAATCACGTTTACCGTCGAGGGTGTTTCGAGAGCGCTTATGGCACAAATTACGCGACATCGGTTCATCACCTTTGATGTGCAGAGTCAGCGATACGCTGACTTCTCAGACAAGAATGTTATTGTTCCACCAACGTTCCTTTCGGATAATGCTCGACACGAGCGATATCCACACGTGTATGACGCAAATGGCGACCACTTTAGCCGCGAATCTGGCAAATTTGAAATGGATGAAGAAACTCGTGAGTATTGGCGAAACGCATACCTGTACGAGCAGCGAGAGCAGTTTGGCTTCTATGAGGACCTTGTGGAAGCAGGGTTCCCGAAAGAAGATGCACGATTTGTGCTACCCATCGGCACTCCCGTAAATATGACGTTTTCAGCAAATGCGCGAACGCTACTTCATTTGGTGAATATTCGCAAGAAGGCTAATGCACAATGGGAGATTCACGAATTAAGTGCGCAACTACTCGAAGAACTCTCAGACTGGGCACCACTTACATTTAACTGGTATCAAGAAAACGGGCCTATACGCTTGAGTCCGTAGAAATCGCCGAATAATCGAAACCTTTTTATACCAAGAGCGCGTACATACGTGTATGTCATCGAGGCTCACAGAAGCAAGCATTTCTTCCGTGAGTGACACCCATGACGAGAAGCAGCATACATTTGATAATTTTGGTATCGAGACAAATGCCACAACAATTGCTGTAGTCTCTCGACCATCAGAAGAAATGCTTGACGTAACCGATGAATGGGTTCCAGAACTTGGAATGCCAGAGAGGTATCTGTCAAACTTTTTGAAACGTAAAAGACAGTATCAAGCAAATAGCGCTATCGATGAACCAGCAAATCGTGCGTATATAGATTTGTCTCTCGATGAAAAGTATGTCGAGTATATTCGAAACTCAGAAGAGGCGCAAGTTGCCATTGCAGACATAATTTCTCGGATCGATTCCGGCGAGGCTATTACACTTGTCTGCTATGAGGAGTCTCATCAGATGTGCCATAGACACATGCTATTGGATGTAATTACTGAGCGTATACAGAGTGACTTTACGTTCTCACAACCAGTCGCTCCGTGAATGCTTAACCATCATCAAAAATAGTATGTCTGCAAGTAGGAACACCGTAACTTGCGCGATGAATAATGTCGGGTATCGAGCAGCGCCAAATAGTTCAGAAACAATCGAAATAAACAATAATGCAGTTGCTCCAACAAAGAAAAATGCTGTAAGCCGTTGGAGTACGTCAATCATTCTGCATTATATCTAATGTGCGTCGGCACGGAAATACCGGAAGATTTATTACGATTGGACGTAATTGTTCTGTATGGATATCAATGAATATCAAGAGAAGACACGAGAAACGGCTGTGTATCCAGAAAGTTCCGGTCTACTATACACAACGCTTGGATTAAATGATGAATCGGGTGAGGTGGCGGGCGCTGTTAAAAAACACATTCGCGGCGATTACGGAGAGGAAGAACTTCGAGAAAGAGTCGTAGCAGAAGCGGGCGACGTATTGTGGTATTGGGCACGTCTATTAGATGAACTAGACATTACGGCATCTGACGTGATGGAGAAAAATGCAGAGAAACTATTTGACCGAAAAGAGCGCGACGTTATTCGAGGAGACGGTGATAATAGGTAATTCTCGCGTTACAATACTCGGTTAAGTGCTGTTTTGCAGTATCGTATTCTGTGGAATCAATCTCAATTCCCATACCTTCTATTAGTTCATCAACATTCTGTATATTTGCAGTAACAGCATCATCAAAATCATCGTCTTGTATGATGTGTGTTACTGCATACTGAATTGAGTCATTGAGGCTGTCATAATCGACAACCGTGTTCACATAATCAACGACTTCACTTTCAACACGTGTGTATTCAAAATCTTGTGATGCTTGCCACTCGTCAAATTCGATGGCCCCATCTTGTAGCCAAATTGTTAGCAATACTTCGGGTTCAACAACAGTAGTTTCAGTACTCATTTCTGTACTGAATAATTATCTGCTACGTGTATAAAGGTTACGGTTAAAAAAGAGTTATCTAACTTTCACAAACAGCGCATTCGAGCACGTCGCGACTGAACTTTTGTGCAGCATTGACGCTGTTCTGGTAGTACAGACTTTTCACGCCACTTTCCCACGCCTCGATGTAGAGTTTATTAATATCTTTGATGCTTACCTCGTCTGGGTCAATCGAGATATTAATACTTTGCGCTTGGTCAATGTACTTTTGCCGCTGTGCAGCCTGCTTAATCACAGACATTTGTGGAATCTCAGCGAAGGTTCGGAACACCTCTTTTTCTTCTTCTGTAAGGAACTCAAGGTGCTGCACACTACCATCTTCTGCCATAATGCTATCCCACACTTCACGAGTATCCTTACCCTTTTGCTTAAGCAAATCCTCAAGGAAGCGGTTCTTCTGCGTTGTCTTCAACTTTGCGCCATCTCGAACAAAGTAGTTGGACTTTAGTGGCTCAACACTCGGGCTAATCTGTCCAAGAATAATGCTGCTCGACTTTGTTGGAGCGACAGCCATCGTGGTAGTGTTGCGCCGACCGTATCCTTCAAGCACTTCAGGCTCGCCAAACTTCTCAGCCATTTCCGCACTTGCAGCATAACTCTTTTCTTTAATATCACTAAACAAACGATTGTTTGCTTGCATTGCTTCCATGCTGTTCCACGGAATCATATTCTTCTGCAAGTAACTGTGCCATCCGAGTACGCCAATACCAATTGCACGGTGTCGCTTGGCAAACTGAAGCGCCCGTCCCATGAACTGGGTGCCCTCAGTCTTGTCGATGAATTCTTGCATCACTGCGTCAAGGAAATACGTAAGTGTCTCGACAGCATCAGTATCCTTCCACTCGTCGTAGTGGAGCGCGTTCATCGAGGAGAGACAGCAAACAAAACTCTCGTCAGCGCTTGCCGGAAGCGCAATCTCAGTACAAAGATTACTCGCATTAATCTGATACTCTTGGTCTTTGTACACTTGTGGTTTTCCGTCATTCATATTTCCTCGGAATACGATGTACGGTACACCAATATTAATCCGAGTCTCAATAATCTTCGCCCACTTTTCTCGCTTCTCTGGGTCACCATTAATCAT
>Ga0209946_1000187_pt1 | contig 25647 bp, 28 predicted proteins | sample SalPon2_A_H2O_MG_FD_185704 | JGI IMG/M metagenome (GOLD analysis project Ga0209946, IMG submission 185704) | Salt pond water microbial communities from South San Francisco under conditions of wetland restoration - Salt Pond MetaG R2_A_H2O_MG... | ecosystem: Environmental > Aquatic > Non-marine... | reverse complement strand
CAAGTTGCTATACTTATTGGGATTTGCTGGCGATGTCTACAAGAAATAAGGAACTTTTTGAAAAAATTTCTAGGGTTCCTAATATGGAGAAGTTTTTGGTTTTCCTTGTGTCTTTCTCTGTTTTTCAAATGATTATCGTTAGTGTAAGAGGAGTATCTGTTAGTGGATTTACATCCAATCTTCCAGTATTAGGAGAAGTTTATTTTGTATCCATAGGTTCAGGCATCATGATTTACATTGTAGGGTACTTGTTTTGTTTAATGGTCAGAGATTTCACTGGTCTGAAAACTCCTTCTGAATAGAGTACCCTTTTTAAGAGTTGGTATGTCTTTCAAAGTTACGACACTTCGGTGTCTTGTTCCGCTGGGAGTCGGAGTTTGATCCGATACTCTTAGGGGTGAGGAAAAAATCGCTTGTTTGGTAAGTGTTTTCCGTGTCTCTAAGGTGTTTCTAGCGGCGTATTTGAGGTGAATAATGATAATGACAGCAGAATCTGAGATTGAATCTGAGTACCCGGTAAGAGGAGGAACTTTTGTTGGTAGAGTTGTATCTAATAAGATGGATAAATCAGCTACTGTGAGATGGGAGTATGCTGAGAAAGTTCCTAAGTTTGAAAGATATGAGAGAAGAAACACCAAGATTTCTGTACACGTTCCTGAAGGCGTTGAGCTTGAGGAAGGGAATCGTGTGAAGGTTGGTGAGACAAGACCTATTTCAAAAACTAAGAGCCATGTTGTCCTGGAAGTTGTGGATGACGAAGAGGAAGTAGAGGAGTAAGTGATTTTTTACAGATGAAGCCTATTGGAGCAAATATTACAAGGACACTGGATATCGGCGCTGAACTTGAATGTGCTGATAACTCCGGTGCTAAGCGTCTAAAAGTAATTGGAGTAAAGAGTCAGGCCAGTAGAAGAAGTAGAAGGAACTCTGCTGGAGTTGGCGATACTGTAGTTGTTAAAATCCTTAAAGGAGATGAGGAAGTGAAAGGCCAGGTATTCGATGCTGTTGTTGTAAGACAGCGTAAAGAGTATCAGAGGCCTTCAGGTCTTCGTGTAAAGTTTGAAGACAATGCTGCTGTACTTATTGAGGAAGGAGGCCTTCCAAAGGGATCTGTTACTAGAGGTCCTATTGCGAAGGAAGTTGTACAGCGTTTCAGTCCTATCGGAAAAATCGCGTCAAAAGTGGTGTAATTAAATAATGAAGCAGACAGATAACTGGAGTAGTTCATGGAATTCAAGTACTGAGCCTCAGAAGCAGAGGAAGTACAGGCAGAACGCTCCTAATCATGTTAAAGATGATTTTATTTCAGCAAATCTTTCCCACGAGTTAAGAGACGAACTTGAAACACGCAATCTCGGGATTAGGAACGGCGATCGTGTAAGAGTTATGCGTGGCGACAGGAAAGGAGCTGAAGGTATTGTAAACAATATTGACAGAGATAATCAGAGGATTTTCATTGACGGTGTTGAAGATACTGCTGTTGATGGTTCAAAGAGACAGATTCCTTTGAGGCCTTCAAACGTTCAGATTCAAGGATTGAATTTGAATGATGAGAAGCGTCTTTCAGAGTTCGGAATTGACAACTTTGAGTCGATCAAGGTCTCAGATGAAGAAGTTGAAGAAGCTCTTGAAGTTGATGAAGAAGCAGAGATGATGCAGCAGATGCAGCAGGGAGGAGACGCACCTGACATCGATGAAGAAGAGCTTGAAGAAATTGAAGAAGAAATCGAACAGGAAATCGATGAGGAAGAGATAGTTGAAGAAGCAGAGGATGAGGAAACAACTGAAGAAGCCTCTAGCGAAGACGAGTCTTCAGAAGAGGATGTAGAGCTTGATTATTCGGATGTTGTTTCGGGAACAATCGGCGATACAAAAGAAGCCATCGAAGAAATGGATAGTCCAGACTTCGATGCCTTGATCTCTGCTGAAAAAGAAGGAAAGGATCGTAAAACCTTGATAGAGTTTTTGGAAAGTAAAAAGGAGGAGTAAGAATTTATGACACATCAGAAAAGGCTTTCTGCGCCTAAACATTTTCCTGTTGAAAGGAAAAAGGCCAGTTATGTTTCGACGTTAAAAGGTTCAAGAAGTGCTGATTCAGCTGTTCCTGCAGTCCTGTTTTTGAGGGATGTTGTAGGTTACGCTGAAACCAGTAAAGAAGCCAAAGAAATAGTCAAAAATGGAGATGTCTTGAGGAACGGTGAAAGACTTGGAGACATTCAGGAAGGATTAGGCCAGCTTGATCTTGTTGAGTTCCCTGAAACAGATGAAAAGTTCAGAGTACTGAAGAACGGAAAAGATCTGGACTTTGTTCCGGTTGAAGAGGATACAGTTTTGGCCAAAGTCGTTGATAAGTCAGTTGAAGGAGATGACTTTGTATACAGGCTTCATAACGGTGAAAACTACCGTACAGGAGACGAATTTAATACAAGAAACACACTCGTCTTTGGAGAGGGAGTAAAGGAGGTAGAACTTGAAGAAGGTGCAGAAGCTCTTGTAATAAAAGGTAGTCACGCAGGAGAGACAGTTGAAGTTACAGAGATCAACGAGCGTGGAATGAATCCTGATACTGCACTAGTTGAAAATGAGGAAACGTTTGAAACCCAGTTAGAAAACCTTGTGGCTGTTACAGGCCTCAACTTCAGGTGATAAAGATGTCAGAAAACGAGATGAAAGATATTGAGATCGCTAAAGTAGTAGTTAATATCGGTGCTGGGGAAGTAGGAGATAAAGTAGAGAAGTCCTATGATCTTATCGAAAAGCTTACAGGATCTCAGCCTGTTAGAACTGAGTCAGGAGGCGACGCCAAGACTTTCGGAAAGCGTGCCGGATTGAATCTTGGAGTCATGACTACGTTGAGAGGAGAAGAGGCCCGTGAGTTCCTTGAGAAGGTTCTTCCGGCAGCAAATAACGAGCTGGATGCAGAGGCCTTTGATGGTAATGGTAACTTTTCCTTTGGAATCAGCGAATACATCGATGTTCCTGGAGTCGATTACGATTCTGACATCGGTATGCGTGGTTTCGAAGTTGCTGTTAAACTTGAGAGGCCTGGTTATAGGGTCAAAAAGAGAGATCACAAGCCTCGTGAAGTAGGTAAGGATCACTTGATCAGTGATGGTGAGGCTCGTGAGTTCGTCGAAGAAAGTCTCGGCGTAGAGGTGAATCAATAATGAGTTACGAAAAAGTACTTGAACAGATCGAACACAAAGAAGGGAAGAGGAAGAAGTTCGAGAAACATAATACTCCGAGAGAAAGAGAGTATGGAAAATCCACAAAGGAATGCAGAAGATGCGGTAGAACAGGCAGAGGAGTTATCTCAAAATACGGTCTTGACTACTGTAGACAGTGCTTCCGTGAAATCGCAGAAGAACTTGGCTTCGAACAGCTGAGTTAATCAAGGAGGAAAAAACAATGACACAGGATACTTTAAGCGATGCACTAAGCTCAATCAACAACGCAGTAAGGTCAGATAATAATCACGCTGTTATCTCCCCTACAAGCAATCTAGTTAAGAATGTGCTTGTACAGCTTCAGCAGGACGGATACATTGGTGTATTCGAACTTGTTGAGGACGGTAAAGGAGGAAAGTTCAAGGTTGAAGTTACGGAGAAGATCAATGAGTGCCAGTCAATCAAGCCAAGATTTTCCATGAGCAACAATGAGTACCAGAAGTGGGCTCAGAGATATCTTCCGGCTCGAGGATTTGGAAAACTTATTGTTACAACCCCTCAGGGTGTCATGACTCATGATGAGGCCCGTGAAGAACAGATAGGAGGAAAGCTCCTGGGATATGTCTACTAGGTGGAAAAAATGAAGATAACAAAAGAACTTCCTGAAGGATTTGAAGCAGAATACAGTGATGGAGTGCTTACTGTTTCAGGTAACGGGAACGAAATCGAAAAGACTCTTGATCATGCCCTAGTTGATATCCAAGTTGAAGACGAAGAAGTAGTATTTTCTACGGATAGAGATAAGAGAGATATTGCAAGTATTGTCAAGACATTCAGTCGACATTATGATAACATGATTGAAGGCCTTGAAGAAGATCATGTATACGAACTGAAAGGTGTTTACGCTCACTTCCCTATGACAATCAAGACTCAGAACAACAAATTAGTTGTCGAGAACTTTATGGGAGAGCGAAAGCCTAGAGAGGCCGATATAATGAAAGGCGTAGATGTTTCTGTTGACGGTGAGGAGATCACTGTCTCAGGCCCTGATAAGGATAAAGTGGCTCAGACAGCTGCTCGTATTGAACAGCTTTCAAACAAAGGAAACAGAGATCCACGTACTTTCCAGGACGGTATTTACATTGTAAGAGGTGAACAGTAAAAATGAGTTTCAAGAGACAGGACAGTCACAAGATAAAAACAGCACCTGATTCATGGAGGAGGCCTAAAGGAGGTCACTCTAATTCACGTTTGAAGAAGAAAGGTGCAGCACCTATGCCGAATGCAGGATACAGGACAGATAATAAAGTTAGAGGCCTTCATCCTTCAGGTTTGGAAGAGGTTCTTGTCCACAACGTTGACGATCTGGAAGATCTTGAGGACGGACAGGCTGCCCGTATTGGTTCAACTGTTGGCGGAAGAAAGAGAGAAAGTATAGTTGAAAAAGCCGATGAGAATGGTGTTAAGATCTTGAATAGAGGTGATCTTTGAATGGATTTGAAATCTCAGAGAAGGATGGCTTCAGAAATAATGGATGTTGGTGAGAACCGTGTTTGGATGGATCCAGAGCAGACAGATCAGATTGACGAAGCTATCACAAGAAAAGATATTAGAAATCTTATCGAAGGAGGGGCTATTCAGAAGAAGGATGTTAAAGGAACGTCCAAGGCCCGTGCCAAGAAGAACAAGAAACAGAAAGAGAAGGGAAGAAGGAAAGGACATGGAAGCAGAAAGGGGTCCAAGAAAGCAAGAAAGTCCGAGAAAGATGAATGGATGGAGACAATCCGCGCCCTTCGATCAGAGCTCAAAGACATGAGAGATGAAGGAGAAGTTTCACAGGAACAGTACAGAGAGCTCTATAGGAAGGCGAAGGGAGGATTTTTCAGGAACCGCAAACACCTTCAGAACTACGTCAAGAACGAGGTAAAGTAATATGGGAGAAACATCAAACTATGAGAAACCTTTGAACAGAAGGAAGGATCAGAAGACAGATTACGAGCAGAGACTTCAGCTTATCAAATCTGATAAGCCTCGTGCTGTTGTAAGAACGTCAAACAATCATACAAGAGTACATATTTCAGAGTACAATCCTGAAGGGGACGAGAACAGTGCTCAGACAATCAGTAAAGACCTAGAAGATTATGGCTGGGAACATCATACAGGAAATCTTCCTGCCGCTTATCTTACAGGATTCCTCGCAGGAATGAGAGCAGACACAGATGAAGCTGTTCTTGATATAGGCCTTAGAAAGGATGCCCGTGAAGGACGCATTTTCGCAGCTGTACAGGGTATGAGAGATGCAGGAGTCGAAGTTCCTGTTGGAGAAGAGGCCTTGCCTGAAGAATCTCGTATGAGAGGAGAACATATTGAAGAGATGACAGGTAAAGATGTACCTGGCAATCTTGAAGAAGTAAAAGAAAAAATCGAAGGTGATTTCGAATGAGCGAGCAGGAAACTGAAGAGATCTGGACACCAAAGACAAAGCTTGGTAAACAGGTAGCTAAAGGACAAGTAACTGGTATTGTAGAAGCCTTGCGCTCGAACAAGAAGATTATGGAGCCTGAGCTTGTTGATCAGCTTGTCGATCTTGAAGAAGAGGTTGTACTTATCGGAGGAACTCCTGGTAAAGGAGGAGGAAAGTCCAGAACTGTTTCTAAGAGAACAGTAAGGATGCACAAGTCAGGAGCACGTTATAACTCCAAGGCAATGTCTATCCTTGGCGATAAAAACAAAGTTATCGGGATCGGAATGGGAGAATCAGACGATACCCGTGCAGCAATTGAAGATGCGACAAGAAATGCAAAGCTTAACTTGATCGAAGTACAGAGAGGAAACGGTTCATGGGAGGATAGAGGAGACACACAGACATCTATTCCTTTCAAGGTAACTGGAAAGTCTGGATCTGTTGAAGTTGAGCTTAAGCCTGCTCCGAAAGGAACAGGTCTTGCAGCAGGAGAAGCAATTCAGAAGATGTGCGAACTTGCTGGAATCGAAGATATATGGGCTACTTCAAGAGGGAGTACACGTACTCGTGAAAACATGGTTAAAGCCACTTTTGAAGCCCTCAAAAAGCTTAATGAATACAAAACAGTTGAAGGTGACTCCGAATGAGTGATTTGATCGTAGCAGTAAGGGTTCGAGGCCCTGTAGACGTACCGGACAAAGTAGAGTCCACTATGGAAAGTCTAGGCCTTGAATCAAGAAACAGCTGTGTTCTAGTTGATTCTGAAAACGAAGCTGTAGTAGGTATGCTTCAGAAGGTAAGCAACTACATCACCTATGGAGCTGTAAGTGATGAAGTTCTTGAACAGTTCGAGGATTCGAAAGATGTAGAGGCCGCTTCAGGAGTAAATGCAGGTCTTCATCCGCCTAGCGGAGGTTTCAGGGATACTCGTAAACATGTAAACTCTGGAGGAACACTTGGTATGAGAGAGTCGATGGATGATTTGCTCTCTGATATGCTTTAATTGATGGAGGTGTCAAATTAATTATGGTTAAGAGAAGAGGTAGTAAAAACAAGTCCGGAAGTAACGGTTACGGAAGCTCCAAGAAGAACAGAGGAGCAGGTAATCGTGGTGGAAGAGGTAAAGCAGGTTCGGGAAAGAAAGCTCAATCCAAGAACATGAAGAAAGACGGTGTTAACAAGCTTGGAGAAGAAGGCTTTAATTCCCGTAAAGATCCTCAGAACGGTATTAATCTGAGAGATATAGATGAAAAAATTGAGTCATTTGTTTCACAGGGACTAGCTGAGGAAAATGAGGACGGTTTTGTCTTCGATGCTGATGAAGCAGGTTACGACAAGATCCTTGGCTCCGGCCAGATCAGGAAGCCTGTTGAGATTAGAGCGAAAAAGTTTTCAGACTCTGCTGAAAGCAAAATTGAGGAAAGTGATGCAACAGCAGTTAAAATAGAGGGTTAAAGACAAATGGTCTCCGTAGTAGCGTTGGCAAGTTATCTCCCGAGTATCAGGGAGCCAGAAAAAGAGCAGTCTTTGAAAGAGATGCTTGCATGGACAGGAGTAGTTCTAGTACTTTATTTCCTGCTTGGATCTATCAACGTCTACGGAGCTAATTCTCAGGCAGTTGCGCAGGCACTTACAAGACTTGAGACATTTCAGACACTTCTAGGAGCACAGATCGGATCTATAATTACGCTTGGAATTGGCCCTATAGTTACATCGTCCATTGTACTACAGATGCTTGTAGGATCGGAACTTCTTCCTTGGAATACAAATACTCAGGAAGGAAAGCAGAAGTTCCAGGCCTCTCAGAAGCTTCTGGCATACTCTCTTACAGTTATACAGGCCTTCGGATGGGTTCTGACAGGTAACTTTGGGCCTGTAGCAGGAGATCCAGGTTTATTGTTCCTTCTTGCAGGACAGATCACACTTGGAGGGTTTATGATTATACTTATGGATGACTTGATCCAGAAATGGGGATTCGGATCTGGAACAGGTCTATTCATTGCGGCAGGAGTATCGAAAGCAGTGTATATCGCAGTAGTATCTCCTCTTACACAGACAGGAGAGCTATTCTGGCGTGCTGGAGGAGGCACAGGAACGCCTGTAGGAGCGCTTTTCCAGTTCGTTAATACATTTGAAATGACGGCATTACTTCCTATAATATCTACAATACTTGTCTTCTCAGCAGTTGTATACATGCAAACTATGAAAGTTGAAATCCCTCTGACATTCGGCAACGTCAGAGGGTTCGGTCAGAAATGGCCTCTGAACTTTATCTATACTTCAAATATGCCTGTAATCTTGATCGCAGCACTGGTAACTAACTTCCAGATCGTTGGATCATCTCTAGCAGGTTCAAACGGATGTTCGTTCCTTGGATGTTTCTCAGGTGGACAGGCTACTTCAGGGCTTGTAGCATTACTTCAGGCACCTACTGAAACTGTTACAGCATTCCTGAGTACGGGAGCTATTGCCCCGACTGATATATTCCATATACTGTTCTACGTTTCAGTGTACGCATTTGGATCAGTTCTTTTCTCAATCTTCTGGATGCGTACATCTGGACAGGATCCGGATTCTGTAGCAGAACAGATCCAGTCTACAGGCATGAAAGTACCTGGATTCAGGAAGGACAAACGCGTAATCAAGAAAGTACTCAACAGATACATCCCTTCATTGACAATCCTTTCAGGATTCCTCGTAGGACTCTTAGCAGCTATCGCCAATATGACAAGCGCAGCAGGAGGAGGAACAGGTATTCTGCTGACAGTTATGATCCTTTACAAGCTATATGAGGAACTGGCACAGAAGCACATGGAGGAACTTCATCCGGCACTGAAGGACTTCATGCAATAAAAAGCAGTAGCACTCACTTAATGATACAGAGAAATGGCAGGAATAACCTCGATACTCACACCATTGTTTGAATTTTACAACGTGTTGTTCCAGCCACTGCTACAGCTCGGGCCTTATCCATCACTCATATTTTTCTCAACTCTATTAGCAGGACTTTTCTCAGTGATTTACTGGTTCCTTCTTGATATCGAGAGAGCTGACAGGATAAAGAAAAAAATTAACAAATATCAAGATAGGATGAAAGAGGCCCGTGAAGAAGACGAACAAGATAAGGCCTCAAAACATTTCAAGAAGACACTCGAATTAAATCAGCGTTTCATGATGTTGAACTTGAAACCGATGTTGGCCACAATGGTGTTTGTTGCGCTATTCTTCCCATGGCTTGGGAACACTTACGCACCGACAATAGAGATGGACAGCTTCAACGAAACAGGGTTCAACGGTACTATCGATTATGCCGGGGAACAGGTTCCTGTAAACGCAGTAAATAATTCCGGACAGATGCAGTTCTTTACTGAAGGAAATGAAAACATCAGAGCCTACGGGATTGAATGGGAAGTCATATCATTTGAACAGGTTCAAGGCCAAGATCATGATGCCGAGTTGAAGATAAACGGCGTATTCTTGGATCTACCTTTCTCTATACCGCTTGCTGGAGAGGCCTTTAACTGGCTTGGTTTTTACATTTTGATAGTTATGCCGATGACGTATATTTTCAGAAAGCTTTTGGGAGTCCAGTAAGATTTGTTCTGCAGTTAAAAAAATAGGACTTCAAAGATTATTTCTATGACGGAGTGGTACGTAAGACAGGAATCAGAGACCGATCCAGAGTTCGGCTCTATACCGGAGAAAAGGCCTCTTGAAGAGCTTTTGGAGAAAGGCATAATTATAGTCGATAAGCCTTTTGGGCCTACAAGCAATCAGGTGTCTGCCTGGACGAGAAAAGAATTGGGCTTGAAGAAGACAGGCCACTTCGGAACATTGGATCCAAACGCTACAGGAGTACTTCCTGTGGGAATTAACTCAGGTACACGAGTCAACGATGCACTGGCGAACGCAAATAAAGAATACGTTTTTGAAGCAGAACTAGAGGATAATAAAGAGAAAGAAGAAGTAAAGAAAGTTTTGAACAGTTTTGAAGGGATAAATAAACAGGTTCCTCCTGAAAAAAGCGCTGTAAAAAGAAAGGAGAGAGAAAGAGAAGTATACAGTATAGAACTTTTGGAGAAAAGAGAGAAAACGATTTTAGGCAGAGTAAAATGTGAATCAGGATTCTACGTCAGAGTGCTTATCGAACAGTTAGGCGAAAAACTTGAAACGAAGGCCTCTATGGCGGAACTTCGGAGGACTTCTCAGGGAGAGATAAGTGAAGAAGAGGTCTCTAATCTTCAGGAAGTAGTGGATGCGTATCATTTCTACATGGAAGGAGAGAATGATTCTTTGAGTGAACATCTTTATCCTGTTGAGAAAGCTATAGGCCACTTGAAGAAGGTCGCAATCAAGGATTCAGCCGTTAACGCTGTAGCGAATGGAGCTGATTTAGGTACGGCAGGAATTTCCAAGCTTCAGGACGGAATTGATGAAGGAGAGATGATAGCAGTAATCACTCTGAAAGGAGAGCTTGTAGCACTGGCTAATGCAGAAATGACGTCCGAACAGATGTACGGGAACGAAGGTACTGCGGCTACACTTCGATCAGTTCATATGGATCCAACGACTTATCCCAAGCGGTGGAAGCAGTAATTTAACCTCCTATAAGGAAATCAAGGATATCACTTTTTCTGTTGCGATCTTTACTGTAGAACTCTGTATATCCGCATTCTTCACAGCTTACAGCATCGAATGCCTGATTCTGAACGTCCATCAATCTTGAGAGGCCTCCGCCGGTCATACGAACTTCTGAAGTAGAGGATTCCATGTTCCCGCATTTAGGGCATGAACTGTTTTTCATAAAAGTCTCACAGATACTGTTTTCAACATCTTCAAATAAAAAAGTGTATAGCTGAAATCAAATACATAGGCTTACGTTTCAAGAAGCCTCTTAAAATCAGGCCGAGGTGACTGAGTGGCTAAAGGTGCCACCCTGGAAAGGTGGTGAGCGTTACAGCTCTCCTGGGTTCAAATCCCAGCCTCGGCGATTAATTCATTTGTTTGACTATCTTTCTGTGGCCTCTGAAATCAGTATCTCTCTTTTCAGATGGTATTCTTCTTTGAATAGGCTTGAAAAGTAGAAAGTCGATGCATAGAGCACAAGTAGCATGCTGACTCCTATGTAAGAAGCTACATCGCTTATAACGTCTATATAAGGTAAATTAAAAGATGCGGCTATTGAAGTAATTACTCCTGCATACAGTAGTGTCTTTATACTCATCTGTATGACTTTCCTGTTCCTGTACTTCTTCCGTGACTCTTCATAGTCTTTGTAGGCCTCTAAATCTCTTATTTTTGTTTCTTCAAAATGTTCTTTCAGTTCCTGATCTGCACGCCCCAAAGGCGTCAATCTGAATAAAGTCTCTCTCACGTAAGAGTTTATGTTCAGTTCTCTTTTTTTAGTTGATTGAAGTTATCCATATAAGATTCGGAGTCCGATCGTTATTCAACAGTGGTAAGTGACAAGCATATAGATATATTCGCGGTATCAGCTATACTACTTTTTGGAACGTTCTTAGGAGCGTTTGCTATGTATAATCATGTTGATGATCGACTAGATCAGATTGATTCCACTCCTAGAGTTGTTTATATGAACGGCTCAACTGTTGGACAGGACTTCACTGAATTATTTAAGTCAGCTGATCAATCAGTAGTCTCTGTAGCTGCGTTAGGAGAGGAAAGTTCAGAAGGTTCAGGATTTGTCTACTCTGAAAACGGTTATATCGTGACAAATGAACACGTAGTAGATGATTCAGATAATATCAAAGTCACTTTTACTGAAGGCCGAAGTTATGATGCTGAAATAGTAGGTGAAGATCCTAACTCTGATCTAGCAGTGCTTAAAATCAGGAGGAATAATCTAGAGCCGCTTGAATTAGGAAATCTGTCAGAGACTCAAGTAGGGCAGACTGCCGTAGCTATAGGAAATCCCTTTGGATTAAGAGGAACTATCACATCAGGAATAATATCTCAGAAAGGAAGAACACTTCCAACAGAAACAGGATTCTCTATACCTAACGTTATACAGACCGATGCAGCTATAAACCCTGGAAACTCAGGAGGCCCACTTTTAAACAGTGAAGGAAAAGTAGTGGGAGTAAATACAGCCATAGAATCCCGTACACGGACATTTTCCGGCATAGGGTTCGCAATACCTGTAAGCCAAGTCAAAACAGTAGTACCCGACATTATAGAAAATCAAGACAACCTAGAATATCCTTGGATGGGAGTTTCAGGATATACCGTAACGCCTACTATAGCTGACAGAATGAATACTTCAGAGGCCTCTGGATTCTTAATAGCGGAAGTAGCGGAAGATAGCCCGGCTGACCAAGCAGGCCTCAGAGACAGCAATATTACTGTAGAGATAAACGGGCGAGACACAGTAATAGGCGGAGATATAGTCAAATATATAGATGGGAGAGCTGTTGAAGGAACAGGAGATCTTTTGAGCATGCTTCCAAGATATTACAGGCCTGGAGACGAAATAAACGTTGGTATTTTACGTGATGGAGAAAGGATGGAGTTGACTCTTGTATTAGGCAGTAGAAATGAGTCTAATCAGGCTGGTAGCGGAGAATAGCAGCTTTTCCGCTAAGATTTTCTAATCTTTCCCCCGCCTCATGATCGGTATGCACTACAAGAACTTCTCCTCCCATCTGCTCTGTCTTTTTGGCCAGTTCAGGATTTTCTCTGTGTTTTTTAGCTGTTAGGATCAGTTTCTCGACTGCTCCCTGGTCCACAAGATCGTTGACAGGTTCTCCATAGGATACTTTTTCATCTTCTCTCAGGGCCTCCATCAATTCTTGGATTATCTCCGATTCATCGGATATTCTTGATTTTTCCACTACCTTATCAAGAGCACCTCTTTTTATCGCCTCGTTAAGGCCTGTACGCCCGATTACAGAGGTATCTTGTAAAAACGTCTTCTCCAGAGTTTTTTCGTCCAGCATGTTTTTAATCCTGTTTTTCTCGAACCCAGGCCCACAAAGCACTATGTTATCTACTTTGTCCGCTGTCCGGACTATAACTTCGCTGGTCTGATTGTAGAAACTACTTCCGTCCTCTTGATCGCTGTAAAGTTTTCCAGGGATGTTGAGATCTATTTTTGACATGTTCTTTATCCCGGATTCTTCGACTATGTAAAAATCTGCCTCTCCTTTCTGAACAAGGACGAAAAGCACTCTGTAAGATCTATGGGACTCGGCTTCCTGTAATCTTTCCCAGGCCTCTTCTGAGAAGTAATCTTTCCATAATTCGAAATCTTTCTCTGGCTCAAGATTAAACGTATGGTATCCCATCTCCACGTCTTCGTCCCCTTTCGTGATCTCTCCGGTGACTCTCAATCGATCCTCCTGATACTCTATCTTCTCAGCTTTAAGACGTAGATAAGTTGCTTTCTTCTCCCTTCCATCTAATTTAGTCCTCTGAGTGAAGGCCTTTAACTCATCTCCCTTTCCTATAATGTCTTTGAGATACCATAGATCGTCGTTATTCTCTATTTCCAGATGGACGTATCCGTCGTCTTTGTCTGATTTTATGATTTCCATGTGTAAAGATACCCGGCCTACAAATAAAAACCTCCATAACGCAGTGATTTACATATGGCAGAAAGGTTTGGCGTAGTCGTGGCAATAGGCTTGACATTCTTTGGCCTGATGCTGATAGCCTCACAAGACATAGATGTAGGATTAAATCTTGGAGGCGGAGAACAACAGCAGGATATACAGTTAGTGTCTGAAAGCTTTGGAGAACTTGGAGGAGCCACACAGGACGTCAGGACTTCACAGATCGGAACATTCAATATAGGGGAAGGCCTCGGAGATATACATGCCTATCAAAATGAAAGAGCAACAGTTTCAAACGCGATGTTCTCAAAGGAAGCAATAACTTTTGATTACAATGCAACAGAGCCAAGATACGCAGTAATGGAGTTTGAAGTACTTGGAACAGAAGGATCAGGAGCTTTCTACGTGGAAGCCAACGATGAAAGAGTATTTGAACGACAGCTTGTCTCTTCGGCGGATGAAACAGTTAACATATCATCAGAATACCTGAATAACGGGATAAACAATTTTGAAATAGGAGTGAACAAAGGAGGTATTCTTGGATCAACAGAATACCTTATAGAAGACGTCGAGGCCTCTGTAAGAGATCGAAAGTTCAATGACAGGACGGAGAATTTCCAGATGTACGAATACGAGTTAAGAGACTTTGTAGATGCGAATATCAGCTTTACAATTCCTGTAGATAGTTCTATAATTACTGAGCCGCTTGAAGTAGAAGTAAATGATAACGAAGTGTTCAGCGAGGCCTCTGTCAGGGCTGAACAAGATGTTTCCATCAATCCAACGAATGCAGATCTGAGGCCTGGAGCAAATACAGTAAGATTCTCTACAGACGCAGATGCAAGTTATCTTGTAGAGAATGCACAGCTAGCTGTGAGATATATCGGTACGACAGAATCAGTTGAGAGAAATATTGAATTCGACTTAGCTCAAGAAGAACTGGCTCACGTCAACAGAGATAACACTCTGGAAACTCTAAATTTTGATTTCCAGGCTCTTTCAGGTGAAGGAGAAATAGAGTTCTCGATCAATGATTACAACGTATCGATGAATCCGTTGAATAGAGGAAATACTCAAGAGTTGCCTGAAGACGTGTTTGAAGAGGAAAACACTCTTGAATTGGAAGGAACAGGATCATTTGTACTTAATAATCTGATAATCGATTCGGAGGTGCAGAATCAGTGAGTCTGAAAGGGTGGGGTATTGCATTACTTTTAACACCAATACCTCTTCCTCTACCAGGGATGTCGCTCATATGGTATGGCTGGTACTGGTTCCTGAAAAAAATCGGTAAATGGTATATCAGAGGCCTCAAAATATTCTTTTTGATGCCGGCGGCTATAGTGCTTTATATAATAACACGGATTATAGAAGCAGTGATAGGAGATGTTGAATGGATTGTATCAATATTTACAGGAGGTCTAAAGAACATGCAGGTGCCGGAAGGAGAATCAACACTGATCTCGATTCCAGGCCTCTCACAATTCAAGATAAGATACGTCATAGCTTTTGTAGGAGCTCTAGCACTTGATTTTGTGCTTTTCATACAGCCTCTGGTTTCGGGAGGTATCCCGGAGTTTTCTATCCAGACATTCACCAGTTTCTTTGCTGTAGGTCTTCCTTTCTTCCTACTAGTGGTATTCTCAGGACTAGTCAACAAATATCAAGGAAACAGTATGACTTCATCAGCTAAGGAGCTTTCAGCTGCAGGAGTCGGTGCTGGAGCTGGTGCGGCAGGGGCTGCAGCTGCTGCTCCTGCTGAAACTGCAGCGGCTGGTAAAGAAGCAGCAAGTCAAGCTGCTGATCTTGCTGAGAAAGGAGCAGGAATGTACGAGGATATAGAAATGGGTGAAGCAGCCAGTACCATAGGAGGTGAAGGTGCAGCTGCTGCAGAAGGTGCAGAAGGTATAATTGCCGCCGTAGGAGGTTCTTCTGTAGCTGCTGTAGGAGGTCCTATTTTAGTAGGAGCCATTTTGGCATGGATTATGTATAGTGTAATGGCGATAATTATTTCTATAATTTTGCTTGGAATGACATGGGGTTACGTCATGCAGATTATGCCTCTAATAGCAGGGCCTATAATGGGTGCTGTAGGCCTAGGAGGTGCTTATGCGAACTGGTTCGGCGAGAGTACAGCCAACAGTCTTGGCCCGCAGGTAGACACTGCATTTGAAGAAGAGCAGGCTGCTCTTGGACAGTTAGGGGCGCGTATTGAGTGTGTGTTTAAAGGCCCTCAGTGCTTGAGGCAGTGGCAGATGAACAACACGGTAAGGCCTGGATCAGAAGACGTTGGTGAAAGGTATCAGCTCAGAGTAGTTGAATTTGGGCTTGGTGTCGAACGTGTAGATACGGCTTACAAGGAGAAAGATTACACGCTGCCGATCAATTTCCTTGTAGAGAACACTAGGAATGGGATTAAAGGTATAACTGCAGAGGACGTGCAGTATAAAATATCCATCATGGATAATGATAAGACCTACTGTAGTACTAACGGTGCAGATGGTTCATGGAGGAATATAAACTCTCAGGGCCTACAGGAGGGAGATACAGGATATGAAGAGCAGAATAATATTCTGCCAGGGCTAGGTGTCACACCGACACAGTCGCTAGATGAATTGAATCTTGCCAATTGTGAATTACTACAGCCATCGCTTGGAGTGAATAGGGTTGTTGAGATGATGATGAGATATGATTATTCTTCTCAGGCCACACTTTACTTTGATGCGATGTCAAGAGAACATAGAAGAGATGAGGGAATAACTCCAAGCTTCACTAAGTCTGAGACAGCTAGAACTCCGGTCAAGTCTTATATTAACGTTCAAGGTCCGGCATCATTTTATGAGACAGCTAATGGAGATAGGAGAGCAGTTCCGTTTACAGCAAGATTTGGATTCGATACTGATGCCGGAATTGAGTACAGGATAGATCCTGAATCAATACGAATTTATGATTCAAGCCTTACTGAGCCTACTGATCAGTGTTCGGGGCTTAAAGCCATTGATGAGAGTGAGAATATTTACACTGTGTCCGATAGGGCTAAGCAGAGGATGGAGTTGAGGCAGGAAGAAGGATGGTTCTCTTCAAATACTGGGCCAGCTCCGTTACGTTGTACGATGCAATTATCTGATTCTGATTCGGTTAGTGCTACAGGAGAAGAGCTGATTATGCGGATGGATGCAAATTATACTGTTAGACTGACAGAAGAAATGGAAAGCTTTGATGTTTGGAATACTCAATGCAGCAGAAACAAATGTCCTATGGTGGTTACTGAACAGTATGAGGAAGATGCTGACATCAATCTCTCTGCAGAATGTGCTGGTGTTGATCAAAGGGATGGATGTTCTGTAAGAGTGCCTGAGGAAGGTGAAAGTGAGATAGATTGGGCAAGACTTAATCTTGCTGAAGACGCTGAGGGGGATACTATAACAGTTGCTGGAGGAAGTAGAGCACAACTTGCTGAGCCTTACAGTGAGAATGTTTTCGATGATTCTCCGTGGCCTCGCTATATCACAAGTTATGTTCGAAGCAATCCTGAGGAAGTTGTTGGAACAAAGGATGAGAGGCCTAGAGAAATAGTCAATACTCCACGAGTTGGAATGGTTGCTTATGAGGATCAGAGGCTTGAGAATACTCTCAGATATCAGCAGTTGCCGGGAGCTTTATGTGAGCAACATGTGGATTATGCAGGCCTCTCAGGAACAGAGGAAGGTTTGGAAGAGTATCTGGGCCAGTGGGAGGAAAGAAGAGCAGGTGCTGGAGGGACAGCTCCTCAGTCCTACTTTATAATGGCTGATGAAGTTGACTGTACTCGAGGTATTGCTCAAACTATTACAGATCTTGGAGGGTGTACTGTTTCTTCAGGAGCAAGTCTAGTTGATGCTGTGGCAAGTTGGGACTTGAGCGAGTTTGAGACTAGTAAGGACTGCGGGGATAACAGAGATAGAGTAGAGAGATGTTCCACAGGAGGAGCAGATCGTGAGAAAGGAGTGCTTATCGAAGTTAGAGACAATCTCCAGTGTTATGGAGGATCTTTCTAGAGGCCTGTAGCTGTAAGTAAAGTGTTTCTTACTGTTATAACAAGTCCCAGAGCTGTGATGATGTATAGATAAAATATTTTTTCTTTTCCTTCTGTTTCTCTGTTGATTATGTATACTATAGGGATTATGCTTATTGATTTCAGGATAAATATTCCATGAGGGCCTAGAGATTCTATGAAAAGTCTGGCTATGAACTGTTTCTCTACTGCTCCTTTTGATAATGCTATTACGGTGCTTGAGGCATCCATAAAGTGAGTTATTATTGGAGCTAAAAGCTCAAGTTTGATTTTATCGTTATTTAGGAGATAAACTAGGACTGTGAGAGGCCCAAGCCAGGAGAGAATGTGTGCTCCTGTTTGTAAGAAGATTTGTGGATTCAAGAAGTTAAGCAGTGATAGTACCGTGATTGAGGCTAAGATCCCTGTGAAGAGTACGGTGTAGGATGGGTCTATTTTTTTCTTTTCCTCGATTATTTTGCCTGTGTATATTGCTGTGAGTAGTGTTGCTGTAAGCCCTGTAAAAATAAATCCGTTGAGAAGTATGTCTGTATTTCCTGAGGCGTAAAGTGCTGAGAGGCCTCCTGCTGATACTAGCCAAGGAACGGTAGATATATAGAATTTTTTGTCTGTCTCTAATTTTTCTATCCTAGGCGCTATCACATATATCACTATCAACGAGAAGATCAGTGCGCTGAGGGTTGTCACTGTCAGTGAGACCTCTGAATTTAGAAGGTTCTGCGGTAAAAGGTTTTTAATCAGATACTCCATAAAGTGTAGTTATGGATGAGGATAAAAGAGTCTTAATTTTACTGATTGCGGTTTTTACTATTTCAGGCTGTATCGGTGGAGGAGGAAATAATAATTCTGCTCCCAGCGGAGCTGTTTCTGTTCAGTCGTTGAGTGTTCAGCCTTCTGAGATTTTTGCAGGTGAGAACATCCGTGTAAATATGGGTGTTGCGAATACTGGCCAACTCCCAGCTACTTTACAGGTCGGTGAAGACGGTTCATCGATTATGACGAGTGGTTGCCAAGATATATTCGATATACAAAGCTTTGAAGCAGAGAGTTCAAACATATCTGATACTAGAGATTCCTACGAACTTGCTCCGGAGTACGAAGCGGGTCTTAGCTGGAATCTTGAACAGAATACTGATAATGTTCCTTTAAACGGTTACAGGTGTGATCTAAGATTTGAGGTTCCTTTCGACTACTCTGTCGAATCCTTCAGACAGATACAGATAAAGGAAAGTGATAGAGTAGAGAACTCAGAACTGTTCGCACAATCTTCACAAGGCCCTCTCTCTATACAGCTAGAGGCCATAGGAAGCACATCATCAGCAGGAGCACCGGTATTCCTTGAGGATAACGGCGGCGAGATACTTGTCAGGCTTGTAAACAGGCAGACTCAAGACAGCCGTTATCAGGGTTTAATTGAGCTTGAGCCTCCTGTTTTAGAGGCCAGAGGGATACAGTTTGAGGAAGTAGATATAACGTCTAATAATGAAGAAATTGCGAAGGATTTAGCTGAAGATATCCCGGATCTTGATCCAGGGGATGTGAATGCCGGTGACAGTGTAAGGATGTGTCCTGATCCCAGTGATCTAATAGGCTCGCCTGAGTTGAGTATCAGTGATGGGCAGTCGGAGACTTTGAGGTGCAAACTTGACTGGGAGCTTACAGGCCCGAGTATGAGAGGAGAAGTATTTGCAGAAACTGATTACACATTTGTTAAAAAGGCAGGATCACAAACAGTTAACGTGAGATACCGTGGAGAATAGAGTAACTTTAGTTGTGTTGTTGGCGATGGCTTTTGCTGTCTCAGGATGCACAGGAGCTTCTGACATACTTCCAGGCAACAGTGACAACTCGAATCAGAATCAAGAAGAGCAGTTGCCTGGGAAAGGCCTAGAAGTTACTAGTTTTACTATAAGTGATCAGACTCTTACACCAGGACAGACGGCAGAGGCCACACTTGAACTTCAGAACTATCATAGAGAAGATATAGATCTGGAGGAGATCAATCTATACGATCTAGGTCTTTTAGAGGCTACAAAGAACACTTGTTCTCCAGATGAATCAAATTTTGAAGCTGCAACGCAGAATATAAATCCTGTAATCGAATGTTCTTGGACGATAGAGGCGCCTTCAGAATCAGAGATGGGAGGATTCTCACAGAGAAGCGCATCATTCTCCGCAGAAGTGTCCTATGAATCCGCTATCGAAAACTACAGACCTCTAGACGTGGAATTTAGGCCTTTAGATGATATAGAGAGTACTGATGAGAAAACAATATCTTTCTCAAATGGAGAAGTCCAGGTTCAGGCCTCTGTAGAATCGCCTGTTCCGTTTGGCCAGGAAAAAACACTTTCCTATCAAATAAATAGAGCTGGAGAAGGCCGTATACAGGATGAGATGCAGTTTGAGTACGAGCCTGTCGAAGTCTTTGACCTAAACAGTGATGATACTGTTGATGGTTCAGGAAGTGAATGTAAAGAAAGTGAAGAGATCGTTCTCGGTTCAGGCATTGATTTCAGCTGTTCGATCAGTTTAGACGGTTCAGGCGTCGAGACAAGGAGTCTATACTTCACCACATCTTATAAATACGTCAAAACTCCAAGTTTGAGTATAACCGTAGTGAATGAATAATGAGTATAGCTGAGAACAAAACTGTGCTGGTGCTTCTTTTCGTTACTTTAATCGTATCAGGTTGTACAGGGGGAGGAAATGAAGAGGAAACAGCCTCTACTGCAGCTTTACAGGTGAATGAGTTCTCCGTTTTCCCTAATCCTGTTCCGGGCGATCAGAATACGCGTTTTAGGATGCAGGTAGAGAATGTTGGAGATCACGATGCTGAAGATGTTGAGGCATATCTGTTTAATCCGCCGTTTGCGGATGCCTCAGGAGATGATAATTCTTGGAGAAACGGTGACGGTGATGGTGTCTCGGAGGATGATCGTACACTTGAGTTCTCAAATATGGAGGCTCCTGGAGAAACTCCGTCCACTCCTTCGACTCAGACCGTAACTTTCACGTCTCCGGATGTTGATCAAGGAAGAAACAATGATTACACTATGAGAGCTCAGTTGTTCTACAAGTACGGTACGGATGCCTCGACAGAGGTCAGAGTTATGGGAGATGACGCTTATCGTGATGCAGGTAGTCCTCAGGGAACAGCTACTGTACAAAACAACAATGGTCCGGTACAGATGGAAGTAAGAACTCCGACTCCTATACCAATTTACGATACGGGAGAAGATACTGTTGAAAAAGAACTATGCGTAGTAGTCAGGAATCAAGGCAACGGTGTGCCGTTCGCAGATGAAGACGGAGATGCATTCGACGGCGGAGATTACGACAGAGATAAAGTATCAGACAGCACGAACAACGTGAAGCTTTCGATCGAAAACGTCGGAAGACTAGCCTTCAGAACAGGAGATGACGGAGACTACAGTGAAGACGTCAGCTCCCAGACAGTCGAAATAATCGGAGGAAGAGCAACCCCCTGCTGGGACATGCAGATCGATACAGGAGGCTCATCACTCGACACGACAGTCCCGCTGACGATCGAGAGCACATACTTCTACAGACAGGAAAGTGCCACAACAGTAACAGTACAAGGCCGATAAAAGGCCTCTTATTCTACTCTTCTTTATTCAGGTATATCTTGAGAACAGATTTCTTTTTACTACTCTCCAATAAAAAAAGATATTTAAGTGTTGTTGTTACATGACAATAACATGACTGACGAAGATTCTGAAGGAGTTCCAAGACGAAATATTCTGTATTTGGGTGGTAGCACTCTGCTGGCTACAGGTATTTCTGTGTGGTGGAACTGGGATAACGTCAAATCTATACTTGCAGGGAGAGATGAGCCATTTGGAGGAGCAACTGAACAAAGTCCTACTGGAACTCCTGCAGAAGAACCCTCAGAGGAAAATCCTGAGAACTACGGCGACTGGAGGGATGGAATCCCTTCTGGATGTGAATTGCCTTCAAGTTATGCGGAAGATGTAGAGAGTTATATTGATGAGGATGTAGAGGATATGGATTCATCTATGATGGATCAATACGTTGATTCTGGCCGAGTAGCATTTGAAAAAGATGGAACTGAATTAGGCCTCCTTGTTGATCAGGATAATGATGGCCAGTACGACGATAGCTATAGTGGAAACTTTGAAGACCTCTGTACATAAAAAAGGGAGAGTGATAATCATGAGCAAAAAAATACTAACAGTATTGTTGATTGTAATTTTTCTTCCGTTAGCCTCAGCTAATACTGTTGATAATGTTGATTTCCCTGAGATGCCGACTGCTTGGGAGACAGGAGAAGATCTGGAGTTCTCTTTCGAGGCCTCTGGCGACAGTCTTGACAATATTCGTTTCCAGTCCCGTGAGTCCGGAAAGGCTCTTTTCAGGACTCAGGAGACTTTCTACTGTAGAAATATCGATTCTTGTTCTCGCTCAATAGATCACACTGAGAATTCTGAGGGAACTTGGGAGTACCGTTTCAGGGCCTACGCCGGGGAGGATAGAGGAAATTCTGTTTACAGAGAAGTAACTTATTTTGATAATCTTGATTACTCTGTTTCTTGGACTGAGAGGCCTCCTTCAAATGCGGAAGAAGGAGAAGATGTTGAAATGGGGGTGAGGGCGCGTGATGATGCAGATAGATTTGATTCTGAAGGGTTCTTGAGCCTTCAATATAGGGACTCTGACGGGGTTTGGATTAATTTCGATACAAGAGACTGTAGTTCATCATCTACTTCTACTTGTTCCAATACAGAATCTATAGAATTAAGCAGTGAAGTAATTAATGATGGAGAGGCTGATTTCAGAGGCTTTGTTGAATTTAAGGGAGATGTGACTGCGGAGTCTTCAATTGAGACTGTTGAAGTTGATTCTGAGGCAGAGGTGGATGATGTAAATCTTGATGATTTAGATGATCAGCATCCTTTCGATGAGGATATTGAGATTACAGGGGATGCTGAAGGAGAAGAACTTGATCAGATAACTTTGGAAAAGAGAGAGGACGGAGGAGATTGGGAAAGAGTGACTGATCAGTCCTGCAGTGGAAATGATTGTGACTTTGAATACGAATATACTCATGACGATGTTGAAGAAGTGGAGTTCCGTTTAAGAGCCGATGCTGGAGATGATGAGGAGTACAGTAATCGAGAGGAAGTTGACTTCTACGATATTGATGATGTTGAGATTGAGGACTTGCCATCCGATCATCCTGTAGATAACAGTCTTGAGATAGAGGCCTCTGCAGATGGAGAGGATCTAGATGAACTCGAGGTACAAGTATCGGATAGAGATGAAGATGACTGGAGTCAGGTAGAGGATTATGACTGTGATGGAGATGATTCATGCAGTTTTGAAGCCGATTATACCGCTGATGAGGAGGAAGAAAGAGATTTCAGAGTAGAGGCTACGACTGAGAGCGGAGCAACAGAGTACTCGGATATAGAGGAAGTAGACTTTGTAGAAGAGGATGATGAGGCCTCTGTTGGCGATGTAAATATCGATGATCTTCCGTCAAGTTACAGTACTGGAGTTGATCTTGATGTAGAGGGTGATGCCTCTGGAACTGATCTTGATTCATTGGAGATAAGATACAGGGAAGAAGGTGAAGACTGGGAGACTCTTTCAACACAGGATTGCGATAACTCTGATTCGTGCAGCATATCAGATACTTTTAGTACAGGAGATGAACAAGAGGTGGATTTCCGTATAAGAGCTGAAGCAGGAAGTGACTCAGATAACTCCGTTACTGAGACAGTTGAATTTACTGATAATGATTTAGTAAGCTCTGTAAGTATTGATAGTCTTCCTTCTGAGTTTGAGACAGGGAACAGTCTTGATATCAATGGAGAAGCTTCTGGAACAAATATTGATTACATAGAGATACAGTACAGGGATGATAGTGGCTGGGAAAGACTTGAGAGAGACAACTGTGGAGGAAGCAGTTCATGTAGTGTTTCAGATACTTATACAGCAAGTGAAGATGGAGTGATCGATTTCAGGGTAAAGGCCGAGGCAGGAGATGATTCAGATACATCAGGTATTGAAACTGTCAATTTCGTATCTAGTGCAGGAGTAGATTCAGTTAGTATCGATGATCTTCCGTCAACGCATCCAGTAAACGATAATCTGGAAATCAACGGACAGGCCTCAGGAGCAAATATTGATAGACTTGAAGTATTGACTAGGGAAAGAGACGGGATAGGATGGAACTTGATAAAATCAAATAGCTGCGGGGGAAGTAGTTCATGCAGTATCTCGGCTGACTACAGTTCAAGTTCAGAGGGAGGCAGAGAATTTGTAGTGAAAGCCATAGCCGGAGCTGACACTGTTTTTTCATCTACGGAATACGTTGAGTTTGAAGAAACTGCCGGTCCGGAAGTAGATACAGTAAGTATCGATGATCTACCATCCTCTCATCCTCTAGAAGATCTTGACATCGATGCAGAGGCCTCAGGTACTGATCTTGATACACTAACTATACAGTACAGGGATGATAGTGGCTGGGAAACGCTGGCTGATGCATCGTGTTCTGGTTCTTCATGCAGTCTTTCCGGTGTTTATACGCCTTCTGAGGAAGGAGATATAGATTTCCGGGCTAAATCTGGAGCAGGAAGTGATACACAGTACTCCAGTATTGAGACTGTAAGCTTCGAGGATCCTACAGGCCCTGAAGTTCTTTCAGTCGATATAGATGATATAGGCGGAGAGTATCCGATAGATACAGAGCTTGAGTTCTCTGGTAGGGCTACAGGCAATCAATTAGATAATTTAACGGTTCAGGAAAGAAGGACTGGTTCATGGACTAATCTAGCGGTAGAGGACTGTTCAGGAAGCTCATGTTCTGTAAAGGTCTCTGTCAGTGAAACAGATGAGGTATCTATCGATTATAGGATAAAAGCACAGGCAGGAGAAGATAAAGAGCTTTCAACTGTTGAAACAGTTGACTATGTAGAGGAAGATGAGGACACTGAGGCCCGTGTCGATTCTGTAGATCTTGAAGAACTGCCATCAGATTTTGGAGTAGATGAAACTCTTGATATGACGGCTGATGCTTCAGGAGAAGAGATTGATACTCTTGAAATCCTGTACAGAGATGTAGATGATATATCGTGGATTTCACTGGAGAGCAAATCCTGCAGTGGCTCAAGCTGTACTTTGGATGCTGAATACACTAGTGAAGAATCTGAAACTTTGGAATTCGTTGCAGAGGCATCTGCAGAGGATGAAACGGACCGCTCCGATATAGAAGTCGTCACTTTTAATGAAGACGATGATAGAGAAGATGATGACGATGATGAAGCGGAGGCTGATCTAGAAGTTGAAGTGGAGGATATCTATGGGAATGAGCTTGAGAATGTACGTGTAGAGGCCTCCAACGGCGAGACAAAAGTAGAGTATACTGATGACGATGGCGAGGCTGACTTCGATCTTGAGGCAGGTGATTATGATGTAGAGGCCTCTAAGACAGGTTACAGGACTGAGACGCAGTCCGTGGATCTTGAGGCAGGTGAAGATGAGGATCTGCGTTTCAGGCTTGAAGACTCAGGTTTCGGTGTAAGAGTAACGAGTGTAAATGCGCCGGCTGAGGTCTGTGAAGGAGATTCGTTTGAAGTCGAAGGTGTTTTCTCCAATATCAGGGACAGAGATGTTACTGTTGCTGTAGGCCTAGAAGGAGATGTTGAATCATCTTACAGAACATTGAGTATCGACGCTGGAGAGGTAGAAGAGTTTACTGTGGCTGCTGAAAGAATTTCAGGTACAGGTGAGAAAGAGCTTTCACTTGTAGCTGAAAACAATGGAAGAGATTCCGAAGAATTCACAGTGAGATCAAGGGACTGTGATGAGAGTGAAGGAAGTAATAGAGATGTTCCTACAGGTATCAGTTTGAATTCCCGGTCTTCAATAATACAGGGAGAGACTATCAGAGTTAGCGGAGATATCCAGAACGTGAGAAGTTCCAGAAACGTTGAGATTTTGGTAAACGGGCAAGAAAAAACAGAAACAACTTCTTCACGTAACGGCAGATATCAAGCTTTTGTACAGATCAATGATGCTGGCAGAAAAACTGTGAATGCGAATGTAGAAGATGTAGAGGCGCGTAAAACAGTTAACGTATTGCCAAGAGCTACAGTAAATCCGTTGCAGATGCCGGAGACAGCTCTACAAGGCGAAGAATTTGATGTGTGTGCTGAGATAGAGTCATCTAGCGACGCAGAGATCTTACTGGAGAAAGAAGACAAAGTACTTGATTCAAAAACTGACAGAGGAAATGTCTGTTTCGATGTAGAGGCCTATGATCAGGGAGATCACAGGTACAGTATACGTGCTATAAACTCTGGTGTCGGAGGCGAAGCTTCGGATACTGTAAGAGTTATAGAACAA
>Ga0209946_1000186_pt1 | contig 25650 bp, 25 predicted proteins | sample SalPon2_A_H2O_MG_FD_185704 | JGI IMG/M metagenome (GOLD analysis project Ga0209946, IMG submission 185704) | Salt pond water microbial communities from South San Francisco under conditions of wetland restoration - Salt Pond MetaG R2_A_H2O_MG... | ecosystem: Environmental > Aquatic > Non-marine... | reverse complement strand
GCTCTGTCTCGCGTCGCGTGTGTGTCTTGGACATATTACGTGTCGAGTTTGGAACTGCCCGGGGGTCGCCCGTGGTCTGCTCGGAATTCGAGGAAGTCGTCGTACTGGTCAACGATCAAAGTCGTGTCGGCGCGTGGCTTCGCGGTGCAGGGTAACACGAATCCGGCCTCGCGGTCCTCGTCGTAGTACCGGCGGGCGTTCGGGTGAGCGAGGTCCCCGTCGACGAGACGTGCGGCACACGTCGTACACCAGCCCTGCTGACAGTCGCCCGGTAGCCACACCCCCTCCGAGCGCGCGGCCGCGAGGATCGTCTCGTCTTCTCCGACCTCTAGGTCGACCGTTTCACCCGCGGCGTCCAGCGACGACGTGTCAGGGACGACGATCCTGACGGACCACGTTTCGCCCGGCGTTTGTGTCATAAATAGTTACGTGTGCGGTTCGGCCGTCGTGACTAGGCCGAGTCGTTGAACCGGTTGTTCGTCGAGTAGGGTGCGTCGCCGGGCTCGCCGCGGGCGAAGTGGCCGGCCGGGTTGATCTCGTCGTCGCGTTCCTTGCTCAACAGCTCGATGAACCACGCCTCGTGGTCAATCTCCTCGTTGAGGATGCGCTGGGCCATGTCGTAGGTCCGGGGATCAGCTCCGCGAGTCATGTCGCAGATCTCGCTCCAAGTCCGGATGGCACACCGCTCGGCTTCGAGCAGGACTTCGAGGATGTCCTCGACGTCGAGGTCGCTCGTGTCGAAGTTGCCGCTGTCGTCCATCGGCGTCGGCACTTCGGCGTCAGGACACGAGGCGCGATCCGCGAAGTCGCGGATGTCGTTCGGCAACGACCCCTCAAGCTCGTAGACCCGCGGGACGACGAGTTCGAAGTGTGCCCGGTCTTCGAGACGAGCGTCTTCGGTGATCTCCTTGTAATCTTCCTCCCCCGCGAGGTGCATCCGGAGGTTGGTGTAGTAGTAGTACGTCGTGAACTCCGCACCGATGGCGTCAATCAGTTTCTCGCGAAGCTCCTCGGGATCGACACCCCGTTCGCGGATGACCTCGGCACCGACTCGCTTGCTCGTGTCTCCCGGTTCTACGGCACCGCTTCCGTGCTCGTTCTCGTCGGACATCGCATCTCTACGTACCGGCCATACTGCAATCAGACTTCGTTTAGCACATACTAAAACTCGAAAGATCTAATACAATTTTTTGATAATAGCAGATTTCTTTTTATTGCGTTGTTGTTCAGTCATAGATGAATGGACGCACGCCCGGCAGATATCGAGGAAACGCGCGAGTTCGAGTTCGTCCTGCAGTTCGAATCAGGTGCAGACGAGTTGATGGACATCTTCCGGCGATACGAGAGCCTGTCACTGTGGTCGTCCGCCATCTTCATGAACGACACCCACATGTGGCGGCTCGATCACGCGAAAGGCACGGCCGACGCGTTAGACGCGTTCAACGAGGTGTTTCTCGACGGATCCCGCTGTAACGAGTGTTTCGACGTCGCCGACTGTGACACTGGCCGCGAATACCACGTTCTGAGCGAGGAGGAGACGAGCCAGACCGTCTACACGCTCCGCCGCGAGATCGAGAACTGTCACTCGGTGCCGTATTTCGTGCGAGATCGCATTCAAGAGGGCACCGTGTTCGAATCGCAGCGGATCGGAGACGAGTACCGCTGGCGCGTGCTCTACCCGGGGACTCGTTCTATCGGAGACGTGTACGACACGATGGAGGCGCACCTTCGAGACGGCGTGTCCATCTCCGTTTCACACGTCACTAGTGCCGGGAAGTGGAACGCGACCGAGAGGGCCGTGACGGACTTGTCGCCCGCACACTGGCGCGTGCTCAAAGCCGCCGTCGCTCACGGCTACTACGAACGTCCCAGAGAGGTTTCCGTCGCCGGTCTGGCGTCCCTGCTCGACGATCCACGGTCGACGGTGCAGTACCGACTCCGCACCGCGGAAGACCGTATCATAACGCAGTTCGTGAAACAGATCACCTGAGCGACGCCGCTCAACCCGAGGGCGGCGGTCGGCTCGGTCCGCGCCCGCACCGCCCCTCAGCCGGACCACCGAAATCGGCCGAACCAGCGAAATCGGCCGAACCAGCGAAATCGGCCGAGCCGGTGTCGCGTACAATCGCTAGTCCGGCTCACGCGAACGTGTCGACGATCGTCCCGGTGTCCTCGCCGGTGGTGTAGTAGTAGCCGTTCTCTTCGGTAAGCGTTCCCCAGTCGGCCCAGCTTCCCTCGTAGTTGCGCACGTCCTCGAAGCCGAGCTGATCGAGGACGAACCATCCCACGGACGCTCGAATCGCGGTCTGACAGTAGGCGACGGCCGTCTCGTCTGCAGAGAGCCCAGCGTCGTCGATCCACAGCGTCTCCAGCTCCTCCGGCGATCGCAGCCGGCCCTCCTCGTCGTCGATGCTCTGGACGAAATTGAGGTTAGTCGCGCCGGTGACGTGGCCGAACCGGTCGAGGTCGCCGCGCTGGTCTTCGCCCCAGTACTCCGCCGGCGAGCGCATGTCGAGGATCGGGATCGACGCGCCCGATTCGTCGACGTTCTCGGCGACGAACTCGCGGGTCGCCACGACGCCGGTGTCGAGTTCCGGCTCGTACGTCGCCTCTCCTGGCTCCGGCGACGAACTCGTCGTCTCCTCGCCTGCGGCGTCCCAGACGGTGAATCCCCCGTCGAGGAGGCTGACCGTCCCTTCGTGACCCAGCGCGTTGAGCGTGTAGATCGCGTACGTCTCCCAGAGGTTGGAGTCGGCACCGTACACCACCACGTCGTCGCCGGACTCGATCCCGGCCTGCGAGAGCGTCCACGCGATCACGTCGGGAGAGACCTCGAACCCGTCTGGCGTCTCCTCGGCGTAGCTGTCGAGCATCTCCGAGTCGGGGAAGTGGTGTGCGCCGGGTATCCGCGACTCCCCGAACGCCTCCTCGTCGCGGACGTCGAGAAGCTGCACGTCCCCCAGGTGCTCCGAGAGCCACTGGCCGTCGACGACGCCGTCGAACTCGGCCGCGGCGGGCGTGGTGTACGCCGCCGGGGGGTCGTCGTTCGTCGAGCCGAGGCAGCCGGCCGTCGCGGCGATCGCCGCACCGGCCGAAGCCAATACCGCACGTCTGGAGGTCCGCGTCTGTCGGTCCTTCATTCGGACATCGATAACAGCGTGCCGGGCATAACCCTGTTACACGAGGCCCGTCTTACCGCCGCGCGTGACGGAACTGGCGTCCTCGTCGCCGGCACCGGCCAGTCTTGCGAGCGCGGGTGCGGTCACGGCTCTCTCTTGACGCCCGCGACGGTGAAGCCGAACCCACGGTCGACGATCCGCGGGTCGAACCCCGCGTCCGAGAGGTCGGCCGCGAGGTCGCCCGGAGCGCGGAACCGCGACGCCATCCCGATCGCGTGTTCGGCGGCGACGAGCCACCGGCCGAGCGGGTGCGTCGGGTCGAACTCACGGATCACGACCACGCCGCCGGGCGCGAGGACCCGAGCCGCCTCGCGAAGCGCCGCGTCGTGGTCCGGCAGGTGATGAAAAGCGTCGACGACCGTGACCGCGTCGACGCTCGCGTCGCGAACCGGTAGCCGTCCGGCGTCACCGACCGCGGCCGACAGTCCGCGACGACCGCGGGCCCGTACGAGCATCTCGCGAGAGGCGTCGACGACACAGATGTCGGGACCGGACAGCGCGGCCGCGGCCCGGCCGGATCCGCCGCCGACATCGATCAGCCGCTCGATCGGTCGCGTCGCGTGGTCGAGCCCGGCCGCCAGCGCCTCGCCGTCCGCCGGCGGCATCGCGAGGTCGTACAGCGGTGCCAACCGATCGAAGAACCGAACGTCGCCCAGTCCGTGCATACCTCGGTTCAGGGTCGCGTCGCCTAAATCGTCTCCCCGCAGTCGCCCGACACCCGCCCGCGGTCCCCCCGCCGCATATATACGGTCGAGGCGTACCGGCGGGCATGGAGTTCGCGCTCGTCGGCGCGTCCGGATCCGGCGTCACGCTGCGGCTCGACTACCGGGCGTTCGCGTACGCCGGGAAGTTCGTCCTCGGCGCGCCGGGGAAGGCGGTGTTGCGGACGGCGGACGGCTCGCCAGCGGTACCGGAGTGGGAGCCCGACGAGTCGCTGTCCCCGGCGGTCGACGAGAGCGCGTTCGACGACGACGTGGTCGCCGCCGTCTCGTTTTCGCCAGACCGCACCGATCCGGACCGCTGTCGGCTCCGGTACGTCACCGTCCACGTCGCGCGGCGCGGCGAGGGACTCGGACCGCGACTGATCGACCGGACCATCGAACGGCTCGCCGCGGAGGGCTACGACCGAGTTCGGATCGCGGTCAACAACCCGTTCGCGTACGCGGCGCTATACAAGTGCGGGTTCGCGTACACGGGCGAGCGGACCGGGATCGCAGAACTGGAGCTGGCCCGCCCGGTCGACGCGCCGGCCGACGGGGGACCCGACCGCTACCGTGCGGGGCTCCGGGCGTTCCGCGACGGCGACCGTGATCTCGACCCGGTCGAGACGGAGTTCATCGCGGACCGGCTGGATGAGGACGCCGGTCGGACCTGACCGAGTCAGTCGGCGATTTCTCTCACTTCTTTTGAGAAATGCGCCGGCCGGGACCCCCGCGAGCGAGGTGAGTGGGAGTACGGGCGGCGCACGACCGCAGAGAGTGCGCCGGCCGGGATTGTGAACCGGAATCAGACGTGCTCGCTCGCGGGGCTCGCTGCGCGCGACTGATGGGGTTCAAACCTCTTGGCGCATCTCTCGCACGGACTCACACGTCGCTGTCGCTCCTCGTTCGTAGTGTGCGAGAGAATGCGCCGGCCGGGATTTGAACCCGGGCCATGAGCTTGGAAGGCTCAGGTCCTACCACTAGACCACCGGCGCGCGTCTACACGTAGGCAGAACGGTTCTGATAAACGTTCCGTGTTCCCGACGACAGGGTCGCTTGGCGAGCACACATACATATAAAACACCATCGTATCGCGGGGCGTTCCAACGCGCTTAGAACGGTTTTCAGACGCGTAGAACCGTTCTATACACCTTTAGGGATAGTCGTCCAACGTACACCTGAGAGGTGACGACGATGTCATATCAAGCAAGCAATCCACTGGTCGGAGATGTCGAGTTCGCCCTGGACGGTCCGTGGGCGGCGTACTGGATCGCGTTCCTGCGCGTCGTCACCGGCTGGTGGTTCCTCCACGCGGGAATCACCAAGATCATCGAGAGCGGGTTGTCGTTCACGTCCGGTCCCGGCTACATGCGGGGAATGACCGACACCGCGCTCGGCGGGATCCCGGTCTGGATGGGCAACAACCTCGCGTGGCTCATCGAGCCGGGCGTGCCCCTGTTCGAGACGCTGATCGGGCTCGCGCTGATCGTCGGCGCGTTCACGCGCCTAGCCGCCTTCGGCGGGGTCATCTTCATGGTCCTGTTCTGGGTCGGCAACGCCGGGTTCGGCCACGGCCTCGTCAACAGCGACCTCATGGGTCTGCTGTTGTTCGTGACGATGATCGTGCTCGCGGCCGGCCGGTACTACGGGCTCGACGCGGTCATCGAGCGGCTCGATGTCGTCGAACAGCATCCCAAGCTCCGATACCTGCTCGGCTGAGCGGTGACCACCAATGACAAACACAGACATAATCGACAAAGCGGCGATGGCGCTGAGTGCGGGACTCATGCTGCTCGGCATCGTCGGCATGGGGATAGTCGAGATCCTCGCCGGCCAGCCGTACAGCCCGGTCCCGATGACCAACGAGGCGGGCGAGGTCGTGGCGACGCCCCTCATCTCCCCGCAGATCCGGACCGGCCTCGTGCTGGCCGGGATCGCGGTGCTCGGGCTGTACGCGCTCTACAAGATCGTGGCCCCGATGCCCGAAGACGAGCGTGCCGGCCACGAGACCGTCGCGGACTGAGCCCGTCGCTACTCTTCTGTGCGCCCGTTCCGAGCGTCGAGATCCCCGCTCTCGGAGGCTTTCGTGTCGAGACCGGTCGGGACGTCGACAGCGCCGTCCGTCGTCGAGCCGCGGGTGACGCCGCCGTCAGCGCTCACCGCCCCGCCCGTCGCATCGCCGCCCTCGACGCCCGAGCCGACGCCGCCCGCGTCGGGGTCCTCGGCGTCGGCCGCGTCGAAGGTGAACTCGGAGCCGTCGTTCTCGACCTCGGCGTCTGCCGCGACCTCGAATCCCTGTGTCATCCGGCGTAAGTCGCGTGCGCGCTCGGTCAGGTCGCGCGCCTGAGCGGAGACCTCGCTGAGCGTCGCGGCCTGCTCCTCCGCGGTCGACGCGACCGTCGTCGCCTCGGCGGTCGTCTGCTGGCTCAGGCCCGCCAGATCGTCGACCGCACCGGTCACCTCGCTGACCGACGACGCCTGCGCGTCCATCGCACCGGATATCTCTTGGATCCCGTCGTCGGCCGCCGCCACCCGCTCTGTCACCTCGTCTAGCGCGTCCTCGGCCCGTTCGACGGTCTCGACGCCGTCGTCGATCCCCTCGCGGATCGCGGTCATCTCGGCGACCGTCGCGTCGGTTCGGTCGCGGAGCTCGTCGATGAGCGCCTCGACCTCTGCCGCCGACTCCTGTGTCTCCTCGGCGAGCGACTTCACCTCCTCGGCGACGACGGCGAACCCGGAGCCGGCGTCGCCGGCGCGAGCGGCCTCGATGCTCGCGTTCAACGCCAACAGATTGGTCTGGTCTGCGATCTCGGAGATGGTCTCGACTATCGCGTCGACCTCCTCCATCTCCGCCTCCAGCCGCGAGATCGTCTCGGCGGCGGTCTCGGAGCGGTCCTCGATGTCATGGAGTTCCCCGGTCGCCGTGACGGTGGCCTCGCGACCCTCTTCTGCGGCCTCGCTCGCGCGCCGTGAGGTGTGCGCGACTTCTTCAGACGACGACGCGACCTCCTCGACGACCGCCGACATGTCCTCCATCTCGCCGGCGACATCGGACAGGCGGCGGCTCTGACGCTCCGCGCCCGCGGAGATCTCGTCGACAGCGTCGCTCGTCTCTCGGCCCGCTGCCGCGACCTCGTCTGCGCCGTCGGAGACCGCATCGCTGTTCTCCGCGACCGTCGCGGCGAAGGCGTCGACCTCGGCTATCGCCGCCTCCAGTTCGTCCATCGCGCCGTTGAACCCGTCCGCGATCTCTCGGAGCGCCTCCGGGTCGTCGGCGGCGGCGTCGAGCCGGGCCGTGAGGTCGCCGTCCGCGCAGTCGTCCATCGTCTCGCCGAACGCCGCGGCGCGCGCTTCCAGCCGCTCTGCGAACGCCTCGCTTTCGGCTTTCGCCGTCTCGGCGCGCTGCCGCTGGTCCTCCGCCGACTCGATCTGCTCGCGCAGGGAGTCGCGCATGGTCGAGAACGCGCCGTAGAGGTCGCCGAACTCGTCGCGGCGGTCCGTATCGAACGACACGTCGAGGTCGCCCGATTCGAGCGTCCCGGCCTTCCGCTTGAGTCGGTTCAGTTCGGTGACGGTCCCGCGGCCGAGCGTCATGCCGAGCAGACCGAGCCCGACGATCGCGACGCCGACGATCAAAAGCAGGTTCTGCCCGATCATCCCGGAGAGCGCGTACGCCTCGGCGATCGGGACGTGGACCCCGACGTACCAGTCTTCCGTGGCGACCGGCGCGTACGCGGTGAAGTACTCTGCGTCGTCGGTGAACGCGAACGTCGCCGAGGACACGTGCCCGACCGCGGACCCGGTGACCAGTTCATCTCGCATCCCGTCGGCGTAGCGCTCACCGGCGACGGAGTCGCGGTCGCTCGCGCCGATCGTCCCGTCGGATTCGACGAGCGTGGTAAACGATCCGTCGGTCGGCCGCCGGAGGTCACCGATCACCGACCCGAGCGACACCTCCATCACGAGGTAGTTGCGCCCCGGCGTGTATGCGGCGTACGCGACGTGTCGCTCGCCGTCGCGCTCGTACGTCGGAGAGGTGTAGGTGTCTGTACCGACCAGCAGGTCGTCGGCCATCCAGCCCTGATCGACGATCGCGGCCCCCCGTTCGTCGTCGGTCGAGGCGACCAGCGTTCCCTCATTGCGGTCGACGTAGTGGAGCGCGACGATGTCGTCGGCCTGCCAAGAGAGATGTGAGGTGAGGTAACTCTCCGCCTGCTCGGGTTCTCTGTCTGCTCCGAGAGCGTCGTGTTCCGCCAGATCTCGGGCGGTCGTGCGACGCTCGTTCGTCCACACGTCGATCTCCGTACTGCCCAGCTCCGCGACCGCGGTGTAGTCTTGCTGGGCAGACTCCTCCAGGCTGTCCGTCGTCTCCGCGTACGTGACCGCTCCGACGGCTCCGATGGCTCCGACGACGAGTAGCAAGACGATCGCGAACTTCGCGAGGTAACTCCGGGTGATCACGTCGGGACTCACCCGGCGGAGGAGACGGCGGAGGAGATTCGAACTCATTGCCTCCACGGGCGCGACTCGGCATAATTAATACTACCACCTTTTTATCCCAGATGATAATCAGGAGCGTCCGTCGGTCACGACGGCATAGCAGTTCCCGCTGGAAACTGTCGATTCGACGACCGAAAGTCGGCTCTCTGCGAGGTCGGCGTCGAACTCCCGCGGTGCGTAGATGTGATAATACCGTGGGACCGTCTCGCCGCCCGGCAGCGTCCAGTCGACGGTGGTGTCGAACCCGTCTTCACGGTCGAAGCGGTCGTGAGCCGTGCTCCACGCGCTCACCAGCGCGGTGCCGTCCGGTCCGAGCACGCGGGCCAGTTCGTCGAGGCTGCGGACGCGCGCGTCTCGCGTAGGCAGGTGATGGAGCGTCGCGACGTACACCCCGAGTCCGATCGTGTCGTCAGCGACCGGCAGAGCCGCGGCGTCGCCGTGGACGAACGACGCGACATCGTCGAATCCTCGGGCGCGCGCTCGCTCGACCGCCTCCCGGAGGAGTCCGCGGCTGAGATCCACGCCGACGGCGGACCGTGCGCAGTCGGCGAGCGATTCTGTGTGCCGTCCGTTACCACAGCCGACGTCGAGCGCGACGGCTGCCGAGCGTTCCGCGAGGAACGACTCGACCTCCGGCCACGGGTGCTCTCGGGTCTTCGAGAAGTGAGCGGCGATGCGGTCGTACGTCGCCTGCGGGTCCATACCGAGGGGTCGACGGCCCGCGATATAGGTCCGGTGACCGCGGGTGCGGACGGCCCGGCCACGGACGCCGGCTGGGACGTTCGGGTCGGGCGGCGAGTCAGACGAACCCGATCACGGCGAACGCGACGAGCGTCAACACGAGCAGCACGACGACGTGTTTCACGCCGTCGCGGACCGACCCCTCCCCGAGCTGGCCGGCGACGAGCCCCGAGCAGACCGCCTGCACCGCCGCCGCGTGGAAGAACAGCTGCTCGTACGCGAACGCATTGATGTCGCCGAGGCCGTCCATAATCCCGGACTGGCCGCTCGGGAGGCCACCGCTCGTGGGAGTCCCGCTGCTCGGGACCGTAGCCGACTCGACCGCGGGGATGAACGACACGGAGAGCGCGGCGATGATCCCGAGGAAGACGAAAAAGGAGATGTAGATCACGACGAGGTACGTGAGCATGACCTGTCGGCGCTCGCGCCGAAGCGACCACGTCGCGCGCGCCTCGTCCGCGGCGATCCGGAGGACGGGTCCGATGTCGCCGCTCGCGTACATCGCGTTCGAAACGAGCGTGACCGCGCGCGACACCATCGGCGACCGCACGCGCCGTTTCAGCCGCCGCAGCGCCGTGGCGACGTCCGCTCCCCAATCGATGTCGCGCCGCGTCCGCTGTACGTCCGCCGTCAGCGCCTCCAGATTCGAATCGGCCACGCGGCGGATCCCGCCGACGACGGAGGTTCCGGCCTCGTTGACGCTGGCGAGCCGATCGAGGAAGTCGGGGACCGCCGACTCTCGCTGCCGGACACGCCGCTTTCTGACCTCGTAGACCGTCGCGTACGACCCGAAGACCGCGGCGGTCGCGACGACGAGCGGCGTGTCGAACTGATCGACCACCTCGGTCGGCGTCCCGCCCGTCACCGGAAACACCGCCGCGAGAAGGCCGACGACGGCGAGTGGGACTACAACGAAAAACACCGTGTGCGGCTCGGCGAGGATGCTCGAAAGCGGCGACGCGAGCCACTCTCTGCCGCTCCGGAGACGGTCGTACGCGCGAAGGCGCTCCCGGCTCGCGGTCCACTGACCGAGCGGATCGTCGGCGGTGCGCTCCTCGCCGGCCGTGTCCGGGCCCCGGAAGGGCGCTCCGCCGTCGGCCTGCGCGGTGGTCGTCCGCCCGAGCGCCGCGCCGTCGTCGGCTGCCGCCTCCTCGTTCGCGTCGGAGGTCGTGACGGTCTCGGTACCGCCGACGCCCTGCGCCACGCTGTCGACGTAGACCACGAATCCGAACGTCGCGAGGGGTAACCCGAAGTACACGACCACGCGGAGAAGCGGGAGCGTGTCCTGTAACACGAGGCCGATAACGACGAGGATCGTGATGAAAAACAGCGGCCCGGCGACGAGCGCCGTGACGTACGCCTCAGCGAACGTCGAGAGCAGTTCGAGGTACTGCTCCTGTTTCGACTCGGCCTCCTCCTGGTACCGGTCGTACTGGTCGCTCAAGAACGCCGAGATCGGCTGACCGGTGCCGAGGACCGACGCGAGGTTCTCCGCGAAGTCGGCGAGGTCCTCGCTCGGCGTCCGGCGCGCGGTCCGCTGGAGCGCGGTCAGCGCGTCGGTCCCGAATGCGTTCATGTCGCGCACCGCGATCGACAGTTCCGTCGCGGCCTCGCCGTAGACGCCCTCGTTCTCCGCGACCGTGTCCATCACCCGAGGAAAGGCCATTCCAGACCGCGAGAGCGCGTACATGAACGCGACGGTCCGCGGGAGGGTGGCGTCGATCTCCGTCGATCGGGTGTGCGCGCGCTGGCGCAACAGCTCCCAGCGACCGTAGTACGCTCCCGCCGCGAGTGCGGCCCCGACCGTCGCCGACGCGAACGCGAGGAGAAGGAAAAGCTGCGGCAGCCCCAGTTCGGTGAGCCGTGCGATCCCGGCGAGAAACGAGAGCGGGTCGGGGAGCAGTCCGCGCAGCGTCGCCTCCCCGACCGAAAGCATCGAGAGAAGTCCGCCGACCGCGTACACGCCGACGACGCTGCCCGCAACGCCGAGGACGCCGGCGTACAAGAGAGTCTTCGAGGCGTACTCCCGGTGTGTTCCAGCGACGTGGGCCGCGCGGAGCTGGTCGCGTTGCCGTCGGCGTCGCTCGGGGTCGCTGACGACCGCGTCTCCGAACACCAGTAGCGCAATCCGCGTGGCGAACAGGTCAGCACGGCGGCTGACCGCCGGGAGGAGTACGGCGACACAGGACGCGAGCGCGGCGGCGAGCGGGAGGTACGCGATCATCGCCGGTCGGGGTCGGCGGTGGGTTCGCCACCGGCGGCGTCAGCTCTCCGATGGCTGTTACCCGTCTCCGCCTCGCCGGCGCGCGATTCGAGCCGGTCCATCACGCGCTCCGGGTCGGCGTAGTACTCGTTGACGAGAGCAGTGAACGTGCGGTAGTCGGTGACATCGAGCGCGCGAAGCAGTTCGAGGAACCGCTCGCGACGATCGATCTCGCGGAGCAGCTCCGACCGCGACCAGCCGCGCTCGTCGGCGATCTCGTCCATCAGCGACGAATCGTTGCGGCGGAACTCGTCCGTCTCGGCGCTCCACTCGAACGCCGACGAGTAGTCGAGTTCGCCCGTCCGCTGGTCTATTCCGCCGATCTCGCCGATCGTCTTCGCGCGCCGGACCCGCTTGTCGCCCGAGCGGGTGAGCGTCTGGATCGAAAGCATGTCGAGCGACTGGACCATCGCGCGCGGCACGTTGATCGGCTCGTTCTCCAGTCGGTTGATGACCGTCTCGATCGAGTCGGCGTGCATCGTCGAGAACGTCGTGTGACCCGTGTTCATCGCCTGAAACAGGGTGATAGCTTCGTCACCGCGAACCTCGCCGACGATGATGTACTCGGGGCGGTGGCGGAGCGCGGACCGAAGGAGGTCGTACATGTCGATGTCGGTGCCCTCGTACCGGCGCTCGCGGGTGACTGATGAGAGCCAGTTGTCGTGGTACAAAGAGAGCTCGCGCGTGTCCTCGATGGTTATCACCTTCGCTCGCGGCGGGACGAACATCGACACCGCGTTCATCGAGGTGGTCTTACCGGAGGCGGTCCCGCCCGCGAAGATGAGGCTCTTGTTGTGCTCGATACAGAGCCAGAAGTACGCCATCTGCTCGATCGAGAAGGTGCCGTACTCCACGAGATCGATCGGCGTGAACGGGTCCTCCGCGTACTGGCGTATCGTGAACGCGGAGCCGCGCGGCGTCACCTCCTCACCGAGCGCGAGCTCCGCGCGCGAGCCGTCCGGCAGCGTCGTCTCCACTATCGGATCGCCGACGGAGACGTGTCGCCCGGACTGCTGGGCGAGCTGGATCACGTAGTTGTCGAGCTCCTGTTTCTCGAAGGAGACGTTCGTCTCGATGTCCGTGTACTCGTCGTGGTAGACGAAGATCGGCAGGTCATAGCCGTCACACGAGACGTCCTCGATGTGCCGGTCGTTGAGGAGGGGGTCGACCCGCCCGTAGCCGCGGAAGTCGCGGTAGAGGTAGTAGATGAGCGCGTGGAAGGTGTCCATCCCGGCGTCGACGCCGTAGCTCTCGAGGAGCGACTCCAGTTCCTCCCGGAGCGTCGCCGCGTCGGTCTTGCCCGTCCCCTCGCGGTAGAGAAGCGGGTCCCTGATGTCGTCGACGACGCGATCGAGGAGGTCGCGCTCGAACCGATCCACGTCCGGCTCGACCGCGTAGTATCGGTGTTCGCTGTCCGCATCATCGTAGGTGACGACGACGTACGCGTACGGAGCGTTCACCCAGTATCGGTCGACCTCGCGTTCGCCCTCCGGAACCTCGAACGTGGCGAGTTGCCCGTCCTCACCCGGTCGGAACGGGCGGACGTCGATGTCCACGCCGCGCAGCGTCTCCCACACGCGCGAGAGGCGTCGCCGGAGGTCCTCGACGCTTTCTTCGAGGTCAGCCGCTCCGGTGTCGATCGCCATTCCGTTATCGGCCGTATGCGCCGGGGCGATTTAAAATCCCCTCGGCGGATATCGCAGATGAGAGCGGGAACCGAACGCGAGCGTCACGCCGCCCGTCAAGTTGATACGGGACGGCCGCAAAGAGGCGGGCAGGCAATGCGGCGTGATTACTTCGAGTTGACCGTCGAGGGCGTCGGCGACGACGCTCGGGCGACGCCCCTGGTCCGCATCGACTTCCGCGGACCCGAGGGACTGTTGCGGGACCGCCTCTCGGACAGCGAGGGCGAACTGCTCGCCGCGGGCGACATCGACGTGGCGTATCGTCTCCGCGAACCGCTCGGCGCGGCCGACGGCCCCGACGGCGTCGTCGCCGTGACGAACCGATACACCGGGGACTTCGTCCTCGAACTCAACGAGACGGCCACCGACGTTCTCCCCTTTATCCACGCCGCGCGCGACTCCGCGGGCGACGAGGACGCGCACTATCGCGTCGAAATCGACGTCGAGGGCGACCGCCTCGTCGCGTACGACAAAGACACCTTCCTCGTGTACGACCACGAAGGGAACCTTCTGCGGAACGAGAGCCTGATCCCCTCCGGCGTCGAACTGTAGCCCGTTCGCCGCTCGCCCGGCCTGATTTGGGCCGGCGCTCGCTGTCTCCTGTGATTCGGTTCACACGCTGACGTTGTCGGCGACGAACCGCACCGAGTCTCCGGGTCGCATGTCGAACGCCCCGTCACCGCGGCCGTCGTTCACGTCGCACTCAACGTGGCCGTGACTCCCGACCGTGACGAGGCGCTCGCCCGGATCGACCGCGCCGAACGTCTCGACGACCGGCGTGAGGTCGCCGTCGACCCGGACCCAGTCGCGGTCGTCGAGCAGTTCGCCCGGAACGTTGGTTATCACGTTCCCGAATCGGTCGACCGCGAGTACCTCGCCGTCGACCGCGGCCACGCCGCCAGTGTCGTCGCGCTCGACGGTCGGATCGGGGAAGACGAGGTCGACCGGATCGGGCGCGGGCGAGAGGTCGTCCATCTCCGCGAGCGCGTCGGCGACGGCGGACGGGCTCGCCTCGCCGAGACGCACCTCGGACTCGCCGGCGACCGCCTCGTGGACGTGCGCCGCGGTCGGAGCGAACACGTCGCGCCCGTGGAACGTCGCACTCGCCGGGTCGGCGGCGTCGATCGCCCAGACGTCGATGTCGGTCTCGTCGGTCGCCAGCGCCCGCGCGGGCGGCATCGCGAGCCCGTTATCGGGAGCGACGACGACGTGTGAACCGGCCCTGATAACGAGCGCGTCGCGGCCCGTCCCCACGCCGGGATCGATCACGGCGCAGTGGACCGCGGGCGGGAACTCCGGGAGGACGAAGCGGAGCCAGAACGCGGCCGCACGCGGGTCGCCGCGGGGCAGGTCGTGGCCGACGTCGATCAGTTCGGCGTCCGTGTGCCGGCGGATCACTCCTTTCATCGCAGCGGGGTACGGCGAGCCGAAGTCTGAGGTGAGCGTGATCATATCCGATCCGGTGGTCGGCGAACGCATAAAAGAGGCGGGAGCAGTAGCCGGGGCAGGTGTCCGCGCCGTGTCGAGGGTGCCGTCCGCGTCGTGTCGGCGAACACGCCCCCGGCGACGCGTCACTCGTCGGACGGGCCCGCGCCGTTCGAATCGGTCTCAGCGATCCGGCGGATCCGCTGGACGCCGCCGATCTCCTCGATGACGTCGACGACGGCCTCGGGGAGAAGCTTCTCCCAGTCGCGCCCGTGGATCATGCGCTCTCGGAGCTCCGTTCCCTCCAGCACGTCGCGGCGGAACATCGGCGATTGGCGCACCTCGACGCCGGCCTCCTCGAACAGTCGGACGACGAGCGGATTGTTCGAGTAAGCCACGTCGAACCGTGGAGTCATACTCTGGACGTGGCTCACCCACACGGAGTTGCGGTCGAGGTCCTCGATGGGGACGACGTAGGTCGTGACGGGGAGGTCCTCGACGGCCTTCGTCACCATCATCACGCGCTCGCCGGCGGTGAACGGGTTCCGGGTGGTGTGAGAGTCGCCGGCGGATCCGATCCCCAAGACGAGCTCGTCGACCTCCGCCGCGATCTCCTCGACCATGTGGTGGTGTCCGTCGTGAAACGGCTGGTACCGCCCGATGTAGAACCCGCGCATGGATCGACATACTGCGGGCCTCATTTATAAACCTCGTGAGACCACGCCACGCGCGTTTTCGGGGCCTAAAACGCACCTACGTGGCGATCTACCGATTCGATCCGACCGACCGCCGGGGAGAAAGTATATCAGTTGCCGACCCTTCCATTTTCGTAGCGACACCCGATTCTATGAGCAACGAAAAGGACACGAACGACCCGACAACCGGGAACGACGAGGGGCGGGACGACACCGGTTCCGCGCCCTCCGAGGCGGCGGGGAACAGCGACGACGCCCCGCGGAACCCCGGTGGCTCCGGGTCAGCGCCCGACGACTCCGCCGAGTCGGCGAGCGACGACTCCGGCGGTGAGGACTCGGAGGAGGTCTGGGACGACACGGTCGTCATCGAAGACGATCCGAGCACCGACGGCGTCGGGGCGGGACGAGAAGAATCAACCGGGGCCACTACCGACGACGCCGAACCGACAGAGGGCGGCATCGACGAACTCGGCAGCACGGTCGAGGTCGAGGGGGCGGAGATAGACGACGACCCCGACGACGACGACTTGCTGGGCGGGCTCAAGATCGACACGACGGCGGAACTCGAGATCCCCGACCGCCTCGTCGACCAGGTGATCGGGCAGGAGCACGCCCGCGACGTGATCATCAAGGCGGCCAAACAGCGCCGTCACGTGATGATGATCGGCTCGCCCGGAACGGGGAAGTCGATGCTCGCGAAGGCGATGTCCGAACTCCTGCCGAAAGAGGAGCTACAGGACGTCTTGGTCTACCACAACCCGGAAGACGGCAACAAGCCGAAGGTCCGGACGGTGCCGGCCGGAAAGGGCGACCAGATCGTGGAAGCACACCGCGAGGAGGCGCGAAAGCGCAACCAGATGCGGTCGCTTCTCATGTGGATCATCATCGCCGTCGTGTTGGGCTACGCGCTCATCATCGTCGGCCAGATCCTCGTCGGCATCATCGCCGCCGGGGTCGTCTACCTCGTCTTCCGCTACCTGAATCGCGGCTCCGACGCGATGATCCCGAACCTACTCGTCAACAACGGCGACACGCAGACCGCGCCGTTCCGCGACGCGACGGGCGCGCACGCCGGTGCGCTGCTCGGCGACGTTCGCCACGACCCGTTCCAGTCCGGCGGGATGGAGACGCCGAGCCACGACCGCGTCGAGGCCGGAGCCATCCACAAGGCGAACAAGGGCGTGCTGTTCATCGACGAGATCAACACGCTCGACATCCGGAGCCAACAGCACCTCATGACGGCGATCCAAGAAGGCGAGTTCTCCATTACGGGCCAGTCCGAGCGCTCCTCGGGCGCGATGGTCCAGACCGAGCCCGTCCCGACGGACTTCGTCATGATCGCGGCCGGGAACCTCGACGCGATGGAGAACATGCACCCGGCGCTGCGCTCGCGGATCAAGGGGTACGGTTACGAGGTGTACATGGAGGACACCATCGAGGACACCCCGGAGATGCGCCGGAAGTACGTTCGGTTCATCGCCCAGGAGGTCGCAAAGGACGGCCGCCTGCCGGAGTTCACGGCCGAGGCCGTCGAGGAGGTTATCCTCGAAGCCAAGCGCCGCTCCGGGCGGAAGGGTCACCTCACGCTGCTGTTCCGGAACCTCGGCGGGCTCGTCCGGGTCGCCGGCGACATCGCCCGCGGCGAGGATGCCGAGTTGACCACCCGCGACCACGTACTGTCCGCGAAGGGGCGCTCGCGCTCCATCGAACAGCAGCTCGCAGACGACTTCATCGAGCGCCGGAAGGACTACGAACTGCAGGTCTCCGACGGTTACGTCGTCGGTCGCGTCAACGGCCTCGCCGTGATGGGCGAAGACTCCGGTATCATGCTCCCGGTGATGGCCGAAGTCGCGCCCTCGCAGGGGCCCGGAGAAGTCATCGCCACCGGCCAGCTGAAGGAGATGGCCCAAGAGTCCGTGTCGAACGTCTCCGCTATCATCAAGAAGTTCTCCGACGAGAACATCTCGGAGATGGACATCCACATCCAGTTCGTCCAAGCGGGCCAGCAGGGCGTGGACGGGGACTCCGCGTCGATCACAGTGGCGACGGCCGTCATAAGCGCGCTGGAGGACGTCGGTGTCGACCAGAGCCTCGCGATGACCGGCTCGCTGTCGGTGCGGGGCGACGTGTTGCCCGTCGGCGGCGTGACCCACAAGATCGAGGCGGCCGCGAAGGCCGGCTGCACTCGGGTCATCATCCCCGCCGCCAACGAGCAGGACGTGATGATCGAAGACGAGTACGAGGACATGATCGAGGTCATTCCGGTGAGCCACATTAGCGAGGTCCTCGATATCGCCCTAGAGGGCGAAGCCGAGAAGGACTCGCTCGTCTCTCGGCTCAAGTCGATCACCGGGTCTGCACTGAAGGAAGGCAACGTGTCGAGCCCGTCCAGTCCGAGCCCGCAGTGACGACCGAGCGGTAGCGCCTCCCTTTTTAACCTACGAGGGCGTTGTTCTCGTCGATGAGCGGCAAACCGACCGTCGACGAGTACATGACCCGCGACGTCGAGACGGTGAGTCCGGACGAAACCGCCGGGACGGTCGCACGCCGCATGGCAGAGAGCGACGGACACAACGGGTTCCCGGTCACGCAGGGTCGGACCGTCGAGGGGTTCATCTCGGCCGCCGACCTCCTCTTGGCCGACGACGACGCGCCGGTGTTCACGGTGATGTCGGACGACCTCATCGTGGCGCATCCGAAGATGAAAGTGACAGACGCCGCTCGCGTCATCCTGCGGTCCGGGATCCAGCGGCTCCCCGTGGTCGACGACGCCGACAACCTCGTGGGTATCATCTCGAACACCGACGTCGTGCGCTCGCAGATCGAGCGAGCGACGCCGAGCAAGGTCGGGAAGCTGATGCGGACGCTCGAACAGATCCACGGCGTCCCGCTCACAGAGGAGCGTCGCGAAGTCCGGCTCACGAACCTCACGCCCACGCAGGCGCGGGTGTACGCCGACGAACTCGAAGGCCGGAAATACGAGCTCGAACGCGGGCTGGCGGAGCCGCTCGTCGTCATCGACAACGACGGGACCCTTCACCTCGCGGACGGACACCACAGAGTGATGGCCGCTCACGAGAGCGGCATCGAGACGATGGACGCGTACGTCATCGTTCCGGACGTGCGGATCGACCTCGGAATGGCCAAGACGGCAGAAAAAGAGGGGCTCGACGACATCACCGACATCGAGATCGTCGACTACGCTCGTCATCCGCTCGTGGAGACGACGAAGCGCCTGCAGTGACGGCGACACCGCGAGTACGATAGCACACCCGCGTCGCGGTCGCGAGACCCGACGGCAGTTTTTTGTCGTCTCGGGGAGAACGTTATACTATGAAAGCTCGAATCAAGAACGCGATGTCCAGGGCGAAGTGTGCGGCGATCGGTGCGGCCGTCGGAGCCGCGGTCGGCGGCTTAGTGAGCCGAAACGCCGCGAGTACCGGCGGGGCGCTCGGCGGCCTCGCAGGCGCGACGCTGGCCGACGTCCGGTCCGACCCAGACGGACTGTTCGCCGCGCTCCGGTCCGACGAGTCGGACGAGTCGGACGATATCGACGCAGACGCAGACGCGGCAGCGGCAGCGGAGTAGCCCGTCCTGTCGGTCGCTCCCGCCGCCGCTCGGAGGCCGGCGTTTCTCGTGGTAGCAGACGCGACCGTTAACAAGGATGAGAGCCCTCTACGTGTCTGACTCCGGTGGTTCGTCGCCGTCTGAGTCGTCCTCCCCGTTCCCGTCGTCCTCCCCGTTCTCGCCGTCCGAGTCGTCGCCTTCGTCCTCGCGACCGGCGAGCCCGACGAGATGGCCGACCTCCGGGAGGAGTATCTCGTCGACGCCGAGCGTGACTGCGTTCTCGGAGCCAGGGAGACAGAACACCGGCGTCCCCGCGGTGATACCCGCGGTCGCCCGGGACCCGATCGTTCGCGTACCGATCTCTTCGTAGGAGAGCCGGCGGAACAGTTCCCCGAATCCGTCGAGCGTCTTCGCGAACAGCGGTCGGACCGCTTCCGGCGTCACGTCGTCGGGGGTGACGCCGGTCCCGCCGGTGGTGACGACCACGTCAGTGTCCTTGCGGCGGGCGAGTCGGTCGACGGTCCCCTGGACGCTGTCGTACTCGTCGGGGACGAGTTCGCGAACTGAGACCTCGTGTCCGGCCTCCTCGAACGCCGTCGCAACGTACTCGCCGGACGTGTCGCCCGAATCGAGCGAGCGGGAGGAGGAGACGGTGACCACGGCGACCGCGACGGTATCCGCGTCGTGGTCGTGATGGCCGCCGTGACTGTGTCCCTCGTGGTCGTGATGACTACCGTCGTCGCCCGACCGGCTATCGTCGCTGCCGTGGGAGTGGCTGTCGCTCATGTCCCGTCGTTCGCCGCGGACGCCCAAAACACCCCGCGTATCGACGGCGCTCCGATCGTCGCGGCTCCGTCCGCTACGGCCAGTCGTCGCGCGAGGGCGACTCTGCCGGTTCCTCGTCTGGTTCGTCGGTCGTCAGCGTCCACCCGGCGGCGTCCGCGGCGTCCTCGACGTGGAGGAACTCCCAGCCGGTCGCGTCGGCGAGGGTCTCGTCTTCGTCGTCGACGCCGACGAACACGTGCCGGTCCGTGTCGAACTGCTGTGCGATGTTCTCCAGGCTCTCCTCCACGCCGCGCGGTCCCGAGAAGAAGTCCTGGCGCACGCGGTGTTTGCGCGTGAAGTTCGTGACGACGTAGGTCGGCTTTTCGCTGACGACTCCGACGTACTCCGTCCACTGCCGGGCGTTGTTGAACACGGCGTTCGGGTCAGCGAGGGTCTTCAGCGCCTTCAACTCGAACGCCAGCGTCATGTCTGTAGATCCGCCACTGTCCATGGTTCGGGTTTCGTTTCGCGGGCGAAAACAACTTCGCTTCGGCGGTCAGCGCGCGCGGATCTGGTAGTAGTCCGTGAACTTCACCACGTCGCCGTCGTCGAGATCGCTCGTTTCCCGTCCGGTCCGCGGACGGCCGGCCAGTTCGCTGACCGCGGCCTGTGCGTCCTCGTCGAGCTCGTCGAAATGGCGGACTCGCGCGCCCTCCGGAATGAGCCCGACCCGCCGAATCCGGATCCGCCTGCCTGTCTCCCTCATTGTCACGTGATAACATACACCATAGATCGTGATAAACCTTGTGCCGACGACGCGAGATGCGGCTCCCGTCACGCTATCGTGAATCCAGTCGCGGAAGGGTGACCGTGATACGGGTCCCCCGAGGGTCTGCGTCGTCGACGCGGGCCGATCCGCCTGACTGTTGGACGACCCAGTAGACGAGCCAGAGTCCGAGCCCGCTTCCGTGATACAGCGCGTCGACGGCCTCGCCGGTCTCCAACACTTCTCGATTCATCGCTGACAGTCCCGGGCCGTCGTCGGTGATGCGGATCACCACCTCGTCATCCGTCACCTCGATCGCGGCCTCGACAGTCGGCTCGTCCCCGTCGTGATGGATGATCGCGTTCCGGATCAGCTCGTCGATGGCGCGGCTGAGCCACGTGGTCGCCGACGCGACCGCCGACGATTCGTCGGTCGACACCGACACCGACATCGACGCCTCGGGGAAATCGTCTGCGACCGCCGCCGCGATCCGCTCGACGGTTCGCACCACCTCGACCGGCTCGGTCTCCGGCGGATCGCTCAACACCTCGGTGATGTGGTGTACCTTCTCGCTGATCGACAACAGCGCGTCGGCGCGGGCGAGCACGTCGTCGGCCGCGTCGGCGGCCGCCGGATCGTCCGACTCTGCGACCTGTTTCGCCCGACCGCGAACGACCGTCATCGCGTTCCGAAGGTTGTGCTGCAGCACGCGGTCGACGACGCGGAGCTGGTGGGCGCGGTTCTCGCTGTCCGTGACGTCGCGCAGGACGCCGACGACACCGTCGACGGACGTCTGTCCGTCTTCCGTGTGTTCGAGCGGGTAGTACCGGACGTCGAATCGCCGCGTGCCGCGGTCCGGGTGGGTTCGACTCGTTCGGTACTCGACTACGTCGCCGTCGAGCGCCCGGTGCACCTGTCGAGCCACGCCGGGGTACTGCTCGTCGTCGACGACTTCCCTGAGAGTGAGTCCGCAGATGTCTGACTCCAGATCGATCCCGTGGTACGACCGGTACTGTTCGTTCGCGAATATGAATTGCCCGTCGCGGTCGACCGCGGCGATGAGGTCCGTCGCGCCCTCGACGGCGCGCTCGTACCGCTTCAGCTCGGCCTCGCGACCCTTGAGTTCGGTGATGTCGCGACAGATCGCGAACGTCCCCGCCAGTTCGCCGTCTTCGTCGTAGTAGGGATACCGCCGGGTGCTGAACATCGCCTCTCGGTCGCTCTTCGGAAACGTCGGCGAAATCTCGTACGACGCCGGTTCCTCCGTCTCCAAGACCGTCCGCCGGCGTTCGTCGATCTCCGCGGCACTCGCGTCGTCCATGAAAGCGGTCTCGTTCGTCCCGTACAGCTCCTCGCGAGACACGCCGGCGAACCCGCTCACCGCCTCGTTGAGCAGTTCGAACTCGCCCTCGCAGTTTTGCAACAGGATCGGGTCGTCGAGCCGTTCGACGATGTCGCGGTACTGCTTCAGCCGTCCTTCGGCCGCCTTCTGCTCCGTGATGTCCGTTTGGATGGCGACGAATCGGGAGACCGTTCCCCCGTCGTCGAACACCGGCGCGATCGTCTGGTGAGCGTGGTACAGTGTGCCGTCTTTCCGCTGATCGATGATCTCTTCTTCCCACACGCCGCCGGAGCGGAGCGTCTCCCACAGCGAATCGAAGTACTCGGACGACATCTCCCCCGAGTTGAGGATCGCCGGCGTCTCACCCACGGCCTCTGACGGCTCGTAGCCGGTGTGTTCCGTGAACGCCGGGTTGACGTACTCGATCGTGCCGTCGGTGTCGGTGACGTATATCGCGTGGCCCGCGTGTTCGATCAGGTTCCGGTACGTCCGGAAGTCGCGTCCGCGGTTCCCCTCCGTGCGCTCGCGAAACACGCCGGTGTACACCGGCCCGTCCCCCGGATCGTGTTTGTGGACCCGAACGGAGAACGAGCGCGTCGTCCCGTCGCTGTCTGCGATCGGGACCGTGACGCTCCCGCCGTCGACGAGGCGCGCGGGTTCCGAGAGCCGTTCGCGGAGAGACCGCGCCCGCCGGTCGGCGATTTCCTCGGGAATAAGCGATCCGAGACGCCGCCCAACGAGCGACTCGGCGTCGTACCCCAACGTCCGCTCGGCTGCCGGGTTCGCGTACGCCACGACACCCGCCGCGTCGACGGACAGGACCGGATCCGTACACCCTTCGAGAAACGACGCGCAGAAGTCGTCGCCGGGGGGATCCGACTGATCGCTGGGGGTGCCGCGAGACATAGTATAAAACGAGTAGGGCGTCAGAACGGGAAAAAGTACTGACCGACGCGGGAGCTACTGTTCGGTCGTCGCCGCGAGGTCGTCGACAGAGAACCCCGGTTCCATGAGACGGTCCGTCTGGCCGCTCACGTCGCGTCCTTCGCGCATCAGCTGTTTGAACGCGGACTGTGGCGAGAGGTCGCCGATGAGGACGCCGCCGACGACCCTGCCGTCTTTGAGCGCCACGCGCCGCCACTCGCCCTCGTCGGTCGTCGCTTCGACCGACTCGTCGCCGAGCGTCGGGTGGCCGAACGAGAGGAACGGGAAGTCGAAGTGGGTGATCGAGTACGAGGAGACCCACTCGAACGCGTCGGAGCCGTACTCGACCATGTTGCGCGCGGCGACGGTCCCCTGCTCTTTGGCAGAGCCCCACGAGCCGTTTTTCGCCTGCTCGCCGAGAACGAGGTCGTTGAACGTGGTGATGTCACCCGCCGCGAACACGTTGTCGACGTTGGTTCGCATGTACTCGTCGACGACGATGCCGTTTTCCGTCTCGATCGGCGTCGGTTCGACGAGTTCGGTGTTGAAGTTGAGCCCGATCGCGACGCCCGCGAAGTCGCACTCGTAGCGCTCGCCGTTCGGATCGACGGCCGCCTCGACGTGGCCCTCGTCGTCCACCTCGAAGTGGTCGACGCCGGAGTCGAAGACCGGTTCGACTCCCCGTTCCCGCATCGCGTCGTGCATGATGTCTGCGCCCTCCTTCGAGAGGGCGTAGCGCCACCACGCATCGCCGCGCATGAGGTACTTCGCCTCCACGTCCTGTGCGCCGCAGATGGCGGCGAAGTCGATGCCGAGAAGTCCCGCACCGACGATGACGGCCCGCTCCGCGTCCTCGACGCTCTCTTTGATCTTTCGGGCGTCTTGGAACGTCCAGAAGTGGTGGATCCCGTCGGCGTCGGCGTTCTCGACGGGGAGCTGTTGGGGGGTCCCACCGATAGCGAGAAGCAGCGAGTCGTACTCGAACGTCTCACCCTCGTGGGTGTGGACGGCGTCGTTTTCGACATCGATGTCGACGACGACCGTATTGAGCCGGAGATCGACATCGTGGTCGTCGTACCACGACTCCTGGTGGATCGATATCGGCGCTTCAGGGAGTTTCCCCTTCGCGTACTCCTTTATCAGGATCCGGTTGTAGAGGGACTCTCCCTCGTCGGTGAGAACCGTGATCTCGGCGTCCGGCGCTTCCTCACGGAGCGTCTCGGCCGCGGACGCACCCGCGATACCGTCACCGACGATCACGTACGAATCACTCATACGCGGGCGTTCGGATTCATGGTTAATGTGGGTTGTCATCCGCGTCTGTAGCCGTGACACACCGTCGCTCACGCGGGGGCCGAGGAAACGATCGGTCAGTTCGACTCCGGGGAGTGGGACCCAGCGGGATCGGCGGGAAAGTCCTTCTCGCCGGCCTCGATCCGGACGTCGAGCCAGTTTTCCATCGGTATCAGCGGACACTCGTAGGCGTGGTTGTACGCGCACGTCGGGTTGTACGCGTGGTTGAAATCGAGGATCCACTCGCCGTCGACGCGGTCGCGCTCCGGTTCGAGATCGAGGTACCGGCCCGCGCCGTACGTTTCTTCCCCGTTGGTCTCGTCTCGGAAGGGAACCCAGAACCGGTCGGACCCATCAGCCGGCCGATACGCCTGCAGGACGGACGTCTCGCCGCCGATCTCGAAGGTGAACTCGCCCCACCGTCGGTACGTCTGCTCGCCGTCGGCGGTCGTCTCGACGGTCACGGTCTCCGGGTCGTCGTGCTCGTGAAGCGGGAGCACGAACCGGTACGTTCGGTCCGGGTCGAAGTACGCCAGCCCGGGGAACTCGTCCCCACGCATCGACTCCGGCAGCGGCGACCGCGCCGAATCCCGGAACTGTTCCGCCTTCGCCCGTCGCTCGTGCGTTATCTGTCGAGCCCAGTCGTCGTCGCCGTCGGTCGCCTCGGTCATACCCGATATTGTTCGTTGTGTACAATATAGATTTCGTCGCGACCGCGGTTCGGCTGCCGCCGCTCGAAGCGCTCGCGTCGGCACGGGAAGTCGACCGCGGACGCCACAGATTCAAGAGTGTCGCGGTCCAATCACGGGTATGAAAATTCGGCAGAACATCCGCCATTGGGCCGCGAAGAAGGCGCTTACGACGCCGGTCGTGGGCGACGTGGCGAACGACAAACTCGTCGACCTCCACACGAGCATCTTCCTCAACAAGGCCGACGAAGAGCGTCGCGAGGAGCGACGTGACCACCTCGACGGCTTCTTCGACGCGACGATGGACGCGTACGTCGCCGCCCTAGAGCGGGGGTTCACCGAGGCCGAGGCTCGCGAGATCACGCACGTTCAGGCCAACTTCGACTTCTTCAATCACGGCTGGACGGAGATGATGGAGATACCCGGCGACGAGTTGGAGGCACACTACCGCCGCTACGAGGAGTTCTTCGCCGACCACGCGATAACCATCGACGACCCGCTCGGCGCGTTTCGACCGGCCGACGGGATCCCGGAAGCGGCGGAGACGCCGGAGCGACTCGAGACCGCAGAGTACGAGAACGCGCTCGCCGGATTCGCCGACGACGTCTACGTCGAGACCGACGAGGGCGAGACCGTCGTCGGCGGTGAGACCGAAGAGCCCGACGAGGTCGACCCGAGCGCCGCACCCGGACTCGACGAGGACGAAGCCAGCGCCTGAGACGCGTCAACGCTCCCGTCGCCGGCCACGTTTATATCGCGGCGGCGAGAGGGCACAGACATGAACCGCGGTCAGTCGTTTCTCCTGTTGCTCATCGGATCCGTCTCTTTACTGACTATCTTCGTCATCCTCCCGTTCGTCGAGTACGTCATCGCGTCGGCCATCCTCGCGTACGTGCTCTTTCCGTTCCACGTTCGGCTCTCGCGGCGGCTTCGGTCTCTCTTGTCCCGTTGGCTCCGACAGTCGCTCGCACAGCGGTTCGGGAGCATGCTCTCCGCGTTGGGGCTCATTCTCACCGCCGTCGTCTCCGTCATCCTGCCTGTCGCGTACATCTCGTGGGTGTTCGCCCGCGACTTGGCCGACATCGCGCGCGGAAATACCGACATCGACGTAGCCG
>Ga0209946_1000185_pt1 | contig 25709 bp, 30 predicted proteins | sample SalPon2_A_H2O_MG_FD_185704 | JGI IMG/M metagenome (GOLD analysis project Ga0209946, IMG submission 185704) | Salt pond water microbial communities from South San Francisco under conditions of wetland restoration - Salt Pond MetaG R2_A_H2O_MG... | ecosystem: Environmental > Aquatic > Non-marine... | reverse complement strand
GCTGGCGGTATAGACGTGTTAAAGCGATTTGTGTCCGTGATATGTACCTGTGGGTGTGTGCATGGTAGATGTATGTGGGTGTGTGGCATGATTCGGTGTGTGTCCGAGGTGTGTGCTACGAGATATGACCCCGTTAAACGGCATTGAGTGGTGTATTGACCATGTGAGCGGCCTCTTAGCGGGGTTCTACGTGCGCCCAAAGGTAGCCGACGCGCGACGAGCGAGCGTGCAATACGACGTGATACCGGCGTCGTGAGCGCCTGTGTGTACGATGTAGGAGCCAGTTTTGACAACTATGGAGGGGGGGCTGGCTACGTTAGTTACGTAAGTCACCACACAGAATATGCTCACATGGCCTGATTTCGAGGAGTCGTCGCCGTCAAGGTCGAGAGCCAAAGCAGGGAGAAAAGAATTCGGCCAAAGTAACTATCTCTAATTGCTATCAAAGATTCTTTCTGAAAGCATTGAGGCGCGGAGTGATTCACGCAGAGTCGGCATCTTTAGAGTTTTTTATAGCTGACGATTCGCTGTCTGGACACTGATAAAGGTTAGGTTTCAACGGGGTCTGAGCGCGCGCGAGAATTGTCAAGAGTTTTAGTGTATTACATACGTCCAAAAGTGCTAACTGGGAGGGGGTAAAACAAATATTGTGAGCTAAAAACGCCACATTTGTCAAGTATAAATTTTCCTATACATCTGAAAGTAGACACGTCCCTTATAAACTATATAAACCCGTGTAGGTATATAATAGTGAAGCGGGGTCGAAGAGGGAGGCCGTAGAGGAGAAAAGAAAAGACTCCTTCATCGGTCTTCATGGTACATTTCTAATTCCAAAGCCCCTAGTATACTAATTAAACACGTTGTTGAACTACGTGGTTCAAACTACGTTGTGTTTCACCTCGTAGAAACAACTGCGTGTTGAATAGGCGCATCAATGCTTTCAGAAAGTTGTTCTAAAACTAGTTTTAGAACTTGTTTCTAATACACTATTTTAACTAGTATTATTCCTATCTATGGCTAACAGACAGTTGACAGGGTGGACGGAAGAACAAAAGCTCGAAGCAAGAGCCGAACATCCGTCTGACCATCGCTGTGATTTTCATGATTTTTACTGTTTAGCCGAGATTCAAAATCAACCTGATGAGTACGGTGGGCCGACTCGTTTTTGTAAGAAGAATACGCTGAAGAAGGAAGCAGAGGGTGAGAGATACAATCGCTGTCGGAAACACAACGGCGCTGGACACAATGACTGGCAAAGCGGCCTCGATGAAGCTGACGGTGCCAGCGAAGGTAATGTCCGGGCCATGAAACATGGTATGTACGCTGAAGATGCTAATTTAAAAGACAATTGGGACGAAGCTGACGAAAAGTTGTATGAGAAAGTGATGGGATGGGCCGAGGATTACGGCTTTGAGGAGGGCAGCCCCGAGTATCAGCAGCTTGAGTCCCTTGCCATGTCGAAGGTCAGAGCGATGCGTGGCGAGGTCTACCTCAACGAGAATGGAGAGGTAGTTACCCGCGAGTCTTTCAACCCCGAGACTGGGGAGAAGGAGACGTGGGAAGAAGTTCATCCTCTCTCTGATAACGTCCGGCTCAAGAAACAGACTATCATAAAAATGATGAAGGAGCTTGGGCTGACGCCAAAGGCTCGCAGCACGATGGACGAGTCTGAAGCGAAGGCGAGTGAGGCGAGCGCAATGGCGGAGATTGCTTCTGAAGCCTTGGACGGCGAAGAGAACGAATACGACCCTTCTCAGTTTGAAGATTGAAGATTTGACTGTTTATTCTTATGAAGGAAGTTGCACAGCGCCTCGATGCCGATACAGACGCACTTCTCGACCGTTGGGAAGGGCGACCTGACAGAGTTATCGAGGATATTTTTCGCGTTCGTGACCTTGAGAGTAAGGATGTAGAACCTCTTGAGCTAACTTCATACCAGAAACAGCTAGTTCACGCACTCTGGTACGGTAATGCATCTACGATAAACGTTCTTAAGGGTCGTCGGACTGGATATTCGTTTATTTCCTGCGCTGCGCTGCTTTTAAAGGGGTTAGTTCAACCTCATAGCTTTTTTGCGATTACTGGCCCGAGTAAATCGCAGGCAAAAGACCGAATTGAGGATATTTATGACCTCATAGAGTGGTCTAAGCTCGATTTTGACCTTGAAATCGACAACAGAGACGAAATTGAGCTTTCAAATGGGGCCACTTATATGGCTTTTGCCGGAAATCCCGACACGTCACGGGGTGCAGACAGCGCAGATGTTCTTTTCATTGACGAAATGGACTTCTTGGAAGACCAAGAAGAGTCCATGCGGGCATTTTCGCCTTTTGTAGCTCTTGGAGACGCTAAAACGCTTGAAATTTCGACTCCGAAGCTCGAAAATGGCCTCTTTATGCAGGACCAGGAGGCAGGGTCGCCAGAAGGCGAAAATGGGATTATTTCGATAGAACAGCCCGCTTTCAAGAACGCTGACGAAATTAATGTAAAGCGTTCGCTGTTCGCGCAAGACGTTGAGCCTTCGATGCCGTATTTGAATATCGAGAAGGCCGAGCGCGACCGTGCCCGCGACCCTGAAGGTTTTCGTCAGGAGTATTTATGTGAGCCTGTCGAGAATCAGTACCGTTTCCTCGATGAAAGAACGGTCAAGGGAAGTATTGAGGCGCTTTCCGACTCTGATTACGAGTACGGTCCTACGGTCGGAGCGCCTGAAGGTGGAAATCTTGTCATGGCCGTCGATATTGCTGGCGGTGGTAAAGACGACACGGCTATTGTGATGGTTGAACACGTTGGCCAGAAGCGTTATCTTCGCTATCACGAGGTTGTGACGGATTCTCGCCTCAATGATGTTGGAATCAGCCCGGCCAACGCAAGAAATCCGTCAGCTATTGCACAGCGCATCCAACAGCTATACAGAGCTAATGGTGTTGACCGTGTAGTCACTGACGCGACTAATATTGGAGAAGGATTCGACTCTGAGATTCGTGAGACAATAGGCCGTGGAGTCAATTCGTTCAACTTCAGTGACCGGAAAGCTGTCGCTGAAATGTGGGGCGATGTTAATTACGGATTCCACAATAATCAGATTACATTAGTTGACGACGACAAAATCCGCGACCAGCTCCTAGCAATAGTCAAAGATAAAACTACAAAAGGTTCTGTAGCACGTTTCAGTGGGAAAGACACTGCGCCTGAAGGGAAAGACGACCTCGCTATTGCTTTTGCTCTTGCTGCATATCCGCCTAATATTAGCACTGAGTCTAAGTCTCTAACTCAAGAAAAAGATGTGAGTAAAACTACTCCAGAGAATAATTTGGGAAGTAGCCGTCTTGATGTAGAGACGCCTAAAACTAAAAACGATTCTAGAGTAGTCAAGAGAAGTTCTGTTAGTAGAAATTCGAACAGAAGAAAAGATTACGAGCCGAGACACGCTAGATAATATTTATATATGTCTAATAATTCTAATTTTGTTGACCCTCCTGAAGATGGTGGAGAATTCGTTGTAGATTCTCCAAAAGGGGCTGTAGTTGATAAAAATACCGCTGGTGGAGGTGGTTCTGGTAGGTCTTATAACGACGATAGAACACACGAGCCACCAAAAGACCAGTTTGAAAAGAATAGACTACTCTATGATACTGACCCTCACGTTGGACACTCTGTAGATGTAAGTCTAGATTGGCTTCTTGCTGATGGATATAATATTTCAGAGCGTCATATTCCTGGCTCTGAAAAGCAGATGGATATTAAAGATTTAGCTCGATTCCGTACTCTAATAGCTAATTCTAATTTTGACAAAGTATTCAATCACTGGATAGAAAATGGCGCTATTGAAGGTCATGGGTTTATGGAACTTGTCGTTGAAGACGGTTCTTTCAAACCTAGAATTCTGCCCGGTAAGAAGATATATAAATTTACTGATGAATATGGGCAAGTTCAAGAATATATTCTAGAACCGCCTGAGGGTGGTACTCCTACAGATGATGATGCTACAAAGTACAAACCTTCTGACGTAGCAGAATTTTACTTTAGACGGAATCCTCTTGATGAATTTGGCCGCTCTCTTATAGAGCGAGTTAAAGAACAAGCTAATATTCTCCGAGATATGGAGATTGATTATGCCAGATTCGTCGCTAGCAAGGCATATCCTCCTATTTTTTGGAAGTGTGGAACTGGAGATGAAGATTGGAGCGAACCTCAAATAGATAATTGGCTTGACCAAGTTACAGAAATTGAACCAGATTCGATGATAGCTGGTCATGCTGATGTTGAAGCCGAGGTCGTTGGGACCACTTCTACATCTTCGAGTGCTGGAGCAATGCGTCTAGAAGAGACGTTCAGACACCATGAGCGCCGAATTGTTACTGGAATTGGTGTTCCGGCAGTCTTGGCTAATATGGACAATAAGGGTGGCTCGGCTGAAATTTTGATGCCTGGATTCAAGCGACGTATTCGTCGCTATCAAAATCTTATCAAAGAGTTTGTTGAAGAGCAGATTTTCCGCCCGCTGTATGTTGAAGTAGTTAAGGGTCAAAGTTTAGAAGACTACGATGGACTTATCCCAGAGTTTGAGTTTGGAGAACATAGTTCTGCTGAAGATAGACTTGAAATTGATAAACTTCTAAAGCTCTTCAACACCGGATTCCTTACTCGTGAAGCATTTGCAGAGCGAGCAGGAATAGACCCCGAGACTGAAATGCCTTCGATGGACGGTCTGAATGAGAATATTCTGCCTGTCCTTCAGAGTTTAGCTAACGAAGGTCAGAATCTTGGAGATGCTATTCAAAGTCCTGAAGGTGGTAGACCGACCGACAATGGTGGCGGGACACAATCTGCTGGTCGAGAAGTAACAAGCAGAGAAGATAGCTCTACAGACAATTCTGATGATGAAGATAGAAGAAGAAAGTCGCCTACAGAGGATGAAGATGTATGACTGATTCTGAAGAAGATTCTAATTTTGAATATGAAAATCCTGATGCCGTTTTAGCTCGTGTAGATGAAAGAACAAAACGAACTAACGAAATTCTAGAGAGAGTTATTGAAAATAGAATTGACCCTCTAGAAAAGCAAGTTGATAAAATAGACAACCGCTCCCGAAGAAATGCTATAATTGTAAGTGCAATAACTAGTGCTATCGCGGTTGTTGGAGCTTGGTCGCTAAATCTTATACCTACGTAATATGTCTAATTTAACTATTGAAAAACTATATTTTGCTGCTTATCAGTTTGATACTGGTGAGTGGGTCAAGTGGTCTTGGGATGGAGCCGATGTGTATGGCGAAATTCGTGGCCGAACTAAAGATTCTTTTACTGTAGACGGAAATAAAGTTACTGGTGAAGATGGTGAAAACGTCTACAAGATGGAAGAATACGATTCTGATAGCGGCGAATTTACAGGACAGATGGTTGCTAAGGCTGAAAGTTCTGTAAGTTCTTGGGCCGGACCTCAGAATTCGAGCGACATTGAAGGCGCTGCTCTATCCATGACTTTTGAAATGGATAAAAGCAGAATTTTCGAGGCTTGGGATAGTCTCGTCAATATGAGCGAAGAAGAAATGGAGATGTGGGAAAAACACCCATGCTCTGATGTAGGTGTTGACAATGGCTCAGATTGGAGAGACAACACCATGATGCTCATGGGCCAAGCTCCTGATGGCTGGAACGAAGAATCTTATCGAATTGCCAACAGAATAGTTTCTTGGGCAAGAAAGCACATCGACGACCTTCCTGATAATGCTCCAAGCGGCGGCGAAGGTACGTGTCCTGCTCCACTAGCTGTGAAAATGCTCAACAGGGGTATAAATCCTTTTGATGAATCCCCAAGTGGAAATCCAACTTTCAGTGAGAGTGTAGATACTGTTGAATTTGCTTCTGACAGCCAAGAGCTAGATGAAGTATATTCAAAGTGGTCTGAAAAAGTTAATATGACCGCTTCTAAATTGGAGAGGTGGTCTGAGCATCCTTGCGCTGATACTGCTTCGAAAGACCCTGAAGCAGTTCGTAAGCGCAACATGAGGTTGCTTGAAAAGAATAAGTCTGACTGGACACAGAGAGACATAGACGACGCTAAAAGAACTGTTTCTTTCATCTCCCGAATGAAAGGTCAGCGGCCCGATAGTCCATCTGAAGGTGGCAAAGGGACGTGTCCGAGTGAGTGGGCTGTAAGTCTGCTCAACTGGGCGTATAATCCGTTCGATTCACTTCCTGAAGGCGACCCGAAGCCTGAGCAAGAGAATTCTGCCTCCCTCGATGATTCCAAAATAGCGTTTGCTGCTTCGGCTATTTCACCGAAGCGGAAAGAAATTGTTCAAGATTTTAATGAACACGGAATCAGAGAGAATTATGACGACAATGGAAACCTAGTTTCGGTCGATGCTGTTTTCGAAGCAATGGAACCTGGACCACCTGAAGACCGAAATGGTGTTCGAATTACTAAAGATTTCCTTCAGAATGTAGCTGAGAAAGATTACTCGAATAATCCGCCGTACATTATGGACCACACTAAACAGACACTTTCTCAGATTGGATTTGTTAAAGACGTGTGGTTCAACGATAGTACGAATAAGTTAATGCTCATGGCTAGAGCGTACAATACTGGTTCTCAGACTCATAATGAAATTATTAGTCGGCTCACGTTCGACCCTCCGACGTTAACTGACGGCTCTGTTGGATTTGGTAATCAGTACGAGTCTGAAGTTAACGACGACGGCGAAACAGAGCTAGTTGATGGAAAGTTGCGTGAATTTTCGACTACTCCTTTCCCGGCTGGATATGATGAAGGCGGTCTGAAGACTGACTATTCTGAAGATGAATCCTCTGAGGTTGGCGTTTTTGTTGTCGCCAGCTAATGAAGAGGGAAGAGATTGCGGTCAGTGTTCACCCTTGACACCACAAAATTCTAATTAGAAATATGATTTTCAAGACTATTGAATACGACGACCTTGACGACATGGAGGCGGGCGAGCTTCGGGAGCTTATTCAGAAGTTCTCTAAGGCTCAGTCTGTCAATCAGGAAACCTTTGAAGAGGTTACTGATACTGTTGAAGAGTTTGAAGAGCATGATAGCAAGCTGACTGACGAAGTTGCTGAAAAGACTTCTCTAAGTAAGGAATCCGCTGAGGCTCTTTCTTACAGTGATAAGAAGTCTCTCCTCGATGATATTTCTGACGAGTCTGAAGAGGAAGACTTTGAGGAAGATGAAGACGAGGAGACTGAAGAATTCAATGACCACGGTACTCGTGGTGAAACCCACGGAGAAGGTGGCACCCCTGAACACGTTGAAAAGGCATTTGACAGCATCTCTGGTGCCCAGATTTAAAATTTTTATTAACTAACAATGACTGATATTCGATTTTCCAAGGCGAAGAATCATCCGCTTAACCGCGATGGTGAAACGATTACGGTCAAGGCCTCCGAGGGCGACCTTGTTGGTCTGACTGAAAATAACGACGGCGAAACTGAAATGGTTCAGGCTGATGCTGATTCTGATAGCCCACAGCCTGCTATGGGTGTTCTGATGGAAGAGGTTCAAGACCCGACTGATGTTAACGTCAGTGGCTTTGAAGATGCTTATATCGAGCAGCGTCAGCTTCGGCGTCAGGTTCGAGAAGATGATTATACCCTTGTCGGTGACGAGGGTACGTATGTCTTTACTGGCGTCTATCTTGAAGACGTTGACGGCGACCTCGACCTGACTCCCAACGAGCCGGTCTACCTCGCTGTCGGTGGCGGCGTTACACAGAGCAAGCCTGATGGTACTACTGGCAACATTCTCCAGTACGTCGGCGTTGCTGTTGATGCGACGACGTTCCTGCTTGATGTTGAACACGAGTACGAGACGGCGGCGTAAACTAGCGAATTCTAAGACTTATATTCTATAACTATGGCACGACGTGACCCCGAACTTTACACGGCTGACGACGTTCCTCTGACTGAGATTGTCGAGAACGCTCAACAGATTGTTGATTACTTTAATAACGAGGCTGAGGTTCCTTTCGTTGAGATTTTCGTTGAAGAGATGGACCAGCAGACGTTCATCCAAGAAATCAACGAGAATCGACCTGACCAGTTCGAGCCGCTTGCTGAGGGTGAATTCCCCGGCTTCCAGAACGACACTAGCCTCCCTGACTACAACGAACTGACTATCCGAACGACCGAGTACGGTAAGTCGCTCGGTATGACTCAGAAGTTCATCGAGAAGAGTTCTTCTGAGCGCGTTCAGGATAAGGTCAACGAGGTTGTCGAAGGTGCGACCGAAACGATGATGGAAGACACCTTCGAGGTTATGTTCGATTCCGTCTATGACGGTTCCGGTAACCTCTGGTTCGAGATTCCTGACTACGGTGCGTATACCTTTGATGATTCGCACTCGCACCAGATTCCCGACTCGACGGCTCTGTTCAACGACATTAACGTTCCCGACGAGAGTGGTAATGGTTACACGGCAATGCAGCACTTCGAAGCTGCTGCCGAACACCTCCGTCACCACGGCTGGACCAGCGGCCAGAAGGTTGCGCTCATTTCGAAGGATTGGAAGTTCAAGATTAAGGAAGAACTGACCAACGGTGCTGACTATCATATCCCGATGGCTGAGGGCCTCCGAAACACGAATATTCGTGACATGGAGGGCGCTACTCCCGGCGGTGTCCAGCTTATGCAGTCGCCCTACCTGACTGGTGACGAATTCCTGATGTACGATGCTGGCATCCAGCCGGTCAAGATGTATACTGAGCGAGAGCTTCAGCTTACGCAGCCTCAGGGCGGTCCTGTCAGTCACCCCGGCGACATTATCAACGGCTCGGCTACGATGGACTACGGCCTTGCCAACACGAACCCGCTTGCGATGGTCGAATTCAGCGGCGTCGAGGTTGACTGGACTGCGAGCCAGACGCGGTACTGAATATTAACTAACAACTCTTAGCTCGATTTATGGCAACTTCTGATGATACACTTGTAAGTGAAGTTCGGTCTTTTGCACAGTACAAACCAGCAGTAGTCAGTGACGAAGACCTGTCGGTCGCCGTAAAGCGGGCTAAGAGCCATTTACTCTCTGAAGCCCCACTCCAGTCAGAAGATGTTGACTGGTATGGCGACGACAATCAAGAAGAGGCGCTTTTCTGGGCCTCAATGCTTTTCAGTAAGGTTCAGACAGGCGCTCTTGACGCGAAAGCAATCAGTGTTGGAGCAATAGAAGAAAGTGAGCTTCTAGCACAGGCTGATGGCGAAATTACGATGTGGTATGAGAACTACGCCAAGGCCAAACAGATTCTAATTTTGAACAGTGGTGGCGGCACCAGGGTATCTCGTTCTGCTCGAACTTCTACTGGTGGACAACGGAGCTACACAAAACGTGAAGAACTATGACTAGAAATCTTTCAACGGCTCTTTCTAGACTTGGAAGAGAAGTTCCAGTCTATGTTGAGTCAAATACAGGGTCGGAAGACGCTTTCGGGCAGTCTGAAATGGCATGGAGCGCCTATGGAGACGGGACTGTCCTCGCTGCGAGGTCTTACCAGAATAGAAATACTACGATGAATAGCAGCGATGGTCAGCGACACCGTGACCGTCCTGTGTTCTTTTTCCCTGTTGATGATGCTCCACCGGCTGACGCTCGGATAAAGTACGAGGGAAGCTGGTACGAGCTTGACGCTGTTACACGACATAGCACGCACGCGGTCGCGCCCGGTTCTTCTGTTATTGACGAGACGTTTGCTCCTGACAATTAATATATATGGGTGACATTGAATTCGAGGTCGATTGGGACTCTATCGAAATTACGGTAGAGAAAATTAAAGAGCGAGTCCACGACGGGGCTGAGAAGGGCCTCGATGATGCTCTATCTGTCGGCCAAGAAGCTGCTGTAGAAAGAATTTTACAGCGACGGACTCCGTATACTACTCCACATCTTCACTCTTCTTTTGACCATCATCAATTCGATTTGGGAGATGAAATTCAAGGTCACATTACTAATCCACTTGATTACGCTGCTTACGTAGACCAAGGTGTTTCTGGTACTGAGCGGAGTCGTGACACACCGTTTGCGTATACAGATTCAATGCCACCCATCGAAGAGATGATAGAATACGTTGAAGAGCGTATGGGTGGTTGGGATTTAGACTCAGATTTTGATTCTTCTGGTTTTGATGATGGAGACTCTGATTATTTCCGTCCATTAGAAGAGTATGATGTTAAAGATAAATATAGAAAAGAACGGATAGAAGACACAGAAAAATTAGCTAAAGACGTTGATGTTATTTATGATAACGGCTCAAATACTTTTGAAGCAACTATAACTGAAATAGATTCTGAAAATAATTCTGTTAAAGTTCTTTATACTGATTTAGAAACTGAAATAAATCTTGACTATTACCGACAGCAGATAATAGCTCGGGAAGACAAAACTACAATCAGAGAACTTGAAGAAGGAGATGAAGCTATTTTCTATGATGCTGCTCGTGGAGTAGGTCAAGAAAGTCTTGATAGACCCATTTACGGAGTCATAGAGCGGATAGATTATGACAGAGATGGAAATAAATCTGCTTATAAGGTAACAGACTACTTTGAAGAACGATTTGGTGGATTTTATACCGTAGATGCAACCAAGTCCAGAAATCTATACGGGCTTAGAGAAGAAAGAGATGATTGGGCTGAAGAAGTTGATATAGCATCTGGTCCAGAAGCTCCTCAAAGATTTACTACTCCTTCTACTATAGACAAAGACTTAATAAAAGAGTTATACAGTAGTAATCTTGATTTTGCCAGTGAAGTAGTAATAAAAGATAGTGATGGTGATAAATACGTTGCCAATCTCGTAGACGGTTACATTCAAGCAAAAACTTATGCTTTTGACGCTGGCCTCGATGCTGATGGAAATGAATTAAGATTCGAATTTGACGACGCTTCCGATGTAAAAGATGCAGATTGGGAGTTAGAAGGAGTACCAGATGAGCTTGAACGCTGGATGAAAGTAGAAAAAGGGGATGAAATAATCCTTGATATTGGCAAATATCCATACGCTGATAGTGCATATGAAGACTGGAATTTTGACAATCCTAATGTTTCTGATAAAATAATAAGAGCTAAAGTAGCTAATGTAAGAACTGATTCGGGAGGATTTAGAGAAGTAGCTATAGAAACTCACCAAGCTAGCAATCTTCAAATTAGAGACGCATCCTTTGAAGGATTTATTGGGACTCGTTCTGAAGACCCCGCTGTTTGGAACGCTAAAACTCTCCAAGTTGGAGATAAAGTAACCGGCGAAACAATAACTGGTGAAGAGGTTACTGGTAGATTTATAGAGAGAAAAGATGATTACAAGTCGTACCAATTGGGTGAAATAAAAATATTTAGTGAAGAAGACGGAGCTAAAAGAATAGAAGCTAAAACTCTGAAAAATATCTCTAAAGATACTAGTTGGAGAAAAGAAAATGAGCTACCAGAAAATTACTCTCTACCAGATAAATTTGAAGAATACACTAAACAAGTATACGAAGATGCTGAAGAAGATAAAGAATATCTAGCTTGGGATTACAGAAAAGGAAAGTTCATAACTGTAGTTCCTGATAGATTTAATACCTATACTAAAGTTGGGGGTCATCCTGAAAAACCATATAGACAATCTTCTGTTTCAAATGAGAATCCAACTTATAAGATAAAAATAGTTGGAAAAGAAATAGACCAGCAAACTCCTAATGAATACGACCTCCCTGTACCTCAAAATTCTACTGATGAAAGCTTAGATAATAATCAGACAATATCTTCTGATTGGTTTGAATATATTAATGAAGCTACTCCAGATGAAATAAAAGAAGAAATATCTACTGGAGATAATATAAGCCCTGAACAAGCTGAAATACTCCAAGCATATCTACTTCTAGGAAATGATACAGAAGAAGTTCCAATGTATGCTAGCTCTAACACATTTAGAGCTAAAGTGAGCGATTTTGTAGAATACAAAGAATTTGGAGTCAGTAGTTCACAAGCTAGTGATGTATTTGCCTCTTATGACAAAGTTGTAAAAGACATAAATCCAGTAATAGGTTCACACGTATTAGCGAATATTGAAAAAGTTATTGCTAAAGATTTTACTGGAAGCTATAAAGCAGGCGACCACAATTCAAATAAAAACAGAATTAGATTAGGAGTACACAGAAGTAGAAAAGAAATAAAATCTACTATGGCTCACGAAGTGGGTCACGAAGTTCATCATCTGCTCGGTCTTGGATTTGATAATAGCACTTACAATGACGACAACTTAGACAAGGACATATTAGATATTGAGCTTGGTATTGACTCTTCAGTTGTCGATGATGAAGCAGAAGAAGCTTTGAGTTATCTCAGAAAGGCTTGGGAAGAGCATAAAGAAAATCCAAACTATACCGAACTTAGAGAATACGAAAGAAAACACGGAGTTGAAAAATTGGCTGTCTCATACAGATATTATGTAGAAAAACCTGACAGGCTAAAATTTAAATCTCCAAGGATGTATCTGTTTTGGGAAGAATATTCAGAAAATAAAGAGCGAGTAGAAAATTTTGATGAATTAGAACCCGGAGCATCTATTGGAGTAGATTTGGGTCAGCCAGAAATGAAGACAGTAGACACTATTCAAAAGATAGAAGAAAATTCTTCTGGTAAAATAGAAGTTACAATGGAAGATGGTGTAACTTATAGAAGAAACGCATTTGAACAAATGGAGTGGGTGAGTGTCAAATGACAAGAGCAGCAATTAGAAATATCGAAACTGGCGAAATAGCCGGAAGTATAAGCGATAAAACTTGGAGTTACGAAACTCTTGATTTCAAAAATCATGTTGAAAATCTTCTTGCTCCCAATGATTCTATTTATACCATAACAGCCACTTCTTATGATGAAGGGTCTTTATCTGACAGTATAACAGAAAGACAAGAAGGAGATATTGAATTTGGAGGTACATTGATTGAAAATCTAGACCACCCTTATTATCTTGTATTTCCTGAAAAGAGAGAAGAATTTGAAATATAATGCCCACTATTGACGAGCTTATTGAAGAACACGGCGAAGAGACAGTCCGAAAAGCCTTCTGGCTCCAAGAAAAAATCTATGAAGAAGGCATTGAGGGCGTGGATTTCTCCGAAGCAGCCGAATCGAGAATGAAACAGCAAGGACCACTCTTGGTCAAGAAGGCTATTGAAGACAATCTAACGCGGTCGGTATAGAATTATGGAAGTAACTGAGTTAATTTCTGCTCTCCAGTCACATCTGGACACACAGCTTTCTACTGAAGTACTGGTTTCAGGTTCCGACCAGCGGCCTGTTCCGGGTGTAATAATTGAAGACTGGAACGCTACGCACATGGATGGGTCGTTAAATAACTACCTCACTTCTGTCTATGACGACCAAGGAGACGAGGCAGCGCGGATTTACAGAATTCCGTATGAGTGTCGAGTTTCCTTTATGGTAAGAGGCAGTGGGGAATTAGAGGGCAGTCAGCTTCATGATAAGCTCAAAAAAGAGTTGATGAGGTTGTCTACACGCCCCTCAATGCTTTCGAATAGCATCTCCAGCGTCGATTTGAACGGCGGCGGTGGAATTTCGCACCAATTTGTTAATCCGTCTGAGAGCGAATTTAATCAGGCGGCTACGTTCACTACTTCCTTAATTTTGGAAGATTCTGATTACGAGAATATTGAAGAAGTTACAACAGAACTTGACATTGTAAATTAATTTAACTATGCTTGGTAATACTAAAGAACCCGGAGTTACTTCTTCGGTCAACAGCGCACCGTTTGTGAGTGGTTCTGCCGACTCGCCCGGTACGCCGCTGATTGTTGGAGAGGCAGACCTTGATAGTGGTAGTGCAAACACCGAAGAGGTCTATTCTATTAGTAATGGTTCTCAGGCGCAGAATCTATTTGGTAAAGATTCTCGTCTGACGTATAATATTTTTGGAGCAAGCAACCAGGGAGCTTCGCCCATTCTTGCTGTTGCTCCCGAAGAAGAAACCGTCAGTCAAGACCTTTCTGGTCTAACTGACACGACTAGTCAGCTTGATAATCCGGCTAAAGAGTCGGTCGAAGATATGACGGTCACTGTCGATAGCGAAGACAAGACAGTTGAATTCTATCTTGAAGACCTGGAAGAGAAGACTGTCGAGTCGGGCAAGGTCTACTTCAATCCGGCTACTGACCGATTCAAGCTCGATGAAACGCCGAGCAGCAGCGGGACATTTGAGTACACCCACGTCAAGTATCAGAGCGCCCTCAATGCTGTTGAAGAGTATGGTGGCGACTTTGATTTCCTGACTGCTCTGAAAGAGCGGTCTGGAGTTACGTCGAGTGTTCTTGGAACAGTTACTACCAGGGCTAGTGAGTATAGCTTTGCTCTGGCTGTTGCTGGTGTTGAGCCGCCTGTTGATGCGAGTGAATTCTCGAACAGTTATGATGATTCGCGGCTTCAACTAGTTGCTCCATCGCGTATGGACAACATGGAGTCGCTTCTTGGAGCCTTTGTCGGCCTCCGTGCTGCAATCGGTATTTCTTCCACTCCCATCAATCAGCGACTTGTTCTTCGAGACAGACCGTACCGCGCCCTCAATGAGACTGAGCGTGGCGACCTGATTGATAAGTTCGTTACACCACTTCAGCGGATTGGTCAGAGCGCGGCTGTTGTTGACGACCTTACTACGGTCAGTGACGAGAACAGCGAAGAGCAGGCTTACAAGTACGGCTTCTCGCGGCTTGTTGTTGATTTCCTGATTGGGACTGTCCATGAGCTTGAACAGCCCTTTATTGGAAAGTTCAACTCGCCGGGTGTCATTGGTCAGCTTGAAGACCTTCTTAACAAGTCTGCTCGACCTCTGACTCAGAGTAATGCTATCTACTCGTATAATGCTGAAGTTGAGCTAGTCACTCCGACGACTGCAAAGGTCAGATTCTATGCTGATGTTGCTGAACCAATCAGATTCATCGACAACGACTTTGTGATTGGAAACGACCTGACGCTTCAGAATTAAATAAAATTTTTATTAATTAACTATGGTTTCTACTCCCGACAATCTTGACAGAGTTGAGACGGCTGCGAATATTTTTGTTCGGATGAGTGTTGACAATTCTTCGTTTGAAGTTCCTGTTTCTGAAGTTGACCTCACTAAAGAGGTTGACGTTGAACGTGTTCGAGAAATTGGCCTCTATCCTGATGGATATGCAGTCAATGCTATAGACGTTGATGGTTCGATTAGTTTTGCTGGAAATGTTGTCCGTACTCCAAACGGTAACGAAAGAAATTTGGACAGCCTTCTTTTCCTTGAAGACGGTTCTCCAAAAGTTTTTGATATAACGATTGTTCATGCCGACGAAGAAAATCCTTCCGACACGGTTGGTGGTGACAATCCTGAAACTAGAAACACTGAAACTATCGAAAATGCAATTGTGACTACTTCAGAGTATAGCGCGTCTAGCGGCGAATCTACCGAATCGAGCTATGAATTTATGGCTCAGAGAATTAGCTAATTATGTCTGACAAAGCCAATATTCCCCGCCTCAAAGAACTTGCTATCCGTGGTAAAGAATACAGAGAAGAAAACGAGTACGAGTATTTCGGTGAAACTATGCGGCTCGGAATTGGGCCGCTTGAAGACCAGCGCCTAATTCCTATTACTGGTACGCTTCAGTCGAAGTTTGGAATGGATATTGAAGATGCGACTGAAGAGATTGAAGAGAGCCGCGAGGGAGGTGACATTGACCCTGCGAAGCTCGACCAGGAGTTTGTGGTTCTCATGGCCCGCGCTGCTATCGAAGGCATTGACCAGTCTATGTGTGACGCTGATGGTATGAGTGATGAAGAAATGGAGCAGGTCTTCGGTATTTTTGACGACGAAGAAGAAAATATTGGACTCCGAGACGGTCTAACGCTCGAAATTGCTCAAGACGTGCTGGACATTTCTGACGACGACGAGAAAGCAGAAAACTTTCGTAGATAGCGGATTCGCGGCTGAGGTTGCGATACTTGAAAAAGAGTACGACAGGGGAATAGTTGGCGATTCACAACTTGACATGACCCCTTTCCAGAAACAGGTTTTACTTCTGGAAGAAAAGCGCCAGCAAGAAGAAGCCGAACAAGAACACGGACAAGGCGCGTCTCCATCTGGCACCCTCAATGCTTCGAGGGGTGGCTATACTGAAAAAATTTCATATAAAAACGAACAGAGTCACGAGACAGAAAATCAAGCTACTTTTGTTGAATAATTATGGGTGTTGATATTGACGTTCATCTGAAGAAAATAGATTCTTCAGATATAAAGAAAATTGAAAGACAACTTGAATCAATTGGAGACGATATTGATATTAACTTTGACCTTGATAAAATTCTCGACGGAGACTTTGACGAGCTTGAACTGAAGCTCGATGAAGACAACCTCAAGAGTCAAATTCAGCGTGCAATGCACAAGGTTAAAGCTGACATGGAGGCGGGGGTGTTTGAACCGTTTGCTGGTGGGGGTGAAGGAGAGCGCGGCCTTTCGTCACCAGCAGTAAGACAGCGGGCTAAAATGATTAGCGAGCTTCAAGCTGTCAACAGAAAGCTTGCTGGAAATAATCTTGGACAGAATATTTCTATTACAGAAAACTTGCCGGGTTGGAAGAAAAGCAACAAACCCAGTTCAATTAATTATGATGATAGTGTTGCTGATTTTGACCTAAGTGGTTCTACAATAGAACTTACTGACTCTGAGAAACTATTTCCTGATGGAATATTTAGCGAATTTGAAACTCCATTAGAAGATATGAATTTTCTCAGAACACCTCGCGGAATGAAGTTCGATGGAAAGCGCCTTAGCGAAATGCTCGGTGCTGGCGGTGGTCCGGCTCCTGGTGTTCCACGGCGCGTCCAAGATTTGATGGACCAGCCTGAAGGTGGGTTAGAGAGAGCAAGTAGAAGTGCGTTAGTTAGTGCTTCTCGTAATAATGGCTCTATTCCAGATATTGACTCAAATAAAGTTCGATTTAAAAGAGCCAAGAAGCAACTACAAGCACTCGATGTTGTCGGTGATAAACTCGTTTCGACGTTTAAACGACTACAGCCTTCGTTCAGAAAGGTCTACGCTATTACTGCTACGCTTCTGCCTGCTATTGCTGGCCTTGCTGTTCAGCTTGGAGCGGTTGCTACGTCTTTCTTAGCTCTAGGTGCTGTTGGAGCTACCATTGGCCTTCTTGGGATGCTTGGCGGCGAAGCAAATACTCTTGAAGGCTCGATGAAGCAGGCCGAAGACCGGATGGAGAGCTTTAAAGAATCTCTTTTCCAAGCTATTCAGCCTATTGCTGACCTATTTGGTCCTATCGTAGACCGCTTTCTTGGTGCTGTTGTTAACAAGGTCAGAGGACTAACTGACGAGCTTGCTGCACTTCGTGGCTATAGCGGAATATTCTTTGAAGGACTGGATGCTGGTGCTGCACTTCTTGAAGGGCTTCTTCAGAGCATGGTCAATCTCCGTCCGGTGATTGAACAAGTAGTCTCTCAATTTAGTGGTCTAACTGCTGGCGGATTCGTTCAATTTTTCCGTAACGTAATCATTGAGGGGGCGAAAAGCTCTGACACTCTGGCTAAGATAGCTGGAATGTTGTTCCAAGTGGGTAGACTTGTCTACTTTGCTCTGAAGGCTGTTGTGAGATTTGTTGGAGTCCTTTCGACCTTTACGCCTATTATTAGATTAGTAGCAGATATTCTAGGAAATAGATGGGTTCAAGCTCTTTTAATAATTATAGCTTCGATTGCTTCTCTTGTTGGAATAATTATTGCAGCTTCAAAGGCTATGACTCTGATGATAGGAGCTATTTTGGCTCTAAATGGTCAGTTAGTTTTACAAGGTGGCCTTCTTAGCTATCTCAGTTCTCTTTGGGCTGGTAGTTGGATTTCTTCTGCTATTGCTGGTATCTACGGAATGGTCCAAGCTGCATGGGCGCTCAATGGCGCTCTCGGCGTTGCAGCTAAACTTGCGACGGTTTTGATGGGTGTTTTGACACTTGGTGCTGGCTTGGCTATTGCTGCTGGAGCAATCGGAACACTCCAAGATACTCTTTCTCCTGATGTTCCATCTACAGGAGGGGGTGGTATAGCTGCTGGCTCTGGCGGAGAGACGTACAACGACGTGACGATGAACTTCCAAGGTGACATGGACTCTACGAGCCGACAGCGGATGGTCGATGTTACTGAAGGTGTGATGTATGAAGACGACCTTTCGAGCGGTCAATTTGGTTCTAACGGACTATGACAGACAATGAATTTCCAACTTCTGCAACTCCTGATAGCTTAGATTTTAGTATACATACTATAGAAGACAGTGCTGAAGACTTTATTCCATTGTATTATCCTTCTCGTTTTACTATTACTACCGAAAAGAAATTAGAGAGAACTGAAATAGGTTGCGACGGAGAAGCAGTTTCTATTGAAAAACTAAAGAATTCTACTTTCCATGTTACGGGTAAGGTCCACGCTTCAGATTTGAGCGCCCTCAATGATATTGCCCACACAACTCAAAAAGTCGAGATAAACACACCGGCACTGCCGACCGGCTCGATGAACGCCTATGTAAAGTCAGCAGAACGTGGTGAGATTATCGGCTACGATGCGTACCCTGAAGCTGAAGAGTGGATGTTCAAATATACTATTGACTTAGTTAGCACAGGCGAGAACGAGTACGAGTCTTCTTCGAAGAATAGATACGTAGAATACGAAGGTACTGCTGTTGACCAAGAGATTAGAGACAAAGAAGGATTTGGCCTATGATTTGCGACAGTGGTGAAATTTCTCCAGTTTCTATTGATTTTCAGGAAGCGGGAACACTATATCCTGAAGAACTTTCTTTTTCTACCAGTGACGATAACTACGACACGCTAATATGTAAATTTGGCTCGGAGACTGCACAGCGCCTCTATGATAACAGAAATGAAGGTTTAAACGAAGTTCAGCGAGCTACTTTTAGAGTGCATGGAGAACCAGTCAAGGCCATGTACTATAAGCCTGATTTTTTACAGCTAGGTGAAAACATTGAGGCGCGTGATTACTATGGCGTTCTTGAACTCCACGACCTCCATGAACATCTGAAAAATGGGATTGTTGACTATGCTCCACAAGAAGCTACTGTAGAAGATATTTATAGAGAGATTTGGAGAAGAGTAGAAACGTCTAACAATATAATTACTGGACTCGAAATAAATATTGAAGATTCAAGTACTAGTGTATCAGAAGCTCGTGGATTTAATAGTAATGAAAGGGGTGGAGCTTTAGGTATATCTTCTCCCGTAGGAGATGATGAAATACTTGACGTAGATTTTAATTGGGTAATTAATTTTGATGAGCAATCTCCTTTGAAATCAATACAAGAAGCAAATAAAAAGATGGCATTAACTTCTCATATTTCTCCAGAAGGGAAGTTAGTCATAGGAGACTATAATTCTAATAATTCCCATACTGCAAATAAAATAAGAGATGGAGAAAGTCACCTAATAAAAAGTGTTGGAGTTACTGGATATAATTCAGATGTTGGTAAAGTTATATTAGAAGGAGATACTAGTACAGGAATTCCCGGTAATACTGCTGAAAGTATAGAAAATACTATTGAGTATTGGAATCCTTTTGACGATGCTGGTGGAAGAGTCAGAGGAAAAGTAATAGTTGAAACTCCTACTGGTGGAAGAACAGTTACGTTAGAAGGTCACGAGTTAACTCCAAGACCTGAATATATGGTTCCAGTTGCTAAAAGGGCCTTAGTGGGAATATTGTCTAAGAATCCTTCTGGTCAAATAGTATTAGATTATAATAATGGTATAGATACTAATATAAAAGTTGGAGATACTATTCAACTAGAAAATCCTGTTACGTGTGGAGATTTAGTTAATCCATCATATTCTGCTAATGAATATATTGTTTCAGGAGTTACACATAGATACAATAGCTCTTGGGAAGTTATAATAGAAGTGATAAACGACCTTGGAAATATATTAGATAATATAGATGTTACTTTCGAATACTGGGATATAAGTGACCAGCAAGGATTCGAACACAGCGAACTATATGACTATCTAAATAAAGAAGATGGTCAATTTAATGGTGACTTTTACTAATGGTTAAGAAGTTTGGAAAAAGGCGCGGAGAAGTTGCTTCTGTATATATTTCTGGTGGCAATGTATTTTGCACTATTGAAGATAAAGATATTCCAAATAGAGAATACAATGCTAAGTTAACCACTACATCTATTTCTGAAACTTCTATTCCTCCAGTTGGAACAGAAGTTCTAGTAGAAAAAATAGGTGGAGAAGTTTTTGTTACAAATATAGTATCTTCTTCTGTAGAAAGTGGATTGTCAGAGTCGGAAGTGAAAGAAGGAGCTGTTAATCAATGCGCCTCAATGTCGTTCGTCTTCGCTCAGAGAGACGGTGCTTCTGACCCGGAAAAGCTCTCTATTGAATACCGAGATGGGGGTTATGTTATCGACCTCGATGTAGACGGTGATATAACCATTGACGCGGGTGGTGACGTAACTATCAAAGAAGGTGGGACTGCGAAGAAAGTCTTGACTGAAGACGCTGTGTTCGAGTACGAAGATACAGACGAGAACGGCTCGACCGCGACGAAGACGACCTCAAAGGTTTCGAACGGAGAAAAGACCAGTGTTGAGATAGAATGAAAGATTTAGACCTTGACGGCAGTTTACAACCAATCTGGTCTGGTACAAAAAACTACCAAGTTACAGAAGGTAAAGAAACTCTGCAACAGATTGTAAGGCTGAAAGCTATTAAAAAGACATACAATATTTCTTCTGAGTACCAAGATAGTCTTATTCCTCAAAAAATAGAAAAAGAAATTAGAAATATTGCACGAGAGTTAGATTTTATTGATTCTGTTGCAGATATATTGGTAGAGCGAGAAGAAAATTCTTATTCAGTTGATATTCAACTTCAATCAAACGACGAATTTAATATTGATTTAGATTCAGTATGACTTATAATAAAGATACTGCTCAAGTAGAGCCACGTTCCCAAGAAGAATGGCTAAATTTAATTTTAGATGATGGGTCTGACTACTGGGGCGACGATATTACTGAGAGAGAAGATACTGCTCTTCACTATTTTTATGAGCCGTATGCCGGTCGTCTAGCAGAACTTGAACAGCAGCTTCAACAGGTCCACGAAGCATTGAGGGTCGATGATGCTGAGGGTCAGGAACTAGACTATCTTGGCGAACGCCTTGGAGTCTCTAGAAGGGAAGCAGAAAAATCTACAGGAGAGGTGAAGTTTAGCAGAAGTACAGAAGCAACTAAAGATTATTATATTCAGAAAGGTACTGTTTTAGAGACTGGTTCTATTGACTCAATTGAGTTTGTTACAACAGAACAGGGTCTAATAGAAAGCGGGACAAAAGAAGATACTGTTAAAGTAGAAGCTCGAAGGTCTGGTAGTCAAGCAAACGTAGCATCTAATACTATTACCGAGACTTTCAGTGATATTGTAGGAGTAGAATCTGTAACCAATCCTGTTCAAACATCTGGTGGTAGAGATATAGAAAAAGACAAGTCATATAGAAATAGAATAAAAACCAGTGTTGGAGAAATTGACGTTACTTCTGGTCAAGTAATTTTCAATGAGCTATCCAGCCTTGAGTATGTAAAAGAAATAAGATTTATAGATAATTCTGAAGATGAAGCTGGAAGCGACCTCAATGCTCATGAAACGGAAATTGTAGTAGATTCAGAAAGTGGTCATAGCGACGAAATAGCTCAAATTATATTCAACAACACTCCTGCTGGCGTTAACCTAGTTTCAGGTGTTCATGGACAGTCTAATAGTGGTGTAGCAACATTAGATAATAGTCAGAGTTTCACTATTCCGTATTCTACTCCGTACACTAAACAAATCTATGTAGATGCTGATGTTACACTTTCTTCTGATGTAGACAAAGATATTATTAAAAATAATATAGTTGAATATATTGGTGGAACAAAAACTAATGGTAGTAATATTTACGGACAGCTAAATGTTTCAGAAGATGTTCTATATGGAGAAGTAGAGTACAACATTAGAAATACTGATGAAACGTATGATATTACTTCTCTTAAAATAGGAACATCTGACAATCCAACTGGAACTTCTAATATAGAAATTCAAACCAACGAACGTGCTGTTATAGATTATTCTAATATAGATATAACTACTACTATTAGATAAATGACTACATTTGAAGAAAATAAAATAGCTCTTGAAGAAGACCTTCCAGCATGGTTTCCTCGTAATGATGAAGTAAAACGTCTATTAGAAGGAGCAGCAACAGCTTCTTCAACGTTAGAAAAAGAAATAGAAGAAGTAAAAAAAGGTTTAATTTTACAAGAAGCTCAAACAAAAGCAGAAATAGAACAAATAGCTTCTCCTACTAGGATAAAGTATAAAGACTCATATTCTATAAACGAATATAGAAACAGAATACTAAAAGAATTTCAAAAGCTAAGTAGAAATTCTTCATCCAAAGAAATTGTAGAACTTTTCAGCCAACTTCTTAATGTCGATAAAGAACTGGTCAAAATTTCTAATTTAGAAAATGAACCCAAGTTAGAAATTAGAGCGCCATTAGCTTCTATTGAAGAACAGTTTGGAAGTGAAAATTTAATATCTGAAATACTTTTAAATTCTACTGCTGCTTCTTATGGGTTAGAAGTTTTTGGAGTAGGTTCTCTAAGATATATTTCTGAATCTGAATACGAAAGCGAAACTTACGATTCAAGTGAAGGATATGCAACGCTCGACCAAGACGGAAACGTGACTAGCGGCGGAACATATAGCGGTTATTATCTAAAATAATATGGTAGACTACAATACAAATTTGAAAGATTGGGGTTCGGCTGGTACTGAACCTCCTGATGGGTACAGCTATGGTGACGGTGTTCCTCCAGTTGACGTGTATGACAACTGGCTCATTGATAACATAGTTACTGATTTGCAGCACCTCACTTCGCTAACTAACGATAGAGTTGAATCTGATAAAGGAACTTCTAGACCTACTTCTCCAGAAAAAGCACACCTGTTTGCTGATACTAGCGATGGTAAACTAGAGTGGTACGACCAGTCTTCAACTTCATGGAGTCGCGCCCTCGATGCTACCGGAGATGTAATGGAGGGTGGTTTGACTTTGAATTCAGGAGCAGAAGTTAAAGGAAATTTGAATGATGATAATTCAAATACTATTTGGGATTATTCTGCTGGTGAAATTCCTGATTCTGCAATGGGAACTATTGATAATACTACGTTAACTAATAGTTCCCTCAATGTAGCGGGGAATTCTGTTTCTCTAGGCGGTTCAACGAGTGTTGAACTTGGTGATTTGTCTAACGTTAGCGCAAGTGGTGAAGGTTCTGGCAACGGTTTCAATGCTGACAAAGTTGACGGAAAAGACGCTGACGACCTCGGTGTTGTCGTAGAAGACAATGGGACGGCTGTGTACTCCCCATCAACGGGTGTTAACTTCGGGACTGGTATCGACGTTGCCGACGATGGGGATGGCACTGTAACCGTCACAGCAGCGTCTACACTGACTCAGTTATCCATCGACGCCAACAAGGACTGGGGCAATTACGACATTTCGAACGTTCGCAAATTTACCGCTGAAGATGGTATGGTCATGAACAAGACGCTTGAGACGACTGAAGCGTTTACCATTGAAGCAGGCGAGTCGATGGTTGTTTCGGGTGACTATACAGTCGGGACGGATTCAACGTTGACAATTAAAGATGGCGGTTCAATGACGGTGATGTAATCATGGGATTTAGACTTAAAGATTTGTACGAGTGGTACGAGGATGGAGCGAATAATCGGTCGATACTTGAGACACTGCAAAGTGGCAAGCAGTTTATCTTTAACGACGATGGGACGTTTGAGGCTGATTCGGTCAGTACAGATGTTGTAGGTATCACTGGCGCTGGCGACCTCTACAAAACGGACGAGTTCGCCACTATCCAAAACAATCCTGTCGTCATCGATAGCGAGCAGACAACTACGAGCACGAGTTATTCCACAATACACAATTCAAAGGGTGTGTTCGACCTTGGCAATAATCCACCAGCAACGTCACTGTACGGCTTGTTTATCACGGTAATGCGGAACGATACGGGCGGCGAAACCACGAGCGCAGTCCCGCGCTTGTTCGGTCTGGGTGGCGACGTAAAAGAAATGAGTGAATTAGAACTCTCGGTGACAGACACATCGAAGACGCGAGTATCGACTGGGTGGACGGAAATCACAACCTCGCTCACTGACGACTTCTATGGATGGACGTATCGAGGTAAAGTGACTGCTGGCACTGGTGCGTTCAATTTCAGTTCCGCACTTAGTGGAGCACTCGCGTTTGCATGGAGGGTCGACTAATGGCGGTCGTGTGGTTCTACGATCCTGAAACTGGCGACCTCTATTACCCCGACGAAACGCAGGCGGATAACATCGGTACTGATGCGGACATCCCCCGCGATGCACAACTTTGGGCAATTGGTATTGTTGAGGATATAGGACTCGCCAACCTAACAGATGATCAGATGATGTGGCTGTTGAGCATGATTGCTGGGATTATTAACAAAGGTCCACCAGTCTCGGAGCAATAGATACTGAGACACACTGAACAGATATTCCAACTATAAAAACTTAAAATGAAGGAACTTACAATTGAACTCGACTCTGCACGAGAGGTAATGTACGACGACCTTGCTGACAAACTCGGTGACGCCAACGTAACTGGCGACCTTGAAGACACTGTTGTCCAGCGACTTACGCAACTGTATGATAACCGCGAAGAAATTGAGGTGCAAGAATGACGACACTTAATCTCGGTCAAGACTGGGAACTGCGAGCCGATGCTGCGAATAATCGACTACTCGCAGAGTACACGCCCAATGGGACCCAGTTTGAAATGAACGAAGATGGGACACTTCGTCCTCTCAATGGTGGTATCGACCTTGGTGGGGCAGATATTACAAATGCGGGTTCGGTCAGTACAGGCGAAGCAGACATAACAAACGAAACAGTTGTGAAGGCTCGCCTTGGGAACAACAAAGACGACGGAGGGTCTTCATTTTCGTCGGGGTCTTGGGTAGTTATGGCAGATGCCGAAGTTCTCGACAATCTTGATGAGCAAGACGGGTCGTTCAATATAAATCCAAACGAATCGGGTTGGTATTCTGTCTTTTTGCGGGCATCATTTTTTGATGGAAGCGACCAAGACCAAATCCGGGTTGCGGTTCGGGATGTTGACTCGGGATTGACCGTCACTGATGGATTGCTTGAAGATTGGACCAGTGGCTCTAAAGGAAATATACACGGGACTGTGTACGTAAATCTCACAGCCGGAACTAATTACCAGATTCAGGCATCGAATAACACCAGCAGCTTTCGTCTTAACGGAGGCAATGATAAAACGGGGTATGATGTCATACGGGGGGTGGTCCACCCATCTTCTCGGTGACACTGTTCTGCCGTACTTTGTAGATATCGTAGCGGGCAACTGGAATTACCGCGACCTCACAATTCCCGAAGAGACGGTGCCGTGGCAGTAAGTCCTGAGACACACTGAACAGTCACACCAAAAAATAACAACTGAAATAAAATGAGCAACTTTACACTTGGCGACTACGACTTTCAAGATGATGACACGAACAGTCGCCTTACGATAACGTCGAACAGTACAAATAACAAGATTCATCTAAAC
>Ga0209946_1000183_pt1 | contig 25798 bp, 28 predicted proteins | sample SalPon2_A_H2O_MG_FD_185704 | JGI IMG/M metagenome (GOLD analysis project Ga0209946, IMG submission 185704) | Salt pond water microbial communities from South San Francisco under conditions of wetland restoration - Salt Pond MetaG R2_A_H2O_MG... | ecosystem: Environmental > Aquatic > Non-marine... | reverse complement strand
TGCCCACGACCTGCGTGTGGACCTGGTTGACCGCCTCGGCGACGACGGGGTTGATTTTGCCGGGCATGATCGACGACCCCGGCTGGTTCTCCGGTTGCTCTATCTCGCCCAGGCCGTTCCGCGGGCCGGAGGCGAGCAGTCGGAGGTCGTTCGCAATCTTGTTCAGCGACCCGGCGACCGTCCGGAGGGCGCCGTGGGCTTCACCCATCGCGTCGTGGGCGGCCTGCGCCTCGAAGTGGTCGTCGGCCTCGCGGAACGGCAGTCCCGTCTCCTCGGCGATATACTCGGCGGCACGCTCGGGGAACTCTGGATGGGTGTTCAGGCCCGTCCCCGTCGCCGTCCCGCCGAGGGCGAGTTCGGCCAGTCGGGACTGCACCGACTCACAGCGCTCGATGCCCTTCTCGACCTGGGTGCGGTAGCCGCCAAACTCCTGACCGAGGCGAACCGGCGTCGCGTCCTGCAGGTGGGTGCGCCCGGTCTTGACGACGCCGTCGAACGCTTCGGCTTTCGCGTCCAGCGCGTCGGCGAGCGTCTCCAGTGCGGGGATCAGGTCCTTCTCCACCGCCTCCAGCGCCGCGACGTGCATCGCGGTCGGGATCACGTCGTTCGAGGACTGCCCGAAGTTGACGTGGTCGTTCGGGTGGACGATCCGGTCGCCCACCTCGGCACCCATGAGTTCCGCCGCACGATTGGCGATCACCTCGTTGGCGTTCATGTTCGAGGAGGTGCCCGATCCGGTCTGGAACACGTCGACCGGGAACTGGTCGTCGTGGTCGCCGGCGATCACCTCGTCGGCCGCCTCGACGATGGCGTCGGCCACGTCGTCGTCGACGAGGCCGAGGTCGCGGTTGGCCCGCGCCGCCGCCCCCTTGACGATGCCGAGGGCGCGGACGAACCGCCGTCCGAACCGCGCGTCGCTGATCGGGAAGTTCTCGACGGCGCGCTGGGTCTGTGCGCCCCAGTACGCGTCGGCCGGCACGCGGATCTCGCCGAGGCTGTCGCGCTCGACGCGGAAGTCGCTCTCGTCGCTCATGCGCGAGCGAACGGTGGCCGCCTCGTAAAACCTACCGCTACGCGTCCGGGCCGTGTTCCGCGTACGCCTCCGGCGTGTACGTCTTCATCTCGAGGGCGTGGATGTCGGTCGTCATGTACCCCTCCAGCGCGTCGTACACCAACTGGTGTTGCTGGACCAGCGGAAGTCCCTCGAACGCGGGCGAGACGACGACGGCCGCGAAGTGGGCGTCTTCGTGGTCCTCGTCCGGGACGCGTGGCTTGCTGACCGTCGCCTCGGCGTCTTCGATACCCGCCTCGATGAGTCGTTCGACCTCGGAAGTGTCCATACGGGTACGGGGTGACCGGGAACCAAAAACCACGCGCTCCGCCTACATCTGGTACCGGCGTTCGTCGTCGCGCTGGGGGTACTGGTCGGCACCCGTCATCTCGTCGTAGGTCATCCCCGACAGATACTCGTCGTACGTCACGTCGTACCCCTGCCGCAGGTGGAAATCCAGGTCGCCCGTATCGACGGTCGAGCGGTAGAGCGCGTGGACGGCTCGGCGGACGAGTTCCCCTTCGTCGCCGTCGAACGCCGCCAACAACATGGCGAGTTCGTTTCGCGTCTCGCGGTCGAGGTCGACAGTCAGGTCGTCGTCGATGTCGCTGTAGGCGTCTTTCACGTCCGCGTTCAGCTCGTCGAGACTCATGGCGGGTTCGAGGGCGGCGCGCCGAATACCGCTTTCGGCTCGGAAACCACCACGTCTAACCCACCACGCCCCTACCAGCCGACGATGACCGAGACGGAGGACGCCCCGCTCCCCGACGTCGACACCGACGCCGTCCGCACGGCCCTCGTCGAGTGGTACGAGGCCGGCCACCGCGACTACCCGTGGCGCCGGACGACGGATCCCTACGGGATTCTCGTCTCGGAGGTGATGAGCCAGCAGACCCAGCTGGATCGGGTCGTCGAGGCGTGGGACGCCTTCCTCGACCGCTGGCCGACCGTCGACGCCCTCGCCGGCGCCGACCGGAGCGAGGTGGTCGGCTTCTGGTCCGACCAGCGCCTCGGCTACAACAATCGCGCGCGCTACCTCCACGAGGCGGCGGGTCAGGTCGTCGAGACGTACGACGGCGCGTTCCCCGAGACGCCCGACGAGTTGGAGGAACTGATGGGCGTCGGCCCCTACACCGCCAACGCCGTCGCGAGCTTCGCGTTCAACAACGGCGACGCGGTGGTCGATACCAACGTCAAACGCGTCCTCTACCGCGCCTTCGGGGTCGCCGACGACGATGCGGCGTTCGAGGCGGCGGCACGGGAACTCATGCCCGACGGCGAGTCCCGCGTCTGGAACAACGCGATCATGGAGGTCGGTGGCGTCGCCTGTGGGAAGACCCCGCGATGCGACGAAGAAGGCTGTCCGTGGCGGGAGTGGTGTCGAGCCTACGAGACGGGCGACTTCACCGCGCCAGACGTGCCGACCCAGCCGAGTTTCGAGGGGAGCCGCCGGCAGATGCGCGGCCGCGTCATCTCGGCACTGAAGGAGTACGACGAACTCGCACTCGACGACCTGGGGCCGCGGGTGCGGGTGGATTACGGGGGCGAACACGGCCGCGAGTGGCTCCGTGGCCTCCTCGCCGACCTCGAAGACGACGGACTGGTCGACGTGACGGACCGCGACGGCGACGCCGTGGCGCGTCTCCGGACGTAGGCCGCTCGCGCTACCGCAACACCCTTGTCCTTTGACAACGTATCACAAGAAAGTGTTGTTCAAATGACTAGTAAGTGGACGATCGCGGGCGACTACGCGGAAGCGTGCAACTGTGACGTCGCCTGTCAGTGTCTCTGGATGGAACCGGCCGACGACGACGGCTGCACGGCCGCGCTCGCGTGGCACATCCGCGAGGGATCGTACGGCGACGTGGATCTGAGCGGCTGCTCCGTCGCGATGTTGATCGCGGCGGAGGAAGGTGTCATGTTCGCGCCCGGCACCGGGTGGGACGTGGTCCTCTTGGTCGACGAGGCGGCGGACGACGAGCAACGGGCCGCACTCGAAGACATCTACCTCGGTCGGGCCGGGGGCATCTGGGCGGCCGTCGCCGACGGTCACGTCGAACACGCCGAAACCGGGACGGCACCCATCACGTTCACCCGCGACGCCGACGAAATCAGCGTCTCCGTGGGCGACGTCGCCACCATGGACGTCGCCGGTGCCCCCGGCTTCGACGGCGGACTCGGTCGTGCCTCGCCCCACCCGCTCACGAAGGGTCGGGAGATGACGGTCGGAAAGTCGACGACGGCGACCGTCTCGTACGGCGACGACTTCGCGTGGGACCTCTCCGGAAACAACGCGTACCTCGGCGACTTCGAACTGGCCAGCGCCTAAGTGCCCGTGTCGCTCCCTGCGTCGGATCGGCTCGTCGCCCGTCGGATTCCGGTCGTCGCGCTCGTGACCTACGGCATCGCGTTGCTCGCGTGGGTGAGCATCGCCGCGCGGTGGCTCCCGATGCCGGGGTCCGCCCCCGGCCTCCGCATGTCCGATCCCGGGGCGCCGGAAGCGATGGCGCTCTCGAACGGGCCCGTCGGCGTCGGCCTCTACCTATTCATGTGGGGCGTGATGATGGTCGCGATGATGTACCCCTCCTCGGTCCCACTCTTCCGGCTGTACCACGGGACCCTCGACGGCACGACAGCCGTGGGTCGAGCGGCACGCGTCGGCGCCTTCATGGGCGCCTACGCGCTCGTCTGGACGCTCACCGGCCTCGTCCCCTTGCTCGTGAACGCCGTCGTGCCCATCGCGGGCGTCGCCAGCGAACGCGGACCGCTTCTGTTCGGCGTCACCCTCGGGCTGCTCGCCGTCTACCAGCTCTCGCCGTACAAGCACCGGTGTCTGAAATACTGCCGGACGCCGCTGGGCTTTCTGATGGAGTATCACGAACCGGGCGTTCGCGGCGCCGCCCGGACCAGTTGCCGCTTTGCCGTCTTCTGTGTGGGCTGTTGCTGGGCGCTGTTCGCCGTCATGGTCGTCGTCGGCTCGATGAACCTCCTCTGGATGGCGGTGCTCACGGTGCTCCTCTCGCTGGAGCGCGTGATTGGCTGGGGTGACCGACTGGCGACGGGCATCGGCGTCGCTGCCGCCGTCGGGAGTGCGGCCTTTCTGGTCGTCGCGCTGGTGTGAGTGACCGGCACCACGCCGCGCCGAGGGTTTATTTTCCTTCCCCTCCGGGTGTGTACCATGCGCATGGAACTGCGGGTCTGCAAGCTGTGTCACGAGGGCGAACACGGCAACGAACACAAGACCGCCGTCACGCGCGATATGGTCCGCTGCGCCCAGCAGATTCGGGAGTACAAGGACCTCATCGGCCTCGACGAACTCCACATCACGATGGTTCAGGAGGGTGACCCCGGCGGCGCCGAGGCGCTCCCGGTCATCGTCGCGAGCATGGAACAGGATCAGATCTCCCTCTCCGACACCCAGCTCGTCATGCAGGACGACGACGGCAACTTTCTGGTCTACCCCGAACCGAAGGACATCCTCGAAGTCCTCACGCGCAACATCGACCAGATGAGCCAGCAGACGCGCCAGGACGTGACGGTCGAGCTTTCGACCGAAGGCGCGGAACTCCTCTCCGCCTAGCGCGCCGGCGACGGATACGTTCCGCGCCCGACTTCGGTCGTCCCGTTCGCGACGACCCAGCCGTCCCGTGGCCCGGTGGCGGTGAAGTGGACGCGGTCGGCGTAGCCGTTCCCGGTCCACCCGCCGGCGAACCACTCGTTCGAGCCGTAGACGGCGACGACGCCCGACACCTGCGCCGAACCCGCCGCCTCGTAGGAGAGGTAGATCGGCGCGTCGTAGTCGAAACACGCCGTTTCGTCCCGATAGGGGAACGGACACTCGGTCAGGTCGCGCGTCGCCACCGGGTAGAACGTCGGCGACTCGCCGACGGGGGTCCGCGTCTCGATGGGGTAAGTGGCCTCCCGCGTGACGCTCACCGTCACCGTCCGTCGTTCGACCATCTGGTGGTCGGGGTCCGAGGGATCGTACTCGGATTCGTTTATCTCCTCACGACGACCGAGGCCGTCCTCCTCGACGAAGCGGTAGTATCGCGTCTCGACGACGAACTCGTCGGCGGTGAGTTCGAGCGTCGGGCCGTACTCGGTTTCGACCACCGCCGCGTCGAACCCCTCGACGGTCCCGTTCGGCGCGACGACGCTCCCGTCGAACGCCGCCTCCCCGTCCGCCAGCGGGAGCGGAACGCGGATCGTCACGTCCTCGAGCGTCCCCGTCGCGTCGATTCCGACGCTGTACTCGTAGCTGCTGGTGTAGCTCTCGGGGTTCGGCGCGAGAAACGAACAGCCGGCGGTGAGCGTGAGGCCGGCGAGGAGAAGGGCGAGAACGGACTGACGGGTCATCGCCGGCGATATTGACAGCGAAAAAACAAAATGGTTCCGGGGACGCGGTCAGTCGTCGTCGGAGCCGGTGTGGCCGCCGTCGGCGGCCGCAGTCGGCTGACTCTGCTCCTCTTCGAGTTGGCGCTCCCACCGCACGCGCAGGAGGTTGCCGTACATGGAGAGGACGAGGCCGACGAAGAGCACGAACATACCGGCGTTGATGCCGAGCGTGAGCAGGAGGCTCTCCGGGCCGCCACCGACCGATATCTCACGCGGAACCGGATACCCTTCGTCGAACACCGACCCGAGCATGACGCTCGTGATGCCCACGACGGTCAGGATGCCCATGACGGTGCTGATGGTGCTCCACGACGGGGCGAGGCTGAGGTCCTCGATGCCGCCGTCGGCGTGCGTCTCCGGGATCAGTTCCCGGGGGATGTACGCCTTGGGCTCGACGGGGTAAAAGGCCGGATGGAGGCCGTGCTCGAAGATGTGGAGCATAACCCCCATCAGCATGATGACCCCAAGCAGGCCGTGGAAGACGACGAAGCCCATCGCGGCGGTTTTCGTGCCGAAGTACTGCATCAGGCCGGTCTTGCTCCAGATGAGCAGACCGCTGATCGTCAGCAGGAACAGTTCGGCGGCGAAGATGAACACGACGCCCTTGCCGATGTACGAGAGCAGCGGAATCTCGTCGGGGTCGCCGCCGGCGAACTGCTTGGCGTTCGGGTGGCGCTCGTCCGCGCTCCCGAGGGCGAACTGCACGTCCTGGATGAACGCCTTGATGTCCTCGCCGGTCGGCACGATTTCCCGGAAGTTGCTCCGACCGGTGTCGGTCGTGACCATGAGCGTCGCCCAGAAGCCGATGAGCGCGATCAGGCCGAAGCCGGCCGCACGGTGGATGGCGGTGACGCTCTGTGGGCCACCCATTAGCGACAGCATCCACCAGAGTTCGTCGTTGAACGTCAGGCTGTACCCCGTGAAAAACAGCAGGAACACGTCGAGCCCCAGCAACGAGTGGAACGTCGTGGTGACACGCGTGAACTTGCCATGGTCGAGGCTGGTCATTCGGTCTCACCTCCGTCGGTCGCGACGGCCTCCGTCGTGCCCTCGCCGGGCTGTTGCATCCGTCCCGCGAGGCGGCGGAACGCCGCCCAGTGGATGAACACCATCAGGAGGATAAAGAGCCCCATGAGCACGTCGGCCGCGTGGATGAGCGCGACGAGGAAGTCGAGCCACGGGACGGTGTTGCCGACGACCCAGTCGGTCCCGATGCCGCCGCCGGCGACGGTCGGCGAGACGCGGAACAGGCCCTCGTAGAAGACGGCCGTCCCCGCGGCCCACCAGACCGATACCACCGCGAGCGCGAGGCCGACGATGGCGCTGATGACCACCGACACTTTGCTGTATCCGCTCGTCTCCGGAAGGTCCTCTTGGTAGCTCATTTAGAACACCTGAGCCTCCTCTTCGCCGAAGATGATCTCCATGGCGACGTCGTTGAAGAACGTGCCACTGTCACGACGATCCAGTTCGGCCGAAATCTCGTCGGCGTCGCCGACGAGGATGGCGTCGGTCGCACACTCCTCGGCACACGCCGGGCCCTTCCCGACGTCCTGGCGCTCCTCGCACATGGTACACTTGTCCATCGTGCCGCCGGACCCGAACAGCTGTGCCGCCCCCTCGTCCGATTCGGGGAACTGCGGCGCGCCGAACGGGCACGCCGACAGGCAGTACTGACAGCCGACACAGAGGTCGTCGCGGACCTGCACGAAGCCGTCTTCCTTCTTGATCAGCGAATCCGTTGGACAGACCGACACGCAGGGCGCGTTCTCGCAGTGGTAACACTGCATCGGAACCGCCGTCTCGCCGGGCGACTCGCCCTGTTGGAGGGCACGGGCGCTGTGGGCGTTGAGCCCGTCGGCGCCCTCCTGCCCTTCCATCATCGTCGAGATGCTGATCCGCTGTTCGTCCGGCGCGGAGTCCCACGTGCGCTTACAGGCGACGACACAGCCACCGCAGTCGATACACGCCTCGACGTCAGGGAAGATGCGGGCGTCCTCGCCCGTGCTCATCACGCCCTGCCGCATTATCTCTTTGTTGCTTGACATATTGGTCACCTCCTATTGGACCGCGTTCTGGTCGCGGACGTCGAAGTCTTTCTGTGAGCCGATGTCGTTGCGGTCCTGCGGGAACTCGAGATCGACGTCCATGTTGAGTTCCTCGAGGAGGCTCTGTGTCGCCGGGCGGACTGCCACCATTCCGACCTTCGTCTCCTGCATCTGCGTCTCCACGTCGTAGCCTCGCGACGTGATGGCGTTCACCGAGTCGCCGATGGCGTACGGCACCATCCCATCGGGGTATTTGTCCTCCAGGCTCTGTCCCTTGAAGACGCCACCCCAGTGGTACGGCAGGAAGGTTTCGTCGTCGTTCGGCCGGTCGGTCACCCTCGCTTTCACCAGGATCGATCCTCGGTCGGTCGAGGAGATGACGATCAGGTCGCCCCCGTCGACGCCGAGGCTCTCGGCCTTGTTCGGCGATATCTCGGCGTACATGTGGGGCTGGAGGTCCGCGTTGTGGATGTTGCTCCGGGTCTCCGAGCCGCCACCCTGGTGTTCGACCTGCCGACCGCTCGTCAGGATGGTGTCGAGCGTCGGCCCGTCGTTGTCGCCGTGGATGATCTCCATCGCCTTCTCCTGTTCCACGGCGTTGTTCTGGTCGAGACGGTAGAAGTTCCGCTGCTGGCCGTTCGCCGGCCACTCCTCGACGAGTTCCGGATGCGGGCTCTCGAGGGGTTCGCGGTGCACCGGCGTCGTGTCGATGAAGTTCCAGACGACGGCGCGCGCCCGGCCGCGCCCGGTCGGCGCGTCGGGCTGTTTGAAGTCGTACTGCTCGTAGAACGACGGATCGATGTTCTGCGTTTCCGAGAGATACTGATCGAACTCCGGAATCCCCGTATCGGGGTTCGCGAGCGCCTGTGCCGCGGTGTACACCGATCGCTGGTTGTCGAGCGCGTGCTGTTGCGGGATGGTGAGCTCGTCGGACTGGGTGGGCTGGGTCGGATCGATCAGACTCGCCGGCGGCACGGTCTTCCAGCCCGGATACTCCGGTATCCCGTGGATCATCCCGTCGCTCGCCGTGTCGGCCTGGGACGCCCAGTCGGGGTCGTACGGCGCCCGCGTCATGTCGAGGGCGTCTTCGACGCTGTCGTAGCGGTCACCGACCGCGTCGACCGTGTTCTGGAACGGGTACTCCTCGTCGGTGTTCATCGCCTCCCACTCGTCGGGGCTTGGCGCGCGGGTCCCCCAGCGCGTCCGGAAGTCCTGTCCCCCGTTGTTGGGGTTCATGTCGTCGTTCCAGATGATCGGGGTTCCCGGGTGCCCCTCGCCCCAGCACGGCCACGGGAGACCCCAGTACTCGCCTTCGACCGGCGAGCCCTCCGCGGCCTTGAGCGTCTCGTGGGAGAACGCGTAGTCGTACTCGAGGTGCTGCTGGAGGCGTTCCGGCGTCTGCCGGTAGCCGATGGTGTTCGTCCCGAGGTTGAACTCCCGGATGACGTTCTCGTAGGTCGACTTCCCGTTGTAAATCTCCGGGCCGGTGCCCCAGTCGAAATGCTCGCCGAAGCCGAGTTCGTCGGCCAGTTCCTGCATGATCTGCAGGTCGGGCCGGGAGTTGTGCGACGGCGGCCGAACCGGCTCCGACCACTGGATGGAGCGGTGGGTGTTCGTCAGCGAGCGGTAATGCTCGTACTGACTGCAGGCCGGCAACACCATCACCGGTGGCCCCTCCTCGTAGTCCGGGAGGACGCTCGCCACCGACGGGAACACGTCGACGACGACGAGCAAGTCGAGGTTCTCCATCCCCTCTTTCATCTGCTCCATCTCGCTGATGGAGTTCGAGGAGTGACCCCAGAAGATGCCGATCTTCACCTGATCGGGCTGGTATATCGGCGTCTCCTGCATCCGATCTTCCTGGTCGAGTGCGCCCTCGAACCAGCGGGCGACCGTCAGCCCGTTCTGGAACATCATCGAGTTCGGGGCCGGGTTCGCGGGACTGTGGCCCGGGTCGTCGTGGCTCGACGGCAGTTGGCTCGGGTCCACGTCGTTCGCCATCGCGTACTTCTCCGGCGGCATCAACTCGAACTTCTCGTAGAGGTCGGCGAACGATGTCGACCCGCTCGTGTACGGGTTCATGTCCCAGATGTCGCCCCACCACGACCAGCCACCGGGTGACAGTCCGTAGTACCCGGGCAGGATGTGACTCGCGACGGCGAGGTCGGTCGCCCCTTGGACGTTCGCGTGCCCGCGCATGACCTGAAGCCCGCCGCCGCTCCGCGCCGCGCTCCCCGAGCCGAGGCTCGCGGCGGCGTACGAGCGGATGTTCTGGGTGCCGTTGTTGTGCTGGGTCCCCCCCATCGCCCACTCGATCTGGATGTGGGGACGGTGCTCGTGGAACATCTCCGCGAGCTGCTCGATCTCCTCGACCGAGAGCCACGTGATCTCCGAGACGGTCTCCTTGTCGTACTGGTCGAGGTCGGCGTCGATCTCTTCCCACCCCTGGACGCGGTCGGTGAGCATGTTCTGCCCCGTGTCGTCCGCGTCGGGGTCCATCGCCAGCCCGTATTCGTCGCGGAGTTCCTTGATGATCCCCATCATCAGGGCCACGTCGGTGCCGGGCCGGAACCGCATGTACTCGTCGGCGTGGGCCGCCGTCTTCGTGAACCGTGGGTCGAGACAGAGGATCGTCCCGCCGCGTTTCTGCCCCTCGAGGATGTGCTGCATCGCGATGGGGTGGGCCTCCGCCGGATTCTGGCCGATGACGACCAGCAGGTCGAAGTTTCGGTAGTCCTGCAAGGTGTTCGTCATCGCGCCATAGCCCCACGTGTTCGCCAGACCGGCGACCGTCGTGGAGTGACAGATGCGGGCCTGGTGGTCGACGTTGTTCGTCCCCATGAACGCCGCGAGTTTCCGGATGGCGTAGGACTCCTCGTTGGAGTGGTGGGCGCTCCCGAGAATCATGACGCTCTCGCGGCTGGCCTCCTCCTCCACGTCGACGGCCTGATCCGGGGATACGTCCGAATCCGGCCACAGCGCCTGGATGTCGGTCCCCAGCCGCTCGTATGCGTCGTCCCACGACATCTTGTGCCACGCCCCGTTCTCCCGGATCATCGGGTGGCGAACCCGCTTTTCCGAATGTTCGGTCTCGTAGATACCGGCGCCCTTCGAACAGAGCGACCCCTGGTTGATCGGGTGGTCCTCCCAGGGTTCCATGCCGACGAACGAGTCGCCGACGCGCTCCCCGTGGAAGCCACAGCCGACCGAACAGTAGTTACAGATCGTCTTCGTCAACTCTCCCTCCGTGTCGGCAGCCGACTCCGATGTTTCGCCCGTCTGGGCGAGCGCCTGCCCCGCGCCTCCGCCACCGAGGGCGACGGCACCTGCAAGCGCGCTCGCCTTCATGAACGAGCGGCGATCGAGGTCGATTGAAACTGGTTCCGTGCTCATGGTGTGTGATCCCTCGATATACGCGTGCTACCGGGTAGCACGCGCATATATAATGGCCATGGACTGCCATTATATAAATTAATGCTTCTAGGCTGACCTAATTTCACCGTTCGTGGTTCAGCCCTCGGGTGTTTGAAACCCGTAGCGACTAGCATGAAGCAAGTCTTATACCAGTGCTACCATTTATCACGGCCATGAACGTCGGCGCGTTCGTATGCTCCTGTGCGGATACGTGCGATATCGACCTCGAAGGCGTCCGAGACGGCGTCAGGGACGTCGAGGTAGTAGCCAGTTCGTCACACCTCTGTGACGACGGCCTCCCGGCGATGGCCCACCTCATCGAGGAGTACGACCTCGACCAACTCCTCGTGACGACGCCCGAGGGACGCTGTCAGGACGCCATCCGGGAGACGGCCGTCGAGACGGGGCTCCATCCCGAGGCGACGGCCTTCGTCGACCACCGCGAGGGCGCCGCCTGGGTCCACGACCGCGACGCCGCGACGGAGAAGACCGCTCGCCTGCTGAACGCCCGGCGGGAGGGACTCGACCACGAGCCGATTTCGCGAACCGTCTCCCGCGAGGCGGGCGACGCCGTCGCCGTCGTCGGCGACGCCGAGACGGCCGCGGCCCTCGCCGACACCGCCGACGTGACACTCGTCGCCAACGGCGCGGATTTCGACGACGCCGACGCGGACCTCGACGGCGTCTCCTTCGCCCGGGGCCGGGTCGTCGACGTCGTCGGCGAGTACGGCGGCTTCGAACTCGAACTCAGCGCCCGCGTCACCGAGGACTGCATCTCCTGTATGGACTGCGTGCACGAGGGTCCGGACGGCATGGTGACGCGCAGCCCCGTCGACATCGACCCCGACGCTCCCGACGGGGAGTGGGCCGACTGCTGTCCCGTCGACGCCATCGACCTCGACGGCGTGACCCGGACCATCGAGGCCGATCAGGTGATCTTCCCCGGCGCGACCGGAACCGCCCGCGGTGGGCAGATCGGCCTCTACACCGGCCCGGTCGACGGCGCCACCATCGCCGCCGTCGAGGATCTGCTCGGCGGGGTCCGGAAGCCCCAACATCTCGACCTCGACATGGACGTCTGTGCGTCCGGCGAATCGAGCCAGATGGGCTGTAACGCCTGCGTCGACGCCTGTCCCCACGACGCGGTCGACCGACCGTACGTCGACGAGGTGTCGTTCGATCCGGTCGCCTGTCAGGACTGCGGCGCCTGTACGAGTTCCTGTCCGACCGGTGCGGTGGGGCTCCGTGACCCCTCGAACGAGCGCATCGCTCGCGAAGTCGAGACGCTCCTCGACCCCGGCACCGACGACGACGGCGGGTTCCTCGGCGGCCTCCGCGACGACGCCGGCATCGAGACGCCCGTCGTCGCCTTCGTCTGCTCGGAACGCGCCGACGACGCCCTCCGGCGCTACGGCCGCCGCGCCCGCGAGGACGAGGACGTGCGCTATCCGCCGATCCTCCCGGTCGGCGTCAACTGCACCGACACCGTCGGCGAAGCCCACGTCATGCACGCCCTCGCCGCGGGCGCCGACGGCGTCGCCATCGTCGGCTGTGGCGGCGACTGCCTCCACTCCGGCCCCGATCCGAAGGCCGAACTCGTCCGCCGACTCGACCGCGCGACCGGCGATCTCGGCCTCGGCCAACGGGTCACCTTCCTCGCGCCCGATCCCGCCGAGCCACGAGCGTTCGTTCAGGACCTCTCGGCATTCGTCGCCGAACTCGATCCGACGCCGATCCCGGCGGGCGAGCACGAGGCGACCGGCACGGTGCGAGACGACAAGCCGAACCCGCCGTTCAACAGCCACGACTGGACGCTGGAGAGCGTTCGCGTCCTCCTCGAACACGTCGAGCCCGACCGGGAGGTGATACGCGGCCTGAAGGACTTCGGCTGGATGGAGGTGTCCGATGCCTGTAACCTCACGCCGACCTGTTCGACCATGTGTCCCACCGACGCCATCCGCCGCACCGACGACGCGGACCTCCAGTTCAACCACGAGGACTGTGTCAACTGCGGCCTCTGTGAGGAGGGCTGTCCGGAGACGGCCATCACCATGCACGACGGTCTCGACCTCTCGAAACTCCCCGAAAACCGCGAGGGTGAGCGCTGGGAGACGGTGTACGAGGGCGAGATGCGCTCCTGTATCCGGTGTGGCAAACCCTTCGCTAGCGAGGGGACTGCGGAACACGTCGCCGGGGAAGTCGGCGAGCTGGTCGAGGGCGTCGCCCCCGAATCCGAACACAGCGTCTTCGACTACTGCGGGGAGTGCCGTGCCGTGCTTCTCTTCGAGGAGGGGGGCCGCTGATGGACGAACAGGCCCTCTACGAGGCGCGACTGGAGCTCGTGGACTTCCTCGTCGAGGTGCTCCACGACGTTCCCGAGGAGGCGTTCGTCGAACGCCTGCTCTCCGGCGACGTTCGCACCCCGGACGGTGAGGTGAACGAGCCCCTCGACCGCGGCTTCGACGCCCTCGACACCTTCGTCGAAGAGCATCGGAGGGACGACGTTTCGGAGGTTCGGGACGCGCTCGAACGGGAGTACACGCGCCTGCTCGTCGGGCCGCGGCCGCCCGTCATCGCCCACGAAACCTACTACCGGGAGGACGCCGACTACCTCGGCGAGGGGGTCGCCGAGGTGGAGGCGAGTTACGGGGCCGCCGGCTGGGCGCCGCCGGACGAGTATCCCGAGGAGAACGACTTCGTCGCCGTCGAACTCGCCTTCCTTCGGCACCTGATCGAGGAACAGCGCCGCGGGGCCGACGAAGCCGTCGGCTTCGAACGCGTCTTCCTCGACGAACACGCGCTGACCTGGGTCGACGCTTTCACCGACGACCTGCGCGAAGAGACGGACAGTCGGTTCTACGTGGCCGTCGCCGACATCTACGCGGGAACGCTCCAGTTCGAGGACGAACTCGTCGCGGGGCTGCTGTAGTCGCGGCCGACACTCGTCGGCCCGTCCCGGCGAATCACCGGGACACAGGGACGAGAATCCGTATCAGCCGGTACGATCGTCGCGGGTGGCGAGCGCGACCATTCCGACCAGCCCGACCACGAACAGGCCGAGCAACACGAGCGTCGCGGGCATCGCCAGCGCCATCGCTTGCTCCATCCGGAAGTACCAGCGCCACGTCTTCGCGAACTCCGCGAGCATGGCGACCGTCGCGGCGCCGAGAACCACGAGCAGGAGGCCGCCGCCGGAGAGGAGCGTTAGCCCGCGCACGACCCGCGCTGGACTCGGCAGATCACTCATCGACGAACCTCCGTGCGAGCACCAGCAGCGTCGCCGCGGGGAGCAACAGCGTCAACACGCCGGCGACGAAGACTCCGAGGTAGCTGACCGTCGATTCGAGATGGATGGCCCAGTGCCACGTTCCTTTGATCTCCGCGATGATCCCGACGGTACCGACCGCCAACAGCGCGAGCACCAACAGCGTTCCCAGCGCGTACGTCGTCCCGCGGAGGTAGCCGAGCGCCCGCGCTGACGGCGTGGGGCCGCCCGAGTCGGACTCGCTACCGGCCGTTCTGACCCCGCCAGTCTCGCTCTCAGCCATTCTCGTCACCCTCTGACGGTGCGTACGTTCGATACATGTCGTAGACGACGAACGCTGCAACACCCGCTCCGACGAGCAGTAACGGGATCGCGAACCGGATCGGGAGTGGGCCGTACGTGGCACCGAAACTCTGGTGCATGGATCGTCTCGTTGTTCCCCTTTGGGGGGCTCAACGACAAATACTCTCGGGTCGGATTCGACGGCGTGACGCCCGTCCACGGAGGCGAGAATCTTATTACCGTTCCAGCCTTCGGAAGGACAAGACGATGACATCCCGACGATCGGCACTCGCACGCCTGGGCGCTGTCGCCGGGACGCTCGGGCTCTCGGGGTGTGCGCAGTTTCTCGGCTCAGCCAGCCGCAGCGGAACCGACCTCCCGCCCAACCCGCACGCCGACGCCCTCCCGAACCGTCAGTTCGTCCAGAACCCGTACCTCGGCACCGACGACGCCGGCAACGACCTGCAGGCACGGTACCGACGGCTTCTCTTTCTCACCCTCGACGTCGAGCCGTCGGCGTCGGCCGCGCGGACGGTCGAACGCGGCATGCGAACGATCGAAGCGGCCTTCGACTGGCGCGCGGACGGGGTCTTTCACGTTCTCGCCTGGGGCACCGACTACTTCCGCCGGATCGGCAAGCTGAGCGCGGCCCCCATCTCGAAACCGGAGGTGATCTCCCGGACCGACAACCCCGACCTCCTCGAGTTCGACGCCGTGCTCGTCCTCGAGAGCGACGTGCCCTCGCAGTTGACCGCCATCCAGAACGCCATGTTCCGGTCGAGCGACACGCTGAACGGCGAACCCGTCGATCACCCTCTCGGCGACGTGTTCCGGATTGCGGAGGTCCGGACGGGCTTCCTCGGCGAGGGCTTACCCGCCCGCCACGCCGACGTGGAGGGCATCCCGACCGGCGCGCTCTCCCAGGACGACCCCACGTTCATGGGCTTTTTCTCCGATCGGCAGGGGACCCAGGCCAGCGAGGACTTCGTCACCATCCCCGAGGGTCGGTTCGCGGGCGGCACGACGCTCCACATCTCACACCTGACACAAAGCCTCGATACGTGGTGGGAGGGACTGGACGACGCCGGCCGCGTCGCGCGGATGTTCTCCCCTGAGTTCGACCCCACCGACCTCCCCGACTTCACCGACAACGTCCCCTTCAGCGACGCCGTGCGCGACCACGCCCGGGAGTTCGACGTGGTCGGGCATCACGAGAAAGTCGCACAGGTGCGTCGCGACGGCGAGCCGATCATCCTCCGTCGGGATTTCAACACGACCGACGGCGACCATGCCGGCGTTCACTTCCTCTCGTTCCAGCGGAAGCTCGCGCACTTCCGCGCCACTCGGCGGGCGATGAACGGGTGGTACGTCCGGGACGACAGCGAGGCGATCACCGACCGCGAAAACAACGGCATCCTCAACTTCATCGACGTGCAGTCGCGGGCGAACTTCTACGTTCCCCCGCGAGACCGACGCGCCTTCCCGCTGTACTGACGTTACAGGTCGTCGACGTCGACGACGGAGTCCGAGTCCGACGAGCCGGTGATGTCCTCGGCCCGGATGTCGCCGTCGACTTCGCCCTCGTTGAGTTCGTGCGGGGCGACGTTGTACTCCCAGACCTCTCGCCCTCTGTACGTTTCGCTGGCACCCTTCGGTCGCCAGCCGAGATCCCTCTTTGTCATACGGTAGCACACAATGGCTTGGGAGATACTAAATCTGTCGCCGCCGTACGGGGCCGACCGACAGGCGTGGGCCCCCTCGACGCGACTTCGGTGGACGATCGGACCCCGTCTACGAGCCGTCTCGTACGGTTTGCTGCATCTCAGTACTGGTGGTTCGCCAGGTCGGGGCGGGCTCAGACCGGGGGCGCGTTCGGCGGTCGCTCGTCGTCGTCCCCGGTGAAGGCACTGACGAACAGGTCGACGTGGAGGTGGAGCAGCGTCGCTTCGTCGAGGCCCGTCTCCGCGGCCTGTTCGGCGAGTCGGTCACCGAGGGCGTCGCTCGGGTCGTAGTGGAGCTCGCCGGCCTCGGGGTCCACCTCGAACGACACCTCCGTGCGTCCGGCGACGAGATACTCTATCTCCAGCAGCGCCTGTTCGGCTTTCGTTTCGAGCGCGGTTTCCCGGTCCTCCAGACGCGCCTCCGCCCACTCGTCGGCGGCGTCGATGAACCGCTGGTTCAGGTCGATGGTGAGCGTCAGAACGAGACCCCTTCCCCTTCGAACGCCGGTTCGAATCGGGCGGACTCCCCGCAGGCCGGACAGGTCTTGACGACCGAATCGCGTTCGACCAGGCCGAGCCGGGTGAAATGTCCGCACTCGCTACACTCGTACTGCATCGATTACTCCCAGGGCTCGGGCGCCGGCTCCGTCTCGCTCAGTTCGCCGTAGAGCGCCAGCAGCAGCGCCAGGGTCCCGCCGAGTACGACCAGCCCGACGAGCCCGGAAATCGGCGCCTGACCGACGCCGCCGCTCGACAGCGGGCCGAGCCGTCCGTACACCTGCAGCATCGTCAGGACGATCCAGATGCCCGCCGCGAAGACTCCAAGCGTGACGATTCGCGACTGTGTGAGCGCCGTTCTGATACCCATGATAGCTCATCGCATAGGTTGAGGAGCGTGCAATAAAAACTTACTCCACGTCGAGGGTCCAGCCGGCCTTCTCCGCCGCCTCTTCGAGCGGAACGAACTCCCAGTCCGCCTCCGCGGCGACGCGTTCGTCCTCACCCGCGATGCCGACGACGACCATCCGCTCCGCGTAGAACATCGACCGCGGCCCGACTTCGGCCAGACGTTCGCCCGGGCCGGTGCCCGTCCCGCTGAAGAAGTCGGCGTCGACGCCGTTCTGTCGCTGGAAGCGGTTGATGACCGGCGTGTCCACGCGGCCGACGATGCCCACCCAGTCCGCCCACGCCCCCGCGTCGGAGAAGGCGGATGCCGGATGCGCCAGTCGCTCGGCCGCGCGATAAGTCAACGCCATCGTCATGTCGTCGGCGTCCTCGCCGTGGGGGGCCGCGCCGGTACTGGGCTGACGGGTGTCGTCCTCGTCCGGCACGCCGCCCTCGACGGCGTCCCGGTCACCGGCGTGTGCGCCCCCTGCCCCGCCGCCCTCGATGGGGATGCCGACGGGTTTGTCGTCGCTCTGTCGAGGGACTCGCGGCGTCGCCGCGTGGGTCTGACCGTCGCCGTCGTCGGCATCGTCGCCGTCGTCCCCGTCCCACGCTCCGCTCGTCGGATCGGCCGCCGTTGGCCCCGTCCGTGCGCCGCCCGTCCCGAACGGGTCGTCCGGTTCCGCGTCGGGGTCGCCCTCGCCCCGCCAGAACCAGTCCCCCCGGTTCGGTTGGTCGTCCGATTCCCCGTCGTCGGTGTCGATGTCGTCCAGGTCGATGCGGTCGGTCATGGGTTCGGCTCTCCCGCTCGCGGCGACGGGTCGTGAAACTCGTCGCCGAGTAGAGTGCGACCACGTTACCGTTCCCCACAATAAAAGCTATCGTCGGTCCCCCGCCCGAAGGGCGCGAATAGTTAACAATCTGAACCTCGCATTGGTAGGTGTATGTCCGAGACGACCACACGGCTGGAACCCCTCGACCCACACCCCCTCGCAGACAGAACCTGCCTCGTCACGGGCTCTTCGCGTGGCATCGGCCGATCCATCGCGCTCGAACTCGCGCGCTGTGGCGCGGACGTGGCCGTAAACTACCGGAGTTCCGACGCCGCGGCCCGCGAAGTCGAATCGATCATCGAGGAGAACGGCGAGACGGCGATGTGTGCACAGGCGGACGTGGCTGACCCGGAGGATGTCGAACGGATGGCCGACGAGATTCACGACGAACTCGGCGCGGTGGACGTGTTGGTCAACAACGCCGGCATCACTATCGACCGCAAGTTCGCGGAGATGACCCACGAGGACTGGCAGACGGTCATCGACGTCAACCTCGGCGGGACGTTCAACTGCACCAAGGCCTTCTTCGACGACATCCGCGACGCCGACCACGGACGCCTCATCAACATCTCCAGTGTCGTCGGGCAACAGGGCAACTACGGGCAGGCCAACTACGCCACCTCGAAAGGCGGGATGTTCGCCTTCACGCGGACGCTGGCGCTCGAACTCGCCGCCCACGGCTCGACGGCCAACTGCGTCGCGCCGGGCTTCGTCAAAACCGACATGCTGGAGAAGGTGCCCGAACGCGTCCAGCAGAAGATCCGGGACAAGATCCCGCTCAACCGCTTCGCCGACCCCGAAGACATCGTCGGGATGGTTCGGTTCCTCGCCAGCGACCACGCCAGTTACATGACCGGACAGGTGCTCGGCGTCAACGGCGGATTGGAGTGGTGAGGGGGTGCGTTCGCTCCGCATGACGACCGTCGTTGCCGTCTCGGGGAGCCTCCGCGACCGGAGTTACACCCGACTCGCGCTCCGCCACGCCCTCGCCGCCGCCGCGGACGCCGGGGCCGACACCGAGTTGCTCGACCTCCGGGCGTTCGACCTGCCGCCGCTCGACCCCGACCTGGACGAGCAGGGCGATAGCGCGACGTTCACCCGGCGCGTCCGCGAGGCCGACGCCGTCCTGCTCGGCACGCCCATGTACCACGGCTCCTACGCCGGGGTCCTGAAGAACGCGCTCGATCACTGCGGATTCGACGAGTTCGAGGGCAAGACGGTCGGGTTGCTGGGCGTCGCGGGCGGCGCCTTCCCCATCACTGCCCTCGAACACCTGCGCTCGGTGTGTCGCGCCCTCGACGCGTGGGTCCTGCCACACCAGGCGGCGATTCCGCGGGCGTCCGCGGCCTTCGACGGTGACGCCTTCGCCGACGACGGACTCGAAGAGCGCGTCGCCGCCCTCGGCCGTCGGGTCGTCGAGTACGCGACCATCGAACCCGACCCGCGGACGTTCGAGAGCGACCAGAACGTGGGTGGGTAATCGGAAGCCCCTTGTCGAGTGCCGCCCCACACACGTCCGTGACGACGTGGGTCGAGAATCCCCGTGGCGGCCGGGAGCGCGGAGCGCGCGGCCTCGCCCGTGCGTGGATCGAAGTGCTCGTTCGCCCCCGCCGCTTCTTCGAGAACGGCGTCGCGCCCGGCGATCAGGCGCCGGGTCTCGTTTTCGCCGTCGCGATGGCCGTCGCGTACGCCGTCCTCCTCGCGGTCCTCGACCCCGTTCGGTTCCCCGCGACCGGCGCCCTCCGAGCCGCCGTGGTCGTGTTGCTCGTTGCCCTCCTCGTTGCGCCCGCCGTCCTCCACCTCCTCGCGGCGCTCCAGACGCTCACGCTGATGCTCTTCGTCCGCGACCGGGCGGGGGTCAGCGAGACGGTGCAGGTGCTCGCTTACGCCACCGCGCCCTGCCCGCTCGCCGCCGTGCCGAGCCCCGAACTCGCCCTGCTCTGCTGTCTCTACGGGGGCGCCCTCCTCGTCATCGGCCTCGGAACCGTCCACCGGACGACGACGGGTCGGGCGGTCCTCGCCACGGCCCTGCCCGGTAGCCTTCTCTTCGGCTACGGCTTCGGCGGCATCGACGCGCTCACGGCCCTGCTCCGGGCCTGGTACATCATCTAGGCCGTCGAGTAGTTTCGACAATCGTTTTAGGGTGGGGCTGTTGGATTCGCTCAATGGATTGGATCACCCACGAAGAAGACGTTTGGTTTGATTTCCGCGGTTCCAGCCCGAACCAACTGGCCTCGGGCCGATACTACAAGGGGACGGTCGACGGCTTCGCCGACTTCGGCGTGTTCGTCGACCTCTCGCCCGGCGTGACGGGACTGCTGCACCGCAGCGAACTCGACCGCCGCCTCGAGAGCCTCGACTGGGACCCCGGCGACACCGTGTTCGTCCAGGTGAAAAACGTCCGTGACAACGGCAACGTCGACCTCGCGTGGTCGATCCGCCAGTCCGGCGACGAGTTCCGCGGGGCACGGATTCACGACCCCGACGGCGACGCCGACGGCGAGGCTATCGATCACGACGACGACGACGGCGACGACGCCGGTCCCGTCCGACAGACGCCGACGCCCCGCGACGAGGCGCTGAACGGTGACGATACGGCGCACGACGACACCGAAGCGTCGACCGCCGATACCGACACCGAGGCGTCGACTGCCGACGCCGCGACGGCGGCGCCGGCGACCGAGGAACCGGCGGCCGACACCGCCGACCTCGAACGCGTCGATGTCGACGGCCTCGACGACCGTGTCGGCGAGACGATCCGTCTGGAAGGGGAAATCGTCGGCGTCCGCCAGACCAGCGGCCCGACCGTGTTCGAACTCCGCGACGCGTCGGGCGCCGTCGACTGCGCCGCGTTCGTCGAGGCGGGCGTTCGCGCCTACCCCGACGTCGAAGTCGGGAGCATCGTCCGCCTCGACGGCGAGGTCGAACGCCGCTACGACGAACTGCAGGTCGAAACGGAGGCGCTTTCGATCCTCTCCGACGACGAGGCGGCGACCGTCGAGCACCGACTGGCCGACGCACTGACCGCCGAAGCCCGCCCCGAGTCGGTGACGACGCTCGTCGAGAGCGACGCCGTCGACGCCGTGGCCGACGACTTGGTCGACGCCGCGGAGACGATCCGACGCGCGGTGCTGGAATCCCGCCCCGTCGTCGTCCGCCACGCCGCGACCGCCGACGGCTACGTCGCCGGCGCGGCCATCGAACGGGCCGTCCTCCCGCTGATCCGCGCGGAACACGCCGCCGCCGACGCGGAGTACCACTACTTCACGCGACGACCGCTCGAAGAATCGGTCTACGACATGGACGACGCGACCAACGACGTGACGCGGATGCTCCAGGACCGGGACCGCCACGACGAGAAACTGCCGCTCGTCCTGCTGGTCGGCACGGGAAGCACCGTCGAATCCAGCGACGGCCTGGGGCTGCTCGGCATCTACGGCGCCCGGCGCGTCGTCGTCGACGCCGAGGTGGCCGACGCCGCCGTCGCCGACGACTGTGAGGCAATCGTCAACCCCGGCCTCGCCGGCGCCGACGCCGCCGACCTCTCGACGGGGACGCTCGCGGCCACCCTCGCCGCGACGGTCGACCCCGACGTTCGCGACGACCTCGTCCACCTGCCCGCCGTCTCGTACTGGGGCGACGCCCCCGACGAGTACGTCGGCCTCGCCGCCGAGGCCGGCTACGACGCCGACCGAACCCGCGAACTCCGCGAGGCCATCGCGCTCGAGGCCTACTACCAGTCCTACGAGGACAAGCGCGAACTCATCACGGACCTGCTGTTCGAGGATGCGGGCGGCCTCGCCGGCCACATCAGCGAGCAGTTCCGCCAGAAACTCGACGCCGAAGTCGACACCGCGACGGCCAACCTCGACACGCGTAAGGAAGGCGACCTGACGGTCGAGGTGCTCGACACCGACGCCTACACCCACCGCTTCGACTTCCCGCCGACCGCCCTCCTCCTCGACGAACTCGGCCGCCGCCGCGACGCGGATCTGATCGTCGGCGTCGGCACCGACGAGTGTTACCTCCGCGCCCCGGCCGCTGTCGACGTGCGTGGCGTAGCGAGCGACGCCGCGGACCGCGTCGACGACGCCGGCATCACCGCCGCGAGCGTCCGTGACGGCCGGATCGAGTTCCTCTCGGGCCGCCGTGACGCCGCGGTCGATGCCGTCGTCGCCGCCGCCGCCGACCGACAGGCCTGAGACGCCCCACGCTTGGACCCCGCGGAGCGACACCCTTAACCCCGCCACCCGACGACACGACGACGATGACCAGCGGGAGGGACGGCTCGTGAGCGCGGACGCCGAGAGCGAGGCCGACGAAGCGTTCGTCCGGGTGTGTGAGGACCTCGTCGAGCGCATTCTGTCCGGCGACGTAGAGCGCGACGACCTCGAATCGGCGAAACTCGACGCCTGTTCGGAGCACTCGGCGGCGAAGGTGCCGAAAAACGCCGATATCCTCCAGCACGCGCCCGAGGAGCGCCGCGACGAGGTGCAGGCGGTGGTCCGACGTAAGCCCGTCCGCACCGCCTCGGGCGTCTCGCCCGTGGCGATCATGACCTCGCCGCATATGTGTCCGCACGGGAAATGCCTCTACTGCCCCGGCGGCCCCGCCTCGGAGTTCGGCAGCGCCCAGAGCTACACGGGTCACGAACCCGCGGCAGCGCGGGGCGAGCAGAACGACTACGACCCGTACGGGCAGGTGACCCTGCGGCTCGAACAGCTCAGACACATCGGCCACCCGGTCGACAAGGTTGAGCTGATCCTGATGGGTGGGACCATGACGGCGCGGAGCCACGACTACCAGGAGTGGTTCGTCAAGCGGGCGCTCGAAGCCCTCAACGACTACGACACCGACGCGACGCCGAACCCCGCCGAAGGCCGGAGCTTCGCGGAGGAGGACCCCGACTTCCGGTATCTGGAAGACGTAATCGCGGAGAACGAGACGGCCGACGTGCGGAACATTGGAACGACCTTCGAGACCAAGCCCGACTGGTGCGATCCGGAACAGATCGACCGGATGCTCCGGTTAGGCGGCACGAAGGTGGAGGTGGGCGTCCAGACCACCTACGAGCGGATCAACCGCGAGATGCACCGGGGCCACGGCGTACAGGCCTCGGTCGACGCCAACCGCCGTCTCCGCGACGCCGCGTTCAAGGTGGGCTTTCACATGATGCCCGGCCAGCCGGGCATGACCTACGACATGTGTCTGGAGGACTTCCGTCAGCTCTTCTCCGACCCGCGCTGGCGCCCGGACTACCTCAAGATTTATCCGACGCTCGTCGTCCGCGGCACCCGCACCTACGACATGTGGCGCCGCGACGACTTCGAACCCCTCGACAACGAGACGGCCGCGGACCTCGTGGCCGAGGTGATGGACCTGATTCCGAAGTACACCCGGCTCCAGCGCGTCCAGCGGGACATTCCCGCCGACCACATCGACGCCGGCGTCTGGAAGTCGAACCTCCGGCAGTTGGCGACCCAGCGCGCCGCGGAGATGGGAATCGAGCCGCGGGACATCCGCGCCCGCGAAGTCGGGCACAACGACGCCGACCCCGATCCGGAGCGGGTCGAACTCGACACCATGACCTACGAAGCGGGCGGTGGGACGGAACACTTCATCAGCTTCGAGGACCCCGTCGCCGACCTGTTGGTCGGCTTCTGTCGCCTGCGTTTCCCGAGCGACCCCGTACGCCGCGAACTGGACGGCGCCGCGCTGGTTCGCGAACTCCACGTCTACGGGAGCGAGGTCGGCCTCCGTGACGAGGACGCGGCCGACTGGCAACACCGTGGCTACGGCCGTCGCCTCCTCGAACGGGCCGAGGAGATGGCGGCCGACGCCGGCTACGACAAGCTGAGCGTCATCAGCGGCATCGGTGTCCGGCAGTACTACCGCGAGAAACTGGGCTACCACCAGGACGGGCCGTACGTCTCGACGCGACTGTGATGTCGACCGAACGGCTCATCTGGGGGCTCCTGCTCGCGGCCGGACCGACCGCCATCGCCGTCGCCCTCAGCCCACCGAACGTCTACGCGCGCCTCGTCGTCGGCGTCGGCGCCTTCGTCGCGGCGTTTCCGGCGGCGTACCTGCTGGCCGGGGTCCGGGTGTAGGCGGACGGTTTCAAGATGGCGGCCGTCGAAAGGTGACCGTGAGCGATTCGGATTCGGACGCCGCCCGCCGACACGACCGCCTCGACCGCCACCCGACGGCGGGCCCGCGCAACTCCCTGTGGCACTGGCCGGACGCCAAACATCCGTTGCGGGTCGTCGTCAACTACCTCGCGGTCTGGCTGATCCGCGTCTCGCCGAGCCTGCGGGCGAAAAACTGGCTCCTGCGCCGACTCGGCGCCACCGTCGAGCCGGGCGTGGCGTTCGGTCTAGAGGCGACGCCCGACGTGTTCTGGCCCGAGCACCTGACGATCCGGACGGACGCCATCGTCGGCTACGACGCGACCCTCCTCTGTCACGAGTTCCTGCAGGCGGAGTATCGGACCGGCGAGGTGGTGGTGGGCGAACGGGCGATGATCGGCGCGGGGGCGGTCGTCCTCCCCGGCGTCGAAATCGGTGCCGACGCCAAGGTGGCGGCCAACTCGCTCGTCACCGAGGACGTGGCCCCGGGGACGACCGTCGCGGGCATCCCGGCGCGACCGGTCGAGGGCGGCGTCGGGTCCGCGGCCGACTGAGACGGTTTATGATACGGGAGTACCGGTGGTTCGCCGAGATGATCCGGCAAACCACCGGCACACCGTCCGAGATGGATCGCCGTACCGATGCCCCGACCACGACGGGCCGTCCGCCTCACGCCGACTCGACGCCGCTGATCTCGAAGCGGGCGCCACCCGCCTCGCTCTCGGCGATGCGCACGGTCCAGCCGTGGGCGGCAGCCACCTGCGCGACGATGCCGAGGCCGAAGCCGGTCGTGCCCTCGCTCGCCGAGTAGCCCGCCTCGAACGCGCGCTCGCGGACGTCCGGCGGGATGCCTGGCCCGTCGTCGGCGACGTAGAACCCGTCGTCCATGTCGCCGACGGTGATGGAGACGCCCGGGTCGTCCGTCCCGTCGCCGGCGGGGCCGTGTTCGACCGCGTTCCGGACGAGATTCTGGAGGAGTTGGCCGAGTCGGCTCCGATCCGCACGGATCGTCCCCGTCGTCTCGACGGTGAGGGTGGCGGCGCCCGTGTCGACGGTCCGCCAGCAGGCGTCGACGGCGTCCGCGAGCGACACCGACTCGACCCCGTCGGCCCCCTGTCCCTGCCGCGAGAGCGCCAGCAGGTCGTCGATCAGTTCCTGGCACCGGACGAGCGCGTCGGCCGCGTCGTCGAGATGCGCGCTGTCACACTCCTCGGCCGCGAGGTCGAGGCGTCCCTGGGCGACGGTCACCGGGCTCCGCAGGTCGTGACTGACGACGCCCGCGAACTGCTCCAGGAGTTCGTTCTGTCGTTCGAGCGTCGTCCGGTACGCCTCGCGCTCGGTGATGTCCTTCGCGACGCCGAAGACGGCGTTCAGCAGGCCGTCGTCGGTCCCGTCGTGGACCGGCACCTTCGAACTCAGAAAGGTCCGCTCCTCGCCGTCGACGACGATCCGTTCCGTGGTCCGGAGCGGCTCCGCAGTGTCGAGGACGCGCCGATCGTTCGCCTCCACTTCCGCGGCCACAGTCGTCGGGTGAATCTCGGCGTCGGTGTGGCCGATCACTTCCCCGTCCGCCAGTCCGAACAGCTCCCTGTAGCGGTCGTTGACGAGGAGGTAGCGGCCGTCCGCGTCCTTCAGGAACATCGGCGTCGTCGTGTTTTCGAGGATGCTGTCGAGGCGCTGTTTCGTCTCCTCGAGCCGCCGCTTCCGCGCCCGGCGCTCGGTCACGTCGACCAGCGAGAAGAGGACGCTCTCGACGGTGCCGTCGTCGTCGAACAT
>Ga0209946_1000179_pt1 | contig 25954 bp, 23 predicted proteins | sample SalPon2_A_H2O_MG_FD_185704 | JGI IMG/M metagenome (GOLD analysis project Ga0209946, IMG submission 185704) | Salt pond water microbial communities from South San Francisco under conditions of wetland restoration - Salt Pond MetaG R2_A_H2O_MG... | ecosystem: Environmental > Aquatic > Non-marine... | reverse complement strand
GGCGGTGGCGGTGGCGGTGGGTCCGGCGGCGGGGAATCCATCGAGACGCGGTTCTGGGACGAGTGGCCGGTCGAGACGAAAGGCGTCGACGTCAACGACGAGGCGATCCAGTTCGAGTACACCGCCGTCGAGGGACAGTCGGTCCCCGAAGTCGACACCCACTTCGCGCAGGCGGAGACCCCGTGGATGCGCGAGTTCGCGTTGCAGGTCCAGCAGTCGTTCAACGACATCGGCGTTCCGGTGAACCTGATCACCGTCCAGCCGAGCACCCGGTACGGCGAGTTCTGGCGAGCCGACATCGGGCACCCGGTGCCGGTGACGATGAACCTCCACGGGCCGGACCCCCAGCGTGGGCTCGACCCGAATCCGTTCCTCATGCGTGCGCACCCGGAGACGGGCGGAAACTACTACAACTACAAGAACGACGAGATCACGGCACTTCTCGACGAACAGGCCCAGACGATCGGCGACGTGGAAGCGCGGGCCGAGATCTGTCAGGAGATCCAGCGGAAGCTCAGTGAGGACGCCTACCTCATCGCGGCGAACTTCCCGGAGGTCATCACGGTCGCTAACACCGACAACTGGGAAGGGTACGTCCCGACGCCGGGCAACGGGACGACCCGGGACTCGTTCATCTGGACGCAGGTGAACCTCCAGCCGCAGGGCGACTCGACGACCTGGGTCAAAGGTGTCACCTCGGGGATGCAGGGGACGAACCTCCCGTTCTCCAGCGGCGGTCAGGAGGAGAAGCGACTCCTCAACGTCTACGACGGGCTGTTCGACGCCTCGCCGCAGCTCGAAATCGTCCCGGCACTGGCGACGAACGCCGACGTCGTCGACGACACGACCGTCGAGATGGACCTCCGTGAGGGCGTCGAGTGGCACGACGGAGAGTCGTTCGGCCCGGACGACGTCAAATTCAGCGTCGAGATGTACAAGGAGAACAACGCGCCCCAGCAGGGGGCGTTCGTCCGGACGATCGACAACGTCGAGATACTGTCCGAGAGCGGCGGCGGCCGCGTCAGGTTCAATCTCACCGAACCCGACGCAGCGTTCCTCACTCAGCGGGTCGTCCGCAGTGCTATCATTCCGAAACACCGCTGGGAGGACGTCGACAGTCCGGCCCAGCACAACCCCGACAACCCGGTCGGAACCGGGCCGTTCTCCTTTGTCAACTGGGAACAGGGATCCGAGCTCAGGCTCGAGAAACACGAGAACAACTGGATGTGGGACGACGACATCCGTCAGGAGCTTCTCGGCGACCACTTCGTCCCCGGCGACGGCATCGACGAGATGGTCCACGTCAACGTCGGGAACGTCTCGACGCTCATCGGCGCGATGCAGTCCGGCGATATCGACGCCATCGGGACGACCGTCTCGAACCAGCAGGCCAACCGCGCGGCCAACGCGAGCGGCGTCGAGAAACAGACCTCACCGAACTACGTCCCCACTGACGTCCACCTCAGCCACCTCGTCCCGCTGTTCCGCGACAAGACGTTCCGCGTCGCGCTGAGTCACGCCTTCGACAAGGAAGGGTTCGTCCAGAACACGCTCGGCGGACGCGGTGAGGCGATTCAGGGACAGAACCTGATCACCCCGCTGCTGACGCCGTTCCACGGCGAGACGGAGCCGTACGAGTACGACGTCGAGCGAGCCCGGCAGCTGCTCCGCCAGGGAGGGTACACCTTCGACAGCAACGACATGCTGGTCTGGCCCGAGGGCGACGCCTGGGACGCGTTCGCGGAGCGCGTCGAAAACGGACACGCCACCCGATCAGAGCTCGAACAGTCGGACTTCTCGTAAGACGGTCACCACGATTCAAATGAGCTTTCGACGCTTCCTGTTAAAACGAACCGCGATTGCGGCGGTTCTGACGCTGATAGCCGTCAGTGTCATCTTCGTCACCCTGCGGCTGTTACCTTCCGATCCGTTCAGCGGCCTCGTCGCCTCCGGATCGCTCACCGCGGAGCAAGTGGCACGGGTTCGCGCGATGTATGGGCTGGACGAACCGATCTACGTCCAGTACCTGAAGTACATTCAGAACCTGTTCACGTTCCAGTTCGGGATCTCACTCACCCAGCAGCGACCGGTCGGGGAAATCATCGTTCCCGCGATGATGAACACGATGGTCCTGTTGTTGCCCGCACTCGTCGTGACGGCAATCGTCAGCTCGATCGCCGGCATGTACGCGGGGTGGAACCGCGGGTCGTGGTTCGAGCAGTCGAGCATCGTCGCGACCACGGTCTTCCGCGCGGTCCCGATCTTCGTGACGGGGATCTTCCTGCTCATCATCTTCTCGTACGGGTTGGGCTGGCTGCCCGCGTTCGGGATGCGCAGCCCGCTGGCGAACCCGGACGGCTACGTGGAGACGTATCTCTCCGTCGACTTCCTGAAACACTACATCCTCCCGTTCACGGCGACGGTGTTGTTCTACAGCGGCGACTTCCTGATGCTCGCCCGCAACTCCGTCGTCGAGCGGAAGGGCTCGGAGTTCCTCATGCTCCACCGTGCGAAGGGCCTGTCGGACATGGAGCAACTCGGTCGCGCCGGCCGGAATTCGCTGCTGCCGCTGGTGACGTACTTCGCACTCCGGACGGGGATGCTCTTCCAGGGAGTCATCACGCTGGAAGTCGTCTTTGCGTGGCCGGGCATCGGTCGCGCGCTGGTTCAGGCGATCCTCAATCAGGACTACCCGACGGTGCAGGCGGCCGTGTTCATCATGGCGCTCGCAGTCATCGTGATGAACCTCACTGCCGACGTGGCGTACGCGAAACTGGACCCGACTGTCGAGGCAGGTGATGTCTGATGGCGGGGTCCACACTCGATAGCGACACCGCGAAGGACCGACTCCGATCGGAGTTCGGACGGGCGAAACACACACTCAGCTACGTCCTCAAGGACAACGCGGCAAAGGTCGGCTTCGTGACCCTCGTCGCGTTCGTGTTTCTCGGCCTCTTCGGGCCGTACATCGCCCCGTACCACCCTATCGAGGACACGCTCCGACAGGGCGGGTCGATGATGCGGCTTCAGGAACCCGGCGGGAAGGCCCTGTTCGGGACGACTTCGTTCGGGAAGGACATCCTGAGCCAGTTCCTCGCCGGCGCGCGGCCGACGCTCATCGTCGGCCTATTCGGCGGCGTCGGGACCGGCGTACTCGGGTTCCTCGTCGGCCTCACGAGCGGCTACTTCGGCGGCCGCGTCGACGAACTCCTGATGCGGTTAACCGACCTGACGTTCGCGCTTCCGTTCCTGCCCATGGCGCTCGTGATCCTCTCGTTCGTGACCCCGAGCGTCTGGCTGATCACCGCCGTCTTGGTCGTCTTCCTCTGGAAGATGCCCGCGCGGGTCATCCGGTCCGAGGTGATGACGGTCAAAGAGCGGACGTTCGTCAAGTCCGCCCGGGCGAGGGGCGCCGGTCACATGCGGACGATGTTCCTGCACGTGGCCCCGAACGTACTGGGGATCGGCTTCCTCTACACCGCCTACGCCGTCGGCTGGTCGATCGTCGCCGGGGCGTCGCTGGCGTTCCTCGGCTTCGGTGATCCGACGACTACTTCGTGGGGTCGGATGCTCCAGCAGGTGTTCCGTTCGGGCGCCATCCGCGTTGCGTGGTGGTGGGTGCTCCCACCCGCAATCGGTATCGGCGCCGTCACGACGTCCGTCTTCCTGGTCGGGCGGGCGTTCGAGGAGATAGTCAATCCCGACCTACAAACGGAGCAAGAATGAGTCTACTCGAAGTCGACGACGTGAAGATCACGTATCGAATGCCCGATAGGGACGTGCACGCCGTCAACAACGTCTCCTTTTCGATCGAAGAGGGGGACAACTACGGACTCGTCGGCGAGTCCGGCTCCGGCAAGTCGACCGTCGCCAAGGCCGTCCTCGGATTACTCGACGACAACGGTGAGATCCGCTCGGGGAGCATCCGGTTCGACGGCCGGGAGTTGATCGACCTCTCGGAGCGGGATTGGCGGTCGGTCCGCTGGGAGGAAATCTCGTACATCCCACAAAGCGCCATGGACTCGCTCGACCCAGTGATGAGCGTCGGCGCACAGATCCGGCAGGCCATCCGCAAACACAGGAACGTCTCGAAGTCGACCGCGAACGAACGCGTCGACGAAGTGTTCGAGATGGTCGGGCTCGATCCCACGCGAACGAACGACTACCCCCACCAGTTCTCGGGTGGGATGCGCCAGCGCGTCACCATCGCGATGGCGCTCGCACTGGATCCCGACCTCATCATCGCGGACGAGCCGACGACCGGCCTCGACGTGATCGTTCAGGACAAGATCATCGACAAGCTGATCGAGATCCAAGAGGAGACGGGCAGTTCGCTCCTGCTCATCACTCACGACGTGGGGGTCGTCGCCGAGACGTGTGACGAGGTGTCGGTCCTGTACGGTGGGAAGGTGATGGAACAAGGCGACACCGACCAGGTGTTCAGGGCGCCGACGAACCCGTACTCGATGGGCCTGAAAAACGCCTTCCCGGAGGTCGACGAATTCGACGAGCAGGCCATCTCGATCCCCGGATCGCTTCCCGACCTCACCGGCGAGCCGACTGGCTGTGTGTTCCGGAACCGGTGTCCGTTCGCGACCGAGGAATGTGAACGGAGCCATCCGCCGCTGGTCGAGACCGACGGACAGCTATCGGCCTGCCACTACACGGACCGGGCCGACGAGATGCGGGAGGAAGCTGCCACCCCCACGACGTGGGGCATAGAGCCCCGAGACGAGGGCGCGAGGGGGGACGAAACCGGCGATGTCATCCTCGAAACCCGCGGCCTCGAGAAGTGGTTCAAGCAGCCACAGGGGATCCTCGACGACCTGCGGGGCAGCGACCCCGAGTACGTCAAGGCGGTAAACGACGTGAACCTCACGGTCCACGAGAGCGAAATCGTCGGCGTCGCCGGCGAGTCGGGATGCGGGAAGTCGACCCTCGCGGAGGTAATTGCCGCGCTTCAGGACCGGACCGGCGGGGATATATTCGTCGACGGCACGTCGGTCGACGAGTTGCTCGGGGAAAGTACCAGGGAGTTCCGCTCCCAGGTGCAGTTCATCTTCCAGGACCCGTTCGACTCGCTCAACCCGCGCCAGCGGGTTCGTGCAGCCGTGTCCGAACCGTTGAAAATCCAGGGGTTCGACGCCGACACCATCGACAGACGGGTCAGACGGACCGTTGCCGACGTCGGCCTCGAACCGGTCGATAAGTATCTGGACAAACTGCCGGCCCAGCTCTCGGGCGGGGAGCGCCAGCGTGTCGCCATCGCGCAGGCGCTGGTTCTCGAACCGCGGCTGCTCATCTGCGACGAGCCGGCGTCGATGCTCGACGTCTCGCTGAAAGCCAACATCCTCAACATCCTGCGTGAGATGGCCGACGAGCGTGACATCGGCATTATCTACATCTCGCACGACCTCGCGAGCCTCACGCAGATCGCCGACCGCCTCGCGGTGATGTACCTCGGTCGGATCGCCGAACTCGGGAACACGGAGGATGTCGTCCGGTCGCCCAAACACCCGTATACGGCGTCGCTCCTGGCCGCGTCGCCCAGGACCGACCCCGACATCGACCGTCAGCGGGTGCTATTGCCCGGCGAGCCGCCGAACCCGGTCGACCTGCCGAACGGGTGCAACTTCGCGCCCCGCTGTCCGAAGGCGACCGAGGAGTGTCGCGGCGAGGAGCCGGAGCGGTCCGCGTTCGCCGCCGACGACCACGAGGCGGCCTGCTACTTCCCGGTCGAGGACGTCGAAACCGAACTCCTGGAACGCTACGCCGCCAAACAGGAGGACGACGGGCCGCGAGCGCTCGGCGACGAGATGACCCTGTAGCCGGCGGCGTCTTCGCCGCTCGTCTCCGCGGTCGGAAGCGACTGCGGCCGGGACGACGGCAGTCAGTCGCGTGTTCGGACGAGAACGTCGACCGCCACCGGCCCGTCCTCCGCGATCACGACCGGGTTGAGATCGAGTTCGGCGACGGCGTCCACCGACGCAGCTAGGTCACCGACGTTCACCAGGAGGGTGACGAGGTCCTCGGCGGAGAGCGCGTCACCGCCGCGGCGGTCGGTCAGCAGATCCGCGAGCGCGGTTCCCTCGATGGCGCGCCGTGCGTCGTCCGGTGAGAACGGCGGGACGAGCGTCGTGCTCTCGTCCAGCGCTTCCACGAGAACGCCGCCGGGACCGACGGTGACGACCGAGTCGAACACGTCCCCGGGCGCGACTCCGAGGATCGCCTCGACGCCGTCGCCCACCATCGGCTGTACCAGTACGCCAGCCACGTCCGACTCGTCGGCGTGTGCCAACGCCGCTTCTCGAACGTCTCGGTAGGCCTCGCGGACCGCCTCGGGAGAGTCGAGGTCGAGCGCGACGGCCCCGACGTCGGTCCGATGGGGGAGCGCCGGCGAATCGATCTTCAGGACGACCGGATAGCCGACGGCCTCGGCGGCCGCGACGGCCGCCTCCGGATCGGTCGCCACGCGCGTCTCCACGACGGGGATGTCGAAGGCGTCCAGGAGCGGCTTCGTCTCTTGCCACTCGAGGACCCGTCCTCGGGGGAGGTCGAGGGCGGGCCCGTCGAGGGCGGCCGCGAGTTCGCGTCTCGACGGCCGATCGGCCACGCGGTCGCGGTCCGCGACGTACTCGGTCGTCGACGCGACCGCATCTAGACAGCGTCCCGGGTCCTCGTACACCGGCACTGACTCTCGGAGGCGCGCGTACGGCGGCGTCACGGTCGGGTCGTCCGGCTCCTTCCGACCGGTCCAGAGCACGTATACCGGGTCGTCGGCATCCGTGACGATCCGCTCCAGATCGGTGGCGATGGTTTCGGCACGTTCGTCGACCCCCGGGAGACCGACCGCGAAGACGTACGCGTCGAAGGCGTCGTCGGACAGAAGTGCGTCGGCGATTTCCGGCAGTACTTCGGCTCCGTACCCGCGGATGTCGGCGGGGTTATTGAACCCGCCGTAGGTCAGCAGTTCGTCGATATCTAGCAGGGTACGTTCGGTCGCCCCGTCGATGTCGGGGAGCGCGAGGTCCCGTTCGGCCGCCATGTCGGCGAGGAGGCTCGCGAGGCCGCCGCTGGTCGAGGCGATACAGAGACGGTCCCCGTCGACCGCGTCGTAGGCAGTGTGGGCGTTCGCCCGCGAGAGCAGGTCCGGAATGTCCGGAACCCGCTGGACGCCGGTTTGACCGAACGCCGCCCGCCACGCGTCGTCGCTGCCGGTGAGGGAGCCGGTGTGGGAAAGCGTCGCCTCCTCGGCGAGGTCCGACTGCCCGATCTTGACCGTCAGAACTGGAGTGCCGTCGCGGGTCGCCCGCTCCGCGACGCGCATGAACCGCTCGGGGTCGTCGATCCCTTCGACGTAGGTGCAGATGACGTCGACGGTTTCCTGTTCGGCGAGGTAGGCGACGTAGTCGGTCAGCGTCAGGTCCGCCTCGTTACCGGTCGAGACGATGTGACTGAAGTGGAGATCCCTGTCCGCCGCCCGCTCGAAGAAGGTGGTGAACGCCAAGGCGCCGGACTGGCTGACGAGGCCGATCCGGCCGGGCTGGGGCTGGCGCGAACAGGTCGACGTGAGCGTTGCGCCCCGGGCGGCCATCACGCCGATGCAGTTCGGGCCGACGATACGAATACCCGTGGTGGCGGCCGTCTCGGCGAGTCGTGACTCCAGGCGACGACCCTCCTCGTCGGCCTCCGAGAAGCCCGCCGTGAGGACGAGCGCGACCGGGACGCCCCGCTCGCCCGCCGTGGCCACCACGTCGACGACGTACTCCCGCGGGACGCTCACGACGGCCAGATCGACCGTTTCGGGCAGGTCGTCGATATCGTCGTAACACTCGCGGCCCCAGACCTCGTCCCGGCCGGGATTGACGGGGTAGAGCGTCCCCTCGAAGCCGTAGTCGAGGAGATTGGCCACGAGGTTCCCCGAGTAGAACGAGTCTGGACTGGCGCCGACGACGGCGACCGAGTCCGGGTCGAACAGCGGGCCGAGTTCCGGGATGGCTGGATCGGCGCTCGATAACGACGGGTCGATGTCTTCCATGCGAGCCGCTACTCCGCAGACGGGCCTGTACCTGCCCCCGAAGCGACGCCATAGTAATCGTCCTTTATCACGGTCGAATCGCGCCCCCGAGAGCGGGCCGGGGATTCGATACGTCGACGCGGTCCCGTGGGGCGGTCCGCGACCGCCAACGGAGCACGGGGTCGCGTCCCCGTCGATCCGTCCGGGGCACCGAGCGGTGGATTCCGACGCGTCTACCGGATTCCGGCGGCTTCCGCCCGTCGAACGATCGTTCGGGCACGTTCGACCAGCGGTGGGTCTATCATCTGGCCGTCGACGGTGAACACCCCGGCGTCCGCCTCGCTCGCCCGTTTCTGACCGGCGAGCACCTTCTCGGCCCACTCGATTTCGTCACTCGCCGGCGTGAACGCCTCGTTGATGACGGGAATCTGGTCCGGGTGGATCGCGAGTTTCCCGTCGAACCCGAGTTCGACGACGAACTCGGTCTGTTCGCGGAGCCCCGCGTCGTCCTCGATGTCGGTGTGGACGGTATCGAGCGCATCGACGCCGGCCGCGGCCGCGGCGACGACCGTCCGCTGCCGAGCGTACAGCGACTCGGTCTTGTCGTCGGTCACGGTCGCGCCGATATCGGCGGTGAAATCCTGGTCGCCGTACGCGACGGCCGTGACCCCCGGTGCGGCCGCGATTTCGTCGGCCGAGAGGACGCCCGCCGCCGTCTCGATCAACGGGACGATACCGACAGCCGACTCCCCGAGGTCAGCGAGTTGGTCGTGGAGGGCCTCGATCGGGTCGGCGTCGTCCACCTTCGGCAGGAGGACGCTATCCGGCGGCGTCGCCACGTCGTCGACGACCGCGTCGACGTCCTCCCGTCCGGACAGGTCGTACGGGTTGACGCGGACGGCGATGTTCGGGACCGGGTCGTCGAGAGCGTCGAGCGTCGACTGTACGGTTCGTCGCGCCTGCTCCTTCGAGGCGGGCGCAACCGCGTCCTCGAGGTCGAAAATGACCGTATCGGCGGCCGTCTCGACGGCATTCTCCAGCATATCTCGATCGTCACCGGGGGAGTACAGCAGCGAGCGCTGAACCATGCTATCGACACGGACCGTCGGTGGAAAAGTTCCGTGGCTGGTCACGGATCCTCGGCGGACCCGACGAGCGGCGGTCACCTCGCAGTTACGGGGTGTGTCGTCCCCGCCGAGACGGTCCGGCGAGCGGCTGTGACGACTTCCGATACTCCCTAGTCGTCGTCTACCGATCCACCGACCCGTGCCGGCTCGTCGGTTTCCGGACGCTCCGCCGGCCGGAAACACGCAGCCGAGTGGTCCCGCGCCGTCCACACGTCGAGGTCGGGTTCTTCCTCCAGGCACGCAGCGACCGCCTTCGGACAGCGGGGAGCGAACCGGCAGCCCGTGAACTCCCCCTCCGCGTCGCCCGGCTTCCCGTCGAGTGTGACGCGCTCGCGGCTCCCTCGTGGGTCCGTCTCGGGAACCGCCGAGAGTAACGCCTCAGTATAGGGATGTTGCGGGCGGTTCACGACGCGCTCGGTGCGCCCCCGCTCGACGAACCGTCCGAGATACATGATAGACAACCGGTCGGCGATTCGCGTGAGGCTCGCGATGTCGTGGGAGATGTACAGGACGCCGATCCCCCGGGTGTTCGCCAGCGTCCGAAGCAGGTTGAGCACCTCCGCTTGGAGCGAGATGTCGAGCATCGACGCCGGCTCGTCGCAGATGAGGAAGTCGGGGTCGATGACGAGCGCGCGGGCGATGGCGACCCGCTGGCGCTGGCCCCCGGATAGCTCGTTCGGATACTTCTCCAGATACTGCTCGGCGGGCGCCATCCCGACCTGTTCGAGCGTCTCCCGGACGGCCTCGGCTTTCTCGTCGGTCCGGTACCCGTGGATCGTCAGCGGCTCCTTGACCAACTGTTCGACCGTCAGCCGCGGGTTCAGCGAGTCGTACGGGTTCTGGAAAATAATCTGTAGCTTCTGCCGGAAGGATTGGAGATTCCCCTCCCGGTAGTACTCGTCCGAGCGGCCGTCGAGCCGGAACCCGCCGTCGGTCGGATCCTCCAGAAGCGCGAGCGTCTGGCCCAGCGTCGTCTTCCCGCAACCCGACTCGCCGACGACGCCGTGGATCTCCCCGCGCGAGACGGACAGCGAGACGCCGTCGACGGCACGGACGTGCGACCCGTCGTCGTTGAGCATCTCGGTGAGGATTTCGCCGCGCTGTTCGTACCACCGGCGAACGCTGTTCGAGAACCCGGTCACGGTGGGTGAGACCCCACCGAAGGGGAGCCACCCCAGCAGCGACCCCGAGCGCTCGTACCACTTGCACAGGTCGTCGACTTCGAGCAGGACCTCGCCGTCGTCGGATCGGGACCCGCCCGTACTCCCCCCCCACGTGGAGGCGTCCTCGGCGCTGCGGCGCATCCGTGCCGCTCGATCCGCGTTGTGACACGCGACCCGCTGGTTTCGATACGGGAGCGTCTCCAACTCCGGTTCGGTCGTCGCACAGTCCTCGCCCGCGAACGGGCATCGGGGTTCGAAGACGCAGCCCGTCGGCTCCGAGTCGAGGCTCGGCGGCTCCCCCGGAATCGAGACGAGGTCGCCGTCGCCATCTTCGAGCGCCCCGAACGCGCTCTTCAGCCCTATCGTGTACGGGTTCGTGGGGTTGAGCAGGAGGTTCTCGACCCGTCCTTGTTCCATTACCTTTCCGCCGTACATCACCGACATCTCGTCGCAGGTCTCGGCTATGACGCTCAGGTCGTGGGTGATCAACAGCAGCGAGCTATCGGTCTCCTCCTGGATCTGGAGGATGTTGTCGATGATCTTGTCCTGGACGATCACGTCGAGGCCGGTCGTCGGCTCGTCCGCGACGATGAGTTTCGGCTCGAGTGCGAGCGCCATCGCAATGACGACGCGCTGGCGCATCCCACCCGAGAACTGATGCGGGTAGTCGTCGACACGGTCGGGGTCGAGCCCGACCGTCCCGAACAGTTCACGAGCCCGCCGGCCGGCGTTGCGTTCGGAGAGTTCCCGGTGTGTCTGGATCGCCTGCCGGATCTGTGCGCCGACCGTCATGACCGGGTCGAGCGCGTCGATGGCCGTCTGTGGGATGAACGCAATCTCCTCCCAGAGCAGGTCCTGTCGCTCCGACGGCGTCAGCGAGCGTAGGTCCCGGCCCTCGAACTCGATTCCGCCCGATGCGATTTCCGCGTGGTCCGGCAGCAGTCCCAGAATCGCCTTCGCCGTCGTCGACTTCCCCGAGGCCGACTCGCCGGAGAGCGCGTAGTTGACACCGTCCTCGATGCTGAACGAGACGCCGTTCACGCTGTGGAGCGGTCCCTCCCGCGTGTCGTACTGCACGACGAGGTCGTCGACGTCGAGGAGCGTCATCGCCGAACGCTGTCGGACGTTCCGCGAGAGGCGGTCGCTCCCATACGGGCGGTCTCACTCACCAGCAACGGAATCCCGCGTTCACGTCGATCCATTCTGCTACCGCCTAACATACTGAATGTTATGAACCCTCGGATCGCACTGGCAATCGACATGACGGGGCGCCGGCTGTCTCGTCCGCACTCGGACACCCAGTCGAACGGGCCACACGTCGCACGGTGCCGGTTCGGAGCCACGACGACGACCGGATCCGAAGGCCGAGAGCACCCGTGATGACGGCGGAACGTCGGTCGCTATCCAGCCGGATCGGCCACTTCGACGCGATCGTGCTCACCTCCGCCCTGTGGTTTCTGGCCAAGTTCGTCCGCTTCGCGTTCCCGCCACTGTTCGAACAGCTCGCGAGCGTGTACGACGTCTCGGCGGCGGTTCTGGGGACGGTGTTCAGCGGACTCCTCCTGGTCTACGCGGTCATGCAGTTCCCGTCGGGACTCCTCGCGGACAGGTTCAGTTCCGTGGCCGTCATCGGTGCGGGGGGGTCGCTCGCGGCCCTCGGGGCGCTCGCGCTGGCCGTCGATAGTCCGCTGGTCGTCCTCGTCGGCGCCATGCTGACGATCGGTGCCGGGACCGGTCCGGTCAAGACCGTCGGCATCCGGGTGCTCTCGCGAACGTATCCGGAACGGACCGGTCGCGCGCTCGGCGTGTTCGACACCTTCGGGTCGTTCGGCGGTGCGGCGGCGCCCGCCACGGTGGTGCTGTTCGCGAACTTGCCCGGACTGGTCGGTGCTAGCTGGCGGACGACCTTTCTCGTCGCCGGAATCGTCGGGGTCGTCGTCGCCGTCGCCTTCGTCGCCCGGGTTCCCCAACGGCTTCCGGACGCCGAGACGAACGGGACGGACGACGGGACGGCCATCCCGATCCGCGAGTACGGGGTGCTGTTCCGGGAGTGGCGGTTCTCCGTGTTCGTCCTCGTCACGACCCTCTTCTCGTTCGCCTACAACGCCACGCTCGCTTTCCTTCCGCTGTACTTCACGCGGGAGGTCGGACTCGGCTCGACCACGGCGAGTCTGCTGTTCAGTGCGCTGTTCGCGGTGAGCGTCGTCCAGTTACTCACCGGCGAGATCAGCGACCGGACGGGAGCACTCCCCCTCGTCGCACTCACGGTCGGGCTAGCGACGACGGGACTGGGGTCGATACTCCTCCTGACTGACGTCGCCGGGCCCCTCGTGTTGGGCGGGGCTGTCGTCTGTCTCGGGCTCGGCGCACACGGCTACCGCCCGGTTCGCGGCGCGTACCTGATGTCGGTCATCCCCACGTCCGTCGCCGGTGGGGGCCTCGGCGCAGTGCGGACGATACAGATGGTCGCCGGGGCGTCTTCGCCCGCTCTCGTCGGCGTCCTCTCCGAGACGGCCGGGCTGCGGCCGGCGTTCGGAATCCTCACCGCGGCGTTGCTCGTCGCGACCGGCCTCTCCCTCGTCCTCTGGCTGTTCGACTCGTCTTGACGCGGCCTGCCAGTCGACCGGTACTTTATACCTCGGCCAACATCTGCCGCGTATGTACGGGCGTCAGCGGTTAGCGGAGATGATCGCCGAACCGGAAATCACGGTCGTTCCGGGGGTTTACGACGGTATCAGTGCGCGGCTCGTCGAGCGACATGGCTTCGAGACCGGGTTTCTCTCCGGCGCCGGCGTCTCCAACAGCCGCCTCGCACAGCCGGACGTCGGCTTCCTCACGTTGCCGGATGTCGCCGACCAGGCGCGGGAGATCACGGACGCGGTCGATATCCCGATCTGGGTCGACGCCGACACCGGCTACGGAAACGCGGTGAACGTCCATCGCACGGTCCGGAAGCTGGCGAACGCAGGCGCAGCAGCCGTCATGATCGAGGATCAGGCGTGGCCGAAGCGGTGTGGCCACATGGCGGGGAAGTCCGTCGTTCCGTTCGACGAGGCCGTCACGAAGATCGAAGCGGCGGCCGACGCACGCGACGAGCACGCGCCGAACATGCTCCTGAAAGCGCGGACCGACGCGACCGAGCCGGACGGACTCGACGAGGCGATCAGGCGGTTGAACGCGTTCGCCGATGCCGGCGCCGACGTCGTCTTCGCGGACGCGCTACGCTCGGAGGAGGACATCCGTCGCGTCGCGGCCGACGTCGACGCCCCGCTGTCGGTCAACATGGGGTTCGGCGTTCGAAGCCGTCCGACGACGCCGCTGATCCCGGCGGCGCGTCTCGAGGAGATCGGGGTCGAGGTCGTCATCTATCCGCGGCTCATCACTGCCGCGGCGACTGCGGGGATGAAACGCGGGCTCGAGGAACTCACGACGGCCGTCGAGACGCGCGAGGAACACGAGGCACCGGACGCCGTCGTCGACTGGGACTACTATACCGACCTGATCGGGAAACCGGCCGTCGACGACCTCGAAGAGCGGTTCACGACGGACTCCGGCTGACCTCACGAGCGGCCGGAGCGGCGATCCGGGGTGGGCGCCTCCGATCCGGCACAACACCTACTCCGGGGGCACACGAACCTGCCAGCATGGTCGATCAATCCGTTCAAGGATACGTTCGGGGCGCCCTGATCCGCGGCGGAACGAGCCGTGGGCTATACGTGACACCCGACCGGCTGCCGCCGGCCGGCGAGCGGCGGGACGAGATTCTCATCGAACTGTTCGGAACGCCCGACCCGCTCCAGATCGACGGCATCGGCGGGGGGAACTCCCACACGAGCAAGGTGATGATCGTCGACGAGTCCGACCGTCCGGACGCCGATATCGAGTACACGTTCGGCCAGGTCGGGATCGAGAACGCGACCGTCGACTGGTCGGGCAACTGTGGGAATCTGACGAGCGGCGTCGGCGTCTTCGCGCTGCTGTCCGGTCTCGTCGGCGCCGAGAACCCGGAGACGGCACTGCGACTCTACAACACGAACACGGACACGTACATCGATCAGGTCGTTCCGATCACCGACGGAGAACCGGCGGTCCACGGCGAGTATCACGTCGACGGGATTCCGGGAACGGGCGCCCGGATAGATTCGTACTTCCGGGACCCGGGTGGCTCCGTCACCGGCCGGCTACTACCGACCGGCGAACGCCGCGAGACGGTCACGGTCGACGGCGAGGACTACCCCGTGTCCATCGTCGACGCCGCGAACCCCAACGTGTTCCTCAGAGCGCGTGATCTCGGACTCGACGGCACGGAGCTCCCGGACGAGTTGGACGACTCGGACCTGCTGGATCGACTCGAACTGATACGGGGTGCGGCGTGCGAGCGACTCGGCCTCGTCGACTGTCGGCGCGATGCGGTCGACGAGCGGCCGGCGATCCCGCAGATCGCGCTGGTGTCCGCCCCGCAGTCGTTCGGGACCGTCTCGGGCGGACGGGTGGACGACGACGACATCGACATCACGTCCCGTATCGTGACGACGCAGACGCCCCACCACTCCTACGCGACGACCGGCGCGATGTGTCTCGCCGCGGCGACGCGACTCGACGGGACGATCCCGGCCGAGTTCGTCCGCGAGACCGACGGACCGGACGTGACCATCGGCCACCCGAAGGGAACGATCACGATCGGCGTCGAGACGACGACGCGTGCCGGCGACACGACGGTCGAGCGTGTCCGCGTCGGTCGCACGGCCCGATTACTCGTCGACGGCAGGCTGTTCTATCGGCACAGCCCCGAGTAACGAGGTTGACGAGTTCCCGAGAGCCACGCCCGCCGGAACACATTTACCCCCGGAATACTGCATGGCGGTAGAGAATGGCACGTGACACGTTCACACGACGTGGGTGGCTCGCGGTCCTCGCTGGGGGAGCGACCGCGGGCTGTGGCGGGCGGTCCGGCGAGGACGGGACCGCGACGCCGTCTGCCACCCCGCCACCCACGACGACGACTTCGCGGCCGACGACGGCGGCGGCGGCGATGTCGGGCGACGACGCCGGCGCGCCGACGGCGGTGGCCGACGCCTCGTTCGAGCAAGGGTCGGGCACCTGCGCGCTCGAGGCCGATCCCGTCCCGGAGGGGACGTGGCCGATGTCCCACCACGACCCCGCGGGGACGAACGCCTCGCCCGCGGCCAACGGGCCGACCGGCTTCCCGCTCAACGAACGCTGGACCATGTCGGCCCTCGAAGCCCAGGTCACCTTCCCCGTCGCCGACGAGGACTACGTCTACGTGGTCGCGGCGGACCCGGACTCGGCCCCAAGCGTGCCCACGGCGGCCGTGCTGTGTCACGATCCGCGGCGCAACGGCGAGATCCAGTGGCGGCACAAGATCGACGCCATGCCGATCGGTCCCCCGGTCGCTGCCGCGGGGACGGTGTACGTTCCCTTCGGTCCCCGTGAGGACGCCCGCGTCCTCGCCATCGACCGCGAGGACGGCCGGCTTCGGGACGCCTACGACCTCCCCGGGCGGTTCGTCGGGGAACTGGGAACGGCGGGAACGAGCCTGGTGATGCCCAGCGAGGACGCGTACCGCGTCGTCGACGCCCGCACCGGCGAGCACTGCTGGTCGTTCGCGCCGAATCAGGTCCAGGGAACCGACCGCCGCGACCGGAAGATCCGCGCCGCCGCCGTCGGCGACGGCGTCGCGTTCGTCGGCACGGGCTACCCCGACGGCGAGCCGACGACCGAGATCGGCCACCTGTACGCCGTCGACCCGTCGGTTCCCGGCATCCGATGGCATATGCCGATGAGCGGCCCGGTCGGCCGCATCGCGGTCGCCGACGACATCGTCGTCGCCACGACGGGCAACGGCGTCGCGGGCTTCTCCCCCCGGAGCGGCGAGGAACTGTGGTCCGTCACCGCCGACGCGTCGATCCGTCCCGCCACCCTCGCGGTGGCGAACGGTATCGCCGTCTACGGCACGCGACGGACGCTCCACGGCCTCGACGTGGCGACGGGGACCGAACGCTGGTCGCTCCCCTTCGGCGTCCGGGGCGACGTGATCTTCGTCGGCGACGTGCTCTTCGCCGTCGGCCGGAGCGATCCGACGAGCCAGCGCATCCTGCTCGCGGCCGTCGACGCGCCGTCCGGCCGTCCGCGGTGGCAACAGGAGATTTACGACCCCATCGTCGACGTGATGGCCGCCAACGGCTACCTCTTCAGCATCACGACCGACGGCCGCCTGTTCGCGTTCACGAGCGTCTAGACGAACTCCACCGCGCCACCCGGCCCGTTCGTGAGGTGGACCTCGAAGGGCATCGTCGCGGGATCGGCCGTCACGAGATTCCAGTACTGGCCCGCGATGGCGTCGGGATCGAGCCGGGTCGGCGGGTCGGCGGGAACCACGTCCGGCGGCCGGATCGAGCCGTCGAGGACGACGTGGGCGACGTGGATGTCCTCGGGGCCGAGTTCGCGCGCGAGCGACTGTGCCATCCCACGAACCGCGAACTTGGCAGCCGAAAAGCCGAGTGCCCCCTCCTTCCCCCGGACCGAGGTGGTGGCGCCGGTGAAGACGAGCGTGCCGGCCTTGCCCTCGGCGTCGCCGCCGCGCATGTCGGCCGCCGCCTCCGTCGCGCACAGGAGGGCGCCCCGCGGCCCCGTCGCCAGCGCGTCGTCGAACTCGTCGACGCCGATGTCGGTCAGCCCTTTCCACGGCGTGCCGCTCGCGTTGTAGACGAGCACGTCGGTCGGTCCGAACGCCTCGCGAACCGTCTCGAACGCGGCCGCCACCTCGTCGGCGTCGGTGAGGTCCGTCGGAACGGCCAGTCCCGACCCGTCGGTGTCCGACAGTTCGGCCGCGAGCGTCTCGAGGTACGATTCGGTGCGTGCGAGCAGCGCGACCCGACAGCCCTCGGCGGCGAAGCGACGGGCGACGGCGGCGCCGAGGCCCGGCCCGACCCCGGCGACGACGGCGGTTCGTGTCATGGGCGGGGCGAGGGCCGGCGCGGACAAAACGGTTCGGCCGCCCACGCCGCTTCGGCGAGTCGCTCGCCCGCCGCGACGATGGCCGGATCGAGGGCCGCAAAGCCCGTGCCGAGACGGGGATGCCGGCGAGGACGCCCATCCAACGGACGAACGGGTGGGAAGCGGCTTGGAGGGGGACCATACCGGCCCCGCCGGCCCCGCCGGCGGGGACGGTATAAGGACCGGGCCGCTTTTGTCGCCGCCGGTGATGGCTACGCGCATGAAGACGCCCGGCGGATCGGACGCGGCGAAGCGTCGCGCGGGTGAACACGCCGCCGAACTCGTGACCGACGGCGACACGGTGGGGCTGGGGACGGGGAGCACCGCGGCCCACGCCATCCGCGCGCTGGGCCGGGCGGTCGACGACGGCCTCGACGTGCGTGGGGTCACCACCTCCTACGCCGCCCGGGATCTGGCCCGCGAGGTCGGAGTTCCGCTGGTCGGACTCGACGCCATCGACCGGATCGACGTGGCCATCGACGGCGCGGATCAGGTCGACGACGACCTGGCGGTGATCAAAGGCGGCGGCGCGGCCCACGCCCGCGAGAAGGTGGTCGATACGGCGGCGGAGCGGTTCGTCGTCGTCGCCGACCCCTCGAAGGTCGCGGCGACGCTGGACCGTCCGGTCGCGGTCGAAGTGTTACCCGACGCCCGCGCGACCGTCCGGCGGGCCATCCACGAGTTAGGGGGGACGCCGACGCTCCGGGCGGCCGAGCGCAAGGACGGTCCCGTCGTGACCGACAACGGGAACCTCGTTCTCGACGCCGACTTCGGAACCATCGCCGAACCGGGGGCGCTGGCGACCGACCTCGCGACGATACCGGGCGTCGTCGAACACGGCCTCTTCGTCGACGTGGCTGACGAGGTACACGTGGGACGCGAAGACGGCGTGACGGTGCGACGCGCCGACGAGTGATAGTGAGTATTGTCAGCCAGTACCGGCGTGTTGCCGAATGGGGCGGCAACACGTCGGTAACCAGTTACGATAATCCGTCCGAGACTGCCGGCAGTACGAACCGCCGTCGGTACTCGCCGCGTAATAAAATGGAGAAGTCGAGAGGTGAGGAGCCGACTTACAGGTCGCGCGGCTGGACGGTCTTTCGGTCGTTCTGTTCGGCACGCCGGGCGGCGTCGGCGAGCAGTTCCTCGACTTCCTCGTCGAGAGCATCGTAGAAGTCCGAAGCGACGTTCTTGTCCTGGAGCGCTTCCTTGACAGCGGCTTTGACGATAAGGTCTGCCATACGACCTACACATACTGACCCTTATTAATAAGATTTCCCAAATCGGCCGCACGTACCGCCACAGGAGCCGTTCTCGCGCGTTTCGTCCCAGATATATAAATACTGGGGCTCAAAACCGACACCTACGAGTGTCTGACGACCGGACTGAGGGTATGCGCGAGGTTCTCGATGCGGTGGCGAACGGCGACCTCTCACCGGCCGAGGCGGAGGCCCGTCTCGCCGGCTACGCGACGACCGACGCGGGGCGGTTCGACGCCGCCCGCGAGCGCCGCCGCGGGATTCCCGAGGCCGTCCTCGCCGAGGGCAAAACGCCGGCCGAGGTGGCGTCGATGGCGTCGACGGCGCTGGAGACGACAGGTCGGGCCCTGATCACCCGCGCCGACGACGCCCACGTCGCCGCCGTCACCGACGATCTGCCGCCGGACGCGACGGTGAGCCACGACGAACGCGCCCGAACGCTCGTCGTCCACGCGCCGGCGTTCGACCCGCCCGTCATCGACGCGACCGTCGCCGTCGTCACCGCGGGCACCTCCGACGCGGCGGCGGCGGGCGAGGCGGCGGTCCTCGTCCGCGCCGTCGGCGCGGCGGTCGAACGCATCGACGACGTGGGCGTCGCCCACCTCGGGCGCATCGTCGACCACCTCGACGCGCTCCGGGCGGCGGACGTGGCCGTCGTCGCCGCCGGACGGGAGGGGGCGCTCCCGACGGTGGTCGCCGGCCTCGTCGACACGCCGGTGATCGGCCTGCCCGTCTCCACCGGCTACGGCCACGGCGGCGAGGGGGAGTCGGCGCTCGCCAGCATGCTCCAGTCGTGTACCGTTCTCTCGACGGTCAACATCGACGACGGCTTCACCGCGGGGGCACAGGCCGGCCTGATCGCGCGAGCGGTCGCCGGCGCCCGCGACGCGTGACTCCGTCGGCTGTCTGCCGATCGGGGTCGTCGTCACTTCGGGGCGGCAACTATCGTCAAACGGTTACTGTCGACGCCACGAGGACCGACCGTTCCGTCGTTCGTGCGCGTATTTTTGGACGTTCGTGAACCGCTCACGCACGCGCGCGACGCCCATTTAGGTGTGTGTACCGTACACGAACTTGCCGGCCACCGGTGGTAGCCGGTTTCAATCATGGCACGCTGCGATCACTGCGGGTCACACGTCTCGGAGCGCTTCGCGCGGGTGTTCGCCGACGCCAGTGGGCGAATCCTCGCCTGTCCAAGCTGCTCGGCCAACGCCGGTATCGCGGAGGAGTCGAGACGCCGGACCCCAAACGCGTAACCACTGTAGCGACGTTCGACCACCACGCGAAGCCACCTTCTACGCACGAAACCGTTCGTGCCCGCTCGGCGTCAGCCTCCGATCGATCCCCGACTACAGTCGGCGGGGTGACCGGCTGACGTTCCGATACGGATCGTCGTCAGTCCCGGAAGGTTGCCCGCAACGCACCGACACTGGTACGACTCGCTCGACGTGGACCTCCTCGACGCCGACGACAACCACTATACCGACGCCGACCCGTCACGGACGCGTGCACTACGTCTACGTCCTCGAATGTGCCGACGGCACCTACTACACGGGCTACACGACGGACGTGGAGCGCCGCGTCGCCGAACACGACGCGGGCGAGGGGGCGAAATACACCCGCGGCCGGACGCCGGTCGAACTCGTCCACGTCGAGGAGTACGAGACACGTTCGGCGGCGATGAGCCGCGAGCACGGGATTAAGTCGCTGTCGCGGCGACAAAAAGAACGGCTGGTCGACGGCGCTACACGCGATTGATCTGGCGCACCTCGGCCGAATCACACCTCGAACATCTCGGGTCGTCGACGGCCGGATCGACCCGAAACGTCGCCGCACACTCGTCACACCGGTAGACGATCCGTTCCTCCGCCGTGAACATCCCTTTCAGGGTCTCTACGAGTGACATCGTTCCCCCCGATCGGGGGTACCGTGTTACCGTATAACACACTTTCGCCCGCTCCGCGGAAGTGGACGAGCGTTCACCATCCCGACGAAGTCGGTCGATCGGGCGTGGTCGCCGGTCTCCCGTGCCCGCTCGACGCCCACCTTTTTCTCGCCCGACGGGGATGGGGCCGTATGGACGCCATCTCCTTCGGCACCGACGGGTGGCGCGCCCGTCTCGACACCTTCACCGACGAGCGGGTGCGCGTGGTCGGACAGGCCGTCGCGGACTACCTCACCGACGCCGGCCACGACGCCCCCGTCGCCGTCGGGTACGACGCGCGGGCCACCTCCGAGGGCTTCGCCGAGTCGCTGGCGGACGTGCTCGCGGCCAACGGTTTCGACGCCCTCCTCCCCGAGCGGGACTGCCCGACGCCGCTGGTCGCGTGGGCCGTCGTCGACCGCGACCTCTCGGGTGCGCTGATGGTCACCGCCTCTCACAACCCGCCCGAGTACAACGGCGTGAAGTTCATCCCCGAAAACGGCGCACCGGCCCTCCCCGAGGTGACCGACGCCATCGAGGACCGCCTCGCCGAACCGCGCGCCGACGGCCCCCGCGGCACCGTCGACCGAGCCGACTTCGTCGCCGCACACGCCGAACAGATCCGGGAACTGGTCGCCCCCGACTGCGAGGGGCTGACCGTCGTCTACGACGCCATGCACGGGAGCGGCCGGGGCGTCACCGACGCCGTCCTCGAATCGGCGGGCGCGACGGTGATACGGCGACGGTGCGATCGGGACACGTCGTTCGGCGGAACGCCGCCCGAACCGAGCGCCGAGCATCTCGTCGGCCTCGTCGACGCCGTGGCCGACCACGACGCCGACTTGGGTATCGCGAACGACGGGGACGCCGACCGCCTCGCCCTCGTCACGCCCGACCGGGGGTATCTCGACGAGAACCTCTTTTTCGCCGCGATGTACGATGCCCTCCTCGACGACGACTCGGGGCCGGCGGTGCGGACCGTCCCCACGACGTTCCTGATCGACCGTATCGCCGACGCCCACGGCGAGGACGTGGTCGAGACGCCCGTCGGGTTCAAGTGGGTCGCCGAGGCGATGATCGAGCACGACGCGCTGATCGGCGGCGAGGAGTCCGGGGGTTTCTCCATCCGCGGCCACGTCCCCGAGAAAGACGGGGTGTTGATGGCGGCGCTCGCGGCCGCCGCCGCCGCCGACGAGTCGCTCGACGCCCGGGTCGCCCGCCTGCTCGACACCTACGGCGACATCGTCGCCGACAAGGTGAGCGTCGACTGCCCGGACGACCGCAAGGCCGCAGTGATCGACGCCCTCGGCGACGCCATCCCCGACCGCGTCGCGGGCGAGGCGGTCGAGAACGTCGTCACGCTCGACGGCTTCAAACTCCTCTTGACCGACGGCTCGTGGCTCCTCGTGCGCCCCAGCGGAACCGAGCCGAAGATGCGGGTGTACGCCGAAGCCGGGAGCCGTGACCGGGTCGACGACCTGCTCGACGCCGGCCGGGACCTGGTCGCGGGCCACCTCTAGGCCGCAGTCGAAGCGTCCATAGTGCTCCGGGTCCTGCCGTCGACTATGCGCGCTCCACGCGGCGACGCCGCGGAGGTGGTCCCGTGAGCGAAGCCTACGACCCGCTGTCGCGGATGCGCCGCCTCCTCCTCGCGGAGACGCGGGCGATCCGGTGGTGGAGCCTCGTCGTCGCCGCCGAAATCGCCCTCGTGACGGCGTACATCGCCGTCACGGGCGTCATCGTCACCGAACCACGCTACGTCGTCTACCCGTTCGTCTGGATCAACGTCGGTCTGTGGGCGATGGTTCGGACCGGCCTCCCGAGCGTCGACGGCCGCAAGCGCTGGCTCGCGCGAGCCCTCGCCGCCGGCTACTTCCTCCTGCTCGCGTGGGCCGGCGGCATCCTCCTCCTCGGCATTCCGGCCCCCCTCCCGGGCGGCGCCGTCTCGTCGATTCACTGGAACATCCCCGGCTGGGGACCGTCGGTCGTCTACGGCACGCCGAGGGTTCGCCTCGCGGTCGTCCCGTTCAAATTCGTCGGCTACGTCGCCATGACCTACCTCGTCTACGCCCGCCTGCTCGACGCGACGCGGGCGGTGCTCTCCGGCGTCCTCGGTCTGGTCTCCTGTGTCGGCTGTACGTTCTCCATTCTCCTCCCCCTGCTCGGCGCCACCACCCTCTTCGGGTCGACGCTGACGGGGCTGTCCTGGGATCTCTCGACAGTCGTCTTTCTCCTCACCGTTGCGCTCCTCTACTGGGCGGACGAGGTGGGTGTCGCCGTCTCGCGGCGGCTACCCCTCTAACCGGCCACGGAGGCGGCCGTCGCCGACCGCTTCGACGTCGAACCCCAGTGACTCGTAGAACGGCCGCACGTCGGGGTCGAATTCGGCGACGAGACGATCCCGAGCCTCCAGCGCGGCCCGGACGAGGGCGCTCCCCACGCCCCGGTCGCGGTGGCGTCGGCGGGTCGCCACCGCCGTCACGCGGTCGCCGTCGCGAACCAGGGCGCCGACCGGGCGGTCGGCTATCGTCGCCACCAGCACCGCCCCCGCTTCGATGCGCTCGCGCACCCGGTCGGCGTCGGTTTCGAGCATCGCGCCGTCGAGGATCCGTAGCACGTCGAGGTGGTCGGCGGCGTCGGCGCGGCGAACCCGGATCGCCCGCTCGTCGAGCGCACCCCCCTTCACCAGGCGGAGGACGCGCACCCGGTCGGCGTCGACCGGTCGATCCTCCGGCACCGGCCGGTCGTCGACGAGGACGGTCGCCTCGTGGGGGCTGAAATCGAGGGCGACGAGCAGGTCGCCGTAGGTTGCGTCGGCGTCGAGGGTGAGCTCCCGCGCTCCCTCGCCGACCACCTCGGCGCGAACCGTGGGCATGGCTGGAGGGAGTCGGCGGACGCCCCTGAACCTTCCGTCGCGCCGCGCGAGTTTTTGACACGCAGCCGCATAGGCCACCTATGCCCCTCCGGAACCGCGACGGAACCGCCGTCGACGCCGTCCCCTTCCTCGTCGTGACGGCGATGGCCGCCCTCGTCTGCTACTCGTTCGGCCCCATCTACGCCATCGCCATCGGCCTGTCGGGGCCGGCGGTGTTCGGCCTGCCGACCGTCGCCTGTATCGCCGCCGTCGGCGTGGCGTATCACCGCCTCGTCTACACCGCTCGGCCGGAACTCCGCGGCGAACTCCCGCCCGAGCAGCGCATCAAGGGGCTGTTCTACGCCGCGCTGGTCGGGGCCGCGGTGCTCGTTGCCCTCTCCCTCCCCCTTTTGATGCCGTGACGCGAACGCCCTTCCCATGCGCGAGGTCGAAGTTTCGCGGTTCGTCCCGGCGACGCCGACGGCTGTCGAGCGCGTCCTGACGCCCGCAACCGTCGTCGAGAGCGAGGGGAGTTTTACCGTCCGCGACGTGACCGAAGCCGAGGACGGCACGCTCGTCACCGCCGGCGCGCGCGGGCTGGAACTCACGCTCCGATTCGAGGACCGCCCGGACGGCCTCCACTATACGCAGGCCGGCTCGGCGGGACCGTTCGACGCCATGACGACCGATCTGACCGTCGAGGCCGAAAACGAGGGGTCACGCGTGACCGCCCGGTCGGCGGTGAGCCTGGGACTGCCCGCGCCGGCGCTGACGGACCGGCTGGCGACGTGGAAGCGGCGAGGGGAACTGAACCGACTGCTGGACGCGCTGGCCGCCGAGGCGACCTGATACGCGTTGCTACACGTCATAGGGAGTCTCGTAGGAGTCCATAATTCTCTCGTGAAGAACCGAGATCCAGTGGTAACAGATCGAGTTCATACCCTCCGGGCGGCTACGACAATCCCTATCAGTACCGGTTCGTCAGGACGGGCCGGCGAACCACCGGGACACAGTCACAGCAATCCGTATGAAGTGATATACCGATAGCGCCCCACCGCGACGTATGGACTGGCGCGACATCGTCACTATTGCCCTCGCCGGCGTCCTCGGGATGGCCGGTGGCGTCCTCGGACCGGTCGGCATCGTCGCCGGCGTCGTCCTCGGGGCGGCCGTCGGCGCCCGGTGGGGAGCGCGTGCCGACCGTCTCGGCGCCCTCGAAGACCGGGTGACTGCGCTGGAGTCCGATCCGACACCCGACGACGAGGCGTGATCGCAGCAGGTCGCCCGCCGCGGCCGTGCGGCGACTGCGGACAGCCGACCGAGCCTTTAGGCCCTCGCCGCGTGAACCGTTCACTATGGGACTGTTAAACACGATCACCGACACGCTCAAAGCCTCCTCGTCGTCGGCGAATCGCGGCGACGGTGCGAGCGAGTCGAAGGGGGCGTACTGGTGTCACGACTGTAGCGAACGAATCCTCGACACCGAGGTGGAGGGCGACGACGCACCGACGTGTCCGACCTGCGGCGAGGCGATGGAGTTCGAGCGCTCGCCCGGGTCGACCGGCTGTGCCTGTTAGGGCTCGGTCACGACGTACTCCTCGCCCGCTTCGGTCGGAAACGCGTTCTCGAAGTCCTCCCAGTTCGTCGTCATCTCCTCGTCGGTGAGCAGGCAGTCGTCGAGTGCCGCGATCAGCGCGTCCTCGTCCATTCCCCGGCCGATGAAGACGAGTTCAGTCCGGCGGTCGCCCCACTCCGCGTCCCACTCCAGATCCTTACGGTTGCGACGGTAGGCGTCCTGCTCGAACTCGGGGAGGCTGGCGATCCAGGGCCCGGCGGACTCCATCCGAACCGAGGGGCCGGCCTGGCCCATCGTGTACGACTGGTCGGCTCCCGTGGCGATCCAGCAGGTGCCCTTCGAGCGAACGACCGCCGGGGGCAGGTCGGCGAGAAACGCGTGCAGACGTTCGGGGTGGAACGGGCGGCGGCGGCGGTAGGTAAAGGAGGTGACGCCGTAGACGGCTTCGGGGTGGGCGTGATCGTGATCGTGGTCGTGACCGTGACCCCCCTCGTCCTCCAGCGCCCGCTTCCACCCTGCCTCGTCGGCGGTGGCGGGGTCGTACCGGTCCCGGAGGACGGTCCCGGCGTCGACGCGGCTGTGTTCCGTTCGTACCACCTCGGCGTCGGGGCGGAGCGTCCGCACCATCTCCTCGACGGCGTCGAGTTCCGCGGGCGTGACGAGATCCGTCTTGTTCAGGACGACGAGGTTCGCGAACTCCACGCCTTCGACGAGGAGGTCGGAGAGCGGACGGGCGTCGTCCGCGTCCCCGTCGGCCTGCGGCCGACTGCCCGAGGAGCGTCGCTCCTCGCCGTCGCCCCGGCGGGCCGCGACGCCCGCGTCGCCGAAGGCGTCGTGGAACTGGCGGGCGTCGACGACGGCCACGACGGACGCCACGTCGTAGCGGGCGGCGGCTCGCGAGCCCGTGGTGAACAGGCGGGCGACGGGTCGGGGCTCGGAGATGCCCGACGCCTCCACGACCAGGTGGTCGAAGTCGCGGTCCTGTGCTAGCTGGACGACGGCGGTTTCGAGGTCGTC
>Ga0209946_1000177_pt1 | contig 26088 bp, 30 predicted proteins | sample SalPon2_A_H2O_MG_FD_185704 | JGI IMG/M metagenome (GOLD analysis project Ga0209946, IMG submission 185704) | Salt pond water microbial communities from South San Francisco under conditions of wetland restoration - Salt Pond MetaG R2_A_H2O_MG... | ecosystem: Environmental > Aquatic > Non-marine... | reverse complement strand
GTTCACCGGGCGATGGACGCCGAGAAGTGGGGTGTGATCTTCTGCACCAAGATCGGCCAGGGCCGGATGGACGTCGCCGAGTCGATCATCGAGGACAACGACGACGCCTACCTCATCACCATGGACGAGGTCACCCCCGACCGGCTCCGGAACTTCGACATGGACGCGTTCGTCAACACCGGGTGTCCGCGGATCACGACCGACGACGGCCCGCAGTTCCACAAGCCGATGCTCACCCCCGGCGAGTACCGGATCGCGGTCGGCGACAAACCGCTCGATTCGCTGTCGTTCGACACGTTCCACGGCACCTGGTAGTCGCTACGGAAGCGGCTCGATACCGACTAGTTCCCGTCGACGCCCGCCGCGTTCTCGACGTAGCGAACCGCGTTCTCGGGGCTCTCTACGGCCGCAACGTGGTCGGCGTCGTGCGTGCCGAGCCCCGCGGTCGGACGGTCGTAGATCGACGCGTACCCGAGTTCCGAGAGCGTCCCACCGCCCCCGTCGACCGCGACGACCGCGTCGCCGTTCATCACGACGAGCGCGTTACGGGCGTGGCCCAGCCCCGTCGCGATCGGCTCGTCGACGTAGGGGTTGGCGTCCGCCGGATCGTCCGACGGGAGGATCCCGATGGTGTGACCGCCGGCCTCGACTGCCCCCCGGCACGCGGCCGCCATTACGCCGCCGAGCCCGCCGCAGACGACCGTGTGGCCCGATTCGGCGAGTACGTGACCCAGTTCCGCGGCCGTCTCGGCCTCCCGTTCGGTCGGTGTACTACCGCCGATGACGCTGACTCGCATACCGGAGACTCAGTGGCCACGCCGGTAGTGGTTTCGCCCGCGTCGAGTGTGGGCTGAGTTTCGGCTGGCTACGGGGCGTCATCGGGCGGGGTACAGTGTTGTTTTCGTTCTCAGACCGGTGAATCAGCCGGCAGAACGCGGATGCGTATTGATCATTACATTCCTACTAGTTCCAAATAATGTTCCCAGTATTATACAAGATGGATACGTATATCCATAGATGAATTTCCGTAAAAAGTTTTATTATAATATAGCAAAATGCTGATTATTATGACCGGTGTGATGTATCTGACAATCCCTAAGACGAAAGCAGAACGATTGATTATCTCAAGTCATATCAATTTGGTTGTCATTGCAAAAAGCGATGAAAAAATAAGAATAGGTTACGAGCCGGGGACTATGTCTAATAACTGGATGTGTAGTCTGTATGATTACGAATTCACCAATAAAAAAGTTGAAACCGACAGTGGTGTCGTAGAAAGTGGTATACTCGGGACAAAAATGGAATATCGAACCAACCGTACAGACACAAAAAGTGTAAAACAAGCAGTCTCGGATCACGTTGAGAGCTGATGGAATTTAAAAGAGGACACGGGATGTAGTGAATCAAGATCAACAAAGTGATATGTACTCTCTATGCGAAAAGCGTAGTGGCAGTGCTAAACTCACCCCCTGTACTGATTGATCGGTGAACTCCCTATACTGAACGATTGGTGATTCACCTACACTGAACAGTCACCATCTACTCTGACCGGCCAGAAAGAACAGGTAGCCTTTTGATCACCGCTCCCCCCGTGGATCCGTGATTTACTCGACGCTCTTTGACGGTTGATACTGCCTGACGTGAGGGCTGTGATATCGTCGGACCTAAATTTGACAACCGAGAGGAACACTTCACCCGAACTGCCGTTGGGACGGGTTAGACACGCCTCTCGAAACACCGCCTACGCATCGACGACATACGTTCCAGTAATCCGCACGAATGCCCCCACAACGAGGAACCGACGCATCGGTAGCAGGGATCAGTGACGGAATTCGCCAGGTGGCCGTAGAGTTCCGGGAATTGGAGGCACCGGTCACGCGGTCGGTAGTCGTCATCATCTCGGTTGTGTTCATCGGACAGATCTTCACAGCGCTACTACTGGAGGTCGAGATTCCTGTGTTGGTACGGGATCTATTTACCGAATACGCTGCAGTAGCGTGGGTGGTATCGCCAGTACTTCACTACGGCGAACTGCATTTTCTGTTTAATATTGTCGTTATCTGGGGTCTCGGGACGGTAGTGGAACAAACGCTGTCCGGAAGAACATACGTTCTGTTCATACTACTCGCGGCAATCGGATCGACCACTGCATCGTATCTCGCGAAAGCACCGTTCGGACCCGTCCAAATCGCCACCTATGGTTCGAGTGGAATAGCCTATGCCGCCGCAACGTATTCACTGACTTTCACATCGAACGGTACAGTCCCGGGCCTTCAGGATCTGGCCTCAGTAGACTTCATAGCGCGTATTGCTGGTTTCTCGGCGGTACTCATCGTCGCAGGTGACATTGTGGCTGGTCCGTCCGTAACTGCAAACTGGTTCAACGGGAGTCATCTCGGCGGCGCAGTTATCGGACTCGTCTGCGGACGGTACCTTCCGGAGACGGAATAGGGGCTACTTCTGCTCGTGGTCGCCGCCGACCAACGTCCCGTCGGGTCGCTTTGCGCCCTCGGAGTCGTGAACGACGACGCCGTCGACGTCAGCCGGCTCGTACCTGTCGCGGACCGCGATCGCCTCCTCCAACTCGCGGACTGCGCGCTGCTTCAACGCCGCTGCCAACTCCTCGGCGTCGTCTCTCGATATGTCGCGGCCGAGGCCCTCACACTCGTGGGCGCGGACCATCCCCGCCCCGTCGACGGAACCGTCCGCGGCGGTTCCGTCTGCCCGCGGGACCTCCGGTCCCGCGCTGTCGACGGCCTCGCCCATCGGCTGAGTCGTGCCGCCGAGCGCGACGCTGAACGGGTAGGTCGCACAGATCAGCGGCCGGTCGTCGTGGACGGTACACGCCCCTGTCCCGTCGGTCTCCTCGTAGAAGGTGCAGTCGCCGCAGGCGCCGGTCCCGAGCGCCCACTCGAACGTCTCGCCCTCGGGGCCGTCCGGCCCGTCCGCGAGGCCATACGGCATCGGGCGGGCAACGTCGCGCCAGTCGTAGTCGGTGCCGTCTCCACGTTCCGACCCTGCATCCGCTCTGCGTTCACTCGTCTTCAACTGCCGCACCTCGTCGGGAAACACCGTCGCGGTGTGGGGCTCCCGCTCGCCGTCGTCGTCCGTGTGGCCTTTGCAGCACGCCCCACACCGGGTACACTCGAACCCGATCGACTCGATCGCATCCGCCAGCTCCGACACCCGGAGGTCGCGAGCGCGGTCGAGTTCCGTCTCCAGCGTCGGCGGGTCGCTCACGCTATCGCATCGCGGCGGCGCGGACAAAACCCTCCCGGTCGGGGAGGGCCGGAGCCGACGCCGCCCGCGCCGTCACTCCGGCGCGACCGCCCCGGTCCCCGCGGCGAACGCCACCCGGCCCTCCACGTCGAGTTTCTCTAAGTGTGCCACGACTGTCGCCCGGGCGAGGTCCCGAACCCCACTGAGGTCCTTATCATATGCGGCGTCGACGACCGCGTCGACGTCGGCGGCGCCCCCGCGGACCGCGGCCAAGATGCGCCGCTCGCGATGGAGCCGGTGGGTCAGAAGCCGCAGACAGGTCGCTCGCGGGTCGTCGATGACCGTTCCGTGACCCGGGAGGAGCCGCGTGGGCCGTCGGGCGTAGAGCCGGCGGAGCCCGACCAGATACCCCCGGAGGTCGCCCTCGGGGGCCGCGACCGCGACGCTGCCCTCGGCGACCGCCACGTCGCCGCAGACCGTTCCGCCCGTGGTCTCGAAGGCGACGTGGTCGGGCGCGTGGCCCTGTGTGTCGATCACGTCGACGCCGCCGCCGGCGGGGAGCCGGGTGCCTTCCACGAAGGTGCGATCCGGCTCGATCCCGGCGGCGGCGCCGAACCGGGACTCGAACCCACGGCGGCACCAGACGGTCGCCCCCGTTTCGGCCGCGTAGTCCGTTACCGCCCCGACGTGATCAGGATGGGCGTGCGTGACCGCGACGTGCTTGACGTCGGCGGCGTCGACGGCGGCGTCGAGGTCGTCGGTGCGGCCGGCCGGATCGATCAGGAGCGTCTCGTCGAGGAGATACGCGTTGGTGGTCCCGGTCGGGACGCGCCCCTCGAGCGGGACGGGCACCCGAACGATCCCGGCCTCCACGTTCGGTGGTCCACTCACGGCCGAGACTACAGACGATCAGTGCAAAACGGTATCGGCACCGGATCGCGACGACGGGTGATCCGACGGCTACGTGTTGAGGTAGTAGACCTGTTTCCGGGCGTCCTGGAAACTGTAGCGGGAGCCGACGAGTCCGGACTCCTCCAGCCTGTTGAGTGCGTACCGGACGGTCCGGTCGGGCAGCAACGACTCTTCGGCCAACTGGCCCTGTGACAGTGGAGCGTCGCTCTCGAGAACTTTAGCGACGAGTTTCGCGCTCGGCGGTAGCTCGCGGAGCCGGTCGCGGAACTCCGAGTCCGAGAGCAGGCTATCCCTATCGAGGTCTGCGGCACTGGTGCTCATACAACACGACTGAGGCGTGCTCGTGGTAAAGGTTGCCTACAAGTGTGAGCAAACAATACATACACCTTATATGTATATAATCTCGATCGGCCGCGAGGCGACCAGGTCGCTCCGGTTCGGGAGACGGTACGAGCCCCCTCGGAGTCCGCGTCCGGCAACCGCCGCGCCGGCGCGCGGCCGTCGGTATCCAGTACGGTTTTAATCCGCGAGTGAGCACGGGATGGTAGCGTGAAAGGAAAGGAGTGGTACCAAGCGGACGACGTCGCCCAGGAGTACGACTCGAAGCGGTTCTCGCGGGGCGGGAGACTCATCGACAGCCGCGAGAAGCGGGCGGTCGTCGACGCCATCGGTCCCGTTGCGGGCGAGGACGTCCTCGAGATTGCCTGCGGGACCGGCCGGTTCACCGTGATGCTGGCCGAACGCGGGGCGAACATCGCCGGGCTCGATATCTCCAACGCGATGCTGTCGCAGGGGCGCGCGAAGGCCCGGAACGCCGGCGTCGCGGACAACATCGAGTTCCTCCGGGGCGACGCTGCCCGGCTGCCGTTCCCCGACGACCACTTCGACGCCGTCGTCGCGATGCGGTTTTTCCACCTCGCGGACACGCCGACGAAGTTCCTGACAGAGATGGCCCGCGTCTCGAAAGACCTCGTGTTCTTCGACACGTTCAACGGTCGCAGCACCCGCGTCGCCTACAACTGGCTGCTCCCGATGGGGTCACATCTCTACTCGCGATCGCAGGTGGATCGGCTGCTCGACTCGGCCGGCGTACGGCTGCTCGACGCCGAACACGACTTTCTCCTCCCGTACGGATTCTACCGGAAGATCCCCAACAGGCTGGCACAAGAGTTCCGCAACGTCGACACCGCGATCGGCGACACGGCCGTCGGCGACGCGCTGGCGTCGGTCTCCTACTGGACGGCGGCCGTCGAGTGACCGACGGGCTGGGCGCGCTCTCGACCCCGAGGTACGGTATTTAAGTTGGCGGATCGCGTCCGCTGCGTATGGAGCTCTCGGTCGTGGTTCCGACGCTCAACGCGCGGGACCACCTCGCGACCACGCTCGACGTCTTGGGCTCGCGTGCGCCGGACGCCGAGGTGGTAGTGGTCAACGGGCCGTCGGCCGACGGCACCACTGGGATGGTGCGCGACCGGAACGACGTCGACGTGCTGGTGGAGGTTTCCGACCGGACGCTGAACGTCTCCCGCAACGCCGGGATCCGCGCGGCCTCCGGCGACGCAATCGCGTTTCTCCGGCACGGCCTCGCGGTCGAGGAGTCGTGGGTGTCCGCGGTCGAGGCGGGGCTCGAGCGCGCCCCAGTCGTCACTGGCCCGGTCCACGAGACCCTCCCCGCCGGTATGACCACCACCGCCCCCGAGCACCGCGAGATCCGCGGTCGGATGGTGACGTACTTCAACGGCGGTAACGTGGCGTTCCGCGCGGCGGCGCTCGACCGGCTGGACGGCTTCGACGAGTATCTGGAGACCGGCGGCGCCCGCGACGCCGCCCACCGGCTCGCCGGCCTCGACGACGACGTCGAGTGGCACTCGGAGATGTGCGTCCGGACCGAGTACGAGTCCGACGGCGGCGTCACCAGCCGGGAGTACGGATGGAAGTACCGCGCCCTCGCCTACCGGCTGGTGAAGAACTACGGGCTGCGGCCGACCGTGCTGCGCCGGGTGATTTTCCACGCCGGCAGCGACGCGGTGGCCGCCGCCCGCGACGTGGTCGCCGGCGACACAACCCCGACGAACTGGTTCGGGACCGGCCGCGACGTCGTCACGGGGATGGCCACCGGCTACTCCGACGGCCTGGTCGCCCGCGCTCGTGATCAGGGCCCCGCGCGGAATCCTCACGGCTGCTCAAAGCGGGCCGACCGAGCCGTCGCGACGTACGATCGGCGGTAACGTGACGCCGGACGTGGAACGGGCGCTTGGAGACGAACGGTGCCCGGAGGTTTATTTCGGATCACGGGGGCACGCCCCGTGTGATCTGCGGATCGCCCTGCGCCGGGCAGCGAGCGTCCGGCACGTCGGCGCGGGGACGACGGTGTGTCGGCTGTTCGCCACGCGCTCCGTACGCCTTCGACTCACGACTCCCCGGGTGCGAGTTCGGGGACGACTCGGGAGGCGTTCGCGGAGAACGCCCGCCGCATTGCGTTCTCGGACACGTCGAGCGTCAGGATCTCCATTACGCCGACGTTGGGGTGGACCTCGGGGGCACCGCTCCCGAAGAGCACTCGGTCGGGGTGTTCCAAGAGCGCACGTTCGAGCACGCTCCGGACCCGGACCTGAGCGGTGTCGAGGTAGAGTCGATCGTACCGGTCGAGAAGATCGATCGCGTCGGACAGAAGATCGCGGTCGAGCGGGTAGCCGCCGAGCCCCGCCAGGATAACGGGGATGTCGCGATCGAGGAGCGTCTCCGCGACCGCTTGCGGGGGGAACGCCTGCCCGGCGTGGACGACGAGCGGCAGTCCCACCTCCTCCAGCCGACCGACGGTTTCGGCGTCGGGCATCCCGTCGGCTGCGGGCGCGAGCGTGAACCCGTGAAACCGGTCGTCGTAGGCGTACTGCTCGACGTCGTCCGGGCTGGTGTGGTGGTCGGCGCGGGAGGCCGCCAGGTTCCGGAGTCGACTCGACGCCCCCGCCCCCGGCTCGCGCGGCCCGTTGATCCGGGCGAACCCGAGGAACGGTCGGTCCACGCTCAGCCGAGCCACGGCGTTGTTTGCCCGGAGGTATCCCTCGCCCGCAGGTCGTTCTCCCGGGGAGACGACCGCCCTGACTACCCCGGCACGCCGGAGTTCCCGCTCGAGCACCTCGGGCGTCGTTTCGCGCCCACGGCTCGCAACCTCGGCCTCGTCGGTGGGATCGAGCCGAGCGTGGACGTCGACGACTCTGAACCCGTGGTTCAACTCCAGCATCGTGAGCCACTGTCGGACCGACACAAATATAGCTTGGCGACATCCCCCGGGATCAGCGCTCGGCCATCCGGACGTCGTCGCCGGGCGCCAGTCCGAACGCGTCGTCGCCGCGGCCGCGGTTGACGTCGCACTCGACGAATCCGTGGCTGCCGACCGTCACCAGTCGCTCGTCCGCGTCGACATCGGCGAACGCGCGGACGACGGTCGCCAGCGTCCCGTCGACCGAGAGCGTCTCCCCGACCCGGCCGTCGAGGAACGACCCCGGGACGTTCGTGACCACGTTCCCGAAGTCGTCGACGACCAAGACCTCCCCGTGGGCGGCGTCCGCCCCCAGTTTCGCCTCCGGGAACCGGCAGTCGACGACCGCCTCGGTCGACCCTTCCGGCGGAAGAGACTCGACGGAAGCCGTCGCGTCGAGCGACTCGATAGCGCCGACGCCCACGCCGTGGACCGCGGCGGCGGCGGGGGCGAACACGTCGCGGCCGTGAAACGTCGACGAAGCGGGGTCGGCGTACTCGTATCGAAAGCATTCGACCGCCGCGCCCGACTCTACGGCGATCCGGCGGGCAGCCGGCAGCGCCACGCCGTTGTCGGGGGCGACCACCGCGTGGTCGCCGGCACGAACGACGAGCGCGTCCCGGTTAGTCCCGACGCCGGGGTCGACCACGACCAGATGGACCGCCGGCGGAAAGTACGGGAGCGTCTCTCGGCACCAGAAGGCCGCCGCGCGCACGTCTTGGCGGGGGAGGTCGTGCGCGACATCGACGAGTCTGGCGTCGGTCCGGCGCAAGAGCACGCCCTTCATCGCCGCCGGATACGGCGACCCAAAGTCGGAAGCGAGAGTGAGCATCGCGGTCACTTGGGGCTGCCGCCCCTGCCGCCGTTAGCATCGGTATCGCTGATACGCTGGATCCGTTCGATGCCGTTGATCTCTTCGATCACGTCGGTCACTGGCGACGGTACGAGGCTCCGCCAGTCGCCGCCCTTGATCATACGCCCGCGGAGCTCCGCGCCCTCCAGCACGTCGCGGTTGAACATCGGCGACTGTCGCACCTCGACGCCGGCCTCGGAGAACAGTTGAATCACAAGGGGGTTATTCGAGTAGGCAACGTCGAACGCCGGCGACATACTCTGGACGTGACTCACCCACACCGAGTTCCGATCGAGGTCCTCGATCGGGACCGCGTAGGTCGTGATGTCGAGGTCCACGACCGACTTGGTCACCATCATCACGCGCTCGCCTGCTGTGAACGGGTTCCGTGGGGTGTGGGAGTCGCCTGCGGACCCGATTCCGAGCACGAGTTCGTCGACGTCGTCTGCGATCTCCGTCACCATTCGGTGGTGACCGTCGTGATAGGGCTGAAACCGACCGATGTAGAACCCCCGCATACCTCGCGTGACGGCCGCATCATTTATAAATACCCCGAGATGTGCCAACCTGTAAATACGCGGTATAAAACGGTTTAAACGTCGGATATTGGCGATGCAACCCCTGCACACGCGGGGAGAAAGTATATGAGTCGTCCGACCTTCGATACAGGTAGCGAATCATTCTATGAGTAACGACACGGAAGCCGACGAAAACACCCCCGAAGAGGGGGGCGGCGTCGCCGAGGACGCCCCCGAGTCGCCGCCGGAGCGAGAGGACCGGCTCCCCGAAGGGATTGCCGAGGAACCGGACGACGGTGGCATTGGCCCGGGCGACCGAGACGACCACCCGGGCAGCCGCAACGGTCACTCCGACGGCGAGGTCGACGGGACGATCGACGACCTCGGGAGCGACGTTGAGGTCGATGCCGAAGTCGCAGATGACATCGACGAAGACGATCTGCTGGGCGGGCTACGCATCAACTCCACCGAGGAGATCGACGTACCGGACCGGCTAGTCGACCAGGTCATCGGGCAGGAACACGCCCGTGACGTGGTTATGAAGGCCGCAAAGCAGCGGCGGCACGTGATGATGATCGGCTCGCCGGGGACCGGCAAGTCGATGCTGGCGAAGGCGATGTCCGAACTGCTGCCGCCGGAGGAGCTCCAGGACGTCCTCGTCTATCACAACCCCGACGACGGGAACAACCCCAAGGTGCGGACCGTTCCCGCCGGCAAGGGCGACCAGATCGTAGAGGCTCACAAAGAGGAGGCCAGAAAGCGCAACCAGATGCGGTCGTTCCTGATGTGGATCATCATCGCGATCGTCATCGGCTACTCTTTCATTATCGCAGGGCAGATCCTGCTCGGGATCCTCGCGGCGGGCGTGATCTACCTCGCGTTCCGCTACGGTTCCCGTGGGAGCGACGCGATGGTGCCGAACCTCATCGTCAACAACGCCGACACGACGACTGCGCCGTTCGAGGACGCGACGGGCGCTCACGCCGGCGCGCTGCTCGGTGACGTCCGTCACGACCCGTTCCAGTCGGGTGGGATGGAGACGCCGAGCCACGACCGCGTTGAGCCCGGCGCTATCCACAAGGCCAACAAGGGCGTGCTGTTCGTCGACGAGATCAACACGCTGGACATCCGAAGCCAGCAGCACCTCATGACCGCGATCCAGGAGGGCGAGTTCCACATCACGGGCCAGTCCGAGCGGTCCTCGGGCGCGATGGTCCAGACTGAACCCGTCCCGACGGACTTCATCATGATCGCTGCGGGGAACCTCGACGCGATGGAGAACATGCACCCCGCGCTGCGCTCGCGGATCAAGGGTTACGGGTACGAGGTGTACATGGACGACACCATCGAGGACACTCCGGATATGCGCCGGAAGTACGCCCGGTTCGTGGCCCAGGAGGTCAGCAAAGACGGCCGGCTGCCGGAGTACTCCGCGGAGGCGATCGAGGAGGTCATCCTCGAGGCCCGCCGCCGTGCCGGTCGGAAGGGCCACCTGACCCTGAAGCTCCGGAACCTGGGTGGGCTGGTCCGGGTCGCGGGCGACATCGCCCGCTCGGAGGACGCAGATCAGGTGACGCGCGACCACGTGCTCCAAGCGAAGGGTCGGAGCCGGTCGATCGAGCAACAGCTCGCCGACGACTACATCGAGCGTCGGAAGGACTACGAGTTGCAGGTCTCGGACGGCTACGAGGTCGGCCGCGTCAACGGTCTCGCCGTGATGGGCGAGGATTCGGGGATTATGCTCCCCGTGATGGCCGAGGTGACGCCGTCTCAGGGCCCCGGTGAGGTCATCGCGACCGGCCAGCTGAAAGAGATGGCCCAGGAGGCGGTCTCGAACGTCTCGGCGATCATCAAGAAGTTCTCCGACGAGAACATCTCCGAGAAGGACATCCACATCCAGTTCGTCCAAACTGGGCAGCAGGGCGTCGACGGCGACTCCGCGTCGATCACCGTCGCGACCGCGGTGATCTCCGCCTTGGAGAACATGGGCGTCGATCAGTCGCTGGCGATGACCGGCAGCCTCTCGGTCCGGGGCGACGTGCTCCCGGTCGGTGGGGTCACCCACAAGATCGAAGCCGCCGCGAAGTCCGGCTGTGACCGCGTCATCATCCCCGCTGCGAATATGCAAGACGTGATGATCGAAGAGGAGTACGAGGAGATGGTCGAGATCATCCCGGTCTCACACATCAGCGAAGTCCTCGACATCGCCCTCGAGGGCGAACCCGAGAAGGACTCGCTGGTCGCCCGGCTGAAGAGCATCACCGGTTCGGCGCTCTCGAAGGGCGAGACTGTCTCGGGACCTTCCAGCCCGAGCCCGCAGTAACCGGCCGATGCCCGAGTGGGCGACGTTCGTCGGCTTCGCGTTCGTCGTCACCGCGGGCCTACTTGTTCTTTCGCACGCCTCACGCGGGGTCGTCGCCGGCGAGGCGGCCGACCGTTCCGAATCGACTGCGGCCCCCCGTGATTCGAGGGCCGACCGGTTCGACGCCGACGGAGTCGACCGTCCCGGCGTCGACGGGCCCGACGACGGCAGCGAGATGGCCACCGACCAGCGGCCGCCCGACGACGCCGGCCGTGACCCTCCCGACCCCGACGCCCCCGTTCCGCGGAGCCGGGTGGGCACGGCCGGCGGTGCCGACGCGGCAACCACCGCCGGTACCCACGGTGGTGCTGACCCCGAGTCGGAACGGGTCGTCCGTCCGAAGTCGGGCGTCGCGTACCGGCCGTCGGAGCCATCCCAGGCGAAAAGCGGCGATCCGGACTCGCTTTCGACGCCCTCGCTGCTCGCGAACGTGGCGGTGTCTCAGGGGTTGTTCGGCGCGCTGTTGCTCGTGGGGGCGTGGTACGCGGAGATTCCGGTGTGGGCGTTCGGTGCGGGCCCCGGAACCACCGGCCTCTCGGCCGTCGCGACCGGGATCGGCCTCGGTGTCGGCCTCTACGTCGCGAACGAGGCCGGTGCGGCCGTCGGCTCGCGGTTCGGACTCGACGTCGGCGACGGGCAGCGGCTCAGGGGTGCGCTCGCACCCGACACGCCGCTGGGATGGGTGCTCTTACTCCTGTTCGTCCTCCCGGTCATCGCGGGGTTCGAGGAGGTGCTCTTCCGGGGTGCCTTGGTCGGCGTCGTCGCGGTGGGGTACGACGTGTCGCCGTGGGTGATGGCGGTCGTGGCGTCCGGTGCGTTCGCGCTCGGTCACGGCGCGCAGGGTCGACTCGGAGTGGTCGTGACCGGCGCCCTGGGGTTCGTCCTGGCGGCGGCGTTCGTGATCACGGGGAGCCTGCTCGTCGTGATCGTCGCCCACTACCTCGTGAACGCCTTGGAGTTCGTCGTTCACGAGGGGCTTGGCATCGAGTGGCCGCCCGAGGCGGCGTGATCCCGACTGCCTCCACACAACTACTTTGGTAACCGGGCCCGCGAGTTGGGTATGGACAGCCGTTCGCAGACGATCCTCCGGTCGGTACTCATCGGGTATATCGCGCTGATCGCCGCCTCGATCCTGCTCGACGACCCCATCGTCGCCACGGCGGCCGACCTCGGGTTTGCTGTCGTCGCGGGATTCTTCGCGTACACGATCTACACGAACAGGTCGGCCTCGGACGACCGGCGGGTCGTCCTCGCTTCAGTCGGCGCGCTCGTCGCCGCCGCCGTCACGCAGATACTCGCGCTGTTTCCCGGCTTCGCGGTGTTCGAGACTGTCTCGACGGTGCTTTTCGTACTCGGGTTCCTCGGCTACTTCGTCATTCGGCGCGGGTAGCCACCCGGGGCTCCCGCGTCGACGCCGGAACGGAAGCAGGGTGCGGACAACCGCCCACCCGCGTTCTCTCCTCACTCGGACTCGATCTTCCGGAGCCGCTCGGCAACGTCGGGTGGAGCGCCGCCCGGCGCGTCGCGAACGCGGTGATCCGGAACGAAAAGCGGCACCGGGTTCCCCGCCAGCGCGGTCCGGGCGGTCCCGCGGTCGCCGTCGTCGTCGGGGTCGAGCCCCGCCATCCGGGCCACTCGATCGAGCGACACCGTCTCGCCGTACGGGACGTTCCGGGTCGCCTCCAGGACTCGCCGGTGGTCGGTGGGGACCGTGAGTGCGACTTCCACGTCGTCGAAGTGATCCGAGGCTCCGCCGAGATACGCGTCGATCCGGTCGAAAAGCGGGTGATCGCGCCCGGCGTCTTCACCGACGCTCCCGGGGAACGCCACGCTGATTACGCTCCCGCTCGCGACCCCGATCTCGACTGCTCGTCCCAACCGGTCGAACCCGCGGGCGAAGACGCCGTCCATACTCGTATATGTGTCCGCGACCGGTCTAACGGTGACGGTATTCCGCGTGCGGTAGTGCTCCGATCACCCCGGCCGCGCGGTTCGACGCGCAAGCCTTATGTGCAAAAGAGTCCGTTAATGAACATAGATGAACGCTAATGGTGATAAACTTGCGCCGGAAGTGCGGTCGATCCTCGAGACTGCCCGAGGGCGTCCCGGCGGCGGTGACAGGGTCGCGGTCGCCGCACGGTCGTTCCCGGACGCGGTCGCCACAACGGAGGCAGGCGGCCGCGTGCCGGTCGTCGCGGAGGTAAAGCCCACCAGCCCGACTACGGAGGGCAAGCGGGACGACGACCCGGTGGATCTGGCCGAGAAGATGGTCACGGGCGGCGCGACGGCGCTGTCGGTCCTGACCGAGCCCGACTTCTTCGGCGGGTCGACAGAGCGACTCGAACGGATCCGCGAGGCGGTCGACGTACCGGTGCTGCGGAAGGACTTCGTGGTCCGAGAGGCCCAACTCGACGCGGTCGCCGCTGACATGGTCCTCCTCATCGCGCGGTTCCTCGATGCGGAGGAGACGGGATCGTTACCGGCGCTGTACGACGCCGCCGAAGAGCGTGGGTTCCAGCCGCTCGTGGAGGTCCACACCCGCGCGGAACTGGACCAGGCACTCGACGTCGGCGCGGAGATCATCGGGATCAACAACCGGGACCTCGCCAGACTCGATGTCGATCTCGGGACCTTCGAGCGGCTCGCCCCCGATGTCCCGGACGACGTGACGCTCGTGGCCGAGAGCGGCATCGCGACCGCCACGGACGTCCGACGGATGCGCGAGGCGGGTGCGGATGCGCTGTTGATCGGGACGGCTATTATGGACGGGGACGTGCAAGCAAATACCGAGCGACTGACTACGGCTACCGACGTGACACCAGCGGACCGACGCGCGGACACCACAACGGAATCTACAACACGATGACACAACGATACGCGGACGGGAAGTTCGGCGAATACGGGGGACAGTACGTGCCGGAAGTGCTTATGCCGGCCATCGAGGAACTCACCGACGCCTACGAACGGTACGTCCTCGAGAACGAGGACGGCTTCATGGACGAACTGCGGGCGCGGCTCCGGGACTTCGGCGGGCGGCCGACGCCGACGCAGTACGCCGAGCGGCTCTCGAATCGGTACGACCGCGAGGTCTACCTGAAGCGAGAGGATCTGCTCCACGGCGGCGCGCACAAACTCAACAACGCCCTGGGGCAGGTACTGCTCGCGAAGTATATGGGTAAAGAACGGATCGTCGCCGAGACCGGCGCGGGCCAGCACGGGACCGCCACCGCGATGGCGGCGGCGCATTTGGGGATGCCGTGTGAGATCTACATGGGCGAACGCGACATCAACCGCCAGCGCCCCAACGTGTTCCGGATGCGGCTGAACGGCTCGGAGATCACGCCAGTCACGACCGGGCGCGGTACACTCAAGGAGGCGATCTCCGAGACCATGCGAGACTGGGCGACCAACGTCGAGGACACCCACTACGTGATCGGATCGATCGTCGGCCCCCATCCGTTTCCGTCGATGGTCCGCGATTTCCACAGCGTGATCTCGAAAGAGACCCGCCGCCAACTGCGGGAACAGACCGGCGGCCTCCCCGACGCGGTGCTGGCGTGCGCCGGCGGCGGCTCGAACACGATGGGGATGTTCGCCGACTTCGTCGACAGCGAGGGCGTGGAACTCTACGCCGTTGAGGCCGGCGGCTCCAGCCTCGAAGTCGACGAGGAGACCGGCGTCGCCCCCAACTCCGCGTCGCTGTCGACAGGCGACGAGGGGGTGCTCCACGGCGCCCGGACCAAGCTGCTCCAAGACACCGACGGCCAGATTATGGAGAGCCACAGCGTCTCCTCCGGCCTCGACTACGCTGGCGTCGGCCCCGAACTCGCCCATCTGGTCGACGAAGGGCGAGTCAACGCCGTCAACGTCGACGACGACTCGGCGCTCGAAGCGTTCCACCGGCTCTCCCAACTCGAGGGCGTGATCCCGGCGCTCGAGACCGCACACGCCTTCGGCTACCTCGAGGAGCACCACGAGGAGTTGGGCGAGACTATCGTGCTCAACGTCTCCGGCCGGGGCGACAAGGACCTCCAGACAGTGATCGAGGAGACAGAGCAGCGCGACATCGAGGGTGCCCCGTCGATGGCGGAGTTCTCGGGGGGAATCTGAGATGGCCGGAGACCGGGATGGCGGGTCCGAACTGGAGGCTGCGTTCGCCGACGGTCCGGCGTTCGTGCCGTACCTGGCTGCGGGTGACCCCGACTACGACTCCTCTCTGGCGTACGTCGAGGCGGTGGCGCGCGGCGGCGCCGACGTGATCGAGCTCGGACTCCCCTTCTCGGAGCCCATCGCGGAGGGGCCGACCATCCAGAGTGCTGTCGTGCGCGCGCTGGAGGCGGGGATGACCCCCACCAGATTCTTCGAGTTCGTGGAGGATCTCGACGTCGACGTCCCGCTGGTGTGTATGACGTACTACAATCTGATCTACCAGTACGGCGATGCCCCAGGGCCGCGCCCCTTCGTCGAGCGTGCCGCGGCCGCCGGACTCTCGGGCTTTGTCGTGCCCGACCTCCCCGCAGAGGAGGCGGAACCGCTTCGAGCGGCCTGCGACGAGTTCGGGCTGGACCTGGTGTTCATCGTCGCCCCCACCACCGAGGGCGAGCGACTCCACCGGAACATGGAGCACGTCTCGGGGTACGTCTACGTCCAGGCGCGAACGGGCGTCACCGGCGCGAGAGACGACGTCTCCGAGCAAACCGGGCGCAGCCTCGAGCGTCTCGCCGACTACGACGTTCCGAAGGCGGTCGGGTTCGGGATCAAAACCGGCGAGCACGCAGAGCGGATCGTCGCCGGCGGCGCCGACGGCGTCATCGTCGGGAGCGCCCTGGTAGACATCGTCGCGGAGGGCGCCGAGAACGACACCCCGGCCGAGGCGGTGGCCGACCGGATCGAAGAGAAGACCCGGGAACTGAAGCTCGGGGCGACGCGGGGATACGAACAACGTGTGCCACAAGCGGAAAGCAATTAACCGACGGTTGCCACAGTCTCACACACGATGAATACAGGACGTTCCGCGCGGCTCGAACGGATCTCGACACGGGGACGATACCTCGTCGTCCCGATGGATCACGGCATCACGCTCGGCCCGGTAAAGGGACTCGTCAACCTGGAAGCCACCGTCGACGCCATCACTCGCGGCGGGGCGGACGCAGTGCTCACCCAGAAGGGCGTCGCCCCTCGCGTCCACGACAGCAAGAACGGCAAGGGGTATATCGTCCACCTCAACGGGTCGACCTCGATCGGCCCCGACTCCAACGACAAACGCAAGACCGGGTCGGTCGAAGCGGCGCTCCGAGCCGGCGCCGACGCGGTGTCGTTCCACATCAACGTCGGCAGCGACCACGAACCCGACCAACTGACGCAGCTGAGCGACATGATCGAGACCGCACACTCCCTCGGCGTCCCCGTCCTCGCGATGAGCTACGCTCGTGGGCCGGGCGTCGACGAACACGACGCCGACAGCCTGGCTCACGCCGTCCGGATCGGCGAGGAACTGGGCGCCGACGTGGTGAAGACCGCCTACTCCGGCGACCCCGACACGTTCGAGCGGGTGTGTGCGGCGACCCGGCTGCCGGTGGTCATCGCGGGCGGCAGCCGCGGGACCGACCGCGAGACCGCGGAGATGGTGCGCGGCGCGATGGACGCGGGCGCGGCCGGCGTCTCGATGGGGCGGTCGATCTTCCAGCACGACGACCCCGAGGCGATCACCCGCGCGGTGAGCGCGATCATCCACGACGGCGCCGCCGTCGCCGACGCGATCGACGCCGCCGGCCTCGGGATCGAGGCGTAGGTCGTCGGTTCGCCGCCTCGGGCGCCGGAGTCCGCGCGTTTATGAACGTGGCGGGCTTACTTTCGGGTATGCCTACGACGCTCGAAATCCGGTGTACGGACGACGCGTGCGAGCTCGATATGTTCGAGCTCCACTACACCTACGACATGCCCGACGACGTCGGTGTTGCCGACTTCGCGTGCCCGTACTGCGGGGAAACCGAACGGCTGGAGGAGATCGAGCTATGAGCGGCTTCGGTGACGAGATGGACTCGGGCCCGGCGCGGCGACTGAAGGAGATCGGCGAGTCGATCGCAGAGACGACCGTCGAGCGGGTTGGTCGCGGCATCTCACGGATTCAAGAGCAGCGGCCGCTGCCCTACGACGTCTTAGAGAGCGACGACGCGTACCTGATCGTCTTCGACGCGCCGGGCGTTCGCCGCCAAGACGTCCAGGTCCGGTTCCTTGACGGCGAGGTCAAGATACGGATCGACCGGTTCCGGGACTTCCACGAGGGCTTCGAGATGCGATTCCCGGGGCGGGGGCTCGCGCTCGACGGTTCGGCTCCGATCCCGCAGGAGACGCCGGTCGACGCCGCTGCCGCGACCGCAACCGTCACCGACGACGGCACGCTCCGGGTCAACCTCCCCAAGCGACACGCCGCCGAGTAACGACGCGGAGGGCACCCGCCCGACGCTCACACCGGGAAGTCGGCGTCGGCGTCGACCACCCGGTCCGGCTCCTCCGGCGGTCGCCACTCGGTTGTGAGCTCGAGCAACTGGGTGAGCATCACCCCGGTGGCACCCCACACCGTGTACGGACCGACGTGGAAGTAGTGGATGCGGTGGGGGCCGTAGACCGGATGCTCCCGGCGCTCGGACTCGTAGTTCGTCAGATCGGTTAGCGCCGAGACCGCCACGGTGACCACTTCGGCCACCTCGCGCTCGTCGGGATCGTACTCGCGGTCGGGGGCCTGCCCGACGAACGGCCGGACGGAGTACCCCGTCACCGTCTGGATGTCGTCGAGGCGACCGACGACCGTGACCTCAGCCGCCCGCAGCCCGATCTCCTCGTCGGCCTCCCTGAGGGCGGTCGCCTCGAGCGTTCCGTCCTCGGGTTCGCGGGAGCCGCCGGGGAAGCTCATCTGCCCGGGGTGCTCCCCGAGGTGGTCGGCGCGTTTGGTGAACAGGACGTACGCCTCGCCGTCCCGGGTGAGCACGGGCGCGAGCACCGCCGCCTGCTGGCTCGCGTCACCGATAGCAGTCGGCGCGTGCGCCGACATCCGAGAAAGGTCCATCGTACTCGGCTGCGGATACGGACCGGGCGCGTTTATATTATCGGTCGCGCCTTCGGGCGCGTTCCGCCGGCATCTCGCAGTCGCCGCGGATTACCGGTCGTCTATGGCGTCGTCCAAGTGATCGCGGACGTCGTCGACCACGACCGCGTCGGACCACACGTCGACGTCGTAGGTCACGTCGACGAGCCGGCGGATCGCCGGCGTATCGCCCGCGTCGACGGCGGTCGCCGCTTCCGATCTGAGCCGTTCGGCGACTGCGGTGCCCGCGGCCTCGTGGTCGACGTCTCGGTCGGGGACGTCCAGGATGTGGGGCAGGTCCTCCGCGTCGGCCGGCAGGGTCGGAAACGCCGTAGGCCCCGGCGCGAGCAACGTCCGGTCGTTTTCGCGATACCGGACGACGGCGTACGACGCGACGGCGTCGTCGATCGTGGCCGCGACCTCATCGGAGTCGATCGACTCGCCTCGCTTGAACGCGAGCTCGTCGAGCGCGGACTCCAGTTCCGGGGGTGTGAGCGCGCCGAACAGATCGACCACGCCGGCCAACTCGTCGGGGGTGAACGCGGCGCCGTCGCTCACTCGCCCGCCTCCGTGGGTGAGGCCGCCGCGGGGGTCCCCGACGCCGTTCCCACGGCTGCGTCTTCCACGTCGGCGGCGGCCGCGTCGGCGACTGCGTCGGGGGAAAGCGGCGCGTGCTCCCACGCGGGCAGCCGGTCGTCCGGGCCACTCGGTTTCGCGACCGCTCCGGCGTACCGACCCACCTGGTTGCGCTCGTGCTTGCGGTCGAAGCTGAACCCGTTGAACGCCGCGTCGAGTTCGTACTGATCGATGAGGTCACCCGCAGTCGACCGGTAGCGGTCGCCGAGCGTGTCGAAGTCGACGTCGACGCCGTGGTCTACGACGCTCCGGAGGAGGGTTTCCCCCACCGAGCGACTCATCGCGGAGAGGCCACCCGAGCCGTCGACCTCGCGGTGGTCGTGTTCGTACCGTCCCAGGTCCACCTGCGCGGTGCCGGAGACGCCCGCGATGTCGAAGGCGTCCCCGAGCGTTCCGACCTCCAGGCCCCACGTTCGCGGCATCCGGATCCGGCGGGCGGTCGCAGCCGTGGCGGCGAACTCCCCGGCCAGGGCGTACCGGAACGAGTCGAGGTACTGCAAGAACGGTTCGGGATGAGCGTCCAGAAGCGTCCGCACCAGCGGCACGTAGAACAGCCGGAAGAGCCGGCCGTAGAGCCGCCCGTTCTCCACACGGGCGTAGTAGCCCTTCGAGAACGCGTAGCCCCGTCCGAGCGGGAACAACAGCCGGCGGAGAAACGACTCGTCGTAGGTGGTGGTGTCGGCGTCGTGGACGGCGACGAACTCCGAGTCGGCGGCACGCCCGACCCCCAGCCACACGTCGCGGCCCTTTCCGCGGTCGCCGTCGAGCCCGACGTCGGCGAGGAGGTCGGTCACCCGCGGGCCGTCACACCACAACAACTCCACGCGGAGGTCGTACGTTGCGAGCCACTCGCGAACTGCGCCGACCCGTTCTTCGGGCGCACGGAGCGGGATCACCACCTGTGCGGGGTTGAGACGCTCTAGTGTCCGAAGCACTCGGTCTGCCGCGTCGCTCAGGCAGTCGCGCTCCGCCATCGGAACGACGACCGCCGCGCGGTCGACCGGTGCGGCCGGCACCGGATCCGCCAGGTCGTGAAGCGTCGCAATCCGGCCTTGCACGTACTCCATCTACTCTTCCTGGGGACGGGGCAAAGAAAAGTTCGCGGGTTGCGGCGGGTATACTCCTCAGATAAGAGGTTTGTGGCCGCTCTCGAGGAGGTGCCTCTACACGCCTCCCGGCGTCCGACCTGCCCGCGGCACCCCGCCGGGCCACACCGGTTTCACTCACTCCACAGCTACTGCGGCAGCCTTCCCCGGTGCTGGAGGACCGCCGCCCCTGCAACGACGACCCCGAGCCCGAGTGCGAGGCGGGTGAAGATGAGGTCGTACGCGAGCCCCGTCTCTCGGAGCGTGCCGACTGCGGAGGACCCGGTGGCCTGGATCACCATCATACCGGCGGAGTACCACGCGTACGCGCTTGCCCGCGAATCGTCGGGGAGGGCGTCCAGGAGGTACGTGTCGATGGCGGGAAACAGGCTGTGGATAACGAAGCCGATGGCGGCAGTCAACACGAGGATGGCGCCGAAGCCGCGGGTGAGCGTCAACAGAAGGAGACACCCGGCGAACGACCCGATAATCGAGAGCAGGTACGGCACCCGCGGCAGCCGGTCGGCCAGCCGTCCCGACACGAAGAAGGCCGGCACACCCGCCGCGAAGACGACCGTCAGCAGGTTCCGCGCGGTCGCGGTGCCGAGCCCCTTAGTGCCCATGTACAGCTCGTAGAAATTGAACAGCCCCTGCCACACGAACCCGGCGGTACCGACGAGGACGACGCCGACGAGAGCGATTCGCCACTCCGAGCGCGCCGCGCCGAGGATGTCGGTGTCCTCGGTGCCCGCGTCGGGGAGGTCGGCCGACCGCGCAGCGACAAACAGCACGAGCGTCGCGACCGCGGCGGCGACGGAGATGCACACGAACACGACGCGCCAGTCCGCAAACAGCGCCAGAATCAGGGTGACGAACGGCGCCGCCGCGACCGCAGCGATCTGGCTCGACATCCCGTGGACCCCCAACGCCCACCCCACGCGATCGGGGTACAGTTCGCTTACGAGCGGGTTGGCGGCCACGAAGTACGCTCCTGACGCCAGTCCCATCAGGAGCGCCCCCGCACCGACCATCGCGACTGAGGTCGCGCTCGCGATGAACGCCGCCGCTCCGGTGAGGATCCCACCAGTCGCGAGGACCACGTGGTGGCGCGGCACCCGCGTGAGTACCCACCCGGTAGGGAGCCGTAGGGCGGCACTACCCAGCCACGCCAGCGTCGCGATCAACCCCGCTGTCCCCTCGCCGATCGAGAACACCGTGATGAACTCCTGGAGCAGCGGCGCGAAGATCACCCTCGCGAGATTGACGAGGAGGACCATCGAGCACAGCGTTCCGAACAGACGGCCGCGGGGCACGCCCCGGCTTCGCCGCCAGCGCGTTCAACTGTTGCGATCCGTCCTCGCCCGGTGCCGGGCTTTTTACCCCCCGGTCCCGAGAGTCGAGATATGAAGACCACACGGAAGGGGCTCCGGGAGGGTGACCTGGAGAAAGACACCTACGAGCGGCTGAACTGCGCCGAGTGTGGCGAGTCGCTGCAGACGAAGAACGATCCGGACGAGGTGTTCAGCGTCAGGCGGTGTCCCGACTGCGGGACCGAGTGGAAGGAACTCCGGTAGCCCGCTGGCTCCGGGCGGCCGTACAGCCGGTCACCCGGCGATGGGGTGGCGGCCACGACGTCGGCTACACCGGGAGTTGTCACACAGTGCGTTGGCGTTGGGAGCGACGTCTCGTACCGTTGGCGACAGTCGCGCGAGGTACTCTCGACTCCCCGGAGCGTCGAAAATCCTCCCGCAGTCGTCTCCGACAGCATCACTCAAAGACCGCGTCGAACGCCCGCGCTCCGAGCGGCTCGAACGTCCCGCTCGCGACGTTTTCGGGAACGTGTGCCGGCGAGCTCGTTCCGACCAGCGCGACCGTCACCCCGGGGGCGCTCCGGGCGAAGTTGATCGCCCGCTGGGCCGGAGTCTCGCCGTTCAGCTCCGCGTCGACCTCCGCCGGGAGCGACGACGCCAACGACCCTTGAGCGAGCGTCGCGCTGGCGACGACGTCGAGATCCACCGCCTGTGCGTACTCGAGCGCGCTCACGTCCCGCGACTCTTCGGGGTGGCGGTGTGCCTCGACGGTCACCGCGTCCGCCATCGTGACGTTGAACGGGAGCTGAACCGCGATCAGCCCGTGGTCGTCGGCGCCGACCGACTCGGCAGCAGCGGCCGCGCGGTCGACGACCTCGGGCAGGGAGAGATACGCGTCGTGGTCGCGGGGCACTCGGAACGCCTCCCAGGTGGCGACGCCGTACCCTCCGATGTCGCCCGCGGCCCGTCGACGCTCCAACCCCTCGAAGGCGGCTTGCAGTCCGTCGTAGACCGCGTTGCGGTCTCTGACGCGAAGCTGCGTCTCGGGGTTGTGGACGTAGTAGCAGTCCACCGCGCCGAGGCCGAGATTCGAGAGCGACCGGTCGAGCATCTCGTCGAGGAACGCAGGCGTCATCGCGTGGCTCCCGGCAGCGAGGTCGTCGGTATCGATCAGACCGGTCTCGACGAACTCAGAGCGGACGTACGCGCCGGGGTCGTCCGGTGGCGATCCATCGAAGGGCAGAAAGCCGCCCTTCGTCGCGACGACGACTGCCTCGCGGTCGACCGCGGCGCTTTCGAGCGCCTCGCCGACGACCCGCTCGCTCCGCTGGCCCCGGTAATTGATCGCGGTGTCGACGAGGTTGACCCCGCTTTCGATCGCTTCGACGATCGACTCCCGGTAGCGCCGGTCGTACGCATCGGTCGGGTCGCCGAGGTAGGTCCCGAACCCGATGCTCGAGACGACGCCGGGGCCGAACCGCCGGAAGTAGGTCCGCGCGAAGGCGTCGCCGAAGCGGTCGCGGTAGCCCCACGTGCCGCCGCTGGTTGCCATACGTGGCGATCGGCGGTCGGCAGCTAAAACTCCTCGGCTGACGCCCCCCGCCGGACCGGTGCACCCGAGGCTGACGATCCGTCTCAGATCTCCCCGGCCATCGCATCGAAGAGCCGTTCTCGGAGGCCGTCTCGGGGGACCGTCTCCCCTGCTACGGTCTTAATCTCGCCGTCGTGGAGCGACAGTTGGCCGCCGCCCATTCGGGCGTGGCCGCCGGCCGACGCCTCTCGGAGCACCGACACCGCCGAGTCCAGCGTGTCACCCATATGGATCCGGTCGTCGCGGGATCGACCCGAGAGGTGGATGGTGCCGTCACACTCTCCGAGGACGACAACCGCGGTGACACCCTCGAGTTGGACGAGTTCGTCCGCCGCCTGCGGGATCGCGTCGACGTTCGAGAGCCGGCCGACGTCACTCACGGCGAACGGCCCGCGGACGTCCCGGCCGGCGATCGCGCGGGCCTTCAGCTCTAAGACCTCCGTCGACACCTCGGGGTTCGCGACCCGGTCCAGCCGGTCCTCGTCGATCCCCGGATACACGTAGCCCGCGGCGGCGAAGTCCGCGGCCGAGCAGCCGGCAGTCAACCGGTTGGTGTCGGTCAAAATTCCGTAGAGCAGCCCGGTGGCTACTGTCGACGAAACGGTGTAGTCGGCGCCGATCTCGCTTGCGTGCTTGGCCGGCGGGACCGGTTTGGCTCCCAGGTCGTCGAAGTACTCGCCGACGATGCTCGACGCCGCGCCGTAGTCGGTACGGACGTCGGTGAACGTCTCTCCCGCACCCTCTCCGGGGTGGTGGTCGACAACCGCAAATGGCAGCACGCTGTCCGCACCCGCAAACCCCCGCGGTTCGTTGTGGTCCACCAGCACCACGTGCTCGGCCGCCAGGTCGCTGACGTGTTCGATCGGCTCGATGTCGACGTCCAGCACCGTCCGGAACGCCCGGTTCTCCTGGTGGCGAATCTGTCCGGGGTACTGGAGTTGTGCGTCGGTATCGGCCTGTTCGGCGAGGCTTGCGACCCCGATCCCGGTCGCCATCGCGTCGGGGTCGGGGTTGGGATGCAGGAGGATCGAGACCTCGTCGAGCCCCGACAGCGCCTCCACGAACCGCGTGCCCTGGGGGCGAGTGAACCGACGGACAGCGTACAGTCCCACGCCCAAGGCGAGGAAGCCAATCAACACCGCCGCTGTGACTTCCGGATTCGCAAGGGCCATCGAGAGCATACGGCCGAGCATCTCCGCCCCGACTTCGGGAAGCGCCGCGCCCATACCTCAGCCCTCAGGATGCACCCGTAAGAAGATTCCTTCATTTCACAGACTCAGCAACGACAGACTAGCCGCGATAACGTCCGCTGAGCCGGATAAGGCACCTGAAACGCGCTCTGAAATTTTATTTATCTATCGGAGTTACTGAACAGAATTACACGTCGGCCGCGTCCGTCCCCGACAGATACGCCTCGATCGCCGGCCGATAGCCCTCCCGGTACGTCGGGTAAGCAAGCGCGTATCCCAGCGCGCGCAGCCGGTCGTTCGAGCACCGCTTGCTCGTCTGGATCCGGCGCCGTGCCGCCTCCGAGAGGTCCGGATCCGCCAGCCGCTCCTCGGTCGTCCGCTTTGGCGGGGCGTCGACGCCACACTCCGCGGCCAGCCAGTCGGCGAACTCCCACTTGTCGACGGGCTCGTCGTCGGCGACGAGGACGGTCTCGCCGCGGGCACTGTCGGATTCGAGGAGGAACCCGACCGCCCCCGCGGCGTCGTCGCGGTGGACCATGTTCAGATACCCCTCAGTGACCGGCCCCTCCAGATACCGGTCGAGTCGATACCGGTCGGGGCCGTACAGCCCCGCGAACCTGGCGACCGTGCCGTCGATCCCGGCGTCGGTAGCGTCCTCGATCGCACCTCGTTCGGCTGTCGCCAGCACCCTGGTCTTCTCTGTCCGGGGGTCGATCGGCGTCTCCTCGTCGACGAACGCGCCGTCGTGGTCGCCGTAGACGCCCGTCGAGGAGGTGTACACGAGGCGGTCGGGCGGTGACGCTCGGTCGGCGTACTCCGCGATCACGTTCCCGAGCCCCTTGACGTAGACGTTGCGGGCGGCCTCGGCGCCACGGCCGCCGGAACTGGCGGCGAAGACGACCCACTCGGCGTCCGGGAGGGCTGCGAGCGACGCCGGGTCGGTGGCGTCGGCACGGCACGGCTCCAAGCCGGCGGCCTCGACGGCGTCCAGTCCGGTGTCAGACCGTCGGACGCCGACCACGTCGTGGCCGGCGTGCCGGAGTTGGCGGCCGAGTTCGAGGCCGACGTATCCGCAGCCGACGATGACGACTCGGGCCATCAGGCGTCGTTCCGCGCCGCGAGGAACTGGTGGATCGCGGCGAGCTGTTCGAGCGTCATCTCGGCTCGACCTTCGAGCGCCTGTTGGACCTCCTGGCCCGAGAGGTCGAGGTCGACGTTGGCCGCGAGGGTGTCGACGTCGACCACGCCGGTCGTCATCGCCATCAGGAGGTGATCGCGGAGCTCCAGGACGATGGATTCGGCGTCCGGACGGTCGTCGTCGGCTGCGAGGATCGCCGCGGCGTCTTCGACCCGCAGGTCGGGAACCGCCCCGTCTTCGATCGCCCCGATCCGGTCGGGATCGACGCCGGACTCGGCGGCGGCGGTCGCCGCGCCGACCGCGTCGACCACGCCGCGGAGTTGTGCCTCGTACGCTTCGCGTACCGCCTCCGGTGACCGTTCGCCGGGATCGTCGACCGCGTCGTAGAGCATACCTCACAGGTAGCCGTGGACCGACATTACACGTTCGGTCGGCTACGATGGTACTGTTTAGTTAGAGTGAACTCGGTGAGAACGGGAGGGAAACGACCTTGGAAGCCCCACCCGAGGGCGGTTTTCCGGCCAGCAATCGCGTAACTAAACACGACCGCTACGATGGACCCCCCCACGTCCGGCTGGTCAAGCCGGCTGTCACCGACCCGGCCGTGTGTTCCCCGACGAACGTACGTCCGGTCCACGGCGCGGGATCGGCCCATCGTCTCCGGATCGGTGGCTAATGGGAACACATATGGCCGTCGCGTCAAAGTAGGACTGTGAGCGAGACAACCGACGACACGGCACCTGAGGAACTGGCAGACGAACTCGACCCCGGTGGACTGGGGCCAGCGGGACTGGCGGCCGTCGGCTCGGTCCTGCTCGCGCTGTACTACTACTACGTCCGCGGCGAGAAGACGCGGGGGCAGTTCATCGGGCTGTGGCCCGCCACCATCCTCGGACTCGCGGCGTACCTCAAACTGGACGACATCGAACGC
>Ga0209946_1000173_pt1 | contig 26401 bp, 22 predicted proteins | sample SalPon2_A_H2O_MG_FD_185704 | JGI IMG/M metagenome (GOLD analysis project Ga0209946, IMG submission 185704) | Salt pond water microbial communities from South San Francisco under conditions of wetland restoration - Salt Pond MetaG R2_A_H2O_MG... | ecosystem: Environmental > Aquatic > Non-marine... | reverse complement strand
GTGGTTGCTGCATACGGCATCGGCGTCCGGATCTTCTCGGTGGTATTTCTCCCCGCAATCGCGGTCGCCCGCGGGGTCGAGACGATGACGGGCCAGAACGTCGGCGCCGAGAAGCCCGACCGCGCGGGGTCGGCCGCAGACTTCGCCGCAACCGTGACGTTCCTGGTACTCTCGGGGCTCGGCGTGATCGCGTTCCTGTTCACACAGCCGATCGTGGCCGTCTTCACGAACGACCCCGAGGTGGTCCGGGTCGGCGTGGAGTTCCTCCGGTGGGTGGCGCCCTCCTTCGGGTTCATCGGCGTGATGCGGGCGTACATCGGAAGTTTCCGGGGGGCTGGCAGGACGCTCGTGGCCGCCGCTATCTCGGTCGTTATGCTCGGTGTCATCCGGATTCCGGTGGCGTACGTCGCGTCGCTGTCTCTGGGGGAGACCGGAATCTGGCTCGCGTTTCCGATCTCGAACGTCGCCGGTGCCGCCATCGCGTACGCGTGGTACCGCCGCGGGACGTGGCAGACGGGGTCGGTGCGGGGACCGACGCCCGTCGACGACTAAGGCTGCCGTTACAGGGTGTCTTCGTCGAGATCGCCGGGATCGGAGGCCGTGTCGAAGAGGTTGTTCTCGGCGCCCTCCATGAAGTCGTCGCCGGGTTCGCTGTCGTCGATCGCGTCGACGTTGTACGCGTCGATGCCCATAGTGAGAAGCTCCTCGACCGCCTGCTCCTCGGTGACGAACTCCTCGTCGACCAGCTGTTCGAACTCGCTCAGCAGTTCGTCGGGGAGCGTCACTTCAACGATTGGCATTGCGCCAGGGTTCGAACTCCTGGTACTTGAGTGGCCTGCTTGCGGGGGGTACCCTACGACTCCCGGGCGCCGGCGGTGATCGCGATGGTGCCGAAGAGGTGTCGTGTGGTGTCGACGGTGTCCATCCGGGCTCCGAGCGCGTCGCGGGAGGCGGCGGTCCGCGTCTCGAGCTGCGCGAGAGCGTCCTTCTGCGCTGCGTCGAACAGCCTGGCGTCCAGCCGAGTGAACCCCCACAGCGCCGCGTTGGCCGCGCGGTTTCCCCGGGGGACGAAGTTAGCGACGACGACGGCGTCGGCGAGGTCACACCACCCGTCAACCACCGCATAGGGGTCCGGAAACAACGAGGTCACGAAGGTGGCGAGCACGCCGTCGGCCGCCGCGACTGGTGGGTTGGTGGCGTCGCCCCGGATCAGCGATACGTTCTCCCACCCGCGCCGGTCGACGAGTCTGTGGGCCCGTCCGAGCATCGCTTCGGTGATGTCGACGCCGACGACGCGACCCGTGGAGCCGACCGCCTCTCTGAGCGCGGGAAGGTTGACCCCGGGGCCGCACCCGAACTCGACGACCGTGTCGCCCGGAGCGAGATCGAGCGCTGCGACGCAACTCCGGCGGACGCCGCCGACCGACGCCGTCGCCCGCGCGAACCAGTCGTAAACCCGGGCCCACCGGCCGTAGGCGTCCTGGATGCGGTCGGCGCGGACCGAGTCGGTCACAAGGCCGCCTGCGTCGGGTCGGACGTCGGCGTCGGGAGCGCTGCTGGCGGGCCGGAGCGCGTCGGCACCGGTCACCACCGCATCGGCCGCCCGCAACGTCGGATGGGTCACAACGTCCCGGCCACCGCCGACGGCGGCGTCCGCGGCCACCACTGCTCGTCGCCATCCCACGTCACCGTCGAGTAACACTGCTCGGAGGTCGGACAGTCCCGCGGGCGTTGGTAGTCGATGCCACGCTCCGCGAGGTAGGTCACGTAACCGTCGTCGACGCGGTCTAGCTTCTCGTGGCAGACCCACTTCTCGCCACACTGGCTCGCGGCGACGTCCCGGTACGGACAGGTGAACGTGGTGCGCTCGCCGCCGGGCCCGGAAGCGGTGTCGTCGATCCGGACGCCCACCGATCGGTAGGCGACGCGGAGCCGGCGGACCACCTGCTCCGGCGAGGAGGCACCCAGAAACAGCCCGTGCGCCAGCGCGTACCCGAAGTCGTGGAGGACGCGCTCCACCAGCGACCGGGTCTCCGGGCTGTCGATGAGCAGCGCCCGGAGGTCGCGGTACCACGTCGAGACCGCCGCGACCTCGTCGACCGCGTCGGCCGCCTCGGCTAACGCCGCCCGCCGGTCGGGCAGCGGCGCGGCGCCGTCGGTCAGCCGGAATCCGGGAACCGCCTCGACGTGCTCAAGGACGTCCTCTCGGAGCATCCCGCCGTCGGCGTACGCCGACACACGCCGGCGTAACTCGGGGTACCACGTCTGCGCAATGCTACTGTACGTGCCGCCGAGGCGGTCGTCCACCTCGGCGAACCGGTCGCCCTCGGGCGGCGTCGGAAACCGCTCGACGACCCGGCGCAACTCATCGGGGTTCGGACCCGCCATACGTGGACATTCCGCGGGACGGTCTTGAATCTGCGTGCGTGACGTCCCGCCGCTACTCCCCGGCGAAGTAACTGGTGAAAAACCCCGAGAGAAACGCCGAGACCGCGACCGACAGCAACAGCTCCCGTCCGGTGTACCCCTGACCGTCGCCGTTCATAAATGGATACGTCGCGGCGACGCTGATCAGCAGCGAGACGATGCCGTTGACGGTGTCTTTCGCCAGGCTCATACCCACGCGTTCGGCCGCCAGAGGAATGAACGTGTCTCCGACCGGTCGGCTCCTCGACAGGGAGACCGGCGCCCGCAAGTCGTCACGAATATATGTCCCATCCGCGCCATTCCGGGTATGCTCCCGCTCCCGCTCCAGACGTCGTCGTCGGGGCTCGGATCCACGTTTTTTACGTTCATACTGCTCGCGCTGTTCGCCGGGGTCATCGGCGCCATCGGGGGCGCGGTCGTGCGGCGGTTCGACGAGCCCGACGGGAAGTTCCGGCTGCTGTATGCGTTCGTCCTCCTTCCGGCCACGCTCGGGGCGTACGCCTTCCTCACGCTCGCGGGGCTGGGACCGGCGGCCGCAGCGTGGTTCGCGCTCGAGTCGGGGCTCGTCGCCGACGCCTTCGCGAACTTCGTGGAGTTCCTGGCGGCCGGGATCGTGTGGCTCACCGCCTACGCGCCGACGGTCCCCAATATGCGCGACGCTCGCGACGTTGACCTCCCGGCGCTCCGCATACTCAGGCGGATGGCGCGGTACGTACTCGTCATCAGCGCGATTCTGGCGGTCGTGGTCACGCCGTTCGTCGGATCGGGACTGCCGATCCCGCTGGCAGCGGCGGGGGCGATCGTGTTCCCACCGGTCGGCTTGTAGCCCGCTCGGCACCTCCGACCACGGCCTTCTGCGGTCGCTGCTAGATTTAACCGGTCGACCGCCGAACGTCAGGTATGGCCGACGAACCCGACCTGACCCGAAGTAAGGTGGGACGGCTCATCGACAGATACGGGATGGCAGGGCTGGGGCAGGAACTCGAAGACCGGTGGCTCGGCCGCGGCTACGACGATCGGAGCCTCCGGTCGCTGGCCGACTGGTTCAACCAACGGCTCCTGGAGCGGCGGCTCGCGGAAGTGGGACGCGACCCGCTCGACGGCGAAGTCGCCAACCTGTATCGGTTGCTCTCCGAGGAGGACGTCACGGCCGGGAGCCGCGTCGACGCGGAGGCGACCCTCGAAGAGTGCGGCATCGACGTCGAACCGCTTCGGCGGAAGTTCGTCTCCCACCAGGCGATCCATACGTATCTGACGGAGTTCAGAGGCGCCTCGAAGGAGCGATCCGCGGACGACCGGCCGGGGACCGTCCGGCAGACGATCCAGCGGCTTCGGAGCCGGCTGGTGGCGGTCGCCGAAAACAACCTCGACCACCTCCGGACAGCCGGCGACCTCACCATCGGGGAGTTCACCGTCCTACTCGAAGTACAGGTGCTGTGTGAAGACTGTGGCGCAAGCTATCCGATCACGGATCTGATCGATCGCGGGCGGTGCGACTGCGAACCGGACGCCGAGTTGTAAGTCGGCGCTACGCACTTGACGTTGCCCGCCGTAGGTCACGTATGCCGACCGTTACGTTCGGGAACCGCGAGATCGACTGCGAGGAAGGGGCAGTGCTGCGGGAGGTACTACTCGACGCCGGCGTGTCGCCACACAACGGGAGCGCCGACACGCTCAATTGCCGCGGGCACGGGACCTGCGGGACGTGTGCCGTCGAGGTCCGGAGCGAGGGTGAAGACGGCGGAGATTCACCGATACGTGACGTCGGGCCCGTGGAACGCTGGCGGCTCGCGGTTCCGCCCCACGACCCCGAATCGGGACTCAGACTCGCGTGTCAGACTCGCGTCGAGGGGGACATCGCTGTGGCGAAACACCCCGGATTTTGGGGCCACCGCGTGGACGACGAGTAGTGCGGAACGTCGAACGGCGTCGCCTCCGCGGCGAACTCGGTCGCCACTGTGTGGGATGCGCTGTTCAGGGGAGTTGAGACTACACTCGGTGTTGTCAGCGATACTCCGAGATCGTTCGGTATGGGACGTAGTACCCGATCCCATCTATCCACGTCGACAGCCACTTCTCGGCGGTTGCTTCATCTATTGTTCCAGAATCAATAGCAGCCGACAGGACGCCGACTGACCCAACAACGGTCACGCCCTGATCTTTCGCAAACGATCAGGCATCCCCGTCGTCGGTCAGTAGGCGACCGTCGTGTGCGTCGGCGAGCGCGAACGCTTGGGCCTCGCCGGCATCAAGACGGTCACTGGCGACTGCCTCTCTGTTTGCGACAGGATCCGAAATCGTCGCGACTGGAATCTCGTCGTCGAGTATATCAAGTGCTGACTGAGGATACGGGTGATCGTCAACCCCGTGTTCAAGTTCCTCGCGAACGACTGGAACCGTACAAGTTCCGGAGCGTCCTGCAATCACCCACAGCTGATCAATATACGCAGAATTCCAGAGGACAGTCGTGTTCAGGACGCTCGGATTCGGTGTGTTCCATCACCCATCATTTCGCAGATAACTCCGCGTCGTCCGAGTCCTCATCATCGAATTCGAGTTCGTTTGCTGCTTCTCCCTCGTAGGCTGCATCGTCTTCGTCAACGAGCCCCGGGCGTAGTTCAACGCCGTGCTCACGGAAGATATCACGCACCGTCCAGCGGTCGACATCAGCGAGCCTGGCAGCATCACCGAGTGTGATCCGCTCGCGTTCGTAGAGGGCGACAGCACCCTCAGTAAGCGGGTCGAGGTCGCCTAGATATAACCCGGTGATTCGTGCCATCGCTCTATCCCGGACTACGCCTTCACTATTCATGAACTGCGACGGACTGTCAGATGGATTGAGACGACCGGTCTCGACTGTGTTCAGCTTTCGTATAGCGTCTACTAGTTTACTTCTGCCGGGACACATACCGTCCTACCCGCCAAGCCCGCCCAACAGCCCGTCGGAGTCGTCTTCCGAATCGTCCTCGTTCTCGGTAGCGTCCGCGTCGTCTTCCTCCGAGGCGGCGGACGTCTCGGCGTGACACGTGATGGTGACCGGGTCGCCGTTGTAGGTCGTCTCGATGGCCCACATCCGACCACATCCCAGCACCGTTCGCCACGCCTCGCCGTCGCGCTTGGAAACGGACACCAGAATCTCGTCGGTTTCGGCGTCGCGGCCCGCATACTCGACGCGGAGGAGTTCCCCGTAGACGTTGAGTCCGAACGGCGAGTCGAGCCGAGCCGGAGTGGTATCGATCCGGCCAGTGGGGCCCTCAACGGTGATGTCGATCACCGGAACGTCCTCGTCGGGTGTGGTGAACGTGACCTCTAGGGTTGTCCCGTCGACGGCGATCTCCTGCACGTCGACGTACGATGCCGAACGGCCGGTCGCGTCCGCCACCCGCTTTCGGAGTGGTTCGAGCGGGATTCGGACGGTCTCGGGTGAGTCTGCCATCGGTTCCGGGGTCTACACCCGGAGAACGTATGACTTCTCCGGCATCGACCCGAATCTATGTATCGCATTTCGATATATGTAATTCGGTTCGCCGGGCGTGTGACAAGATAGGCCTATCCGGCGGGTGGCCTGCGGCGAGCCGTCAGCCGCCGGCCGAGAGACCGTCCGGCGGCCGGACGCCTCAAGCCTGGGTCGCTGCCGACGGGATCCGTCGCGGACACGCGACGGTGTCGGGCGAGGCCGACCCGATACGAAATGCGCGACAACGTCACAGATGCCGAATGCTGCGGGGGCGCCCCCGAAGCGGCCCTACGCTCGGTTGTCGTCGAGTTGCCAGGTGAACAGCGTTTTTAGTACCACCACTAAGCTGTTGGCGGGGCCGACTCCCCAGATGGCGGTTTCGTCGCGTGCTTCTGGGGGGTGGTCACCGGTGCCGTCGACGAGCACGCTCACGAGCGTCTTCTCTTGATCGATCACGAGCGGGCGGCCGGCAGGAGTCTCCGGCCAGTCCCATAGCGATTTGAACAGTTGCGCGTCGGGAACCTACCGAGCGAGGCGGTCTTCGGCGGAGTCGGACATCTCTGCGAGCCGAATCGACACCCCGCGGTCGCTCGCCCGCGAGAGAGCGTCCGTAATCTCGTCGGTGAGAAGCGCCTCGGCAGTTATGTAGACGACCTCGTCCTCGGCGGTCGAGATGAAGTCCACCACGCGTTCGGTCACGGTATCCCGACCGGTCACCGTCCAGACGCCTCGCTGTCTGGTGGTACGGGTCCTGGGTTCGATCCGGTCGAGGGCGTCTGTCAGGACGGCCACGTGGTGTTCGTATTTCATCCGGAAATGCCGGCCGGCCGTTTCCGTCGAAATCGCCCAGTACCGCCTGGGCTTCGACTGCTGGACGTCGACGAGGCCGCGATCCCGGAGTTCGTCGGCCGCGTCGTAGACACGCGTTCGGGGCACGTCGGCAACCTCGCTCACGTTCTGAGCGGTTCCTTCGTCGAGGCCGATGAGGGCGACGAACGTCCGGGCGGCGTACGCACTGAGGCCGAGTGCTTCCAGTTGTTCGACGGCTGTGGACCGTGGCTGGTCCGATGGATCGCCTGACATTGGGTCGTCACCAGTCTCGTGAAAGCCACCGATTGCGGCGGCTTCAGACGTGTGGCGACAGAGGGGTTGGGACCGACTCTGCAGCCACACGCCACGCTATGACACGCGCTGCCCGTACAAAGAATTGTTGTGAGGAACTGAGTTAACTCAAAATATTCGGTCTTCTTTGTGGATGTTTCGCATACGATCGTCCGCGGAATCGTGTCACTGTATGAGTGACACAGCTCTGTCGGAGGGGTGGAGCACCGCGACTATCGGTGACGGCGGCAACTCGCGGCCGGGCATCCGGCGCCGCTCACCACCCGGTTTCGCGAAGGCCGGTCAAGAGCCGTTCGACGTCGTCGGGGGTGTTGTAGACGTGTAGCGACGCTCGGACCGCACCCGCGGGACCGGGAAGCGACCGGACCACGACGCCGTACTCCTCGCGGAGTCGGTCGACCGTCGAGTCGGGATCGTCGACGCGGACGGTCACGAGTCCCGACTCCGGGTCTGCGGGGCTGTACAGCCGATCGGAGGGGACGCCGTCGACGAGCCGCTCTGCGAGGCCGGTGATGTGCGCATCGATCGTTTCGAGGCCGACCTCACCGAGCAAATCGATCGAGGCCGAGAGTGCGACGTAGGGTGCAGGGCTCGTGGTGCCGACCTCGAAGCGGGCCGCGCCGGGTTTCAGGTCGTACTCGTCGGCCGTCGGATCCTCGACGCTCCGGTAGCCAATCTGCCCGGGGTTGAACGATTCGACCGCGTCGCCGTTGACGTAGAGGAACCCGGCACCCCAGACGCCGAGCATCCACTTGTGGCTGGCCATCGCGACCGCGTCGGCTCCCCACTCGGTCACGTCGAGCGGCGTCTGGCCGGGGACCTGCACGGCGTCGACCAAGACGTACGCGCCGGCGTCGTGGGCCTCCGCGACCAGTTCCGAGACCGGGAGGTGGGTCCCGTAGTTCCAGGTCAGCGCGCTCAAACAGACGAGTTTCGCGTCGGCGACGGCGTCGCGGTAGGCGTCGCGATCGATCCGGCCGTCGGTGGTGGGCACGACCCGCACCGAGCATCCCTGCCGTTCCAGCCGTTTCCAGGGCAGGACGCCCGCCGGGTGTTCGAGGTCGGTCCGGACGATACTGTCGCCCGGTTCCCACTCGATCCCGCCCGCGATCCGGGTGATCCCGTCGGTGGTACTCTGCGTCAGCGCGATCTCGTCGACGTCGGCCCCGAGGAAGCCGGCGACGTCGGCACGGACATCCTCGTAAAGTTCGAACGCGTGCGGGTACGGCCCCGGATCGCTCGCTGCGCCCCACTCGTGGGCCTCGATCCCGTGCTGTGCCGCCTCGACGATCCGGCGGGGGCTGGGACCGCTCGCACCGGTGTTGAGATACCTGACCTCGTCGAACACCGGGACGGACGCCCTCACGTCTGCTGGCGTGGTCATCGTATCAGAGGTGCGGTACCGCCGCATATAGAATATGCGATGCGAGTGCTGAAGCCGTCGTTCGCTCGGCTGCGGGCGACGACCGCGCGGAGTGCTGTCGCGAAGCAATCGGGTGCGCGACGCTTATATCCTGCGAGAACGACGATGGTAGACGTGTTTGTAGGCCACGGGCTGCTGGTGTTCGCACTCGCGGCGTTCGCCGCGGAGTGGCGAGGCTGGTCGTCCCGGCGTGCGCTGACGCTCGGCGTGGTGGCGGGGGCGTTCGCGACACTGCCCGACATCGACGTGGTCTACGCCCTGATCGCAATCGACGGCGGCCGGTTCGTTAGCGGCGGGTCGGTGGCGCCGGACGTGTTCTGGGACGCCGCGAACTCGGTCCACAGATCGATGACCCACTCGCTGATCGTCGCGGCGGTCGCCGGCCCCGCCCTCGGCGCGTGGTGCGTCCGTGACGGGCGGCTGCTCCGCGGGCTCGCGCTCGTCGTCCTCGTCGGACTCGTGGCGGTTGCAGTCGGCGTGAGCGGGACCCTCGGCGGGATCGTTATGGGGGCGTTCGTCGCGGGCGGTCTCGCGACGGCGGCCGCGTGCCGCCGGTGGACCGACCTCTCGCCGGGGCTGATCGGGCTGGTTGCCACCGTGGGGCTGGCGTCGCACCCGTGGGGCGACCTCCTGACCGGCCAGCCACCGCAGCTGTTCTACCCGTTCGACACCGGCGTGTTGGGCGCGCGTATCGTCCTGCATCCTGACCCGACGCTTCACCTGTTGGGGGCGTTCGCGGTCGAGTTGGCGGTGATCTGGCTCGCGGCGATCGCGGTCGTGCGAGTCACCAGCCGGTCGTGGCGGACGTTTTACCGCCCGAGCGTCGCGCTGGGGGCGACGTACAGCGTCGCCCCGCTGGTGTTGCTGCCGCCGACCCTCGAGACGTCGTTTCACTTCGTGTTCTCGATCATCGGGCTCGGTATCGTCTGTGCCGGGCTGTCGTGGTACCACTCCGGGCCGGCACTGCCCGCAGCGGCGGCGACGGATGGGGGCGCCGACCGGTCGAGGTTCGACGTCAGTGCAGTCGCACTGGCCGGAACCACGGTCGCGTTGGCCGGGTACGTGCTGGTCTATCTCGCGGTGTAGCAGGACGACAAACCAGTGGGTGAGCGAGGCAGCACCCGAAAAAATTCCAGCGAGCGACGCCCGGCGTGCGTCCGTGTACCCCTACCCGAGACGCCCGTCGGGGCTGTCACCCGTAGCCGTACGTTGGTATTTCACGAAAACGATAAAAATCTTGTGTATAGTCGTCCACGGCCCGGTAAGAGGTGCCTACCGCCCGCGTTGTCGGGCAGAGTGCCGCGGGGGGCGTGTGCGGATCGCGTGCCCGACAACCGCTCGACGGCGTGGCGTCCGGTGCGACGGTCGTCAACTATATTACTCCGGTTCGGAAACCGTAGTGTAGCTATCATATGCAATATCTCTTCGTGGGGGCCGGCCAAGCCGGAACGCAGATCGTCGATCAGATCTTCGCACACGACAACATCGATCTACGCGCGGAGCCGCTGGCGTTCAATTCCACGATTCAGGACCTCGAACGCCTGAACAACGTGCCGCAGGATCGGTGGTACGGGGTCTCCGAGAGCAAGGGGCTCATCAGCGGGACCGTCCGCGGGTTCGAAGAGCAGGTAACGGGCGGCTTCGGCCAGACGCCGACGAAAGCCGATCGGGTGATGCGACGAAACGAGGGGGAGGTCCACCGCGTGCTCGACGAGGTGTACGAGGAGCTCGAGGCAGATCCCTCGACGTTGCAGTACGCGTTCGTGTTCCTGGGGCTCGGCGGCGGCACGGGGTGTGGAATCGCACCGCACCTCGCCAGGCAGATCCGGTCGTACGCCAGTTCGGAGATGGACATCGTCTCGGTAGCCGTGCTCCCGAACACCAAGTTGGTGAACCAAGGCGCACAGATGGACGACGACACGGCGGTCGACAACCAGATCCAGCAGTGTGAGAACACGGTGTTCGGGCTAGACAACTTGGAGGAAGAGGTCGAGAGCATCCTGCTCGTCGACAACCAACGGCTCGCCTTGGACGTCGCAGAGAGCAACGAGTACAGCGACTACAACCGGTACGTCGCCGACGCGTTCTTGGACATCGTCCTGGGCGCAGAGCGCGAGCGAACCGACGACAACCTCGACGTCCAGATGCAGGACGTCGACCTCCAGGACCTCATCCGTTTCATCGACGGCGACGGGTTCCGCGCGGGGTACGCCACTCTCGGCCGCGGCGTCCGGCAGACGGAGTCGCTGCTCGGCTACCTTCTCCCGGGGTCGTTCGGGCGGCAGCCGATCCGGGAGACTGGGCTGATCGCCGACTCCATCGACAAACAGACTCTCGACGGGTTCTCGCCGAGCGACGCCACGAGCGCGGTTGCCGTGACGCAGGCGCCGGGATGGTGTTGGGACGAAAAGCAAATCTCGCTCGGCTCGGTCTACGACGAACTCGGCTACTACTGCGCGAACGTCAACGCCGGGTGGGCAGTCACGAACCGGAACCTCGCCTCCGTCACCACCGCCTTCGGGTTCGACCGCGAGGACATCGGGCGGATCGCCGAGATCGAGCGGATCGCCGAACGGGAGGAGCCGGCGTGAAGAGGTATCTCGTGGGGGGACTCCTCGCCGTCGTCGCGACTGGCGCGGCGCTCGCGGCCGCCGGCACCGTCGGGGCGAGCGGCGACGCCGCGTCGCTTGCGGCGCTCGTCGACGAGACACAGCGCCAACTGGGGCAGCTCGCGGCAGTACAGCGCGCGGAGGGGCAGACGAACGTGATCCGGGCCGTGGGCGGGCTCGGGGGGCTCGGCGTGGGGATTGCGGTCGGGTCGGTGGCGACGTACGCCCGGTGGAGGCGATAGGATGCGACACAGCCGCCTCGCGGCCGGGATCGTCGTAGCGTCCGTCCTCCTAGTGCTCGTGACTGCAGGGCCGGCGGCTGCACAGACGGTCGACCCGGCCGACGAAGCGGAGATCTGCCCTGGAACGCCGGCGGACAGCCTCGTCGTGGTGCTCCCGGGAGACACTTACGTGCGCCCGGGTGAGACGGCGACCCTGCTGCCCGGCACCGAAGCGGGGATCGCGCTCTGTTCGGACGGCGAGGTCATCAGCACCACCGCGTGGTCAGTCGAGAGTGGAATCGTCGGGGCCAGCGTGGCCGACCCCGGCGAGTTCAGCTACCCCGTCACGGTCGACCCCGTTGAAGAGCCAACCGACGTCGAGTTCGCCGCCGCGGTCGGCCAGCGGGGCGACGTGGACGCCCCGGGCGTGACCGCGACGCCGGGGAAAGTGGTAACCACCCGCGTCGGCGGCGACGCCTACCGCGTCACCGTCGCAACCGACGGGGGCCGCGAGCGGTTCGAGCGGGCGACCGCCTCCTACACCGCGACGCTCGAAGAGATCCGTGTGGCAGCCGCGGATCTCGACGAGAACGCGGGGGGGCTCGGCCCCGATGCGGACGTACCGGACGACCGACGGCTGCCACAGATCAACCAGACACGAGCCGTGACAGCCAACTACTCGTTCATTCAGTCGGTACTGTTCAGCTCCGCAGCGGGCGGAAACGCCGAGGCCGTCGCAGCACTCGATGCCTACGAGCAGCGGCACGTCGCCGCGCTCGCAGACGCCCGCGACAGCCTCGAAAGCGCGAAGCGGGCGATCGCCCGGCAGGCGAGAGCCACCGCAGTCGGAGTGCTCGCGAACCTCGTCGGCGTGCTCCTCGTCGGGGCAGTCGTCGGCGGAATCGGCGGCCGATACCTCACCGACCGGATCCTGTCGGGCGTCGAGATCACCCGCCGGCGGAGTTCGGCGGTTGATTTCCGCCCGCGGCACCTCGCGGGACAGCTCGTCGTCGCGCTCGTGTTCGTCGGGAGCGCGGTCGCACTCGTCGTGACGCAGGGACTGCTCGGCCCGCTTGTAGCGGCCGTTCGGGCGGTGATCGGGGTATGAAGTCGACCCGACGTGACGCGCTCACTGCCGGCGGCGTCGTCGCCGCGCTCGCGGTTCTCGGCGTCGCCGTGTTCCTGTTTTCGGGGTCGGGGGACGCGGTGCTGTTCTTCGTCGCCGGAGTACCGGTGCTTCTCGTCCTCGGCGGGGTCGCCTGGCACCGCCGGGAGACGCGGTCCTCGGCGGCAGCGTCGCCGCAGATCGAGTCGATGACCGACGACCTCGCGGACAACGTCGAAGAACTGCTCGTGACCTACCGCCGCCTCGAGACGGAGACCCCTTGGGACCCCGCAGCGTACGCGGAGTCGGTCCGGAAGATCCGGCGGGACCTCGAGAACCGCGGGTTCGAGATTACCACCGAGGGCGACGCGGTCGACGTCGACGTCCGCCAATATTCGATGGGGATGGGCGCGATCTCGCAACACCAGACGTCCGTCCGGACTACGCTCGAGAACCTCGAGTCGGGGTACAGAAACGAGGCCGACGCACAGATCGAGGCGATGAACGAGCAGGTAGACCGGCTGGTGGGCGAGAATCTGCTCGACGCGTCGGCCACCGACGCGATCGAGAGCACGGCCGGCATCGGGGCGGACCCGAAACGCCTGACAGAGGCGGTACAGGACCGTCGCCGGACGTTCAGAGACCACCTCGGCGACGCCGTGGGACGGGTTCACGACGTCGCCGGCGGGTCGGTCATCGACCGTGAGGAGCTGGACCGCCACGTCGCCGCGGGGCGGTACGAGGCGGCGACCGACCTGGTGGTAGAACCCCAGGGGATGGAGACCCCCGATGTGGGGCCGAAGAAGACGGAGCTGCTCGATCTCGTCACCGCCGTCGAATCGTCGGTCGCGACGCAGTATGCCGACTCCACCCGGTTCGAGACGCTCAAAGAGGTGCGGTCGGAGGTCGAGGCGATCGACTCGGTGTACGAGATGGACGACCTCAACAAGCGGCTCCGGCCGCGAGCCCTCCGGACGTGTGCCGAGATCGTGGCCGATCTCCGCGAGGAACTGACCGGCTACGTCGAGGAGTTCAGCGGCCCGGAGGTCCCGGCAGGGTTCTTCGAACGGCCGTCGGTGCTCGACCGCTCTCTCGAGGACGAACTCCGGGAGGCTCCGGATCTCGAAGCGTTCCAGGCGCGGTGGACTGGAATGGTGGACGAACTCGCGACGGCTCTCGAAACGGCCGCCGGGCACAAAGGGGCGCTGCAGGCGTACGACGACGTCGACGACGTCGTCGGGCGGGCCCTTGCGGCCGACGGGGACGTGACCGAGTCGGAGGTGCCGTACGACCCCGCAGAACCGCTGATGCGGTTGTACGCTCACCGCAACACCGGCGTGACGTTCTTGGAGAGCCGTCCGGCGCTCACCCAGGGTGCAGACGTCGCGGGCCAAGAGTTCGACCTCGCGGTCGATCTCGACCTCGATCCGCCGGAGACCCGGGAGGTCACCGTCGCGGTGACCATCAGAGAGGAGACCCAGCGCCGGACGCGGACCGTCGAAGGGTCGGGTCGGATCGGGTTCGACAGCATCCTGGGGGGGGAGGCGACCGTGACCGCAAGCGCCGCTGACGACCGGTTTGGAAGCCGCGAGACCGAAGTTATGCTCGACCGCGACCGGACGGTCGAACTCCGCTTGGCCGAGGAGACCGCGGTCGACCGGTTGTGTACAGGTGTGCAAACCAACGCCGAACTCCTCGTGGCCGAGGTCGGAGACGACATCACCGCACGTTACGAGGCCGAACAGTATCTCACCGACGGGATGGATCTCGGGGTCCAAGACGAGTACGCGCCGTGTGTACTCGCGCTGTGGGCCGACGACGCCGGGCTGTCCGTTCGGGTGGAAGACGACGCCGTCCTGGTGTACGACAGACAGCGTATGCAGAACCAGCTGGTAGACTTGACAGAACAGCGCGTGGACGAAAGCGGCGAACTGGCCTACGAGGAGCTGCGCGAGCGGTTCCTGAAACCGCCGGCGAGCGACGCCCTGATACGAGACATCCTAGAGCAGGCGGAGTTCGACGTCGACGTCGAACTCACCGACGACAAGGTGGTGAGTGCGTAATGGCCGCCGGACCAGCGGGACGCCGCGATTTCACCGAGTGGGGGATCGTCGCGTCGGGTCAGGGCGGCTGCCGGATCGCCTCGCAGCTGTTCACCCGGACCGACAACCCCGGGATCGACGACCGGATCGTCCTCATCAACACCAACGACACCGACATCCAGGAGAGCCTCGACCGGGTGGACGCACAACTCGCGATCGACCGGGACACGATCACCCGGGAGCACGTCGCGCTCTTCGGCCCCAGCGACGGGGCCGGCAACGACTTCTTCGACGGGGAGCAGTACGCCGAGGAGGGGTTCGACGAGATCTTCAGGCCCATCAACAACACCGCCCAGTCGGACGCGCTGTTGTACTCCGTCGCGCTCGGCGGCGGGACCGGCAACGGCTCGGTCCCGTACGTCATCGACCAGTTCGCACAGGCCCCCGACGAGGGGTCCGTCGCGAGGTTAGACAGGGAGGCGACGTGGCTCGGCGGCATCCCCCAGTTCGTGGTCGCGGCCTGGCCGTTCAGGGGAGAAGGCGTCCAGCGGTACTTCAACGCAGTGTGTGGCCTCTCCCGGCTCCTGATGCGGGAGGACGGCTCGCCGAACGCGGATATGACCATCCTCGCGTCGAACGCCCGGCTGAAGCAACTCGCCGACGAGAACGACGACGCCGAACGGGTACGCGGTGCAATCAGCGACGAGGACCTGGTGAACAGGCGGATCATCTCCGCGCTCGATCTGTTCATCAGCGCCGGGCGACTCGCCGACGACACGATCGACGTGAAAGACTACGCCCGGCAGCCGCAGACCCGCGGGGCGTACCACGGGACGTTCGGGACAGAACTCGGCAAGCCGGTGGGGCTGGATCTCGACGTTGCGATCGAGAACGCCGCGAACAACACGTTCGTCCCGCTCGATCCGTCGACTTCGGAGGCGGTGTACGTCGTTGTTCGCGCGCCCGAACAGCAGATCGTCGACGGCACGATCACCGCCGGTGACGTGCGGAGTTCGGTCGCCGACTGGAAGCAGGAACACGGGCTCGACCGCGCGGTCGGGATGCAGACGCTGTCGAAAGCGCCCGCCGGTGGCAACACCTTCGACGTCCTCGTGTTCCTCGCCGGGTTCGATCTCACGCCGTTGATGGAGGAGTCGTGGTCGTGGGACCGCTACGAGGGCGAGCGGGACAGCCGGCGACAGAACCGCTCGCGGGAGCGAATCTCGCGGGTCGAGCGGCTGGAATCGAACCTCCGGGAGTACCGGAACAACCTGGAGGAGTGAGGATGCAGCCAGACACCACCGGCGGTGGCGCCGCGGTCGTCGCCGTCCTGGCGTGCCTGCTCGTGGCTGGGTCGGCGCTCGCGGTCGTACCGGGAGGGGTCGACGCGCAGCAACAGCAACTCGACGGCGACGTCGCGTTCGACGGGACAGACGGGGTGCTTACGGTGTCGGTGGACCGGCGGGCCGCCGCGAACGGGAGCTTCACCGGCGATCCCGAGAACGTGACGATCGACGTCGGGGGTGCGACAGTGGACCGGCGTACCGACCCCGGGAACACCTCGACGTACACCTACACCGTCGGCCCGGGCGCGTTGTCCGGGGGAGACGCCCTCGGCGGGCAGGACGGGTCGGAGACGACCGTAACGGTCTCTCACACCGAGGTCGGGAGCTTCAACGAGACAGTCGACGCCCGGTACGTCGTGCTCGACGGCGACGGGGCGTTCACCGAGAACGGGGCGTTGCGGGTCGGTATCGTGCAGAGCTTCGGCGTTGCTGCCGATGGATCCGTTGCCGTCCGCGTCGAGACCGAAGACGACGAGCAGGCCGTACCTGCGTCGTATCGGTGGGACGCGAGTACCAACGAGTCGTCACTGGTGGTGGGTCGCGACGCCCTGGGTAGCCTTGGAGTGCTCGGACAGCCGCAGGAGATCGCGATCTTCGGGCAGGAGCAGTACGTCCAGGGTTCCGCGACGGTCGGCGTTGCCGCCGCAGGGGCGGAACGGACGGGCGGCGAACGGCTAGCAGACGGCAGCGGCGTGCGGTTCGAGAGCCCGCTGTTCGTGGGCGGCCGGACGTACGACGTCACCGTCGGCGCGGGCGGAGCACAGTACCTGCGGACGGTCGAAGCTGGCGAGCGCGCGATCGTGATCGACAGCCGGGCGGTGGCCGCAGAATCGAGCGTCGACCTCACTGTCGACCATATGGGGAACGCGGTCGTCGACGGACGCACGGTCGAGTTCCCCACCGCGACCGTGAACGGGAGCGCGAGCGGCGCGACGGTCACGTTCGACAGCCTCCCCGGCCGGGTCGACCGGGCGAACGTGAGCGCGGTGTGGGTCGACGCCGGGAACGGCGTCGAGCAGTACGAGGCCGGCCTGAACGCGACCTCGCGGACGCTGACGCTGTCCGACACCGAGTCGCTGCCGCGGCCCGCGGACGCGAACCGGACCGCCCTGCTCGTGGAGTTCGAGGGGGCGACGCCCCTGCACGCCACCGTGGCGCTGCAGTCCGACGGCGGGGAGTCGGCGTCGGGGACGAACCGATCCGGGACGGCCGGGCTCCCCGTCGACGGGCAGTCGGCGATCCTGATCGCTGTGGGCGCCGTGGTCTTGTTCATCGTCGGTCTTCTGCTCGTCTACTTGATCCTCGACACGTACGCCTCCGGAACCACGAAGTTCGCCGCAGGGCCGTTCGGCTCCTCGAAGTCGAACTCCCCCGGCCCGTCGCCGGGGCCGAAGACGGTCGACGTGACGGTCGAACTCTACGATGAGGTCGCAGATCGGCCGTATCCCGGCGCAGACAGGGTGAGTGCTGTGTCTGACGGCCCCGACGCCGACACCGAGCGGATCGACCTGACCGGGGCGGCGGGAACGGCTGAACTCGAATGCGGGAGTTGGGCGTTCGAGGCCGTGGAGAACGGCGACCGGATCGGGAGCCGGCGCCACCAGTTCACCCCCAAGCTGAACAGCGATAAGATCGCGCTGTCGGTCCAGCCGTACACGGTGGACGTGCGGGTGACCGGCGGCCCCGACAGGAACCCGCTGGAACGGGCGACCGTGGAAGCGACCGCGGACATCGGGGGCTGGAGGAACCGGAAGCGGACCGATCCGAACGGGAACGTCCAGTTCGAGGTTCCGCGGTCGGCGTCGACCGTCTTCATCACCGCCACAGGCGGGGACCTTCCGTCGGTGGAGTCGAAGCACCGGATAGAACAGGCGACCCGGGAGGGGGTGTCCCTGTCGATCGCCGACGGGAGCGGGTCGATGGCGGTCAAAACGACAGTCGGCGACCGGCCGTGGCCCGAGGTCGACGTCCGGATCACGCCGATCAGCGAGGGCGCCAAGGCGTACACCGAAGCGGGGACGGTCACGACGAAGTCGGGCGGCCGGCAGACGGTCGAGGGCCTCCCCGCCGGTGAGTACGAGGTGACTGCCCATCCCCAACCCCAGTCGGTCGACACCACCGCTGCGGTCGAGCGGATCACGGTCGACGACGGCGACACCGTCGAGGTGGAGCTGCCGATCGGGATCTCGTACACGATGTCGCCCGCACAGCGGGAGCGGCTGGGAGAGATCAGCGACCGGATCGAAGAGCTGGCGTCGGCCTCGAACCGCGACGTGGCGATCCCGCAGTACTACGGCACCGTACTCACCTCGGTGCTTGACGTCGTCGAGGACGTGGAGTCGGCTCCGGAACGAACCGTCGAGACGGGGGTCTCCCCCGAGGCGACGGTGGAGGCACTGCTCGACGCGACCGAGGTGGGGATCAAAGCGGTCGACGCCGCGATGTCGGAGCGTCGGAACGTGAAGCTGTTCGGGGCCTGTGAGTCGATGCCCGCCGCGTCGGTTGACTGGACCGGGGCAGCGGCCCTCGATGCGTTCATCGATCGGGTGAACGAGGGCGGGGACCACGAGCGGCGCGCACTCCGCGACCGACTCAGGGCGGTCGACGACGTCTTGGATCGGCAGTGGGGCGAGGTCAACGAGATCGCCCCGGCCCGGAAGCTCCACGACCGGATCGGGGAGTTGGCGCGGGAGACCGGCGACGTCGACGACGAACTCGCTGTCGTCGCGCAGACGTACGTCGGGATCTGCCTGTTGGACGCGGTCGAGGAGATCTTCGATCACGATGCGCTGGTGGATCGACTCAACAGCGGGAGCTACTGACAAAATATGAAGACGACACTACTCAGGATGGTCGTCGTCGTCTGCGTGGTGACGTCCACCGCAGGCGTCGCGACGGCGGCGGGTGGGGCACAGGGGATCACGGGGGGAGCGGCGGACGCGACCGAGAGCACTACGGCCGACGGGACGACGCCGGTGGACGTTGGCGTGGCGTCGGCACACGCCGACGTCGACGTCGACGTTGAGGAACCCCAGAGCGGCGACGACTTCCTCGCGGCGTTCCGGGAGCTCTCCGGACGGGAGTCGCTGTCGGCCTACAGCGAGTTCGAGGTGATCCGGACGCAGGCGGTCATCGCGGTCCAGTCGGGATCGTTCGACGACGCCGATCGGGCCCGGATGCGCGGGGTGTTGCGGATGCTGGTTCGGTTCGATGCGGCGTACGCCGCCTCGCAGAACGGCAGCCTGGAGGCGAGTTTCGAGTCGGCAAACGCAACGCGTGCGGCGGTTTCGGCGCTTGAATCCTCCGGGGGAACCGCCTACAGCTCGCTTGCGACCGTCGGCTTGGACCGGTTCTTCCGCTCGCTGGGCGACCGGTTCGAGCAGCGCGCCCGGGCGAACGACAGCAGTACGCCCGGGCAGATCGCCGCGCTCAAACGGGCGGGCGAGGCCTACCGGCTCGGCGGGTCCAGCGACCGGTTCGCGGAGGTGTCGGTCGAGGCCGAACAGTTGGCGAGCGCGTGGGAGCGCGACAGCCGGGAGATAAACGAGTCGGTGGCGGCCACACGAGGGTTTCTCGACCGGTGTGGGGCCGCCTGCGACGGTCCGGTAGGTGCGGTGTCGGCGCACACGACCGGGGTATTCGGGCTGTACACCGACGCCCGGGCGGCGAGTGCAGCGAGCAGCGACGCGGTCCGGGTCGCGGAGGCGAACGGGTTGGGTGACCGGACCGCGGAGCTCCGGGCGGTCTCCGAGGAGGCCTCCAACACGCTGTTGTCGCTGGCGATCGGGTCGGCGCTGTTGTTCTTCGCGTACGCGTTCGTGCTCGCGATCCCGACGATGTTCGTCGCCGGCCGGATCTCGGCGTGGGCGCGCGACAGGCGGGCCGCGTCGGTGGGATCGATTCTCTCGGCGATGCCACGGGAGGTGCACACCGATGGCGGCGAGTGAGCGCACCGTGAGTCGCCTCGGGGTCGTTCTCGTGGCCGCGTTGGTGGCGCTGTCGGCGTTTGCGGGGCCGGCGATAGCAGCGAGCGGAAGCGTCGACCTCGACGCCGCACTCGACAATCAGCAGAAGACCGAGGAGCTGTCGTTCACCTTCACCGCAAGCGCGAACGAGACAGTGACCGCTGACACCTCACAATCGTTCGACGGCGGGGATGTGAGCTTCGAGTTCGAGGGGTGGAACGACCTCGACACCGGCGCGTCGGGATCGTCGTCCAGTTGGGAAGTCGAGAACGGCAACCGATACGAGGTTACCTACGAGGCGCAGGCGGTCTCGGGCGCCAGCGAGGACACCTACATCTGGACCGCGACGGTCAGCGGCGGGTCCACGAGTGCCTCCGAGTCGCTCTCGCTCACCGTCGACCTCCAGAATCCCCGGTTCGGCGGCGCCGACAGCCCGACTGAGACGGTGATCTTCACCGACGACGACAGCGACGGAACGACCGAACTCGACGTCGGCTTCGACAACGACGGGCCGGGCGTGATGGTGCCCGACTCGGTCGACCTCACCGATACCGGCCCATCCGGAATCGACGTCTCTGTCGACTCGCTCTCCGATCAGGTCGACGCGGGCGGATCGGGGACGGCCGTACTCGACGTCTCGGTCGACCCGTCGGTCGCCGAAGGCGACTACACCATCTCAGGGGCGATCGACGACAACCTCGGGAATACCGAGTCGTTCAGCGCCGAGGTCCAGGTCCGGAAGCCCCCGGTCATCTCCGCCGACGACGTCGACGTCGGCGGCGTGCTCATCGGCGAGTCCGACACCGTCGACGTCACACTAACCGAGGTCGCCGGGTTCTCCGGCACCAACGGCGTGAACGTGAACGTCATCGGAGCCAGCGACGACGGCTCGATCGCCGTGAGCGGCGAGGGCAGCGTCGACATCGACGCCGGCGGGAGCGACGAGATCGAAGTGGAGGTCTCGGCGGACGCCGACGGGGCACAGAACGCCGACCTCGATTGGCAGGTCGAGTTGACGCCCGAGGACCGGTATAGCCCGACCGAGTCCATCGACGTCACCGGCGAGGTGTACTACCCGCCGAATCTCGAGTCGCTGTCGGGTCAGAGTGTCCGGAACGTCTTCGACACGCCGCAGTCACAGGCCGACGTCCAGACGACCGAATCCGAGGTGACCTTCGAGAACACCGGCGACCTCGATATGGACGTGACGGGCGTGTCCGCGAGCGTCGACGACCCCGACGTGACCGCGTCGGTCGCGGACGTCTCCGGAACCGTCTCCGGGCAGTCTACCGGGGATGCGACGGTCGTACTCGAAGCCGATCCCGGAACCGCAGAAGGGAGCTACCCATTCACCGTCACGGTCGACACCGCGACGGCGGGGAGCCAGTCGATCACGCGCGAACTCACGATCGAACACGTGCCCGAACTCGCCGTCGAGCGCTCGGAACTGTCGCTCGGCGACGTCACGGTGACGAACCGTCGGACGACGAGCATCGACGTCTCGGAGGTCCTCGAGTACGAGTCGGTGTCGGGTGTCGAGGTGGTCCGGACCTCGGGTCCGGAGCGGTATCTCGAGGTCCCGGAACGGCCCACCGAACTCCGCCCCGGCGAGTCCGCGCCGCTCGTGTTCGCGGTCGCGTTCGACACCTCCGCGGAGCTCTACCAGGAGTACCGCTGGGAGTTCGAGATCAGCGGCGACGGCGTGGAGACGCAGACGGTGCGTGTGATCGCGCGGCCCAGGCCGATCTCCCCGGACGCGATTCTGAATAACCTCTCGGCGTACACCGGCGGGTCCGGACCACGCGCGGATATGGCAGGCGGGATGGTGGATTCGCTCGAAACACTCGAAGCCCGGCTCAGGGACGGCAAGGAGGTTCCGGAGGGCGATCTCACGGAAACCATCGCCTCGGGTGAGACCGCCGTGTTGCTGTTGGGCGCCCTCGAGGACGCAGAGCAAGCCCGTGAGTCGGACGGCCCCGCCGCCGCACAGGAAGACGTCCTCAGGGCGCAGGCGACACTCAACGCGATGTCGGAGTACGTCGGCCGGATCGACGCCCCGCAGGTCGACTCGTCGGCGTCTGGGGCACTCGACGCCGCCCGGGTCGCGACCGACGAGCAGGTCGACACCCAGGTCCAGTACTACGAGGCCCAACTCGAGGGCAACGTCACTCCGCTCCAGCGGGCCAGCGCGAACCGGCAACTGGCCCGGCTGGCCGAGAGCCGCGGCAACACCGACCGGGCAGACCGGCTGGACGCGGAGGCCTCGAAAGCGTTCGACACGTACCTCCAGGACGTCCAGAACGCCTCCACGAGCGCCGAGGACGCGCGGGCGGCCAGGGCGTCGCTTCGGGAGGATGCCACGCTCGTGCTCCTGAACCAGCCGTTGGTGGTGAACCCAGCGCGGCTCGACGGCATCTCAGCGGAGATCCGGGCGATCGACGCGGCGTACGCCACCGCCGAGAGAACGTACGCCGAGGCGGGGGCGAGTGGGCAGGCCGAGGCGATCGGACGGGAACGCGCCGAGGTTCGACAGCGCCTCCAGCTCACGCAGTACGGGCTGTGGGGCGCGACGGGGCTGTACGGGCTCGTGGTCCTCGTCGCGTTGCTCCGGACGGGACTGAACCTGTACGCGTATCTGCGGGACAGACGCACCGTCGAGATGGGCGCGATGCTCCAGTAGCGGTGTCGGCGGCGGACGGGGGCGTCGACGGCGGACGGGGGCGTCGGCGGTTTCGCGTCTCCTGCCGCGGCGGAAACACGCAGGAGTCGAGCCGCGAGCAGGCTCGGATCCCGCCGCCGGTCTCACTCGGTCGAGTCTGCGTCGAGCGGCGTCGACAGCGCCGCCGGAAGCGCCGACGTCTCCTCGTCAACGTCGACCTGCCAGCTCCCGGCGTCGGCGGTCCGGTCCCCCGAGACAGACACCGTCGTCGACCGGGAGTCGCCCCCGCCGTCGACCGGGGTCGCCTCGAGTTCGACCGGGAGTTCGATGTGGTCGTCAGCGGCGGTACACTCGATCCGGTGGGTCACAGTCGCTCCGGGTTCCAGCCCTTCGAACTCCCCGGCGGCGTAGAGGTACTCGTCGGGCGCCGTTCCGACGGCCTCGACCCGGACGTCGAGTGGCGCGCCGCCGTCGTTGCGGATCCGGAGCACGACGTTGGTGTCGCGGTCGCCGAGGACGTCGACCGCGTCGACGACGACGGAGACGGGCGGGGTCGTAGACTCGTGGACCGCAGCCAGGGTCTGTAGCGGCCGCTGCTGCCGGTCGGTCCGGACGAACGTGAGCGCGGGGCGTTCGGCGGGCGTGCCCTTGTAGGTGGTCTCTCGGGTGCCCTCACCGCCGGGATCGACCTCGAATTCCTCGAAGCGGACCGCGGTCGAGAACCCCCTCGAACCGATTTCGAGCACGGAACACGCCGTATCGAGGTCGTTGTGAACGTCCAGCCGCACGTCGGTCGTGTCCGATCGCACGGACAGGGCGGGGCGGACGACGACAGGTGCGGACTCGACGGGGATCGACGCCGCCGGCACTGTCGCCTCGAACTCGTCGACGCAGGCCGTGACCCCCGGCATCTCGATCGACGCTGCGTCCCACCCGGCGTGGTACCGGGTAGTCGTCGCCGACGACTCCGGGCGGAGTTCGACGGTCGTCTCCACCCCGTCAGACCGGAGAGTGACCGACTGCGGCTCGCTCGAGTGGTTCTGGAGCGTGAGCAGTTCCTCGACGGCGTGGCCCGCCCGGGCGGCGTCGGACTCCAGGCGACGGGTGAGGTCGATCGGGTCGCGGGACGTCGACGCTACGGGGTCGTCCGGGTCGGCGGATCCGACGGGCCCGACGGGGTGGTCGGACGGGTCCGCTGCGTCAGGCGAGGGTGGCGCCGCACTCGGGTGCTCCGGCGAGTCCGCGTCGGCGACATCGGGCCGGGCGCCGGCCTCGGAGGCCGTGTCGGACCGCGGAGACTGGGTCTCGTCCGCCGGAGGAGCCTCGCGACGCGCCGGTCGGCGGTCGGCATCGCGATCCGGACGGTCACGCTGGGTGTCGTTCTCGTCCGCCGATTCGGGTACGGCGTCGCGCGGCGACGCGTGACGGTCGTCCGGTGGCGCAGAACTACCGGTCGGCCGGTGCTCGTCGACTCCGGGGTCCCCCAACCCTTGGGTCGTATCGCGGTCCGGGCCGGCCGCCACCGGCTCCCGGTCCGGCGGAGCCGCCGAGGGGTCGTCGCGAGCGGCGTGTACCGACGCGTCCGTTCCGGCGTCCCGTGCCGTTGACGGACCGCTGCGGGGAGGATCGCCGCGACGCGCCGGAGTCGGATCCGGGTCGTCGGGCGACGAGAGCGCGGCGCGGTCGAGCGAGACGGCCACAGCGGTGTCGACTACGGCGGCGTCGACGCGTACTTCACCGGCGCCGGCGTGGGCCGCCGGGAGGACGAGCGTGAGCTGGGTCGCCGGCGACAGCGACACCGACCGCTCCACCGAGGTGGAAAGCGGGGCGCCGGTCACCCGTACGTCGTCGTCCACCGGGACCCCGGCGTCGTTTGCGACCGTCACGTCGACGAACCCGTCGTCCCGGGCGTCGACGGACGCCGAGAGCGGGGCTGCCGGGAGTGAAAGGGCAGTGTCGACCGACTCGCCGTCCGCGGTGGTGGCCGTCAATCGATCGGTCCCGAGGGGCAGCGAGAGGGTGCGCGACGCGGAGGACTGTCCGGGTTCGGACGCGATGTCGACGTCGCCCGGAGAGAGCGAGACCGCCGGGAGGTCCGACCCATCTGGCATGTGAACGGTCGCCTCAACGGTCGCGATCCCGGCTTCGATGCCGACGGTTCGGGTGTCGACGGCCGGCGTCGGTGTGGACGCGCGGATCGAAAGCGTCGCTCGGGTCTCGAGGGGGTCGCTGTCGGCGTCTGCGGGGGCAAACGACGCGTGCGTCGCCGCCCGCGAGTCGGTCGCCTCGGTGAGCGTAAACCGCAGGTCGGTGCGGTCTCCGGCGTCCAGCGAGACCCGCCGCGACTCGGGGCGGAACGACGCGCCCTGCGCAGAGACCCGCACCGTGCCGGTGGTCGACCCGCCGCGGTTCTCGACCGCGACGACAAGGTCCTCGTCGACCCGCAGCGACGCGGGCGTGAGCTCCAACTCGACGCCGGAGAGCGACGCTCTGGGACGGAGGACCTCCGCGGTCCGGCCGTCAATCCGACAGGCGAGTCCCCCGTCGGTCGTGGTCGCCACCTGTGCGGAATCGGCCGCAACGACGCCGACGTCGGTTACGTCGCCGTCGGCGGTGAGGCGGACGATGCCACGGTCGGCGGCGGCAGCGTAGAGCTCTCCATCACCCCGCTGTGCGAGCCAGTCGACGTCGAGAGGTCGTGACCACTGTGTCGACCCGTCGTCGGCATCGATGCCAACGACCCGGTCGCCGTGAAGCGACGCCACCGCGACGCCGTCGAGCAGCCCGACGCCCGTGATCATACCGTCGAGCATCGCCTCCCCTCGGCGGCGGCCGTCGGCGTCGAAGCCGGTGAGATACCACGACTCGCCCGCGAGGAACTCGTCGTTGCGCCCGGCGAGCAGGACGGTTTCGGAGACGTCGGCGTGGGTCCGGTCGATCCGACCGCGTTCGGACCCGTCGGCGGCGTCGAGAAGCACGAACTCCCCGGCGTCGGTGGCGGCGACCACACGCGACGGTCCGGGCACCCAACACAGCGCCGTGACGCCGTCGAGGGGCGCCTCCCACCGTCGGGAGCCGTCGAGTCCGTACCCGAACACGCGGTCGTCGACAGCGACGTACACCAGCGAGCCGACCGCGAGCCCGCGCGGCCGTCCCTCGACGCCGAACTGCGCGCCATCGGCTGCCTCGGGCGCGAGTACGGATATCCCGCCGGAGACCGACGCCAGCGCGATCCTGGAGTCGCCGGCGGCGATCAGGGCGACCGCTCCGGTGTCGACCGACCGGACCGGCGCGTACTCCCGCGGGAGGTCGTCGCCGGTCGCGGCCCCATCGGGCGGGCCAACGCCCCCTTCCCCGTTCGGGGGCCGGCCGGTCACCGGGACTCACCCGCCGACCCGCGTTGCGTTCCGCCCCGTCGTCGTCGGCTGTGTCGCATACGTGGCCGATCGGTTGACATACGCGCACTTCGACTCCGGAACGACAAAAAATCACCTGCCCGGACCGGGCCCCACCTCGATGAGGGGCCGCGACGGATCGTCTGCGTCGGTCAGACCAGTCCGGACGACACGAGCACCACGGCCGCCGCGAAAGCGACCGCCCCGGCCCCCGCCGACGCGGCGACGCCGATCCCGGCCGCCCGCCGGCGCCGCCGGTCCCGGTCGCCCTCGGGTTCGATCGTGGCGCCGTAGGAGTCCAGGGTGGATGCGAGAGCCTCGCGGGCAGCATCGGGACCGACTATGTCCGCGAGCCGCGAAAGCGCCTCTTCAACGGGCTCGGATTCGGTCGGCGGCGCGTCCGGGAACCGGTCGGGATCGTCCGCGATCCGGACGGCGAGGAGTGCCCCGGCCCAGACCACCGCCGCCAAGGCGCTCCCGGCGACGACCACCCACCGCGGCACCGACTCCAGGCCGGCGGCTCCGGACCACGCCAGCCCGACGGCCACACCCACGGCGACGCCGCTTGGAAGCCCGTAGAACAGCGTGCGCCGGAGTTCGCGCCGGGTGACCGCGGGCGCCGACGCCGGG
>Ga0209946_1000172_pt1 | contig 26485 bp, 24 predicted proteins | sample SalPon2_A_H2O_MG_FD_185704 | JGI IMG/M metagenome (GOLD analysis project Ga0209946, IMG submission 185704) | Salt pond water microbial communities from South San Francisco under conditions of wetland restoration - Salt Pond MetaG R2_A_H2O_MG... | ecosystem: Environmental > Aquatic > Non-marine... | reverse complement strand
CGCTTGAGGACGAGTCTACCGTCGAGTACGATTATCTGCTCGTTGGGTTCGGCTCCAAGACGGCGTTCTTCGGCATCGAGGGGCTCGAAGAGCATTCTCTGACGTTGAAATCGCTCTCCGACGTGCTGGAGATCCACGATGCGATCACGGAGGCTGCTCGAGAAGCGTCACGGAATGACCCTGCACAGGTCATCGTCGGCGGTGCCGGGCTGTCCGGAATCCAGTCGGCCGGCGAAATAGCCGAGTTTCGGGACAAACACCGCGCGCCGATAGACATCCACCTCGTCGAAGGGCTGGAGAACGTCTTCCCGAACAACGATCCCGTCGTCCAGGCGAAGCTTCGAAAGCTGCTCGAAGCGAAGGACATCGAGATCCACACTGGGGAGTTCATCGGCGAAGTCGACGACGAGACCGTCTACGTCGGCGAAGAGAAGGAACTCGACTACGACGTACTGCTGTGGACTGGTGGCATCACGGGCCAAGATGCGGCCGAAACCGTCGCCGTCGAGAAAGACGACCGGAGCAACCGAATCGAAGCCGCCTCGAACTTCCAGACCTCCGACGAGCGCGTCTTCTCGATCGGCGACGCCGCGCTCATCGAGCAGCCCGGCCAGGACCAGCCCGCCCCGCCGACAGCGCAGGCTGCCTGGCAGGCCGCCGAGGTCGTCGGTGAAAACATCGCCCGTAGCGTTCGAGGTCAGCCCTTGAAAGAATGGGAGTACGACGACAAGGGGACGTTGATCTCGGTCGGCGAGAAGGCCGTCGCACACGACGTCAAAGGCCTCCCGATCGACACGTTCGGGGGTCCGGCAGCCAAGGCGCTGAAAAAGACCGTCGCAGCGCGGTGGATCAACACGGTTACCGGCTTCGGGGACGCCGCGAAAGCGTTCCCCGATATGTGAGTTCGGGCATACCGCTCGCTTCACTCGGACGTTTCGGGGAGTGATAGGCCGGCGTGCCATCGATCGACACCGGCCGCCGCTTTGATCCGATCCATGCGGCCGAGTAACGCCGCCGCGAGTGAGGCCGTCTCTGCGGCCTTTCGCTGTCCCTCGGTTCGGAACTCCCCAGTCACGCGGTTCGCATACACCGTACAGACAGCACCTGCCCGAAGGCCATAGAGGCCCGCAAGCGTCAGGATCGAACTCGCTTCCATCTCGAAGTTGAGCACGCCGGCAGAACGCAGTTCGTCGAGTTGTTCCTGTGCAGCCGCGGCCCGAAACCCATCGAAACCCGATCGGGCCTGGCCCGCATAAAACGAGTCAGTCGAGCAGGTGACACCCAGATGGTATTCATAATCGAGCCGCTCGGCGGCCGTCACGAGTGCGGTGACGACCTCCTCGTGAGCAATCGCCGGATAGTCCTTGCGGACGTATTCGTCGCTCGTTCCCTCCTGTCTGACTGCGCCGGTCGTAATGACGAGATCACCGACATCGATGTGTTCCCGTATCGCCCCGCAGGATCCGACGCGGAGAAACGACTCGGCGCCGATCCGGGCCAACTCTTCGACGGCGATCGCGGCCGACGGGGAGCCGATCCCGGTGGACGTGGCAGCGATCGATTCCCCGTCGTATTCGCCGGCGATCGTCCGGTACTCCCGATGATCGGCGAGTTCCTCGGCGTGTTCCCAACACTCCGCGATGACGTCGACACGTTCCGGATCGCCGGGCAATAGGACGGGCCCCTCGAGGTCTCCCTCGGAAAGCTCGATGTGGTACTGCTCGTCTTCGGCCGGGGGCCCGTCTTCACCGGTCATTCGAGTTGGTCACCCGTAATTGTGTTCGGAAGGAGCTCCCCGAGTGTGTACACCGTCTTTTCGTTGCCTTCGTCACAGACGATCCGGAGCTCCGCCGTACAGAACTCCGAGAGCGACTGTCGACACATTCCACACGGCGTGACACCGTCGCGCCGATCCGAACTGACCGCGATCCGCTCGAACGACCGGTGACCTGCCGCGACGGCCCTCGATATCGCCAGTTCTTCGGCGTGAACACTGTTGGAGTAGTTCGCGTTTTCGATGTTACAGCCGGTAAGGACCGTCCCGTCGGTCGTTTCGAGCGCGGCACCGACGCGGTACTCCGAGTACGGCGCGTAGGACCGTTCGACTGCCTCCCGAGCGGTCGCGAGCAGGTCCATGTCTTCCATACTGGACTCTCGATATCGGCCATTAAATAACTGATCCCGTCCGCCCTACAGGGGGTCTTCGATGGCGTCTTCGACGACATCGACGACGCGTTCGGCCAGGTCGTCGACTGCCTCGCTCTCGGCGTAAATTCGGATATACGGCTCCGTACCGCTCGGGCGAACGAGTGTCCACGCGCCGTCCGGAAACGTCAGCCGAACCCCGTACTCGGTTTCGGTATCGGTTTCCGGAAACGCCTCGGGGAGCCGTGTTTCAAGCGTCGACATGGCCGAGGACTTCTTTTCGTCCGGGCAATCGACGCTCAGTTTCCGGTAGGGGCGCTCACGAACGGGGGCTCGGAGATCCGCCAGCCCGCGATCGGCTGTCAGAGCGCTTATCACTCCCGCGCTGACTGTCGCGTCGATCCAGGGGCCGAACCGGGGATGAACGTGTTTCCACGGTTCCGCGGCAAAAACGACCGCTGGAACGTCGTCGTCCGCTCTTTCGATGGCGCTCATCCCTTCGTTGAGGCCACCCAGACGGACACGTTCCACTCGGCCGCCGGCCGACTCGACTTGTTCGTCGATGCGCCCGGAGGCGTTCGGGGTGGTTAGTACGACCGGATCAGCGGCGTCGCTGGCTTCGGTGTACTGTCTCGCGACGATCGCGAGGACAGTGTCCTCGTGGACAACATCGCCGTTGGCGTCAATCACAACGATCCGATCACCGTCCCCGTCGTGACCGAGTCCGAGGTCGAACGGGCCATCGGCGACAAACGCCCGAAGGTCGCTGAGTGTTTCGGCGGTCGGCTTTGACCCTCGGCCCGGAAAATGCCCGTCGATGCTTGCGTTGAGTGTCGTGACCGTTGCGCCGAGTTCGCGGAGTACCTGTGGCGTAACGAGGCTGGCTGTTCCGTTGCCGCAGTCGACAGCGACACAAAGCCCGTCACAATTCCCGATCTCGTCACGAACGTACCTGACGACGGCATCACGGTACGCGTCCAGCACGTCGGATCGCATCGTCGTCCCCCACCGATCCCACTCGATCGGCGATCCTCCCGACTGGACGCGCGTTTCGATGTCGGCTTCGGCGCTTTGATCGTATTCGGTTCCGTCGACGAAGAACTTGAGTCCGTTGTCCGCTGGCGGGTTGTGACTTGCTGTCACCATGACCCCCCGTCGATCGCGACTCGCGTATGCGAGCGCTGGTGTCGGGACCGCCCCGAGACGGACCACGTCGGCCCCACCGCTCAGTAGCCCGGCTTCCAGGGCGGACACGATAGCCGGGCCGGTTTCGCGACCGTCCCGACCGACGACGAACTCGGATCCGTCCACTGCGGCCGCCCGGCCGAGCGCCAAAGCGAGCGATGGCGTTACCTCCGTCCGTGCGGGGCCCCGGATGCCAGCGGTTCCAAATAGTTCCATACCGCCCCATTCGGGAACCGATTACTTCAAACAGACCGTATACGAACAGACAGCGCCCCTCGGACGAGCGGTACGAACGACAGCCCACACGCTGTACTCCGGCCTCGATGGGCTGTCGGCGGGTGTCTACTTCACGGGGTGTCTGCTTCCGTGATCGTATATAAATACTCGTCCTGCCGTCCGTGCGTTCCTAACGGGACGATCCCCCGGGACTCGGATGTCCCACAACGGTCCCGATCATGTCAGGCGATATCTCGGCTGGTGTCGATGTCGATGGCCTCGGTGAGATCGAGTTTGATGACGTCCGAAAGCGCCCTGCCGCCTCGGAACTTCGGAACGGCCAGACGGTTCTCGATCCGATCGCCTTTGACGGTCGTTTCGAGTTCGAAGACGACGTCGGCCATGTGCTCGGTGGTATCTCGGAGGTCCGGAACGCTCCGCCCGTCGAGACAGTGCAGCACAGCGAGTCCGCCGGTGTTGTAGATGTGGTTTTGCAGTTCGTTCAGGAAGTTTCGATACCGGGCGGGCTCGCTCCGTTCGAGGACGTCGACGGGATCGACGATGAGATTCGACGCTTCCGGAAGCGCAGCGATGAGCTTCGAGGCGTTATCGAGCGGCGCGTCACCCGTCACGTCACGAACTGTCGGGTCGCCGGTAGCCGTGGGGGCGTTCTCGATGCTGGTGGCCACTGCATCGCTGGTTCGATCCACGGAGAGATACAGTGTTCCCCGCGCCGCGGTCAGTTCGTACAGAAACAGTTCCGCCTGGCTGGCCGGTTCGGCGGCGAGCGCGACGATACTGCCCGCCGGAATCCCGCCCTGAAGCTCCCTATCGAGGGCGGAAATTCCGGTGTCGAGACGCTCGCTCATTGTGTGAGTAATTGACGGCCTTAGCGATTAAACCTTCGGGCGGTTTCCGGTTCGTTTGCATTGACATGTTCGATAATCGATATCTCTCTCGGTCGGGAGATTCATTAGCTCTCGCTTCGCCGCTTGCCTCAATGCGTCACGACCACCTCATCAGTGCGAAACAGCTCTCGCGTGGCGACATCGAATCCGTGCTGGATCGGGCCGCCGAGATCGCGGCCGATCCCGATACGGTCGCCGGCGCGCACGCGGGAACGGTCCTCGGGTTACTCTTCTTCGAGCCGAGCACTCGGACCAGGATGTCGTTCGACGCCGCGATGAAACGGCTCGGCGGGGAGACGATCGACATGGGCAGCGTCGACTCTTCGTCGGTGAAAAAGGGCGAAAGCCTTGCCGATACGGTCCGGGTCATCGAGGGGTATGCCGACGCGCTCGTACTCAGACACCCCTCCGAAGGATCAGCGAAACTCGCAAGCGAGTTCGTCGACGTCCCGGTCGTCAACGCCGGGGACGGCGCCGGTCAGCACCCAACCCAGACGCTACTTGATCTGTACACGATTCGGGAGAACGCAGGACTCGACGACCTCTCGATCGGCATCGTCGGCGATCTGAAATACGGCCGGACGGTCCACTCGCTTGCACACGCCCTGACGAACTTCGACGCCGAACAGCACTTCATTAGCCCCGAAAGCCTCCGACTACCGAGGGGGGTCAGATACGATCTCCGATCGGCCGGCACGACCGTGCGTGAACACACGGATATCGAAGACGCGCTCGGGAACCTCGACGTGTTGTACGTGACTCGAATCCAACGCGAGCGGTTCCCCGACGAAAACGAGTATCGACAGGTCGCCGGGGAGTATCAGGTCGATTCGACGCTTCTGGAGTCCGCCGGATGCGACCTGACGGTCATGCATCCGCTGCCCCGCGTCGACGAGATCGCTCCGGACGTCGACGAAACCGACCACGCGACGTACTTCGAACAGGCACACAACGGGATTCCGGTTCGAATGGCGCTTCTCGACCAGATACTATGACAGACACCGAACTCCGCGTTTCCAAGATCGAAAACGGCACGGTCATCGACCACGTTCCAGGCGGACAGGCCCTCAACGTTCTCGCAATCCTCGGAATCGACGGCGCTGCTGGCGAGGTGGTAAGCGTCGGGATGAACGTCCCCTCCGATCGACTCGGCCAGAAGGACATCGTGAAAATCGAGGGGCGCGAGCTGAGCCAAGCCGAGGTCGACGTGCTCTCGCTCATCGCGCCCGAGGCGACGATCAACATCGTCCGGGCCTTCGACGTGATCGAAAAACATCACGTCACGCGACCGGAGACGGTCCACGGCGTCCTTACGTGCCCCAACGCAAACTGCATCACGACGGAAAACGAGCCGGTCGAATCACGATTCGACGTCCTTGAGGACGGCGTCCGCTGTGCGTACTGCGGAACCATCCTCGGTGAGTCCATCGCAACGCATATCCGTTCGACGTAACCCACCGGCCAGCGGAAGGATTATGACATCGGGTGCCGTTGATAACGCTGTATGTCTAAGAAAGCACTTGCGGTCGTTCTCGTCGCAGCGGTCGTCCTGCTGTACGTGAAGAAACGGTAGCCCTCCGACGCTACTCGAATCGCCCCCCGACCACCTTTTCCGAACGACTTACGCATCAAGAGCACCCAGTAGCCGTATGTACGGCGTCGTGACGCGGAACGAAGAGGAGGCTCAGTGGCCCGACTTCGATCGCGGCTTCTACGAGGTCAAGGACGTCTCGGGGCGATCCGCTGAGCCGATCGAGGGGACGGTGAGCATGATCTCCTGTTTCGGTGACAACGCGGCGGCCGAGGAGGATCCCGACCTTGTCCCCGTCACACCGGACGGACAGCGGGCGACCCGAGAGCGAACCTACTTCGATTGGGCGTACGTCTGTCCGACCCACGACGGCTATCGGGAGGGTCTCCTCGAGATCATCGAGGACTGCGCCGCGGTGACTCCGGACGTCCGACTCGACGATATCGGCTTCCCTCGCCCGGAGTACTGTTACTGTGACCGCTGTAACCAACAGTTCGAGTCGTGGGTCCGCACCCGTCACGAAGACGGCGAAGGGCCGCCGCCGGCTGAAACGACGGTCGAAGACCGCTACGCCTGGCGAGCCGACGTCATCACTGACTTCGTTCAGAACGCGGCCGACCGGATCCCTGGCCGGACCTACATGACGCTGTATCCGGACCCATACGAGGGCCATCTCTACGAACGCGCCGGGATCGATATCGAGGCGATCGAACCGTATATCGACGAGTTCGTTGTCCCGCTGTACGACACGTACTACGGCACGACCTACTGGCTGGAAACGATCGCGAAGGGGTTCGAGGACCGCCTCGAAACGCCGTTCAGTATCGAGTTGTACGCTGTCGATGTCGAGATCGACAACCTGATCCACGCGCTGGAGGTCGCCGACGGCTACGGCGAGTCGGTGCTTTTCGGGTACGACGCCTCGAACGCGCGAGCGACGCTTCGCCGGATGGACGCCGACGAGCGCGATGGCGTCGAGTGGTAGCCTCCCGTCGGACTCCGAACGGGCACGCTGCCTTTCATGTGACGGCGCGTGCGGCGCGGATGAGGTCGTCCCGGTCGCGGGTGTCTTCCGGTAATCGATTCGGCTCGAACCACCGTGCGGCGCTTATTTCGCCGTCCGGATCGGAAATTTTCGGTTCGGTCGTCTCCGCGACCGCATGAAAGACGGGGAGCACTCCCCAGGTCTCACAGCCGCGACAGCCGATCTCGACGCGGTTCAACATCGCCAGTCCCCGGTAGGTCGCCTCGACGCCGGCTTCCTCGTCGAGTTCGCGCTCTGCGGTCTCCCGAAACGACTCCGCGCCGTCGACACCCCCGCCCGGGAGGACCCAGAGATCGACGCCCTCGTGTCTGACCAAGAGGAGTTCGCCGCTGTCCCGGCGAACGAGCGTGTGAACTCCGTAGGGCGTGCCGTTTCGCTGGATCCGGCTCGCGAGCGTGCGGAACCGATCCCGGTGGACGTTCTTCCGGTGCGTCCGCTGAATACACTCCTGGCCGTACCGTTCGGTGACCCGATGATAGGCCCGTTCGGCGCTCTGCTCGGCCTGGTCGGCGAGATACCACAGCCCATTGACGGCCGTCACGGCAGACACCTCCGCCCGAAAGCCGATCCGTCCTGGACCGACAGGAGAACACGCAGATCTGCGGGACTTGATAACATACGATGAGTTACGCATCGGGCTCTCAAAAACCGTTCGAACGGGGCATGGAGATCGGCTAACGGCGTCCTAACAGGTCGTTCGACGCCGAAGCGACGGGCTTTTTCCGTACCGGCGAAAAGCGGATGTATGGCATTCGAAAAGGGCGACCGCGTGGTGTTCCACGACAAGCACAGCGAGTACGACGGCGAGGCAGGCGAAGTCACGCAGGTCTCCGAGACGATGTTCGGCGACGACACGTACATCGTCGAGTTCGAGGAGGGACAGGAGGCTGGCATCGCCGAGGAGTCGCTGGAACCGGCCGAGGACGACGAGTGAGACGATGAGCGCCGTCCCGTTCCATTACGTCGACCTCCGGACGTTCTGCTATGCGACGGAGGACGAAAAACGGGTGGAGACGGCGCTTCGGACGTTTCTCCCCGAAGACACGGAGATCGACCGCGACGCGACTGAGGGACACTACGGTGATCGGATCCTCGTCTTTTCAGTCCGGCTCGAACGGGCCGACGACGTTCGGCACGTGCTCTCGAAACTGACCGAACTCGGTTCGTTCGATCGACTCCTCTCGGAACTCGAAGACCGGATCGACGAGAACTGTGCCTTCTTTATCCAGCTCGACAAACAGGCCGCCTACAGGGGCGACGTCGAACTCGGTGACGGGCTCATGCTCCGTGGGAAGGTCGAAGCCTACCCGGCAAAAAAAGACCGAGCCATCGGGACGGCCAGAGCGGCACTCGAAGAACTCGAAGCGAAATCGGGAGAGTAGCCGCCGCAGTTCGTCGATCGCCGGTTGATGAGTTCGTCGGTCTGTTCCGTTCACTCCCGGCGAATACTATTATATGTACTTGCTCTCATCATGGTAACGCATGACGGACGAGACGATCCACGAGGAAAAACGGACACGGAGCCGCAAAGGAATCGCGTCGTACCTGCGTCGGATAGCGCGGGCACTCGGTCGCGGCGAGCGCGTCCCGGCCGACGAAGCCCAGACCGTAACCGTCGATCCACCGGCCGAATCGGAGCTCGAAGTCGAGGTCGAACAGGAGGGCGACACGCTCAGCCTCGAGATCGGGATGGAGTGGGAAGCCGACGAGGACGACGTCGAAACCGAAACGAACGCCAGCAAGGCGACGTTCCAGCGCTACGCCGACAAGGAAGACAAACACCGCTGGCGGTTGGTCCACGACAACGGTAACATCATCGCCGACGGGAGCGAGGGCTACGCCTCGAAACAGAAGGCCACCCAGGGGTTAGAGAGCGTCAAATCGAACGCCCCCGGTGCCGCCGTGGTCGACCTCTCGAAGGAGGAGTCGACCGAAAGCCCCGAGGACGGTAGCGACGCCGTCTTCGAGCTGTTCGAGGACAAGGGTGGCAAGTACCGCTGGCGGTTGGTCCACGACAACGGCAACATCATCGCCGACAGCGGCCAGGGCTATTCGTCGAAACAGAAGGCCAAACAGGGGCTTCGAAGCGTCAAGCAGAACGTGCCCGGGGCGGCCGTCGAGGACGTCGACGAGTAGCCGCACGGCGGATCGCCGGCCTTACGCTTCCCGGAGGTCGTCCATGTGGTCGATCCGCTGTTCGATCAGCGCCGCCGTCCCGATGTCGTGGCGGACCCGCAGCCCGTCGGTGCCGGTCCGCTCGAAGGCGTCCTCGACGATCGCTTCGGCGTCGGCGATGGTGGCGGCGATCCCGACGACGGCGAACGAACGGGACGTCGTCGTGTAGATGCCGTCTTCACGGGCGTCGACGCTTGCGTAGAACAGCTCCGCTTCGCCCGCGCTCTCGGCGTCGATAGCGACTGCTGCACCGTCGATGGGATCGGTCGGGTACCCCTCCGGGACGGCGTATTTACACACTGTCGCGCGCTCGGCAAAGGACAACTCGGGGAGTGGATCGCCGTCGCGGGCGGCCGCGAGGAACTCGACGAAGTCGGTCTCCAGAACCGGGAGCGTGTTCATCGCTTCGGGATCCCCGAAGCGGGCGTTGAACTCGACCACTTTCGGGCCCTCGGCGGTCAACATGAACTGCCCGTAGAGAGTTCCCTTGTACTCCGGCATCGCTTCGACGACGCTGTCGATGATCGCCACGGCGTCGTCGTAGTCGGCCTCGGACATGAACGGCAACTCGAAGGCGCTGTCGCTGTAGGAGCCCATCCCACCGGTGTTCGGTCCCTCGTCGCCCTCGTAGGCGCGTTTGTGGTCCTGAACGGCGGGCGAGACCCGGTACTCGCCGTCCGCAACGAACGCCTGAATCGTGAACTCCTCGCCGACCAGTCGCTCCTCCAGGACGAACAAGTCGTAATCGCTCTCGAGGACGTAGTCGACGCCCTCCGCTTTGGTTATCTGGTCGCCGATGACGCGGACGCCCTTCCCGCCGGTCAGCCCCTGTGGTTTGATCGCGAGATCCCCGTCGTACGCCTCGATGTACTCGGCGGCGGCTCCGGGATCGTCGAACGTCTCGAAGTCCGGACAACCAGGGATCCCCTCGCGGTCCATGAACTCTCGCTGGAAGGCCTTGTCCGTCTCGATGCGGGCCTCGGCCTCCTGTGGTCCGAAAGCGTAGACACCCGCCTCGTCCAGCGCGTCCGCGACACCGGCGTCGAGTGCCGACTCGGGGCCGATCGCGGCGAGCGTCGCGCCCACTGACTCGGCGTACTCGACGATCGCTTCGCCGTCGGTCTCGTCGACGGTCTCGTAGCCCGCCGCGAGCGACGCGATACCGGGGTTGCGGTTCGAAGCACAGGCGTACAGTTCCCCTCGTTCGGAGTCGGCGACCGCGCGGGCGATCGCGTGTTCACGTCCACCGCCGCCGATCAGTAAGACCGTCTCACTCATACGTGAACCCGGGACGCAAAGACGCCTAAACGTTACCTTTGTCGATGGTTCGAACGTCCGTGGTCGGGCCGGCTATCGAACGATCGTCACCGGAACGGAAACGGCACGCGTGACGCTCTCTGCGACACTACCGACCAGGATTCGCTGTAGACCGCTGCGTCCGTGACTGCCGATCACGACGTGATCAATGTCGTGGTCCGTCACTGCCGACTGGATCGTTTCTGCCGGGGCACCGATCTCGACGACGGTCGCGACGGCCCGGTCGTCGTCGTTGAGGACGGTCTCCTGCTCGGCCAGTAGCGATTCGGCTTTTCGCGTGGCCTGTCTCTCCCAGTTCCCCTCGCCGCCCTCGTAGCCGGCGAAGCCGTCGACGGGATCGATGGCGGTCAGAAGTGTCACATCGGCAGCCGGGAACACGCTGTCGACGTACTCGACGGCCCGCTCCGATTGTGTCGATCCGTCGAACGGGACGAGGACGCGATCGATCTCAGTCATCGGCCCGTACCCCTTTGGTGTCGCTGTTACGATAGTGCATAACTTTCGTGTCGATCGCGTCGCTCAGCCGACCTAGGATGATAAGCGTCGGCGGGAGCGTCAGGATCGCGGCCACGAGTGTCAGGGCGATCACGCCGACGGTCAGAAACCCGAAGTCCGCGAGTATCGGGAACGGTGACAGCGTCAGCGCGGAGAACCCGAAGACGGTCGTCATCCCCGAGACCGAGATCGCCTTACCGACCCGTGATCCGGCGATCTCGACGGCATCGAGCCGGGAGACGTCCGGTTCACCGACCTCCTCGAAGTACCGCTCCATGACGATGATGGTGTACTCCGCGCCGATCCCGACGCTCATCGCCCCGAGGGAGGCCCCAAGCGGGGACACCGGGATCGAAAGCGCCGCCATATAGAGGTTCTGCCACCCGATGACGAATATCATCGGCACCAGCGGCGCGACGGCACGGAGCAGGCTCCGGTAGTACAACAACAGCGCGACAAAGACGAAGAGGACGCCGAGACCAGTAGTCGTGTTGCGGTTTTCGATCTGGGAGACGATCGACGGCGTCGCCACCGCTGGCTGGCCCGTCATCTCGGCGTCGAGTCCGGCCGGTGGCCGACTCAGTTCTGCCGACGACTCGGCGACGGCGATGAAATCCAGTAGCTGTTCGGTGTTCATGTTCTGTTGGCCGATGACGGTGATGTGGGCGTACCCGTTGCTGTAGTAGTTCGCTCGTTCGGACTCTGGGACGCGCTCGAGGACGCGCTCGACACCGCTCCGGGTCGCCGGGATCTCGCCGCCGTTGTACTCCTTGACGAGCGTTGCCGGGGTTTCCATCCCCTCGACGAGTGGCTTGTCGGTGGCCACTTGTCGGTACTGCTCCATCCAGCGCAACGTCTCCGGATCGCGGAGGTCAGGGCCAGTGAGGAGCATGTCGTACCGGACGTCGGTTCCCCCACCGGTAACTGTCCTGAACTGCTGGAGATCGACGTATGCGGGCAGGTCTTGGGGTATGAACTCCTCCGAGTCAGCGAGTGTGCCCAGATCGTCACTGGCGGCGAGGCCGCCCGAGAAAAGCACCAACGCGACCAACAGGACACTCACAGGATGAGACGCGACGAACCGCGTCAGCCGTCCGAGTAGCCGCCCGAAGCGACCAATCTCAGCCTCCTCGGCAGTTGACATCTGCTTTCCGCCGTCGGATATCGGCCGCTCTTGGCCCTCAGTTTCGCTCGCAACGACCGAGGCCGTCTCGCCGTCGCCCCGCCAGCGCGCGTACAGCGTCAAAATCGGGAGCAACACGAGAATCGCCGATAGAAACGTCAACGCGATGCCGAACATCGACGTCTGGGCGAACCAGACGAACGCGGGCGTTCCGTTCGCGGAGATCCATGTCGCGCCGAACCCGAGCGTCGCCGAAACGGCGGCGATCGAGACCGGCGGACCGATACCGCCGAGCGCCAGCGGCAACGCCTGCTTGGGCGGATGGGTCTCCAGTTCCTCCTCGTAGCGTTCGTGAAACTGAACCGAATAGTCGATTCCGAGGCCGATCAGAATCGGAAACACCGCACTCGTCAGCGTCGAATTCGGGACGCCCGCAAAGCCGATCGCGCCGAACGTGTATATGACGCCGACAAAGACCGCCACGATCGGGAGCAAGCGGAGCCGGACGCCCCTGAAGAGAAAAAACAGCGCGACCGTCATGAGCCCGACTGCAAGCCCCAGCAACTGCTGTGTGCTCTGTTGGATCAGCGTGGATAGCTGGGCCGAAAAGGCTGCTGAACCGGTAATCGTCACGCTGACGCCGCTCGGAAACTGGGCCCACTGTTTGGCTTCGGTGGCCTCCCCGTAGATCGGCCGGGACTCCTCTTGGGTCAGTCCGGGTTCGGTCACAACGTTGACGACCGTCGTCTCCGGCGTGCCGACGACGGCTTCGATCTTTGCCTCCGACTCGGGGATGTACCCGTACTCGGCGCGGACTCGATCGGCAGGGCTGTTGACCGTCTGTACGTCCTCGACCTCGCTCATGCGCCGATCGTAGCGATCGATCGCCTGCATGGTACTCGGCTCGGTGACGTCACCGCGGACGAGCAGCGCAACGCTGTCGCGATCGAAGTTCTCGTTGAACGTATCGAGGGTCGGCTCCTCGGCGACGAATGCCCGATCGCCGGTGACGCTCACGATCTGCCCCGCTCCGACGCCCGCGACCCCGATCAAAAGCACTGCTAGCAGCAGCGTCTTGACCGGGTTTGCCTGCACGAACTGACCGATCCGAGCGAACAGGCGACGGGAGCGTCTCATTGGCGTTAGGACCGCTGATAAACCAGGGCGCCGCCGCCCAGTAGCGCGATTGCTGCGACGATTCCGACGATCGAAAGCGGCAGTCCGCCGGAGTCATCGCCGGAGACCGGTACCCCGATGGAGAGCGAGCCGGTGAACCGCGTATCGCCATCGGGTTCCTCATAACGGATTTCCACGCTTGAGGCGTACTCTTTGGCGATGGCGTCGCCGGACGCGCTGACGCGGAAGGTCGCCGTCGTGGTACCGCCGGGTTCGACCGTCCCCAGATAGGCGCCGTCGTCGGCCGACGAGAGCGGATCGCTCGTGAACAGTTTCGCGTTTGCGTTCGAGACCGGCTCGTCACCGACGTATCTGAGCTGGACGTCGAGCGTCGAACCCCCGCCCGGCGTAACGCCAGTCTCCGTGCTGACGACTTCGAAACGGTCCCGTTCGGGCTCGATCGTCACCGACTGACGGATCAGCGTCGAACTCTCCAGAACGTCGCCAGCGGCGTTTTCATAAGTAACCGAGAACGGCAGCGAGATCGAGCCGGGCTCGGCTTCCTCGGGGATGCTCATGGTAAACGAGACCGGTACACGCTCATCCACTCCGACGTCCCCGACTGCGCTTTCCCCGTCAGTGACCGTCAGTGATCGGGATTCCGCGAGCGAAAGTACGACGTTTCTGGCCTCAGCAGGGCCGCGATTGACCAGTTGCCCCGTGAGACGCGCTTCCGGTTCGTCGACGCGGAAGTTCTCGACCGTGACGTTCTCCAACCGGAAGACGCGCTCGTTTTGCACGCTGACGCCCGTCTGTAGCTGGTCCGACCGCTCCGTGATCCCGCGTTCGTCCTCGTACTCGACGGAACCGGTCACCGTATAGGTGTCCGCAGCGACGTCGGCGATCGCTCCCATCTGAACCGTGATCGGTTCAGTTGCTCCGGGTTCCAGCTCGGAGACGAACACCAACGTCGACGTTGACCGGCTCGTCTGTTTGCCGAAGAAGACGCCCGGGGCTCGTGTCTGGAGGTCGACCGTCGCGTCGTTGGCTGTCTCGGTGCCGGTGTTTTTGAGCATCAACTCGACCTGCCCGGTGCCACCGCTGCTGAGCAGCGGTTGATCGGGTGTCGAGAGCTCGAACTGCGGGCGGTCTTCGACCCGGATGGTGATGTATTCGGTAATTGTTCGTTCGCGGTTCTGTCGGTCCGTGTCCTCGAACGTGCCGTAGGCGACAAAGCGGGTGTGGCTGTAGGTGACTTCGACCGGAATGCGGTACGTCCCGGGGGTCGCTCGTCCGATATCGAGCTCGAATCCGAGATCAGCACTTCCGCCATCGGGCAAACTGCCGATCGTTTGCGTGCCCGTGTTCACTTCGAAGGGACCATCGATTTCAGATTCGAGCACGTCGACGCGGACGCTCTGTGCGGTCTGGACCTCGTTTTCGTAGGCGACTTTTCCGCCACGTCGGATCTGACCGTCGTTGGCGACCGTGACCGTAAGCGAGGCCGAGTCGCTGGCGCGGAAGTTCTTGTCCGGCGAGCTGACGCTTATATCCGGTTCTCCGATGACGGTGTTTTCAGCGGCTGCGACGGGGGCAGAGACGCTGGCGGCAACCAATAACAGTACGAGTATCAGGGTGAGTGTTCTCTCTCGCATTTGTCGATGCTGAAATTAATTTATATTGATAACATGTGGCTCTTCAGCGGTAGTACACACTACATCAAAAAAGTGTATTGCCGACCATATCCCTGTTTTCATCTCCCGCGCGTGATACCAGCAGTTTTGACCGATATACCGTGGCGACCGCTTACCGTGTCTTCTCGCTCCGGGACGGATTCTCCCTGACCCCTAGACGGTTTCCTCGTAACTGTAGCCCAGCGATATCTCCCAAAAGAAGCGGTAATCGCCGTCGGTCTCCTCCTCACAGACGCCGTTGACGGACTGGACGCCATCGAGTTCGCCGTCCCACTCGACGCCGTACACCCCGTTTTCGCCGGTGATCCGTGTACTCCCTATGGTTCCGGCATGAAGCGGAAAGCGGCCCGACGGCGGGGAGCCGAGGCTCACTGACACTGCTTCGTCGTCGACTGACGGTTCGGCTGCGTCAGTGAGGGTGCCATCCCGTAGCCGGATCGTCGCGTCCAGTTCGCTCGCCCGAACGTCCCGGACCAAACGTCCCTCGGTGGCGTCGACGGCTGCCCACAGCCAGTAGCGTCGTCGGCCCTCGCCGGAATCATAGACCGCGACACACGCGTTCGCAACGAGTAGTGGCGCCTCCGGATCGACGTCTTCGGGGTTGAGGCTGGTCTCCGTCCCGCCGGGATCGCCCGGAGTCTCGCGGGTGATCGCCGTCCGCTGGACGTACGCGGACTCGAAGGCCTCCGAAGCCTCCGCATCGAGCCCCCAGACGCCGCTGTCACCGTACTTCGAGCCCATCTGTTCGGTGTAGTTTTCGAACGCCTGGCGGTCCAGGGCGGCGTCGACCGTTTCGGGGGCGATCGCCCAGACGCCGTTCGAGTCCACCCGCGTTCGCTCGTTCGTGACCCGCTCTTCGACACAGCCCGCCACGCTTAGCCCGGCGAGTATCCCGCTGCCGGCGCGGAGGGCGTCCCTGCGAGAGAGCTTCATGTCCGTCTTGAGCAGTTCCCGACTCAAATAACGTGCTATCGAGCGCCGAGACGTCCACCCTCCCGACAACCTCTCCCTCTTCCACTGCGTTTAGGAACCTCGGCTCCCTGATCCGTGTATGGAAAACCGTCTCGACGAGGCAGCCTCCCCGTATCTCCGTCAGCACGCCGATAATCCGGTCGCATGGCAGCCGTGGGACGAACAGGCGCGAGAACTCGCCGTCGAGCGGGACGTCCCGATCTTCCTCTCGATCGGGTACGCTGCCTGTCACTGGTGTCACGTGATGGCCGACGAGAGCTTCGAGGACCCCGAGATCGCCGAACAGCTCAACGAGAACTTCGTCCCGATCAAGGTCGATCGCGAGGAGCGGCCCGACGTGGACAACCTCTATATGAACGTCTGTCAGATGGTTCGCGGAAACGGCGGGTGGCCGCTTTCGGTGTGGCTGACCCCCGACTGCAAGCCGTTCCACGTCGGGACCTACTTTCCGCCGGAACCGAAACAGAACATGCCGGGCTTCGGCACCGTCCTCGCGGACATCGCGGAGTCGTGGGCCGATCCCGAGGAGCGCGGCCGACTCGAATCGCAAGCCCAACAGTGGACCGAGTCGGTGACCGGCGACCTCGAAAGCACGCCAGAGACGCCCGGAGACGCGCCCGACGAATCGTTCATCGACGCGGCGGCGAACGAGGCCGTCCGCAACGCCGACCGAGAGCACGGCGGCTGGGGCGGGAGTCAGAAGTTCCCCCATCCCGGCCGGAGCCATATGCTGCTTCGCGCCTACGACCGAACGGAACGCGAGACGTATCGGAACGTGGCGATCGAAACGCTCGACGCGATGGCTTCCGGCGGGCTCTACGATCACATCGGCGGCGGCTTTCACCGCTACTGTGTCGATCGCGAGTGGACAGTGCCGCACTTCGAGAAGATGCTCTACGACAACGCCGAGATCTCCCGGGCCTTCCTCGCCGGATACCAAGTCACCGACAAGGAGCGCTACGCCGAGATCGTCCGTGAGACGTTCGCGTTCGTCGAGCGCGAACTCACCCACCCTGACGGCGGCTTCTACTCGACGCTCGACGCCCAAAGCGAAGACAGCACTGGATCCAGAGAAGAGGGGGCCTTCTACGTCTGGACGCCGGGTACCGTCCATGACGCGATCGAGGACGGCACCACGGCGGAGCTGTTCTGTGAACGATACGGCGTCACGGAGTCGGGCAACTTCGACGGCGGGACGACCGTACTCAACGAATCCACCCCAATCGGTGAGCTCGCGGCCGATTCCGTGATGGACACTGAATCGGCCGAAGAGCGGATCGAAGACGCCCGTAGACAGCTCTTCGAGGCCCGAACGGAACGGAGCCGCCCCCCCCGCGACGAGAAGATCCTCGCGGGATGGAACGGGCTGATGATCTCGGCACTGGCGGAGGGCGCGCTCGTTCTCGATCCGTCCTACGCTCGGATCGCCGAGGATGCGCTCTCGTTCTGCCGGACGCATCTCTGGGACGAGGACGAGGGGCGACTGAGCCGGCGATTCGAGGACGGAACAGTCGGGATAACGGGGTATCTCGAGGACTACGCCTTCCTCGGCCGCGGGGCATTGGATACGTATCAGGCGACCGGTGACGTCGAATACCTCGGATTCGCGCTGGATCTCGGCCGCGTGATTCGGGACGCGTTTTACGATGGGGGCGAGGGAACGCTGTATTTCACCCCTACGGACGGCGAATCGCTCGTCGCCCGGCCACAGCAACTCGCGGATAGCTCTACGCCGTCGAGTACGGGTGTCGCGGTGCAATTGCTCTCGACGCTTTCACACGTTGCGCCCGAGGAAGGGTTCGACGAGATCGCCGAACGCGTCCTCGAAACGCACGCCTCGACGCTGGAATCGCGACCGCTCCCGCATGCCTCGCTCGTCGTCGGAGGCCACGATCGCGCGGTCGGCGCTTCGGAGCTGACTGTCGCCGCAGAGGAACTCCCCGAGGACTGGCGGGCCGAACTGGCTGATACGTATCTCCCATCGCGGTTCCTGACCCTCCGACCGCCGACCGACGAGCAACTCGGCGAGTGGACCGACGCGCTCGGTCTGGAGGAGATCCCACCGATCTGGAAGGGCCGGGCGGCGATCGACGGCGAGCCCACAGTGTACGCTTGTCGCTCGTTTACCTGTTCGCCGCCGAAACACGACATCGCCGAGGCGATCGAGTGGCTGAAGAGCAACGCCTGACGGACACTACACCGTTCGGTACGGACCCAGACGCGTTCCGTCGAGCAGATACGCCTCCCCCTCTCTGAGACCGTCGGGCAGGAACGGCGACAGGAATCCCTCGCTCTCGTTGATCGCCGTTCCGCCCGAGAGGTCGTTGAATGCCGGGCAGACGACGAGGTTCTCGCCGACGTTCGAGTACTCCGGAAAGCCGGTGGGATCGAGTTGTCCACGGAGCCAGACCCGTTCGGTTCGTCGTCCGCCGACCTCGTCGGTCAGTCTGACCTGGGGATGTTCGTGCGCCGTACAGACGAGTGGCGCGGCGGCGACCGCTTCGCTCGGCCACGTGTGACCGTGACAGAACCCGACGTCTCCGATCCGGATCCCGTCACCGGCAACCACGTCGACGTCATCGATCCCCTTCGTTGTGGTCTCGATTCGGCCGTCGTGGTTCCCTTTCGTTATCGTCACCGAAACCCGATCCGTGATCGATCTGAGTAGTTTTCGGGTCTCGGCACGCTCCTCGCGCTTCGGCTTGCCGATGCTGTCACCGAGGTCGCCGAGGAAGACGACCCGATCGACCGGCTCCGCTTCGAGCAGTCGGTGAATGGATTTACGCCTTATCTCCGAGCGACTGTCGAGTTCGACGCCGTCGCGCCGCAGCCCGATCTCCAGCCCGGCGTGGTAGTCCGCGACGACGAGGGCGCGCTCAGTTCCACAGTCGGCTATCCCCGCCGGTTCACCGGGAATCGGTTCGAGCATTCAGATCGGCTTCAGCGTTCCGTCGGCTGGCTCGTAGCACCGTCCGCTCATCAGTGCGTCCTGAATCGCCTCCTCGACGTCATCGGACGGGACGCCGTGTTCCTCCGCGACAGTCGACACCAGGGACGCCTGATCCGCGCCGTCGCCGCCGTCGAGGCGTTCCATGGCCTTCATCACTGCGTCAGTGAGGTCGACCTCGTCGCTGCCCTCGGACGGTTCTTCGGACCCCTCTGTGGCCGTCGTTCCGGACTCCGTCGCCGACGTTTCGGTAGTCGATCCTGTATCCGCCGTCTCGGGTTCGTCCGCCGATCCCGGCTCTTCGGGCTCCTCGACGGATCCATCTGGCTCTTCGGGCTCGATGCCCGCCGTTTCGACCTCGCCGGCCGTCGAGAACTCCGTGCCGTACTCCTCTTCGACCGCCTGTCGTTCCTCCTCGTCGAGCTCGAACTCACCGGGGTCGAAGTCCTCGGATCCCGCCTCGACGGCATCGGATTCTTCGCTTGAAAATTTGTTTTCGGTGTCGACCGATTCACCGCCGCTAGCCGTTCCCTCGCCGTCCCCGGGACTCGGCTCCGTCGTTGGGCTGGCCGGTTCCGACTCCACGGATTCGGAGTCGACTTCCGGATCAGTCACGCCTCCGGTTCCGTTCGCCGGATCGACGCCGTCCGCCGGCGACAGTTCGGCGTCGGGCTCTCCTTCGCTCGGCAGGTCGGATCCTGTGACTGTCTTTTCGGTTTCTGATTCCGGTTCTGTGGCCGTTCCGCTCGAAATTTGTCCATCGGTACCGGCGCTTTCAGCTGTTCCTCTCTCTGTCCTATCGGAACTGCCAGTCTCGGCCGTTTCAGCCCCCGGGGTCCCGACGTCGGATTCTGTCTCGGCTTCGCCGGACGTCGGTTCAGCCATGGCTCTCGCTTCGTCGTCCGGGACCTCGTCCGTTGTCCCGGCGAGTTCCAGCGTCGCGAGCGCGCTCGCGTCGCCACCCCCTTCATCCGGTGCGAGTTCGAGCCGGCCGACTTCGTCGCGTTCGTCCGCAACGACCTGGACGGCGTCGATCGCGAGCTTTCGGAGCGATTCGAGATACGCCGGCGTCGTCCCGTAGTGCTCAACCGCGAGTGCGACGCCTTCTGCGAGTCGGTCGTCGACGCCCGCCTCCGAGAGTGCGGCCTGAAGCCGATCGCCCGAGAGGTCGGATTCGATGGCCGAAGCGGCGATTCCGATCCGCTCGATGGTCCGTTCGGCCGCCGTCACGACCCACCGATCGCGCGTCTCTGCGTCGACCTCACTGACGCTTTCGGGTCGAACCGAAGTGTAGACCTGATCGCCGTCCTCCGGCTCGTAGGTTCGCGCTTTACCCGAGAGCGCGAGGAAGGCCGGCGGCTCGGCCCGTTCGAGGAAAGCGAGCGCGTCGGGCTGATACTGGCCGGCGTAGGTGACGAACGCTCCTGTCGGGTCGACGACCCGGCCGCGGACCATCTCGGGGTTAACGTCCTCGACTTCGGTGAGGACGCCGACCGCAAACAGCCGGTTGACCCGCGCGCCGGTCGGCGTCACGACGTAGTTCGGCGCGCGTTCCTCGTCGCTCTCGCTGTAGGAGAGGTCCGAATCGTCGAACTCGGCCGCGAAGAGCCGATAGGCGACCTCCCGCTGTCCGGGTCCGGACTGGCTCATGGCTCCACCTCCGAGAGGAACGCCTGGGCACGCGCTTTCGGATCCTCGTCGCTCTCCTCGAAGTCGGTTGCGTCGAGGTTCGCGCCGTACTCATCGACCGAGAGCGCGCCGCGAACCCGGTACTCCCGCCCTTCGAGTTTCTCGGCGATCTCGTCGGCAACCACGTCGCGGTCCATCGCGTCGCGGGCGTGATCTAGCGCGTCCTCGAGGGTGCCACCGTAGACGCTTTCCGTCAGCTCACGGCCCAGTATGACCGTCACCGTGTCCGTCCCGTCGTCGAGGATCGCCTTGACGCGCATGTCGTCCTCGGGATCCACCTGACCGTGGCTCCGGCACTGGTCGTTCTGGACAACGCGACCGCATTCGGGACACCGCTGAATCAGCCCCGAGCCGTCACGGACCTCGATCACGTTACCGGTCAATACGGCGTCGTAGACACCGCCGGCGGCGACCGCCTCCCGAACCGAGAGTTCGGTCCCCGATTCGCTTACCGTCACTTCGGCCGTCGGTTCGATCGCGGAAAATTCCGTCACGTTCACTGACGGGACGCCGCGGAACTCGTCGATGTAGACGTCTTCGAGCCTGACTGAGGCACCATCGACGATCTCTCGGTGAGGCTCCCAGTCGGTAAACGGGAGCCGCGTCGTCGCGTCGCCCAGTACGCCACTTTTGATCTCCGTTTCGCCGTCTCGGCCGTCGATGGTCCGGGTTTCGGTTTCCAGAACCTGAACTTCGACTGTCCGACCGCGATCTCCCGGCTCGAGATCGATGAGGTCGCGCTCGCCGCCGATCTCGTAGGGGACCGAGAGCGCCTCCTTCTCGAGGGTTACTGTCGTTGACTGGCCGAGATTCAGCTCCGGCTCGCCGTCCCACTCGCGAACGCCGGCGTTGCCGACCGTGACCGTGTCGCCCGGCGACAGCGAAAAGTCGGTCCAGGCGGTATAGGAGATCCGACCCGTTTCGTCGGCCAGTTCCCCCTCGAAAATCGTCTGGTTTTCGCCCTCGTACCGTATCGATCGCTTGCCGACGGTCAACACCCGGGCCGTAACGGTGACGTTACCGCTCTCGGGCGTAATGTCGGCGATATCGGTCTTCGGCGGCGTCCCGCCCCCATCCCCGCCCCCGGAATCACCGTACTTGCGCCGCAGACTCTGTTTCGCCTCGTCCATCGGGACAGAGTACGAGACGAGCTTTTCGAGATCCGCTTTGACCTCCGCTTTGTCAACGCCGAGGCTGGAGGCGAGTTCCTCGGCAGCGTCGTTTAGGCTCATCATCGGGGGTTGGTCTCCCCCCGTCAAAAGCGTTCGTGAGGGGCTATCGAAATCAGCACTGATCCCTGGCGCAGGTCCGCTGGCCGTCCTCAGGCTGTCTCGGAGTCGTCCTCAGTTCCGGACGGGTCGGAAGCGTTCGTCGGTTCGTCCATCTCGACGTAGTGCTTGAGGTTCCCGAGCATACTGTCGAACTGCCTCGTGACGTATTGGCTGGCGAACTGACGGCTGAGACGGTCGAGAACGCGGCTCGAAAACGCGTACTCGACATCGAGTTTGACTCGCGTACCGACCCCCTGTTCGGTGATATCGAACCGGTACGAACCGCTCATCGCGCCCGAGAATTCGAATGCTCGCTGGCTGTTGGACTCGGTAGCTTTCGTCTCTAACGTTCGCTTGACTCGAACGCCGGCGAGGCTGTACCCGAACTCGAGACGGTATCCACGACCGTCCCGCTCCGTTACTTCGGCGTCCCGCATACTCGGCACGATGATATTCCACGTGTCCGGCGTGTCGACCGCGTCGAGTACGTCCTCGGGAGGCGCACTGATCCAGATCTGCTTTGCGTATTTTTGCATTACGAACGTATAGGGCTGCAGGATATATATAGACGAGTGAGTAATTTGGGTAATTTACTTTCGCTTCAATACGTTCCTTTCCGACGGGTCTTAGCGAGTTGACGAGTGGGGTGTCAACTCCGTCCGAGCTTCCGCTCAGAGTCGGTTTTAGCTCGCCCATTCGAGCATCCGCCGGTAGAACGGATCACTCTGCAGCGCTCCCCGATCGCCGACCAATACGAGCGCTCGTTTGGCCCGCGTCAGCGCGACATTCACCCGCCGGTAGTCCTCGAAGATTGGACTCGAAAGGTCGCTAGTCGCGACGAACGAGACGACGATCACCTCCTTTGCGGAGCCCTGGAACCGATCGACGGTATCGACGGTGACGCCCGATAGTCGTCGAGAAATCTCGGCGACCTGTGCCCGGAACGGGGCGATAACGCCGATATCGTCGCGTTCGACGCCGGCCTCGACGAACGATTCGACCACGCCTGCGACGCGGTCGGCCTCGACGGTGTTCGTGTTCCCCGTTGCGGTCCCATCCGGATCGACGAAGGCGACCGGATCGCGCAGTTCCGCTGGGAGCGTGTCCGGATCGACACCGTCGAGCTCTCCGAGCCGCCGGCCCGCGATCGTAGCGCTCGCGGGTCGAAGCTCGCCGTCGTAGAACTCCCGGCTCGGAAAGAACTGGATCCGCTGATTCATCCGGTACTGTCGATCGAGCAGGACCGACGCCTCGGGAGAGCGTTCGATGAGACGCTCGAAGAGCGAGCGCTGGAGATCGTTTTCAGCCCTGACGACGGGTGGCAGCTGCTGGTGGTCGCCAATGAGGACGAACCGGTCGGCAAGCGTCGTCGCAAGGAAGGTTCCTGGTTCGGTGAGCTGGCCGGCCTCGTCGATGACCGCGACGTCGAACTGCTCTCCCTTGAGCGTTCGCGAGCCACAGGCGGCGGTCGTCGCCGCGACGACGTTCGCGCCCCGGAGTTCGGCCGCACGCTCTTCGGGATCACCAGTCCGGTCCAGACGGTACTTTTCCATGTCGTCACGGACGCCCGTTTCCGAGCCCCACCGGACTACGTCGGAGAACCCCTGTGCCTCCAGGGCTTCGATCGCGTTGTCGACCGCCCGGTTCGTAAACGCCGACAACAGCACCCGTTCGCCGCGCGCCACGAGTGCCTGAATCGTTCGAGCGAGAGTGTAAGTCTTGCCAGTCCCCGGTGGGCCCTGAATCAGGGCGTAATCCTCGGCGGAAAGCGCCGCCTTGACGGCGGCGTCTTGGGATGCGTTGTTGTCGATGTACGTCCCTGCCGTCTCGCTGAACGCCGGCTCTCGACGCCCGAAGAGGACGTCCTTCCGGTCGGCATCGCCCCGGAGAATCGCGTCGTGAAGCGCAGTCAGCTGCCGATCGACGCCGATCTCGGACGGATACTGATCGAGCCGCCGAAGTTCGATGGGCTCGTCGGCGACGACGACGATCTCCTCGCCGAGTTCCGTGACGGTCGCGAGTTCGGCCGTCCCTTGCGTCGGATGGCCGTCGCTCGCGAGCACCCGATCGCCCTGGCGGATCTTCGAGACCGCGTCGTCAGTCCTGCGGGCACGGAGCTCCCAGCGACCACCCGAAACGGGCTCTCTACCGAGTGGTTCGAGGTCTATCAGCGCCCGATCGTCGTCGGCGCGCTCCGTGGCCGACTGTTCCCATAGCTTCCGGTACTCGGCGTGGACTTCCCGGCGTTCCTCCTCGATGGCCCTATAGAACCGACGGAAGTATGCCTGTTCTTCCTCGGGTAGCGGCTCGCCGACCGTCCCGGCTTTCGATTCCTGATCGAGCCGCCCGGCGACGGCCATACACGTGTCTCGTTCGAAGCAGTACTCGCATTTCGCGTTGGCCTCGAATCCAGTCGGAACCGACAGGTCGTACTCCGCGGCCGCGATCTCGTTTCGGACCCGGAGGACGTACTTCAGGAATCCTGGTCCGATCGAGAACTCCTTGGCCGGCGAGAGATCGCCAGATGCCTCGCTCCGGTTGAGGGCCGTGTTCTTGGTGTATAGGAGCGTCCCCGTGTCCGGAGCGTCATCGATGCCGTCGGCCAACAGGAGCGCATAGCAGGTCGCCTGTACCTTGTCCTGGAACCGCGGCTCGCGCTTGAGGTTCTTCCCGGTCTTCAGTTCGACCGGGGTTCCCCGTCGGACGGCGTCGGCCCGCCCCTTGATGCCGAAGCGTTCCGAGATGAGCGTCTGCTCGGACCGCCAAGAGTCCTCGCCGAACCGCCCCTGCTGGAGCCAGCCCTGTATCGCCGCCGCGTTCTGTCTGACGTCATCGGCGACGCTCTCGGCTGTTTCGCCGAGCAGGCCGACGTCGATGGCTGCCTCGGCAACTCGCTCGTCGATGCTGTCGTCGAGATCCCGCCCACGGAGCAGGTCGCCGAAGACCTCGTGGACGACAGTCCCCTTGATGACGGGATACTTCAGCGGCATCCCGGTCAGTTTGTTCAGATAATAGATCCGGGGACACTGAACCCACCCACGGATATCGGTCACGTCGACGAGGAAGTCGGGTTCGACGACGACTGCCGAGTCGCCGGTCGTCGAGTACTGCGTCTCGCCGTCGAACTCTCGTTCGTCGACATCTGTGACGAGGAGTTCCATGCCGGCCTCGAGGACGGAAGCCGTCTCGGTCCACTTGCCCCAAAGCGTCACCTGAGTGGGTGGGTCGGCCCCCCGATCGGGTCTGACGAGAACCTCCACGAGGTCGCTCGTGCCCCGGCTCGTCTCGACCGTCCGCGGATCGCGTACCTCGACGATCGGACCGCGTACGTTCACGTTCGTCCCTGCGTCCTCGGCGAAAAAACGCTGTCGGTCGGAACGGATGCGCCGATCGATCGAGTCGATAGCTTCTTTTTCTCTTCGTCGAATGTTAATGTATGCGCGTCCGCGACTGGCAGGACATCCTCGAAGACGTGGTCGAATCGAGCGCCGAGCCAAGCGGGTGGCGGGCCGTCGCCGGGGATCGCCGCGGTGGCGTCGGCGAAGACATGTTTCTCGGCCACCCCTCGGTCGGCGTCTTTCAGCTGAAAACGTTCGCCAAGAACCCCTTCGAGGTCCAGGGCGTCGGCTCACAGGTGGCACGGAAGATCGACGACGAACTCGATCCACTTTTCCCCGCGGACGACAGCGAAGGTCGCTTCGGCGTCAACCAGGGCATCGAAGACGAAGACGAGGCGAAATCGCGCGCGAAGGAACTCGAAACCGTCATCGAGACGCACGCCGAGGCACCGACGACCGGGGATGCGCTCTTCGAGGACGTGATGGATGCCCTCGACAGCCCTGCCTTCGGGCCGATGGAGTACGACATGTACGACCGCCCTGACGAACTCGAAACCCTCTCGGATACGTTCGAAGAAGCCGAAGAGCTCCTTTCGGCGGAACTGGACGACCTCATCGACGAGGACGTCGGTCGCGGCTTCCACTGATCGGATCACTACACTGATCTATCACTGTCCCTGCACCGCTTCAGCGACGATTCATAAACGACGACATTGGTCCGTACGACACTATCCCAGATATCCGCGCAGAACCGTCCCGAACCCGGCCGCGCCGATCGCGAACGTGAGGAGTCCGCCGATACCAGTCAGTGTCAATCCGCCGTTGATAGCCGCACCGATAAAAAGCGGCTTGCTCCAGCCGTCCCTGTGGCCGACGAGTCGATCACCGATCGCGAGGAACGCGATCGCTGCGCCGACTGCCCAGACCAGGTATGCGAGCACCGCGAGTGGGATCGCGAGGACGACACCGATCACCGTGATGACGAGTACGAACATCACCACAAGCAGCACAAGCAGAACGGCCAGGCCGTAGAGGAACGAGCCGACGGGGTTTTCGAGTACGTCGGCCATCCCGTCTTGCGTGTAACTGGGTGCGATGGCGACCAGGATCGCACCCACGATGAGCGTCGTCAGGAAGGCACCGACGGCGCTACCCAGAACGGACGTCAGGCCCCCCGGTTCAGGGGCAACCTCGGGACCCATCTGAACGACCGCCGTGCGGACCGCGGGAAATAATTCGAACACGTCGGACATGGCCCCGGTCGAATATATAAATATGCGGATCGATCAGGACCTCGCTCGGGGAATCGAGAGACGCT